>Ga0105249_10000007_pt1 | contig 349503 bp, 281 predicted proteins | sample KBSS44metaG_FD_81522 | JGI IMG/M metagenome (GOLD analysis project Ga0105249, IMG submission 81522) | Switchgrass rhizosphere microbial communities from Kellogg Biological Station, Michigan, USA - KBS S4-4 metaG | ecosystem: Host-associated > Plants > Roots > Rhizosphere > Soil | place... | reverse complement strand
GCGCATGCGCCTCCCCGACACCGCGTCGCAGCGCCATACGGCCCACGTCGACTCGGTGCTCTACGGTGACTCGCGCTATCGTGTGCGCCAGCCCATCGGCGACACCACGCTCATCGAAACCGCCGTGGCCGCGCCGATTCGCCGGTTCTACAAGGATTGGTATCGCACCGATAACATGGCAATCGTCATCGTCGGCGATTTCGATCGCGCGGCGATGGAGCGCGAGATCAAAGCGCGTTTCGGAGCGATTCCCGCGGCGTCGAGGAAGGTGCGCACGCGCCCAGCCGCCGCGTTCCCGACGAGCGCGACTCCGGTCGTCGATGTCTTTAAGGGGAATGTCATCCCGGCGATTGAGGTGCTCTGGCCAGCGCCCGCAACTCCTGCGCACACGCGCGAGGCGGTGGCACAGGGGATCGTCCAGGAGCTCATCTCGCACGCCATCGAGCAGCGCCTGCTGCGCATCCGTGAGCATCCGTCGCGTCCGTTCATCTCCGCAGACCTCGAGCATGGACGGCTCGCGCGGCCGCTGGAAGTCGTCGGCGCAAACATGATCGCGATGCCCGACAGTCTCGAGCGCTCGCTCGGGACAGTGCTCACCGAGTTCGAGCGTGTCGCGCAACACGGCATTCCCGAGCCGGCGCTCGCACACGAGAAGGCTGTGTTGCTCAGCCATCTCGAGCATGCCGCCGCCGCTGAGGCGGGGCACTCGTCGCAGTCGTACGCGGACAGCTATGTTGCAAATTTTCTCACGGCCGAGAAGACGCTGTTGAGCGCGGAGCAGGAGCTCGCGCTAGCGCGACAGATCATGCCGTCGATCACGCCCGAGCTCCTCGCGAAGGCGGCGCAGCAGTGGCGAGAGCCCGCAGGGATGCGCGTGCTCATCGCGCTCCCTGAATTCTCGCACGTACGTCCGCCCACGCGCGAGAGCGTGCTCGCGATCATCGATTCCGTGAAGCGCTCAAAGATTCCATCGGATAGTGCGCAGGAGTCGAAGCCTGCGCCGCTGCTCGCGAAGCTCCCGACGCCGGGGCGCATCGTGGCAGAGAAGCTCGACCGCGTGGCCGGCATCACGGAGTGGACGCTCTCCAACGGCGCGCACGTGATCGTGAAGCCGAGCCAGAACGATCCCGACGACCTGCAGATGCGTGCCTGGAGTCCAGGCGGCTTCGCGTCGATGCCGGACTCGCTCTTCAACTCGCCCGGACGCATGGTCGCGCGTGTGATGACGGACGTCGGCGGCGTCGGCGGTGCGAATCACGACGCGCTTTCCCATCAGCTCGAGACGACTGGGCTGCGCGCGATGAAAATCAACATCGGCTACGCGGACGAGTCGATCGCGCTCGAAGGTTCGCCCAAGGATCTGGAGACACTCTTTCAGCTGATGCACCTGCAGTTCACAGCCCCGATGGTCGACTCCGCGTCGCTCGCGGGGTGGCAGAGCTTGGCCAAGTACCAAGGGTCTGGCTTTTCCATCGACGATCAGATGAACATGCAGCTGGCGAACGGGAACCCGCGCATGCAGCCGGTGTCAACCAGTCTCGCCGAGCTTGCGACGGTGAAGCAGCTCACGGAGGCGTACCACGACCGTTTCGGCAACGCGGGGGATTTCACCTTCACGCTCGTCGGCGCAGCGACAGTGAAGGAGCTGCGTCCGCTCGTCGAACGATATCTCGCGAGTCTGCCGAGCACCGATGTGCGCGAGCACCCGGTGCCGACGGAGAAACACTCGTTGCAGCCTGTGACTACCACGTTCCCAAGGCTCGATCTTCCCAAGGCACAGACGGTTCTCGTCTTCGACGGCCCATTTCCGGATACACCGGCCGTCTACCTGCGCGAGCGCGAGAAACTCTCGGCCCTCACGGGAATCGTGAACGATCGCATGCGCGTGCGCCTGCGCGAGCAACTCGGCGGCACGTACAGCCCGTTTGTCACCAGTGAGATCTACGCAATTCCCGACGAGCGCTACCGCTTCCTCGTCGGCTTCGATGCGGCGCCGGAGCGCATGCACGATCTCAACCACGAGATGCTGAATGTGCTCGACTCGCTGCGCAATCGCGGCGTGACGCCCGCGGAGGCCACGCGCGCGGCGACCGTGCAGCAGCGGCAGCTGCAGACTCGACTGCAAGACAACGACTATTGGATGGCGACGATCGGCAACTATTCGAGGCTCGGCATTCCACTCGACAAGATTCCGTCGCCGTATCCGGAGCACGTGGTGTCGCCGGCCGAGCTCAAGGCGGCCGCCACGGGGTATCTCCCGAACGACGCGTACATCCACTTCACGGCGATGCCTGAGGACAGCAGCAGCTACGGGAAGCACGACCCGGCGCCGTAGTAGCGGCCACTCGATTGCAAGGAAGCGCCGAGACACTGGCTGCACGTGTCTCGGCGCTTTCGCCATCTTGCGGCCGCGTATGAGAGGTGAGGACGTGTCCGAGGCGCATCTATCGCCGCTGACGCCTCTCCAATAGTCGAGGGCCGGCGCCCTCGCCCGACAATCGGTCTCCCGGGTTTCTCAGCGGACAGATGGTGAGCGAAAGGCATCCACACCCGATGCAGCCATCGAACTGATCGCGAAGCTGCGTCAGACGGCGAATGCGCTCGTCCAGCTCATCGCGCCACGACATCGACAACCGCCGCCAGTCCTTACTCGATGGAGGCCGATCATCGGGAAGGCTCGTGAGCACTTCGCGGATGTCGGCTAGCGACACGCCCGCCTGTTGAGCCACCCGGATGAATGCAATGAGCCGCAGCACGCCGCGCCGAAAACGGCGCTGGTTTCCCGAGCTTCGGCCACTCCGGATGAGCCCCTTCGCCTCGTAAAAATGAACGGTGGAGACTGCCACTCCCGACCGTCGTGCCACTTCGCCGACGGAGAGACTGTGCGAAATGCCGCTGTCAGCTTTGACCATTCCAAAGAATAGCGCGCCACAGACTTGACCTCAACTATGCTTGAGGTTCTAAGATTTGACGACCCTTTTTCGGAGATGTTCGCTGTGTCGTCATTGATCTCTAAACCGCTCTATCTCATCAACGTCTTCACACCCAAGCCGGGACGCATCGACGATTTCATCGCGACCCAACTCGAGGGCGTCGCCCAGCTTGGCGACATCCGGGGCTTGACCGCGTCGCGGCTCTTCCGCGCAGAGGATGGAACGCGCGCAATCCAAATGGCAGCCTTCGAGAGCGTGGACGCGCACAAGCAATTCCAGCAAAGCGCCGAATTCCAGGCCCTGCGCGAGACTCTTCTGCCGTTGATCGACAGAACTGACCCCGGCTACTTCCGCCTCGTTCACGAGCGGAGCCCAATCCGCTGAGCCTTGGTCGGCGATGCTGATGACCTGGCAGCATGTCATCAGCATCGCACCACCGAACTCCGTCATGCGGTAGGGGTTCGTGCTGCTCAACGTGTCCCATGGTATCCGGACGTATCACGTCAGATGCCCATTGCCAACGGCAACCGTGAGGGGAAATCACACCTCCAACAATCGCAAGACTGATTCACGAATCCGCGTGATCGCGATCAATCGGCGCGGATCGCGCGCCTATTGATGTCATGCATGCGAGTGGTGTTCCTCGGCCTCTGCATGCTGCTGGCGGCCGCGCGCGTCGCGGCGCAGGATGGCGCGCAGGGAACAGCGGAAGTCGTGCGCGGAGTCGTCGTCGGAGCAGATAGTGAGCTCGTAACGACGGCGGAAGTGACGATCACGGCGCTGCGCAGCGGTGAATCCCGCACGACGCACACGAATCGCCGTGGCGAGTACGCGGTGCTCTTCGGCGAAGGGACGGGAGAATACGTCGTGTCGGTGCGAGCGCTCGGGCTCGCACGGTCAGTCGTGCGCGTCGTCCGCCCACTCACCGATGGCGGAGGCGAGCCGGTGCTCGAGTCTCGCATCGTGATGCAGCGCGCGAGTCAGACGCTGGACACCCTGCAGGTGGTCGGCAAACGCGGATTTGGTGCCGACACCTCCGCGAACGGGCGCGAGCAGCTTGCGCCGCAAGGGGCGCTCTTCTCGCTCGATCCGTCGGACCTCGCAAGGCTGGCCGCGCGCGTTCCTGGAGTGGCACTCCTTCGGGGCGCCGGGCGCGACAGCTTCTCCGTGAATGGCGTTGCTCCCGACCAGAACGATGTCCGCATCGACGGCATGTCGACAGGTGCGGGGACGTTGCCGAGCGATGCGATCGAAAGCGCGAGCATCGCGACGACGACGTACGATGCGACACGCGGCGGATTCGCCGGCGCCCAGATGTCCGTGACGACGCGAAAGGGAACCGACCTGTTCGCCGGCTCGCTCACCGGAACGGTCTCCGACTCGCATCTCGCCTGGGCCGATCCCGCATCACTCAGCCCCATTCCCAGTCGCTACATGCTCGACGGCAACGTTGGTGGGCCGATCAAGCAGGGTGTGCTGCGCTACTTCAATGCGATTGAGGTCGGCCGAACCGGGAACAGCCTTCAGTCGCTCGACGACCCATCGACGGCGCTTCTCGATCGCTACGGTGTCGGGCGCGACACGGTCGGCGCTCTCACCTCCACGCTCAATGCGCTCTCGATCCCGCGCACGACGTCTGCGATCCCGAACGGTCAGGAGACAGACCTGCTCAGCGACTTCGTGCGGTTCGACTGGCTGCCGACGGCAACGAGCACGCTCTCCACGACACTCCGCGGAAGCCTCACCCAGAGCGGGGGCAGTGGAATCTCTCCGCTCGCATTCACGTCGGTTGCGGGCCGCAACCGCGCGAGCGCGCTCGGACTCAACTCGCAGGCTGGTCTCTACGTCGGTGGAATGCTCGACCAATTGAGCATGGCCGTCGAGCGGAACACGAGCGACGCATCGCCATACCTCGCGCTGCCTCATGGCACCGTGACTGTCGGCTCCGACTTCACAGACGGGCGCAATGGACTGACGCAGCTCGATTTTGGTGGAGGCACCTCGGGAATTTCGCGCAGCACGAACGACAGCTGGCAGCTCACGAACGCTCTGCATTGGGCGCCGCGAAAGAGCCGGCACACGATCACTTTCGGACAGGAATTGCGCGTCCAGAGCGCGACCTCCCTCAACGCGCAGAATCCCTACGGCACTTTCACCTTCCTTTCTCTGGACGATCTCGCAGCGAACCAACCGGCGTCGTACAGCCGGCTCCTGTCGTCGAGCGAGCGATCGACGTCGGAGCTCACCGGCGCGCTGTCGATCGATGACAAGTTCAAGGCTTCGCGGTTCCTCCAGCTCGAGTATGGGCTCCGCGTCGATCTCGCACATTCCGGAACGCTCCCCGCCTATAACCCGATCGTCGACTCGGTGTTCGCTCGGCGCACCGACTTCGCGCCACACGATGTGGGCGTGAGCCCTCGCGTCGGCTTCGACCTGAACGTGGGGCGCTTCGCGACGCGGGACGACTGGTGGCGCGATCTGCACTTCAGCGGCGGCGTTGGCGCGTTCCACGGAACGGTGGCGCCATCGAGGATCGCTTCGCTCGTCGACGCCACCGGACTACCGGATGCTGCACGCCAGCTCACCTGCGCCGGCGACGCCGCTCCGCGCCCCGACTGGGCGCAATACGCGAGTGACCCGACTTCGCTTCCCACGAACTGCCTCGACGGTTCGGCACCGGTGGCGTTCTCGAGCGACCTCCCGACGGTCACGGTCTTCAACCCGTCATTCCGCGCACCAACGAGCTGGCGCGGAAACATCGCGGTGGCAGGGTTGTCGATCGATAAATGGCGCATCGACGGGAACGTGGAGCTCTCTCGTGAGGTCAACGTCGAGGGGAGAGAGGACCTGAACCTGCAGCGCACGCCGGCGTTCACACTGCCGGCGGAGGGAAACCGTCCGGTCTACGCATCGGCAGATGCGATCGTGCCGGAGACCGGCGTCATCGCGCCGGGAGCCTCGCGCGTGAGCGATCTATACGGCACCGTGAACGAAATCCGTTCGGACCTTCATACGTCGGCGACGCAGTTCGGACTTACGATCTCGCCACCGCATCTGCTGTTCGGTCGCATCAGTTACAGTCTTCAATACGCCCGCGCAGCGTCGGAACGTGAGCAGCGCGGCTTCGATGGCTCGACGGCGGGAGATCCGTTCAAGCTCGAGTGGGCCGGGACCGACCAACCACTCCATCAATTCATGCTGTACGCGTCGTACACCGGCAAATGGGGCGGGATGACGCTCCAGACGCGCATTACCTCGGGGCTGGCGTACACGCCGATGGTCTCCGGCGACGTGAATGGAGATGGTCTCGCGAACGATCGCGCGTTCGTTTTCGATCCGGCGACGATTGCGGACACCGCGATGGCGTCGCAGATGCGAGGGCTCCTCTCCACAGCGCCCGCTGCGGTGCGCGCTTGTCTGAACGCGCAGCTCGGCAAAGTGGCGGGACGAAATAGTTGCCACACCGGCTGGCTCGTGCAGCCGAGCCTCCAGTTCACGATGCCGACGCTGCCGTTCACGGGGCATGACATTTCGCTCAGCGATCGCGTCCAACTCTCGCTCACTGCACAGAATGCGATGGGGGCGCTGCTCCGACTCGTGGGGCTGGGCAACAGCGCGCTCGGCTGGGCGTCCGGCGACTATCCATTGAACCCGACGCTGCTCTATGTGGACGGGTTCGATCCATCGACGCGGCAATTCCACTATCGCGTCAACCAGAATTTCGGCTACGGCGGACGGCGTTCGACGCAGGGCGCGAACTACGTGGCGCCCTTCCAGCTCGTGCTCGGCGCGAAGGTGGACATCGGAGGTCCGCCGCGGGATCAGATGGCGCGTGGACTGGGAATTGTCCCGGACTCCGGCGCGCCGACGCTCACGCAATCGCAAGTGCGCGAGAAACTCCACAGCCTTACGGCGGATCCGACGAAGATGGTGCTCGACATGCGCGACTCACTGCTGTTGAGCGAGGCACAGGTGGCGCGGCTCGACAGCATCGGCGCGGAGTTCCGTGCGCGAATCGACACCGTGCTCGCGCCGCTCGCGGTGTGGATCGTCGAGCACGACGCACATCTGCGCGATGCCGAGCTCACGAGCCGCCTGAGCAAGTATCAACCGCGCATACAGCAATGCATGCTGGCGGAGGTTGACGTCGCGGACGATGCGCTGACGCCTGAGCAGCGGAAGCGGATGCCGCCGTTGTGGCTGATGCTGGAAAAGATGAAGGACAAGAGAAAGGGCTGCTGAGCAGCGGAAACGGGGTTGCGACCTTGCTACTCGACGCGCAGCGCGACTATCGGATTCACGGTTGCCGCACGACGGGCCGGCAACAGTGCAGCGGCGATCCCGACACCGCATAGCACGAGAGCAACGCCAACGATCGTCGCGGGGTCGGTGGCTCGCACCTCGTACAGCATGGCTTCGAGGAAGCGGCTGATCCCGACGCCGACGATGAGCCCCACGAGTACACCCGTCGCCACCATCGGCAGCGTCTCCCGCAATACGAGCTGCACCACATCCCGCTTCTGTGCGCCGAGGGCCATGCGAATGCCGAGTTCGTGCGTTCGCTGCGCGACGGTATACGACAGAATGCCGAAGATTCCCACAGCGGCAAGAATCAGCGCGAGCGTCGCAAAGGCCGTGAGCAGAACGGCGATCATCTTCTCGCCTGCCATCGAGCGCGCCATCGCCTGATTCATCGTCATCACGTTTGCCAGCGCGATGCCGCCGTCGAGCGCGTGCAACTCCCCACGAAGCGTGGGGATCGCATTCAATGCGTCACCCCGCGCGCGAATCGTGATGATTCCCTGGTGCCACGCGTTCTTCTGCGCGTAGGGCACCCACACCAATGCGCGCGTCGAGTCCCGAGCGCCGAAGTACTTCACATCGCGCACGACGCCGATGATCTCGCGATATACTTTCTCGTCGCGCGTCGACATTGCGCGTCGTCCGATCGGGTTATCCCTGCCGAACATCGACTTCGCGAAGGTCTCGTTCACGATCATCACAGGAGGAGCCGCTGAATCATCCTGTGGTGTGAAATCGCGGCCACGCAGAAACGGGACGTGCAATACCGCGAAGTATCCTGGAGTCGTGACGTTCCAATTCACCGGGACTTCATTGACCGGCACCGGATCGCGACCCTCCGCGGCCATCACGCGGCCGAGATAGAAGCCGCCACCGCCCAACGGACTCGCACTCGCAATGGCGGCGGCTTCCACATTGGGAGCTGCCGCGAGGCGCGCCTGAAGTTCATATAGCAGGCGCACCACCTTCGAAGCACTGTCGTAGCACGCACTCGGAATCGAGATGGAGGCGGTCACGACAGACGTTGGATCGAAGCCGGGATCGACGCTGCGCAGATGCGAGATGCTGCGTATGGCCAGTCCAGCACCCAACAACAGCACGACGGAGAGCGCGAGCTCAACGATGACAAGAGTCCGTCGTGTCCGCAGGCTCGAGCGCCCTGCGCTCATCCGTGCCCCACCCTCGCCGACGTCACGATGCGGATCGCTGCGCGCTGCGTTCAATGCCGGCACCAATCCGGAAAGAAGCGCGACGGCCATCGTGATGGTGGCGCCAAATGCGAGCGCAGGCAGACTCACGGCAGCGGAATCGATGCGCGGAACGTCCGCGGGCGCAGCCGCGACGATCAATCGCACCAGCCAACGCGCGAGGATGACGCCTGCGAAACCGCCCACGATGGCGAGCACTGCGCTCTCCACGAGCATCTGCCTGAGAAGCCGGAAGCGACTCGCTCCAAGCGCGCTTCGCACTGCGAGCTCGCGTTTGCGCGCTGCCGCACGGGCGAGCTGCAGGTTGGCGACATTGACGCACGCGATGAGCAGGAGGAGCGTGACGGCGCCGAGCAGCATCCAAAGCGCGTGCGGAGTGGTCGGGCCGAGCATCCACTCGAGCACCGGCGTCGGCTGCGTCGAGACATCCTTTCGAATGATTGGCTCGGAGGCCGACACGCGTGCCGCAAGTGATGCCATCGCGGACCGCGTGGCATCGAGCGTGGCGCCCGGGCGGAGACGGGCGATTCCATCGTATACGAAGTTGTCGCGGCGCAGCACATCAGGGTCATTCTCGGATCTGATCCGCAGGGGAACCCAGATGTCGGTGCTGATCGGCCAACCGGCGTCCGGCGGGAGAACGCCCACGATCGATCTCTTGATCGCGTTGAGCTCAATCGTGAGTCCGACGATGTCGGCGCGTTTGCCGAACTGCGTGCGCCATAGCCGATCGGAGATTACGACTGCCGGTGGCGCATCCGGAGAAAAATCGAACTCTTGCAGCAACCGACCCATTGATGGCCGGACGCCAGTCACCTGAAACAACTGCTGCCCGACGGCGGCGGCCTTGAGGCGCACCGCCTCGTCTGGGCCCGCGAGATCCATGTTGGTTTCTTGATACGGCGCGACATACTCGAAGGTGTGATTGTCGCGCCAGTCCATGAAATCAGCGTAGGTAATGGACCACCGCTCGCCCGTGCTCACCTTCCGGGATTCCGGAACGACGATCCGCTCCGGATTCGGGAATGGAAGCGGACGCAGGAGCACGGATTCGACGACGCTGAAGATCGCTGTCGTCGAGCCGAGGCCGAGGGCGAGTGTTACGACCGCCGCCGCGGTGAAGGCGGTGCTCTTTCTGAGCGAGCGAAAGGCGAAGAGAAATTCCCGACCGAATACGGACATTGGCTCTCCCAGGGAATGCGATTGGCCGTTGAGGCTCAGGACTCCGGCCGCGGTGGCAAGCCATTGGACAGCGCGATCGTGCCAATGGTTTGAATGCTCGCCGAGCGCTGCCGGACCGGCGTCGGGCGGGCCCTCCTTGTCACTCCTTCGGCATTTCGTTAAATCACGAAATGCCAAAACGCGCCAGCAGATCGCCGCTCTCGCACCTGCCGATCATCAAGGCGCTCGCCAGCGACAAGCGCCTCCTCATCCTTCATTACCTGAAAGAGCCGACGAAGCACTTTCCGAAGCAGGTCGATGGCGACCTGGTCGAGGATGGCGTGTGCGCCGACTTCATTCGCGAAAAGCTTGGCGTGAGCGCAGCGACGGCAACGCAGCACCTCAAGGTGCTGGCCGCCGCCAAACTCATCCGCGCGAAGCGCATCAAGCAATGGACGTTTTTCAAGCGCTGCGACGACGTGATCGCGTCCCTGCAGCATCTCTCCGACGAACTGTAGCTCGCCACACGCAGCCATGACGAGACTCAACTATCACCACGTCGACGTGTTTTCCCCTCGAGCGTATTCCGGTAACAGCCTTTCCGTCTTCCAAAACGCCGCTCCGCTGTCGCCCGCCCAGATGCTTGCAGTCACCCAGGAGATGCGGCACTTCGAGAGCATCTTCCTCGCACCAACTGATTCCCCGCGACGCTATCGCGCGCGGGTCTTCGATCTCATCTCCGAACTGAACTTCGCCGGGCATCCCATCATCGGTGCGGGCAGCGTCCTGCACTCCCTGTTCGAACAGGGCGAAACGGCGCGCTGGGTGTTCGATTTGAAGGAAAAGTCGGTGACGGTCACCACTCGCCGCACGCCCTCCGGCTTCAGCGCATTGCTCGACCAGGGGACGCCGGAATTCCTCGGCGAGCTGCCACAAGACCGGCGAGCCGAGTTTGCTGCGGCGCTCAATCTCGAGATGAACGACTTGAGCGAACGCTTTCCTCCAGAAGTCGTCTCCACAGGTTTGCGCTATCTGGTAGTTCCCATCGACGCCGGCCTCGACCGCGCCCGCATCGTATCGCGCGACTTTGAACGACTTCTCGCGTCGGTGAGCGCGGAATTCGCCTACGTCGTGGATGTGCATCAGTTGGAAGGCCGACACTGGAACAACGACGGACTGCTCGAAGATGTGGCGACCGGGAGCGGCGCCGGCACAGTCGCAGCCTACATGGCTCGGCGCGGCCGCACCGAACCGAACCAAGAGTGGGTGCTAAGACAAGGCCGATTCACGGGCCGGCCAAGTGAAATTCGCGTCCAGGCCAATGGCAGCCGCGCCGAGATTTGCAACGTGCTGGTCGGGGGCGATGTCGCGCTCGTCGGAGAGGGCTCGTTGCACACACTGCCGGCGAGCTGCGTGTGAGTCTTCGAGTCATCACCGCGCAGACCTTGCGCGGCAGTGTGAATTTTCGCGACTTGATCGAGCCCGTTGCTCGAGTGTTCCGAGAGTTCAGCAATGGCCTGGCAGACGCCGGCTTCATCACGATGTACCCCGCTGAGAAGCCCGACCTCGGCGACGTCTACGTCAAGACAGGCACCATCAAGGGTCACTCGATCTATGTCGTAAAGGTCTCACCCTGGTTCGCTGCGAACGTCGCATCAGGCCATGCTCAAGGCGGATGCATCGCGGTGTTCGATGTGCTCACCGGTCACACCATCGCGATTCTCGTGGAGGAGCATTACCTGTCGGACATTCGCGCCGCGGCAGCAGGCGCTCTCGCAGCGCGCGCGCTCGCGCCATCTATCGTCCGCACCGCCGCGGTCATCGGCACCGGCGTCCAGGCGTTTTGGCAATCGCAAGCGCTCTTCGCTGAGCGACCGTTCGATGAGCTACTGATTTGGGGCCGTGATTCCGCGAAGGCGCGACGACTAGCAGAACGCCTCGAGCCGCTTCTCCCCGGCGTCACGATCGCTGTGGAAGCGGACCTGGAGTCCGTCGTGCGCGCATGCGACGTGTTGATCACTACGACGTCGTCACGCGAGCCACTGATCAAGGGCGAGTGGTTGCACCCCGGTCAACACATCACGGCGGTCGGAGCAGATAACCAAACCAAATGCGAGCTCGACGCCGACTGCCTGCTGCGTGCGGACCGGCTGATCGTCGACAGCATCGAGAGCGCCATGCACAATGGCGACGTTTTCCGTCATCTTTCGCAAGTCAGCATTCGAGCCGAGCATGTGCATGGTGAAATTGGATCCGTCTTGTCCGGAGCGCTGGCAGGCCGTCGTTCCGGCCACGAGATCACCATCGCAAAATTCATTGGTCTGGGCGTTCAGGACCTGGCCGCCGCAGAAGTCAGTTTGGAAAAACTCGCGTTGCAGAGAGGAGCAGCATGACAGGTAATCTTCCGGAGATCGTCACCCTTAGCTCGGAGTCGTCCACCGACGCCAGCTACGAGAATCATCCGATCGCGACGATCAACGATCACGTCATCCGGATCAGCGTGATGACACATCCGTACCACTGGCACTTTCATCCCAACTCCGACGAGACGTTTCTCTCGGTCGATGGGCGTCTCAAGATCGAGTTCGAGGATGGTGCGCTGGAAATTGGTCCCGGACAGTTGGTCACGGTTCCGTGCGGAGTACGCCATCGGACGAGCCCCGTTGGCGATCGCTCGGTGAACATCACATTCGAAGCGGCGAATGCGGAGAGCATCGCCGTCACCGACTAGCCGCTCGGTGCTCGGTGCCCACACTGTGGGCACCGAGTGACGACGCGCTACCTCAATCGAGAAATTTCGGGAAGGCAGGCATCGCCGTGAAATCCTCGGGCGCGTGCTCGACGATCACGCGTGCGTGCGTGTTCTTCTGGATTCCCGCGAACCGGTTGAACGACGCGAGCGTTTCCGCGCGGTTGTAATTCCAGCTGGGAACCAGCCCCTTCTCGTAATTCTCGCGCGTGTGATAGAGATCACCCGAGATCAGAATCGAGCCGCTCTTCGCGAGCTTGACGAGCAAAATGCGGTGGCCGGGCGTGTGTCCCGGCGCTACGAGGATCTTCACGGTTCCGTCGCCGAACACATCGCGGTCGTAGTTGGATGTGTCGATGCTATCGTGCGCCAACGGGGCAATCAGTGCTGGTACGACTCCGGGCGCGCCCGTCGTGGCGCGGGCCCATGCCAGTTCCACGCCGGGCACGAGGAAAATCGCGTGCGGAAAGAGGTCGATGTTCCCGCAGTGATCCAGGTGCAGATGCGAGAGCGCGACGTAGTGGATGCTATCCGGCTTGAGCCCGAGCTCGGCCAGCTGTGAGACCAGCGTACGCCGCACCGAAAAGCGCGCGCCATTCACCATTTCGCCATTCGGCTTGGCCGCGATCTTGTCGCCCAGCCCCGTATCCCACAGCATCCAGTCCTTCCCGTGGTGAATCAGATAGCAGGGCACCGCGAGCGTTCCCGCTTTGCCGGCGTTTTCGCCCGTGTCAGAAAGGTCGCTCATGTCCGGGAAATCGAGCTTGCCACAGTCCAGCGTGTATAGCTGCACGCTCGCGGCGGGGGCGGTTTGCGCGCCCACCGACGAGGCAGAGACGACGGCGAGTGTAACCAGTAAGAGAGAACGCATGCGCATCTGTAATGAGTAGCGTTAGGGTAGGGCTGCTGAGGTCTTCCTTGCACCAATGCGCAGACCCCGGCAAAGTGTTTCCGCAGCGGCCGCTCGCGTTATCATTGGTGCCAGCCACGAGCCCACACCGAAGCCTCGCGACAGGAGATGAGCAACATGGAGAACGAGGCAAAGCAGCCGCCGACACCCCCACCGCACTCGGCCACCGCGCACACCGATTTCGCTGGTGCCATGAGCTATGGTGACTATCTACAACTCGACACGCTGCTCGGGGCGCAGAAGCCGCGTTCCGACTGTCACGACGAGATGCTCTTCATCATCATCCATCAGGCCACCGAGCTGTGGATGAAGCTCACCCTGCACGAGCTCGGCGCCGCGCGTCGTCTCGTCATCGCCGATGACCTTCAGCCCGCGTTCAAGCACCTCGCGCGCGTGAGCCGGATTCAGTCCCAGCTCATCCAGTCGTGGGACGTCCTGTCGACAATGACGCCCAGCGACTATTCGCAATTCCGCGACGCGCTGGGGAAGTCCTCCGGCTTTCAATCGGCGCAATACCGATTGATCGAATTCGCACTGGGGAACAAGCAGGCGTCAATGCTCGCGCCGCATCGGCATCGCGCCGATCTGCTGGCGCAACTCGAGCACGCGCTCGCGACGCCAAGTCTTTATGACGAGGCGATCCGACTGCTCGCGCGGCGCGGCTTCGCCATCGATGCAAGCGTGTTGTCGCGCGACGTGCGCGAGCACTACCACGCGAATCCCTCGGTCCTCGCGGCGTGGACGAAGGTGTACAAGGATCCCAGACAGTACTGGGATCTCTATCAGCTCGCGGAGGAGCTGATCGATCTCGAGGACTGGTTCCAGCAATGGCGATTCCGCCACGTGACGACGGTGCAGCGCATCATCGGGCGCAAGCGCGGAACCGGCGGAACGGAGGGAGTCAGCTATCTCAGGCAGGTGCTCGATGTCACTTTCTTCCCGGAACTTTGGGACGTGCGAACGGAGCTTTAGAAAAAGTCATGGGCCAACTGATCACTCGCAGCGACCTCGAGGCGCTGGACCGTGCGGATCCACTACGAGTCTTTCGCGATCGATTCACACTTCCCGAAGGTGTCATTTACCTCGACGGCAACTCGTTGGGAGCGATGCCGCAGGCGGCGCCCGCGCGCATGCGAGAGGTGGTCGAAGTCGAGTGGGGGCGCGACCTCATACGAAGCTGGAACATCCACGGCTGGATCGACATCCAAAAGCGCATCGGGGCGAAGATCGGCCGGCTGATCGGCGCGCGCGATGGTGAGACCATCGTCGCAGATTCGACATCGGTGAACCTGTTCAAGGCGCTGGCGGCGTCGCTCGAGCTGCGACCCGATCGGCGCGTCATCCTCTCCGAGCGGAGCAACTTTCCGACGGACCTGTACATGGCCGAGGGATTGATCCGCTACCTGGGGCGCGGACACACGCTGCGACTCGTGGAGCCGGACGAGATCGACGCGGCGATCGGCGACGATGTCGCGGTCGTGATGCTGACCCAGGTCAACTATCGCACCGGCCGAATGCTCGACATGCCGCGCATCACCGAGCAGGCGCACGCGCGCGGCGCGATCATGCTGTGGGATCTCGCCCATTCGGCTGGCGCGGTGCCGATCGATCTCACGAGCGCGAACGTCGACTTCGCGGTCGGCTGCGGCTACAAGTATCTGAACGGCGGACCCGGGGCGCCGGCGTTTCTCTACGTCGCCAAGCGGCATCAATCGAGCGTGACGTCGGTGCTGAGTGGATGGCACGGGCACGCGTCGCCTTTCACCTTCGAGCCATCGTACGTGCCAGCCGAGGGAATCGATCGCTGGGCCGTGGGGGCCCCGGCGATTCTGAGTCTGATCGCGCTCGAGGTCGGGGTCGACCTCATGCTTGAGGCGTCGCCGAGCGCGTTGCGCGCGAAGTCCTTGCAACAGACCTCGATCTTCGACGCGCTCGTGACACAGGAGATCGGCAACGACGTCGTGTCGCTCGTCACTCCGCGAGAGCCGGGGATGCGCGGGAGCCAGCTCTGCTACGCATATCGCGATGCGTGGCCCGTAATGCGCGCGTTGATCGATCGCGGCGTGATCGGCGATTTCCGCGCGCCCGACATTCTGCGCTTCGGCTTCACCCCGCTTTATCTCGGCTTTACCGAGTTGTGGGATGCCGTTGCGACGCTCAAGGGGATTCTGAGCGCACGCACCTGGGACCGTCCGGAGTACCACGCTCGCGCCACGGTGACGTGACGTGGTCGTGGCGAACGCGGCGGTGAGAAGCGCGCCGCAGGAGAGTGAATAGTCGACTAGTGTAGTAGGGTATGGACGCTGAACCGTTCGCGAAGAAATCGCTCCACGTGCGCGATCTCGCGCGGATTGCCTTCGTGGCAATTTGTGCGGCAGCCGTGTGGTTTCGGCTGTGGGAGCCCTTCAGTCGCATCAGCGTCATCGGGTTGGTCGGCACGTTCGTCGGCGGCTGGCCGATCTTTCGCGAGGCGTTGGAGAACGTTCGCGCGCGCCGGATGACGATGGAGCTCTCCATGACGGTGGCCCTCGTCGCCGCGCTCGTCATCGGGGAATTTTTCACGGCTTTGGTGATCGCTGCCTTCGTGCTCGCCGCCGAATTGCTCGAAGGGCTAACGGTGGCTCGTGGCCGGCGCGCAATCAGGGATCTGCTCGATTACCTGCCGCCGACCGCCGTCGTTCGGCGCATAGAAGGCGAACGAGAGACTCCATTCACCGAATTGCGAGTTGGAGACACCGTCCTCGTTGCTCCTGGTGGTCGCATCCCCGTCGACGGTATCGTACGCGGTGGCCACTCCTACGTAGATCAGGCAACGATCACCGGCGAGTCGACGCCGGTCGGCAAGGCGGTCGGCGATGTCGTGTTCGCGGGCACCATCAATCAGTCCGGGGCACTGGAAATCACCGCGGAACGACTCGGCCACGACTCGAGCTTCGGTAAAATCATCGAGGCTGTCGAGCGCGCACAACGCTCGCGCGCGCCGGTGCAGAAGACGGCGGACCGCTATGCCGCCTACCTCGTGTACTTCGCGCTCGGCTGCGCGGCGCTGACGTTCGCGGTCACTCGAGATGCGCGTTCGACGATATCGGTGATCATCGTTGCAGGGGCCTGCGGTATTGCGGCGGGAACGCCGCTCGCGATTCTTGGAGCCATCGGTCGTGCCGCGCGTGCCGGAGCCATCATCAAGGGCGGACGCCATCTCGAGGCACTTTGGACGGTGAACACCGTCGCGTTCGACAAGACGGGAACGCTTACACTCGGTGCGCCAGCCGTGCAGGGTGTCGAGCCTGTCGCCGGCGTCAGCGAGCGCGCGGTGCTCGAGGCCGCAGCGGTGGCGGAGCGCCGGTCCGAGCATCCGCTAAGCAAGGCGATTCTCGCTCGAGCGGCGGTGCTTGGACTCGATGCCAGGGAACCGGACGACTTCATCTCTGTGCCTGGCCGCGGGGTCGTCGTGCGCGTCGGAGCCGAGGAGATTGTCGTTGGCAACGAGGCGCTCCTTTCAGAACATGGTGTCACCACTGCGCGTGAAATTTCGCCTGCGGGACAGCAAGGGCGAGCGTCGACCTCCGATGTTCTCGTGGCCAGAGGTGGTCGACTGCTCGGGACCATCCGCGTCGCCGATACCGTGCGCGTTGAAGCCGATGCCGCGATCCGCGCGCTCCATGCGATGGGCGTCACCACAGTGCTGCTCACGGGAGATAATTCATCCGTCGCCGCGGCTGTGGCAGTCGAGCTTGGAATAGGCGACGTGCGGCCGGACCTCCTTCCCGAGCGAAAGCTTGAAGCACTCGATGCGCTGGCTGGTCGCGGGCGCGTTGTCGCCATGGTCGGCGACGGAGTGAACGACGCGCCAGCGCTGGTTCGCGCGACGGTTGGCGTGGCGATGGGATCTGGTACGGATGTGGCGCGAGAAAGCGCCGACGTGGTACTGCTCGGCAACGACCTCTCGCGCTTCGTGGAGACGCTGCAGATTGCCCGGCGCTGCAGAGGGATCATCCGATTCAACTTCGCGGGAACGCTCGCCGTCGACACGTTGGGCGTTGGCTTCGCTGCGTTCGGCTATCTCGACCCTCTCCTGGCCGCGTTCATCCACGTCTCATCGGAGCTCGCCTTCATCCTGAATTCGGCTCGGCTGCTGCCGGGAATTCAGATGTCTGATCGTCGCGCTTCTTCGCCGTCCGTCAGCGCGACATTCAACGCCTCGCCTGGGTGATGTCGCTCGGGCAGGCGCTCGCGCCGCTGTTCTGCGAGGCTCGTTCGTTTGACACGATCGAGCAAGTTTTCTACGTTGAACGAGGAGTTGTCGGTGCATGGCTCGCCCTCGCATCCAATTGCGGGGGCTTTTTTTTGGGGAGAGAACTACGGATGCGCAAGCACTCTTCGACCGTCAGCGCGAACGACATGGAGTCTCCACGTTTTGCGCTCGAGAGCCGATGATCCAATACCTCGGGTACTTTGCCGGCGCGCTGAGTGTGTTTGCATTCGTTCCGCAGGTCTGGCGCGCATGGCAAACGCGACGCACCACGGATCTTTCCATGAGCATGTTCGCGCTTCTGATTACTGCGAGCTCGCTCTGGATGCTGTACGGCGCGCTCAATCGCGACTGGCCGGTCGTGCTCACGAATGCCGGGATGGTGACGCTGAACGGAGCGCTCGCCATCGCGAAGGTGCGATTCGGCAGCGATTAGCTGTGGAATCAGGCGCGTGATCACATATTACCGCCGTGGAAATACGCACGAAGGGAACTCCCATGTCGCCCTCGCGTCGCACGTCGCTCGGTGAGCTCGCGGGTTTGTTCCTGAAGCTCGGTACGATCGCCTTCGGCGGGCCGGCGGCACACATCGCGATGATGGAAGACGAAGTCGTGCGCCGGCGCCAATGGCTCACGCATGAAGAATTTCTCGACTACATCGGTACCACGAACCTGATTCCGGGGCCGAACTCCACCGAGCTCGCGATCCACATCGGCTATGCGCGGGCGGGTTGGCCGGGGCTGCTCGTCGCGGGGATGTGCTTCATTCTTCCAGCGACGTTCATCGTGACTGCGATCGCGTGGGCCTACGTGCGATATGGCGCACTGCCCGCTGCGGAAGGCGTGTTGTACGGAGTGAAGCCGGTGGTGATCGCAGTGGTGCTGCAGGCGCTCTGGCGGCTCGGCAGGAGCGCGCTCAAGTCGCGCGCACTCGTACTCCTCGGCGTCGGGGCACTGGTCGCGGCAGCTCTCGGCGCCGACGAGCTCCTCATCCTCTTTGCCTCGGGCGCAGCCGCCGGCGCCGTGCGCGCAGCGATGCTCCGAAGATCTCGCGACGATGCAACGAGCGATCACGGTGGCCTTGTCGCGATGCTGATATCCATCCGCCAGCGCATCGCAAATCCGGAGCTCGCGCTCGGCGCTGCCGCCGCCGGCGCGGCGCCGTTCGGCTTGTGGCCACTCTTCGCCGTCTTCCTCAAAATCGGATCGGTGCTCTTCGGCAGCGGTTACGTATTGCTCGCCTTCCTGCGTGCGGACCTGGTTGAGCGACTCCACTGGCTCACGGAACGCCAGCTCCTCGACGCCGTCGCCGTCGGACAGATCACTCCGGGTCCAGTGTTCACGACCGCGACCTTCATCGGCTACGTGCTGGGCGGGAGCAGCGGCGCTGCGGTCGCTACAGCCGGTATTTTTCTTCCCGCGTTCGTTTTCGTTGCATTGAGTGGGCTCGTGCTCCCGCGTCTTCGCCGATCGCCGACGGCGAGCGCCGTACTCGATGCTGTAAACGTGGCCTCGCTCGCACTCATGGCAGTCGTCACCGTGCAGCTCGGGCACGCGGCACTGGTGGACCCGCTGACCTGGTTAATCGCGCTGATCAGCGCAGCATTGCTGCTTCGCACTCGCGTGAGCTCCGCGTGGCTCGTGCTCGGCGGTGGGCTACTGGGTGTGGCCGCGACGATGCTTCGCGCTTAAAGCAATCCAACCGATCGCAGCACGCTCTCGACCCTCGCCCGCGTCTCTGCCGCCGGCGGCGTCATCGGCAACCGCCACACCGGCTCGAGCAACCCCATCATCGCCATCGCCGTTTTCACCGGGATGGGGTTGGACTCGATGAAGTTCATCTCCATGAGCGGCATCCACGCTCGCTGCATCGCGCGCGCGCCCGCGAAATCCCCGTTCAGCGCGAGATGCACGAGCTTCGTCATCTCGGCCGGAATCTCGTTCGACACCACCGACACGATCCCACGCCCGCCCAGCGCGATGAGAGGGATGGCGATCGCGTCGTCGCCGCACAGAATGTCGAAGCGCTCCGGCATCGCGTGGGCGACCGCGGCCATCTGGCTGATGTTGCCCGACGCCTCCTTCACCGCGACGATGTTCTCGATGTCTGCGAGACGACGCAGCGTCGGCGTCTCGATGTTTACCGCCGTGCGCCCCTGAATGTTGTAGAGCACGATCGGCAGCGACACGCCGCCGGCGATCGCCTTGAAGTGCTGGTACAGCCCCTCCTGCGTGGGCCGGTTGTAATACGGATTCACGGACAGCAATCCGTCCACGCCGAGCTGCTGGAGCTCTTTGCCGAGCGCGATGACTTCGGCGGTGTTGTAGCCGCCCGCGCCGGCGAGCACCGGTACCTTCCCCTTCGCCTCCTCGACAGCAATCGCGACCACGCGCACATGCTCGGCGCGCGTGAGCGTCGGGCTCTCGCCCGTCGTGCCGCACGGGACGATAAAGTCAATGCCGCTCTCGATCTGTCGCCGGATGAGCCGCCGAAGCGCGTCTTCATCCAGTGAGAGATCCTGGCGGAACGGCGTGACGAGTGCAGTTCCGCACCCCGTGAAAATGCTCATGTGATTCGCGCGCTCAAAAGAGAATCTCGCTGAACTCGAACACACCCTTTTTACCGATGATCCACTGCGCAGCCTTGAGAGCGCCGCGCGCGAACCCCTCGCGGTTCCGGGCGGAATGCACGAGGGTGATCGTGTCGGCGGCAGAATCGAATCCGATCTCGTGCGTCCCTGGATGCTTTCCGGCGCGGCTCGACGAGATGTCGACGTCGCGCGCATAGCCCGCTGCCCGCATCTCCTCCACGAGCTTCAGAAGCGTCCCCGACGGCGCATCCTTCTTCGTGTCGTGATGGATCTCCCACGCCCACGCGCCGTATTGCGGCTCGCTCGCAAGCAGTCGTGCCGCTTCCCGCACAACGCGCGCGAACACGTTGACGCCGATCGAGAAATTCGGACTCCATACCAGCGCCGTCTCGTGCGCCTTCACCACCTCGCGCACGCGTTCCAACTCGGCCACCCACCCCGTCGTGCCGACCACCACCGGCACTCCGAGCGTTGCGAGGCTCTCGACGTTCCCGGCGACCGCATCAGGCGCAGTGAACTCGATCGCGACGTCCGCGCCATCGGCCTGCCGAAGATCATCGCCGGCATCGAGACGACAGTGCACCGTGAAGCCAGCTTCGGGCGCGAGCTGCTCGATCAAGCGCCCCATCTTTCCGTAGCCGACGATGGCGAGCTTCATTCGAACGCCGAGGGATCGGGGCTGTCGAAGAACTCGCGGTGCAGGCATTCGACGGCCCGGTGGAGGTCGGCGCTGCTCACGACGAGGCTGATGTTCCGCAGCGAGGCGCCCTGCGAGATCATGCGGACGTTGACGTCGCTGAGCGCGCTGAAAATGCGCGCAGCAACGCCGGGCGTGCGGCGCATGTCGTCGCCCACGAGGCACACGATGCTTTGGTCGCTCTCCACCGATACGTCCGCAAACGCTTCGATCTCGGCGCAAATGGCATCGAGTGCGCGCGCATCGTCGATCGTCAGCGACACGCTCACCTCGGACGTCGCGATCATGTCCACCGCCGTCTCGAAGCGATCGAAGATCTCGAACACGCGGCGCAGGAATCCGTGTGCCATCAACATCCGCGTCGACACGATATTCACGAGGGTGATCGCCCGCTTGCACGCTATCGACCGAATCTCATTCGCGCAGGGCGGGGCATCGGCGACGATGAGCGTGCCATCCACATCGGGGCGTCTCGAGTTGAGAATGCGCACTGGAATGTTCTTGTCGATTGCCGGTAGCACCGTGGCGGGGTGCAGCACTTTCGCGCCGAAATACGCCAACTCCGCGGCCTCGGCAAACGAACAGACCTTCACCCGGTGGCCGCCGGGAAGAATCGTCGGATCGCAGGTGAGCATGCCGTCGACATCGGTCCAGATCTGGATCTCCTCGGCGTCGAGTCCCGCACCGACGATCGAGGCGGTATAGTCGGAGCCGCCGCGTCCGAGCGTCGTCGTCACGCCTTCGATCGTGGATGCGATGAAGCCGCCCATCACGACGACGCGGTCGCGCGCGAGCCCCGGCACGACCGCCGAGAGTCGCGCGAAGGTCTCGGCGAGGCGCGGCGCCGCCTGCGTGTGGCGGCCATCGGTGATGATGACGGATCGGGAATCGAGGTGCACGGCCTCGATTCCGCCGCGCTGTAACAAGGCCGTCACGATGAGACTCGACAGCCGCTCGCCGCACGAAGCGAAAGCGTCGGACAGGCGCGGCGTCAGCTCACCGCCCGTCGCGACAACATTCACGAGCTCCCCCAACTCCTCGAAAATCGGCTCGAGGTCCACGAGCTGCGCCGACTCGCGCCGATGAAAGTCGGAGAGCGCGCAGAGCATCGAGAGCGCGCGATCGCGCTCACCGGCGGCCGCGGTCGAAGCGAGGGCGAGAAGCGCATTTGTCGTCTTCCCCATGGCCGAGACGACGACGACGGGATGGCGCGAAGCCCGCGCGCGCACGATTTCCGCGACGCGGCCGATGGCTTCCGCCGACTCGACGGAGGTCCCGCCAAATTTCATGACCAGCATGGATTTCGGAGGCGAGGAGGTACGCATGAGAGGTGAGACAGTTGAGACGAGGCGATCCCCCGATATTCTCGCCGATCGAGCTCAATATCGAAGGTTGCTTCGTTCAAAGTAGAAGAACAAAACGCCCGAGCAATGCCCGGGCGGTTGGTTCTACAATTCTCTGACCCCGACACACGGCGTCGTTCGCCCGAGGAGGGTTCGTCGCACGCGGTCGATCCAGTAGCGATTGGTGAGCCGCTCCTGCACCTCCGCGCGAGCGAAGCTCTCCTTATGCTGATCGTGCCACTCTCGCAGCGCGGCCGCCGTGATCTCATCCCAGGCATCGACGATCACGACAGGGAGCCCGTCGTAGAGCTCGTCGAGCGGGGAGCGCCTGACGATGGGGATATTGCCAAGGGCGAGCGATTCCCAGGTGCGATGGCAATCCAGTCCATGGCCATGCGGGCTGATGACGAAGGCGTAGCGCGTCTTCTCCCGCCAGAGGGCACTGCGCGACACCTTGTGCGTCTGAAAGTCGACGTTCGGATTCGCGCGAAGGACGGAGTGCACGGCGTCGCGGCCTCCGGGGTTCGTGCCTTTGTTGAGATGAAAGTCGGCATGCCCGCGCACGAGGCGATCGCGATTCGCTGGCATTGTCGCTCGAAGCTGTTCGAGCTCGGCCTCCTGCTGTCGCGGAGTCGCTTGCCAGTGCTTCCACTTGCGGCGATTCGCAATGGTGTGGAAATCGAGACCAATGGGAAGGGGAAAGAGCTTGCCGCTCGTGTCGGTCCCGTCGGCATTCTGCGCGAACCAGCAGATCAGGTTGTCGCTTGCAAGAATCTCGCGAGCCCAGGCGAAGTCCGACGGGATCGCCCAGTCCTCATCTCCCGTGACAAGCGCGAACGGGACCGTGATCTGCGGTAGCGCGTGCTCGAGAAAATGGGGGAGAGACTTCACGCGCACCCAAACGAGGTCGCCCTCGCGCACATTGGCGTAGGCAGCCGAGTCGTACGCGAGAGGGGGCCGGCCGCCACCGCGCTGCTTTCTCACGTAGTCGAAGCCGCCGTTGTGATCGCACATGAGCGCGAGCCCGCGACTCCAAAGAAAGTGCGTGGGCCGATACGAGCGCCGAGTGTTGAGTCGTGCACCGATGGCCGCCGTCATCGTGTCGAGCACTCTGGCCGGCATGCGCACCCATTCGTTCATCTCATGGCGAGTGAACCAGCAGAGACCAGCAGCTCGTCCAGTGCCTCACTCGCGACGGGCACGCTGAGTGATTCGATCGTCGCTCCGTTCCAGTAGGCAGCAACGTGCGGAGTATGCCACGGCAGCCACTGCGAGAGTCCTCGTTGAATCAGCACCAGCGTCGGCACGCAGAACGCGGATGCCGCATGCGTAATCGACGTGTCCGCGGTGATGACGTGAGTACTCGTGCCGACCATGGCCAGCGCCGATCGGAGTCGATCGGTGCGGACGGCGGCGACTCCGCTCGCATGCGCGACCTCCATCACCGACGCCAGCTCGCTCGCGCTGCCGACGACGACAATGGTGGAGTATGGACGTCGTTGCCGAAGATGCGTGATCAGTCCGATCCATCGCTCGTTCGGCCATCGGCGCAGGCGAGCGCCGGCCGAGATGTTGAGAAGCCATCGCTCGTCCTGATTCTCACCGTGCGAGCTGGCCGCGCACCACTCGCGGTTGGCGCTCTCGATCTCGCCCCTCGTCAGAAATATTTCCGGACGGAAGTCGGTGTTCGCGACGTCCACGCCAAACGGCGCCGCGAGTGGCGCGCTCCCATCGACCATGTGCGTAGTCGTACGATCGTAGCGATCGACGCACAGGTTGAAGACGAGATGGTGGTTGCCGCCGCCAACGCCGATGCGGTACGGCGCACGCGAGGCGAGCGTGAACGCAGGGCTGCGGATGAACGACGCGCCCCGAGTGATCTTCCCGTCGATAACGACATCGTACCGCGACTGCCGAATCGTGCGCACGAGCCCGGCAATGCCGGCGATCGACTTGGGAAGATGGTACACCCGCCGAATGTACGGATTGCCCTCCAGCACCGGAGCCGCGATCGCGGTGGTCAACACGTCGAGCGACACGGTGGGTTGCGCCTGCGCGATCGCGCGGAAAATCCCGGTGGCGAGAATCGCATCGCCAATGCCCTGCGTTCGCATGTAGAGCGCGGACCAGTGGCGCTCGGGCCATACAGGAGGCTCGGCCGAGCGGTCTCCGGCGGAGAGGATGCCGATCGATCGCATCCAGCCGCATCGCCATGCTTTCTCGACTTCGCTGAAGCGCATCCGTCTTGTCCGATATAAAAGTGGCTGCCCGACGTTTCAGCTTACGTCGTGCGCCCTTTCAAGTTCCTTACATCGGCAGTGATTCGCCGCAATGAATTCTTCTTGCGGCTCGTGTCAGCGCACCACCGGTGTCGCGAGGGGATCGGCACTCTCGAGGAGCGGTAGCCGAAGCGAGCGAGGGTCGCTCAGCGCGGTCGCGGTCCAGATGGCCGAGCAGGTCACGCCCGCGAAGAGAGCACCGAGGACATCGGACGGCCAATGCGCTCCGAGATAGACGCGAGCGACGCCCATGGCGGCGATGAAAATGACGACGATGAACCGCACCACGGTTCGGAGCCCGGCGGACTCGATCGAGCGGCTCAGCACCCACGCTCCCAAACCGAAGACGACGACCGCCATCATCACATCGGCCGACGGATACGATGGCCCTCCAGCCGCCGTCAGCTTCGGGCTGATACCGTGCGGGCGCGCGCGACCAATGCCGTACTTGAGAACGAGGTTCAGCAGCTGCGCGGTGAGACACGCTGCCACGTAATACCACGCACTGCGCCAGCCATCCCTGCGAAAGAGCAGGTAGGCGAACAGTAGTGCAACCGGGATCGCGAGTCGGCCCGAGACGAACGTCGCTGCGAGCATCACGGTGGTGAAGAGCGGCGTCGCATGCGACCGCAGCATCTCGATGAGCTGGTGATCGAGGACCATCGTCCGCTTCTCGATCACCAGCGCCGTGAGAGCGCAAAAGAGCAGCAGCCCCAGCATCGCCACGACTGCGGACAGAAGATTCGCGCGCGTGAGCTGGACGTCCTCCGTCGAAAACACAGCTCAGTGCGTGATCTCGAAGAACCGGCTCGCGATGACTGGCCCGTGCGCCGGACGGCCGCCAGGCCCCGGCGGCGTGCCCGCCGGCGCCGGGGCATACTCCGGCTGAAAGAGATACGCGATGTGCTTGATCGGATCGACGGTGATCGTCTTCGCACCGCGCATCGTCGGCACCGTCGCGACCACCGTGTACTTGTCCGGCGAGTCCTGATGCACGACGGTCACGCTGCTGTCTCGCCCCGCTGGGAGGTAGATGAGCTTCTCGGACGGATCCCAGCCGAGTGCGTCGACGCCTTCGCCGTTCGCGATCGTCGCGACGACCTTGCCGGTGGTGCCATTCACGACCACCGATGTCTTGCCGCACCCCGCGAAGATGCGATCGGTCGCCTTGTCGTAGGCGATGCCGGTGGGTCCGTCACAGGGCGTGACCGGCCACGACGCGATTGCCTTCATCGTCTTCAGATCCACGACCTGAATCGTGCTCTTCCCTTCGTTGTTCACGTAGAGCTGCCCGCGGCCATTGCTCGCGGCGCCTTCGGGCGCGTCGTCCTCGAGCTCCGCCTGGCCGAGGACATTTCCCGTCTTCGGGTCGAGCGTCACGACGGTCCCGACCGGCTTGCTGTGGTTCGTGAGCACGACTCGATCGTCGGACTCATCGTACATGATGCCGTCGAGCCCTCCCGCAGCGACCTTGATCTTGCGCACCACTGCGAGCGACTTGATCTCGAACATCGTGACGGTGGAATCACCGCCATTCGTGATGAAGCCGTGATTGTACTTTCCCACGAGCGCGATGCCGTGCGTGCGCGGAGTGTCGGGAATGTCGCCGATCACCTTTCCCGTCGGACCATCGACGACCATCACGTGCGTCCCGCGCGACACGAACACGCGGCCCGTCCCCGGCTCGGCCGTGAGATAATCGGTGCCGCCATCTCCGCCGATGTTTGACTCGACCACATGAAAGGTCTGTGCTTCCGTGGCCCGTGGAGCAACGGTGGCACCGGCGATGACGATCGCAATGGACGCGAGCGATGCACTCTTCATTCGATTCCTCGAGCATGGAGATGGGCTGCGCCACACGTGATTTCGGCGATGTGTAAGCATGAAGCGTGTCACCTTACTGCGGGGTGACATACGACGTGAAGATATCTCTACGCAAAAACGCCCGGGCATCTTCGCCCGGGCGTTTTGTCGTTCGAGTCACCTTTGTTAGCCGGTCAGCTCGAAATGATCGGATGCACGCTCCGCGCGCGCAACCGCTCATTGAACGCCGGCACGTCCTGCTTCAACAGCGCATCGACTTGCGCCCGGATTTTCGCGAGCCGCGCGTGCAGTACCTGCGCGACCTCCTGCTGCGACGCCGTCGGCGCATAATCCGATCCTCCCACCGATTCGGCGAGATAGAGCAGCTGCTCCGCAACTTGCACCGGCCAGCGAATGGCATCCTGACCGCGCCCCGTCGTTTGCATCTGCATGAGCTGCTTCTCGATGCCTACGAGCTTTTCGGAGAGCTCCTCGCTCGATTTCTTGACGTCCGCGAGCGAAGTGTCCTTCTCGGAGAGCTCCTCGAGACTCGCCAGCTGTCCGCGCACCAACTCCAGGGAGTTGATCTGCGTCACCGCATCGTCAATGTCCGCGACGATCCCGGTCTCCGTCTGCATCTGCGTCGCGATCGCCTGCTCGCTTCCGCCTGACATGGGATCCTTGAGAATCACGAGCGGCTGCGACTCCTGAGTTCCCGCGTAGTTGAGCGTCACCGTGTACCTTCCCGGCGGCTCGAGCACCGCGTAGCGACCGACTCCCGGCGCGTCCTTGCCCGCCTCCTCCACCTCGAACCACTCCTCGTAGATGGGGCTCGCGCGAATCGTCGCCGCCTTCGTCTTTTCGCCGTGCAGATCCCAGAATGTACGATTGAGCCCTGGCTTGGCCGGCGCCTTCAGCGTTCGCACCAGCGCACCGGCAGCGTTCGCGATCGTGATCGTCACACTGTCCTTGCTCGAGGTGTCCTTCGCGCCACCCTTGATCCAGTAGTTGAGCGCCGCACCCTTCGGCGGATTCTTCCCCGCGACGATGTCGTCCATCTCCGTGAACGGATCGGCGATCGTGCGGAAGCGATACTGATCGCGCGGCTTGAGCAGCGCCGTCGCCTTGCCCGTGAGCGCGGGCGTCCACTGCTCGAGCGGTGTGATGTCATCGAGGATGTAGAATCCACGACCATACGTCGCGACCACGAGGTCGTGGAAGTGCGGCTGGATCGCAAGCCAGTACACCGGCGCGTGCGGAAGATCGTTCTGCAGCGGCTGCCACTCGCCGCCATCGTTGAACGACACGTACAGCCCATTCTCGGTGCCGAGGTACAGAAGTCCCTTTCGAACTGGATCCTCGCGAACGACGTGCGCGTACGACATCGGCGACTTCGGAACTCCGTTCACGATGAGCGTCCAGCTCTTTCCGAAATCCGTCGTCTTGTAGACCCACGGATCGCGGTTGTTCACCTGGTGCCCGTCGACGGTGATGTAGGCGGTGCCGTCGGCGAAGCGCGACGCCTCGATGTTGCTGACCGTTCCCCACGGCGGCATCCCCGGAATGTTCGCGGTGACATTCGTCCAGCTCTTTCCGCCGTCGCGCGTGAGCTGCACGATGCCGTCGTTCGTTCCCGCCCAGATCTCCCCCTTCGTGATCGGCGACTCGGCGATCGCGAACACGACGTCGCCGTACTCGACGCCGATGTTGTCAGGCGTGAGCCCGCCGGAGATCGTCTGCTTCGACTTGTCGTTGCGCGTGAGATCGGGGCTGATCGTGGCCCACGTGTGTCCGCCATCGCTCGTGGCGTGCACGAACTGGCTGCCGACGTACACGGTGTTGTGATCGTGCGGCGAGATCGTGAGCGGGAAGGTCCACTGAAAGCGATACTTCACGCTGTCGGCCGGCGTGCCGGTCGTCGCCTGCGGCCACACCTCTACCTGGTGGATGTTGTCCGTGCGCACATCGAACTGTGTGACGATGCCGCCCACCGACCCGCTTCCCGATGCGCTCGACCAGACGAGATTCTCATCGACCGTGTCGGGCGTCGCCCATCCGCTCTCGCCGCCGCCCACCGAGCGCCAGCGCCCGCGACCAATGCCCACATCCGTCCCGAAAAAGTCCTGCTTGCCGATGCTCGGCCCCATCGCAGACTCGCCGTCCTGCTTATTGCCATACACATAGTAGGGGACGCGATTGTCGACGGTCACGTGGTACATCTGCGCGATCGGAAGCTGGATGCGATTCCAGGTTCGGCCGCGCGTGGTGGTGATGCCGAGCCCGCCGTCGTGCGCGACGATGAAGCGATCGCCGTTCGAAGGGTCGAACCAGATGTCGTGGTGATCGCCGCGCGGAACCTGCTCGTGCGGAAGGTCGATCATCGTCGTGCCACCATCGAGCGTCTTCGTGAATGCCGCCGCCAGGAAGTACGCCTCGTTCGGATTGTCCGGCTCGACGCCCATGCGATCGTAGTACGCGGTGCGCCCTGCGGGCTGCAGATCACTGCTGATGAGCTTCCAGTCCTTCCCCGCGTTGTCCGAGCGAAAAAGTCGCCCTGAGTCCGACGGCACTCCGCCGCGCGGCACGCCGTCCCCCGTCTCCACCTCGGCGTAGATGCGCTCGGGCATCGCGGCGCTGATGCCGAGCCCCACTTTGCCGAAGGGTCGCGTGGGAAGGCCGCTGCGAAGTCGCGTCCAGTTCGTGCCGCCGTCGGTCGTTTTCCAGATCGAGCTTCCGGCGCCGCCGCTCGTACGCCCCCACGTGTGAATCTCGATCTGCCACATCGCGGCGTACGCGATGCGCGGATTGGAGGGATCGAGCAGCACGTCGATGCCGCCTGTGGAGTCGTTGACGAAGAGCACTCGCTCCCACGTCTTGCCGCCGTCGACGGTGCGGAAGATTCCGCGCTCGGGCTGCGGCCCGTACGCGTGGCCCAGAGCGGCGACGAGCGCGCGATCGGGGTTCGTCGGATCGACGGCGATGCGCGCGATGCGCCCCGTCTTCTCGAGGCCGAGGTGCGACCACGTCTTGCCGGCATCGGTCGATCGGTACATGCCGTTGCCGATCGAGATGTGGCTTCGGATGAACGACTCGCCCGTGCCCACCCACACGACGTTCGGGTCGGAGGGCGCGACGGCGATCGCGCCGATGGACTGCGCGGGTTGATCGTCGAAGATCGGATTCCAGTGTGCACCGGCGTCGATGGTCTTCCAGAGGCCACCGCTCGCTGCGCCCGCGTAATAGACGTTGGGGTCGCCCTTCACTCCGGCCACCGCGTCCGTGCGATTGCCCTCGGGGCCGATGTAGCGGTAGTGCATCGCGGTGAGCGATGACGAGTCGGGATAGTCCCGGCTCACCGCGGCGCGCGCGGGCGGCTTCGCTTTCTTGCTTTGCGCGGAGGATGAGGAAACGAGCGCGAACAGTGCGAGTGTGACGGACAGGACGCCGCGTGCGGCGACGAGTGAGCGCTGCATCTGAAGAACCTCTGAGCTCAGACGTGAAACAACTGGCGCGGGGGAGGCGAAATGCGTCGTCCACGATGAAATCGGGGACTGAGGTGCGCAAGCACCCGCGCGAGAGTCGCTAGCTCAGCTCTCCGCGCTTCGCCAGGCGCGCCGCGTGATCTGCCGCACGAAACGCCAGCGCCTGGATCGTCATCGTCGGCTGGCCGCGCCCGGACGTCACGAAGTTGCTGCCATCCACCACGAACAGGTTCCGCACGTCGTGCGCGCGATGATGCCGGTCGACCACCGACGTCTTCGGGTCGTTCCCCATGCGACAGGTGCCGAGGAGATGCACCTGCGGGAACCACGGGTCGCGGCTGAAGCGCCAGCTCTTCCTCGCGCCGGCGGCGTCGAGCAGCTCCATCGCGCGGTCCTGCATGTACTCGTTGAGCTTCACGTCGTTCGGATGTTCCGTGAACGTCACGCGGATCGCCGGCAGCCCCCACGCATCCTTCAGCGTGGGATCGAGCGTGATCGAATTCGTCGCCACCGGCAGCGACGTTGCATGGGCGAACACGTAGACGCTTCGCGTGAAGTACTCCTGGAGCATCTTCTTGTATTCCGGTCCCCACTTGGGCGCGTCGGTGGGGAGCCCGCCGAGGGCGAAGAGGATCGGCGTGAGGTCATGACGGAAGTCGAAACCGCCGCCGCCCGCGAGGCCGACTTTGGGATCGATCTCGAACAAGTCCTGGATGACGCGTGACACCACCGCGCCCTTGTAGCCGTTGATCTCGTGCTCGAACACGCCGCCCGAGATCGCGCCGCCGTTGAACATGAGATTTCTGCCGACGTATCCGCTCGAGTTGGCGAGGCCGTTCGGGAAGCGGGTCGTCTCCGACATCAAGAGCAGCCTCGGCGACTCCGCCCCGTTCGCGCAGACCACCACCGCCTTCGCGCGCTGCAGGATTTCGCGGCGGCGCGCATCGAAGTACGTGACGCCCGTGGCGCGGCCGGCGGCGTTCGTCTCGACGCGCCGCACGTAGCTGTTGGGGCGCACCTCGCATCGCCCCGTCTTCTCGGCCTCGGGGATCATCGTCGCGAGCGTGCTCGACTTCGCGTTGATCTCGCAGCCAAAGGTCTCGCAGAATCCGCAGCCAACGCACGCGGCGCGTCCCCGATACGGTTTCGAGATGATCGCCATCGGCGCCGGATACGCGTGCCATCCCATCTTCTTCGCCGCGAGCTCGGCGAGCACGCCCGAGGATTTTATCGGCAGCGGCGGGAGCGGATAGCCGCGGCTTCGCGGAGGATCGAACGGATTCGCGCCGGCGAGCCCCGACACGCCGACCTCCCACTCCACCTTCGTATAGTAGGGCTCGAGCTCGGCGTACTTGAGCGGCCAGTCGGCGAAGTCCGCGCCCTCGACGGGGCCCTTCTTGCTCCGCTCGATGAAATCGATCTCGTGGAAGCGCCAGTAATTCCCGGTGAAGTGCACGGAGCCGCCGCCCACCGCGCGCCCGTACTTCACCGCCTCCTTCTTCTTCGCGACATCGCTCTCCGACGCGCGGAAGGTGTTCGGCTGCGAGCGAAAATCGTTCGTGAGCGCCGCGAGCTGCGTGACCCCGAGCTCGTCGTGGTGAAAGTCGGCGGCGCGCAGATACGGGCCCTGCTCGAGCACCACAACGCGGAAGCCGGCTCTCGACAGCTCGCGCGCCATCACGCCACCGGCAGCGCCCGCGCCGACGACGACAAAATCCACCTCGTCCGCGGGCGCGTAGACCGCGCCTCCAGGAGGATCGTGCATGCTCTTACGCACGCGTGCCCTCGTCGCGGTCGTAGTAGCCGAACGGCTCCTCCCAATAGAACCGATCGTCGAAGCCGATCAACTTCCACCCGATCTTGTTCCGATTGCCCCCGTACTCGGGATTCGCGAACATCCCCGCCGCGGTGGCGGCGAGCATCGCTGTGAAGAATTCAGACTTCGACTGCTCGAGCTGGTGCAGGATCGCCGTCTGCTCCGATGCATCGAGTCGCGCGAACGACTTCGCGCGCGGATGCGCCGCAGCGACGCGACGCTCGAGGTCCGCGAGCCCGGTCGCGAAGAGAGGGCGCTGCTCGCGCGCGAAGCTGCTCAGCGAGCGGTCGATGAAGTCGATGACGCCGGCCTCGCGCGCGCCGGGCGTGACGTCACTCGGAATGATCAGCGACGCGATCGCCGCGACATCCTCTCCCTCGGCGTCGGTGAAGGTCTGCCACTTCGATTTGTGGTCTGCGGGCGCGCAGGAGAGCGTCGAGAGAGTGGCAGCGCCGCCGAGTGCGGCGGTGAGCCACACCGCGGTGATGGCCGAGGCGGATTCCTGCAGGAATTGCCGTCGCGCGATGTCGCCTTCGGACATGGCTCGCCTCGCTCGGTGATCGCACCGTCGTCATCGAACTCTCGAGGCCAACATACGAGAGTTGGGCGGCGGAGTCCAACGGTGCCCACCCGATCAGTCGGCTTACGACGAGCCCGCCGCCACCAACCCCCACGCCAGGCACGCGACGACCACGCTCGCGAAAATCGCCTGAGGCGCTGCGAAGAAGAGGACGCACAGCGCAACCGCGGCGGTCTGCGCTGCGAGCAGGCCGATGGCGAGAATCCAGAAGGAGTCGCGCGAGGTCGCGAGCATCGATGGCAGCTGCCACGCGACGACCGCCGCGAAGAGCAGATAGGCGGTCACGAAGAGGCCGAAGCCCCGATACAGATCGCCGTACGTGCGCGTGCCACTTCCGAACGAAAAGCGCACCGTGTCCATCGCGGTCTTCACTGCGGCACCTTCGGCGGACTTCGGCGTGTAGTGGAGAAAGCCGAAAGTGTGCCCTGCTGCGAAGAGCAACAGGACGATGGCGCAGATTCGGAAGGGAAGGGCGACCTTCATGCGTGCTCCGTGAGCGGGTTTGAAGTGATGGCGGCGCGCTGCGCGACGCGAGCAGCGAACAGGTCGAGCATGCCATTCCAGCCATTCGGCGAATCGACCGCTGCGCGCATCGCGCCCGCAGTCGCACCCGCACGATCGAAATGGCGATGCTCGAGCGACACGAGCGTCCTGCCGTCCGGCTGCGCCGAAAATCGAATCTCGACCTCGCTCGACTTCGCGAGATCGGGCTCGTACTTCCAGTCACTGCCGATCTGCCAGGCAAAGACGAGGCGATGCGGTGGCTCCCACACGAGCACCTGTCCCCAATCGCACTCGGTGCCATCGATCTGCTCGCTGTAGCAGCGGCCGCCGAGGCGATTCTCGATGATTGCCTTTCGCATCGGCGAGCTACCGATGTGGTGAGTACGCGGCCACCAGCTGTCGCAGTCCTCGGTGAAGACCTCGAACGCCTGCGGAACGGACGCTCGCACCGTTATCGACTTTCGTACCGGCGCGTGCTGCGATTCGATAGGCATCGTGTCACTCATCGTCGTTGGTGGTGATCCGGCTTTCGACCCGTCGCGCGAACGACTGCAGCGCGACGTCCCAGAACTCGTCGAAGTACTCGCGCAGCGATGCGAACGCCGCGGGGTTGAGCTGGTAGACGCGCCGGGTGCCTTCGGCGTGATCGACGACCAGCCCAGCGTCCTTCAGCACCTTGAGATGCTGCGAGATCGCGGGGCGCGAGATGCGGAACCCCTTGGCGATGCTCGACACTGGCATCGGCTGCTTGCGGAGCCGGGTGAGAATGCGGCGGCGGGTGGGGTCGCCGAAGGCGTTGAGACGCGCGTCTATGTTAGCCATGACTTACGGTAAGCTATTCCTTACGGAACGATCGCGCAAGACTGCCTTACTCGGCCCTGCGCGTAATCGAGCTCAGCGGCGAGTCCCCCACGCGCGTCCGAGCGCCAACCTGCCCCTCCGGCATAGGGGTTTGGCCGCTCCGATATGTCTTTCCACAGACAGCTGTCATGGGCCGGCGGCCTTTGTCGTGCCCGTAATCGATGTACGTGCTCGACACTCGCCGCGAGCCACGGGAGACGAACGTGGAATTCGACGGAGATCCGGCGCTGAGCGGCGTCGATGCGATCTGCACTTTCGCAGGATGGTCACGACGTGAGCTCGCCGAGCGCCTTGGCGTCGGCGAGCCGGTGCTGCGCTACTACGCGCGCGAGGGAGGCCCGCACTGGCTCGCCCACGCCCTCGCCGGCATCGCCGTCCTGGACCTCGGGCTCACCGTCGATCACGCGCGCGAATTACTCGAGCCCTCGGCCGTCTCGAGCGCGATTCCCGCGGATTCCGAATCGCGGTAGGGGTGTACGCGCGACGAAATGTCCTCTCTCCATACCCCGCACTCTTACATAACCAGAGCTGAGGCCCTCGTGCGCCAACTCCCAATCGTCGCTCTCTCTGTCTTCACCCTCGCGGCCGCCGCCGGTGCCACCGGAACGATCGCCGCACAGGCCGATTCCACGACACCAGCCGCCCCTGCCGCAGCTGCGGCGCCTGCAAAGGCACCCGCCAAGGCAAAGCCTGCCAAGTCCGACCCGAATCACCTCTCCTCCGACGAGATCACCGCTGACAATCGTCCCACCACCTACGATGTCATCGACCATCTGCGCCGCGCGTGGTTCCGAAAGGACATGCTGACCGGCGAAGATGTCGTCGTATATATGGATGAGCAGAACATCGGCAATGCCGACAAGCTCCGCGATATTCCGTCGGTCGAAGTCTCCGAGCTCGACTTCCTCCCCAACAAGGAAGCGGTCAAGCGCTGGGGCTCGCAGATCAAGGGCAGCGTCATCGTCGTCACGCGCAAGCGCTAAGGCGACCGCGCACAACGTCACACTCGAGTGATCATGGCATCGTCATCAGGTAGCACACACGCAAGCTCCGCGCACGCTGGCACCGATCCATCCAAGCGCGAAATCCTCCTCGGTGCGGCGGCTCGCCTCCGCACCGAAGTTGCCAAGCGCATCGTCGGCCAGGAGCGCGTGGTCGAAGAAGTCCTGATGGCGATGCTCGGTGGCGGCCACGCGCTGCTCGTCGGCGTGCCTGGCCTCGCAAAGACGCTCATGATCCGCTCGATCGCGGATGCGATGCGCCTCGATTTCCGTCGCATCCAGTTCACCCCCGACCTCGTGCCGAGCGACATCACCGGCACCGAGATCATGGAAGAAGACACCGCGACCGGCGCACGTCGCTTTCGCTTCGTGCGCGGTCCGATCTTCTCGAACATCGTCCTCGCCGACGAGATCAACCGCACCCCGCCGCGCACGCAGGCCGCGCTGCTCGAGGCAATGCAGGAGCGCCACGTCACCGCCGCCGGCGAGACGATGTATCTCCCCAAGCCGTTCTTCGTGCTCGCCACGCAGAATCCGATCGAGCAGGAAGGCACGTACCCGCTCCCTGAAGCGCAGCTCGACCGCTTTCTCTTCGACATTCGCATCGGCTATCCCACGAAGGACGAAGAGATCGGCATCCTGCGCGCCACCACCGCGATCGACAACACCGAGCTTCGCCCGGTGCTCGACGCCGAGGAGACGCTCGCGCTTCAGCGCACCGTGCGCGAGCTCCCCGCTGCCGAGCCGGCGCTGCGCTACGCGGCCGAGCTCGCGCGCGCGACGCGTCCCGACCAGTCCGAGGCGCCGGCGATCGTGAAGCAGTACGTCCGCTGGGGCGCCGGCCCGCGCGCAGGACAGGCGCTCATCATGGGCGCGAAGGCGCACGCGCTGCTCTCCGGGCGCTACGCCGTTGCGCCCGAAGACATTCGTCGCGTCGCACACCCCGTTCTCCGCCATCGCGTGCTCGTGAACTTCGCGGCCGAAGCGGAGGGTATCACGACGGAGCAGGTGATCGAGAAGCTCCTCGAGCACGTCGCGCCGCCGTCGAGCTCATTCTCCGTCTAGCCGCTTCAGGCGGCAGACAGGAGTAGAGGCGTATGAGCCTCGCGAGATATTCCGCCGTCCTCGACGCCGTACGCGGCATCGGCTGGCCGGCGCTGCGCCGCGTGCGCAGCGCCGTCCCCGGTCCGCACGTCTCCAAGGTGCGCGGCACGACGGCCGAGTTCGTCGAATATCGGCCGTACCGTCAGGGCGACGATCCCAAGAAGATCGACTGGAAACTCGTCGGTCGCACCGATCGCGTGTACATCCGCGTGTCGCAGGAGCGCACGATCCTCCCGACGATGCTCGTGCTCGACGCCAGCGCATCGATGGCGTTTCCCCCCGTCGCGCACGCGAAGTGGGACACGGCACGACAGCTCGCAGTCGGACTCGCGGCGGTCGCGCGGCATCGCGGTGATCCCGTAGGACTCGCGCTCGCGGGCGCGCAGGCGAATCGCGTCATCGCGCCGCGCACGCGCAAGACGGTGCTCGACGAGATGATGACGCTCCTCGAGCGCACGGCCGAGGGTGAGGCGCCGCTCGCGCCCACCGCGACCGACGCCATGCGTCACGCCGCGCGCGTCGTGATCATCTCCGATTTCCTCGGCGACGCCGACGCGCTGCTCGCAGCGGCGAAGACGTACGCCGCATCGGGCGGCGAACTGTACGCGATTCACATCGTGGATCGCGGCGAGCTCGATCCCGATCCGAAGAAGCTGCTGCTCTCGGATCCGGAGCATCCGATGCTGCGCAGGCCGATGTCTCCGCCCGCGCGCGCCGCGTACATCCGCCGCTTCGGTGAATGGCGCTCGCAGCTTGCGCGCGACTGGCGCGCGATCGGCGCAGTGTACGAGACCGTCGTGCCAGGCGAAGAGCAGTGGCGCCAGGTGATCCGTCGCCTTACGACTCCCGCAGGATCGGCGAGGCGCACCGGATGAGCTTCCTCGCCCCGATCTTTTTCTACGCGGCGCTCGGCGTCGCCGCAGGCGCGATCGCGCTCCACTTCATCGTCACGCGCCAGCCGACATCGAGCCCGCTGCCCACGGTTCGCTTCGTTCCGACGAGCGCGGTGCGCGTGACGACGGTCGCGCCGGTGCCTGAAGATCTGTTGCTCCTGCTCGTGCGGGTGCTCGCCGTACTATTGATAGGTGCCGCGCTTGCGCGTCCGGTGCTCGTGCCGCATCGGCGCCCGCTCGCACGCGTGGTGCTCGCCGATGTGTCGCGCGCCGTGGGCCCGATCGAGATGGTGCGCGACAGCGCTCGCGCCCTCCTCGGCGCTGGCGACGTGCTCGTCGCCTTCGATTCTTCCGCGCGCGTGATTCGGAGCGGCTCGGCCGACTCGGCATCGAAGCTCGCGCGCAGCTCGCGCGCGGGACGGCTTTCGCCCGCGCTCATCGCTGGGCTGCGCGCGGCGTCGACGATTCGCGACGAAGCAGATTCGATCGAGCTGGCGATTGTCTCGCCGATGCGTGCGGGAGAGATCGACGGCGCGACGCAGGCGATTCGATCGCTGTGGCCGGGACGCATCCGTGTGGTGCACGTCGCGGGCGCGGCGGACTCGCTCGCGCCTCCCGCAGGCGTGCAGGTGCGCGCCGATGCCGACGATCCGATCGCGCTTGCGACATCGGTCGCTGGGCTCGCGGTGAGCGACTCCGTGGTGCGTGTGGTGCGCGGCGCGGCGAGCAGCGCCGACAGCGTGTGGGCGAGTGGCGGGCGGCGCACGCTGGTGCGCTGGCCGATCTCTGGCGCCCCCGCGGGGTGGGTTGCCCGCACTCCAGTAGATACAGCGGGTGCAGTGATCGCCGGTGAAGCGGCGCTCGTCACGCCGCTCGAGCGCCGGTGGCGCCTCGACAGCGCGATCGCGGTCACGCGTGTGGCTGCGCGATGGGTGGACGGAGCGCCGGCTGCCGTCGAGCGCACCGTCGGCCAAGGTTGCATACGCGATGTCGCGATCACGGTTTCCAGCCGCGGCGACCTCGCGCTGCGCGCGTCCTTCGCGCGATTCGTACGCGAGCTCGCGGCTCCATGCGAGGTCGTGTCCGGCGGGCCCGCGGCGGACAGCGCGTCGCTCGCGACGCTCGCCGGCAGCGGCCCGCTCGCCGCGCACGACGCCGTGCGCCCACCCGAGAGCGTCTCGACCCCGCTCGTGCCGTGGCTCCTCGCGGCTGCGATTCTCCTCGTATTGCTCGAGCTGCTCGTGCGCCGCGGTTCCGCGCCGATGTGGTCCGACATCGCCGAGGAGCCTGATGCCGAGCGTCGCTCCGGGGCCGCATGACCACACGCCAACGCGTTCAGCGCGCGCAACGCCTCCTCGGCGGCACCGTCGTGATGTCTGCGCTCCTCTGGGGCGCGGCGCTCGCGATGGCCGTGGTGTGTGTGGCGGCGGCGCTCAACTTCATCGTCCCGCTCGGCGGGAGCGTGCGCGTCGCGATTCTTCCGCTCACCGCACTCGCCGCGCTGATCTCGGCGGGCGCAGTGCTCTGGCGCGGCCGCGCGGCGCGCTCGCTCGAGAGCATTGCCCTCTGGATCGAGGAGCGTGCACCGGAGCTGCGGTACGCGCTGGTCACCGCTCTCGATGAGTCGATGGTGCCGCGCGACCAGCACGTCGCGCTCCACAAGGCGGCAGAGGACGTCGACGTTGAAGGGATCGTCCGCCACAGCTGGAGACGGTCGCTCACCCGCGCTGCGCTCGCGTGTGCGCTCGGCGCCGGCGTGCTTGCGATCCTGCACCCGATGGACTTGATGCGCGCGGCGGAGTTCGATCTCGCGCAGCGGACCGCGCCGCGCGCCGCGCCGCCGATGGCGAACCGGCTGCTCGAGCTTTCCGCGCGCGTCACGCCGCCCGCGTACAGCCGCCTCCCCACGCAGACCGTTCGCGAGCCGAGCAATGTCGCGGCGCTCATCGGCAGCCGCGTCTCGCTCGAAGGACGCGGACCGTCCGAGGGCATCACCGCCATGCTCGGCACCGATCAGCTCAGCGCGCACACGGCAGACGACGGGTGGGCGGTGGCTGCGATGATGCCGAAGGAGGCCGCGGTGATGACGCTGCACGATCGCGCATACAAGCGACTGATGTCGCTCGAACCGGTGACCGACTCGGCCCCCGGCGTGCGCCTGCAGCTCCCCGCGCACGACACCACCTATCAGACGGTGCCCAAGGGGAAGCTCGACATCGACGCGTCGCTCACCGATGACATCGGCCTGAACTACGCCTACGTCGAGTATCTGCTCTCGAGCGGGTCGGAAGAGAGCTTCGACACGAAGGTCATCAACGGCGCGCGCGTGTCGTTCGACAATGCGCGCAAGGCGACGCTGCACACGGCGATCGTCTTCGATACGCTGAAGCTCTCGCCCGGCAGCATCATCCACATCCGCGTGGTCGCGTACGACTACAACAACGTGACCGGCCCCGGCATGGGAGTCTCGGAGACACGCACGCTCAAGGTCGCCGAGCCGGTGGACTCGACCTCGATCAACGCGGCGCCGCCGCTGCCGATCGACTCGATGTGGATCAGCCAGCGCCTGCTCAACATGCGGACGGACACCCTCATCCGCACGCGCCGCTCGATGTCGCGCGAGGATTTCGTGCACAAGTCGTCCGGCTACAGCAATGGACAGGAAGACATCCGCAAGCGTGCACTGGCGGTGATCTCGCTGCTCGAGGACAACGGCGTGGGCGACGCGTTCCAGACGGACGCGAGCAAGATGCTGCGCCAGGCCGTGGATCTGATGTGGACCGCGCGCGAGGATCTCGGCGTCGCGCAGCCGGACTCGGCGATGCCGCTCATGAAGAAGATCCTCAAGATTCTCGACGATCTGCGACTGGCGAATCGTTACTACATTCGCGGTGTGCTCAAACCTGTCGCCGTGAACATCGAGCGCACTCGCCTCACCGGAAAGGACTCGGCCGGCGCGAACGCGCGCACACCGCGCTCGCTGCTCGACAATCCGCAGCTCGCGCTCGCGGCACGCATCGATGCGGCGGCGGCGCTGGCGCACAGCTCTCCGGCGGCGGCTGCCGACACGCTGATGTACATCCGTGTGGCGGCGCTCAAGAGCGCGCCGGCGGTGGCGGGCGCGCTGCAGAACGCGATCGACCTCCTTCGCAAGGGCGCGAGCGTCGATAGCGCGCTCACGCGCACGCGCCGGGCACTCGAGCCGCCGGCGCGGCTGCTCACGGGGCCGGCCGATTGGGGCGGGGTGGTACCATGACGCAATTCGTGTTCGCGACGGCCAAGTACGCGTCGGGCGACTGGGAGAGCGCACCTTCGCTCCCCGAGGCGGTAATCGACGCGGTGGTGCGCTACACCACGATCGACATCGCGCCCACCGGCGTGTACGTCGATCTCTCGTCGCACGAACTCTTCAACTATCCCTTCGTCTGGCTCACCGGGCATCTACCGGTTCGCTTCAACGACGAGGAGCGGAACAATGTGAAGCAGTACGTCGAGCGTGGCGGGCTGCTCATGATCGACGATCACAACCACGACATCACGGGGCAGTTCCACAAAACGGCCACGGAGGAGATCGAGCGCATCTTCGGGAAGATGACTCGGCTTCCGAAGAACCATGAGCTGTATAGCTGCTTCTTCGTCTTCGACGATGGGCCGCCCAACACGCACCACGAGCTGAACGGCTACGGTGACGATCTGCTTCACAAGTATCTCGACGCGATCCTCGTGAACGGCCGCATTGGGCTCATCTATAGTAGCAAGGACTACAGCTCCGAATGGAACTTCCATGCGGAGACGAAGAAGTTCATGCAGCAGGACCCGACGAAGTTCGGAGTCAACCTGATCGTATATGCGCTCACTCGCTGAACGCGCGCGCGTTGCGCTCGAGTGCGTGCTGCGGGCCGTGGTACTTGCGGTCCTCATCTGGTTCCTGGTGCGTACGATCCTCGTGCAGCGTCACGGCGCGGTGGAGGATGCGACATCCGCGAGCATCGGCACCAAGCTCGCCCGCTGGAGCACGATCGCCGCGCCGTCGCGCGTGCACGTGCGCATCGATCATCCGCCGGCGGGGCGCGACCGCGACTGGCTGGCCGCGCTCTCCGGCGCGTCGACCGATGTCGATTGGAACGGTCCCAAGCTGGTGCCCACCGCGATCTCCGTGGAGCCGCGCATCGATCCGGCCGGTGGCGCGGATGTGAGCGTCGCCTCTCCCGAGAACGCGATGACCGTGCTCGCGGACACACTCGGTGCTCTCGACAGCGCCAAGGCGACTCGCACCGGTGTGCGCGGCTACATCCCGAAGTTCCGCGGCATTGTAGACGCGATGGTCGGCCCCGTGGTCGCCCGCGCGGCGCGACACGATTCGATCGAGCTGCATCGCCTGCTCGTGATCGGCCAAGCCGGGTGGGAGGCCAAGTTCGCAGTCGCTGCGCTCGAGGAGCGCGGATGGCAAGTCGACGCGCACCTCATCGTCTCGCCGAAGGGCGATGTGCATCAGGGGCGCATCGCCGACATCGACACCGCGCACTACTCGGCCGTCGTCGCCATCGACAGCAGTGCCGCTCGCTACGGCGATCGCATCGCGAACTTTGTGAAGCAGGGAGGCGGGCTGGTGCTCTGGTCGCCGGCGGCGCGCGTGCGCTCACTCGCGGCGATCGCACCGGGAGGGGCGGGTACGCTCATCGCGGACGAGGGAGAGGCGGTGCCCGACAGCGCGCCTCGCTCGGGGCTCGAGCTCGTGCCGATCACGGCGCTCAATCCCGACGCGATCGTGCTCGAGAAGCGTGGCGGCGACGTCGCGCTCGCTGCGCGCCGGGTGGGGCGCGGTCGCGTCCTGGAGACGGGCTACACGAACTCGTGGCGCTGGCGCATGGCGGGCGGTGCGGACGCGCAGGCGCGGCATCGCGAGTGGATGGCGGGGCTCGTCGCGCTCGTGGCGTCCAGCGGCCATCGCACGGTTGCCGCCGCGCCGAGCGATGTCGCGCCGCTCGTGACCCTGATCGACGAGCTCGGTCCGTCAAAAGTCTCGACAGAGAGCTCGTCGCTCGACCCCGCAGTCGTCGCGCGATGGGTGTTCGCACTCGCGTGTGCCGCTCTACTTCTGGAGTGGGCGTCGCGACGAATTCGTGGTGTGAAGTGAGTAGGGGTTCACCCGATGTCGTGTGTCTTTCTAGTCGTAGCACATCGTAGCAGATGGCGAAGATAGATTCCGTTGCTCGGGGAGGGGGGATGGAGTGAGGCTCCCCGGGCGCGGAAACTTTCGTCAGCGCGAAGCAGTCATATTCTCCTTGCAAATCTTCCAAGTGTTACAAGTGAGCCTCCGGGAAACCCGGAGGCTTTCTTGTGCGTCGGATGCATGGAAGCACTTAAATCTTTCATCTTCATGTGACCATGTCGCTCATCGCTCACCGCATGACCGCGCTCGGCACCGAGAACGCCTTCAAGCTCGGCGCCGACATCGCCCGCTGCGAAGCCCGCGGCATGGATGTCATTCGCCTCAACCTCGGCGAGCCGGACGCCGAGAGCGCGCCGCACATCAATGCGGCAGCGATCGCGGCTATTCAGGCGGGGAACTCGCACTACTGCGATCCCGCGGGGCTGCCGAGTCTGCGGAAGGCGATCGCGGCGCACATTCAGCGTACGCGACAGGTCGAGGTCGATCCCGATCGCGTAATCGTCACGACGGGTGGCAAGCCATCGATCGGCTACACGATGCAGACGTACGTGGATCCGGGCGACGAAGTGATCTATCCGAGCCCCGGCTTTCCGATCTACGAGTCGTGGGTGACGTTCGTGGGCGGGTCGCCCGTGCCGCTGCATCTGCGCGAGGCGGACGGCTTCGCGATGACGGCCGAAGGGCTCGCGCGGTGCATCACGCCCAGGACGAAGGTCATCATCCTGAACTCGCCGTCGAACCCGACCGGTGGCGTGCTCACCGAGCAGGCGCTCGCCGAGATCGCGGCGGTGATTCGCGAGAAGTGCAGCGATGACGTGCGCGTGTACTCGGATGAGATCTACGAGCACATCCTGTTCGACGGGGAGAAGCACTCGAGCATCGCGTCGCAGCCGGGGATGGCGAAGCGGACGCTCATCGCATCCGGGCACTCGAAGGGGTTCGCGATGACCGGGTGGCGGTTGGGCTACGTCGTGCTGCCCACGGTCGAGGAGGCGTCGCGCTTCAAGCAGCTCAACATCAACGTCATCTCGTGCGTGCCTCCGTTCATTCAGGAGGGCGGGAGGGCTGCGCTCGAGGGAGCTGAGTCCGCTCCCGCAGTGGCGAAGATGGTCGCCGCATTCTAGGACCGGCGCGATCGCGTGGTGCAGATGCTCAACGACATCCCGGGCGTGCAGTGCGCGATGCCGAAGGGAGCGTTCTACGTCTTCCCGAACGTCGAGGGCGCGTGCCGTGCGCTGGGCATACTCGATGCGTATGCGGCGATGCCGATGCCGGCGCGCACGCGCACGTCGCCATCGGGGCTGCTGCAGCGTTTCCTGCTCGAGCGGTACGGTGTGGCGACGATGGACCGGAACTCATTCGGTCGCATCGGCGCGGATGGCGAGCACTACCTGCGACTCTCGATCGCGAGCGCGATGGAGCGGCTCGAGGAAGGAGTGCGTCGGATCGGGAAGGCGTGTGCGGACAAGGATGGGTGCGCCGACTTCCTCAATGAGATGCACGCCGAGGCGTCGTTGGCTGGTCGCTCGTAAGGGAGCCAATGAAGGCGACGATCGCGCTGCGCTCGCTCGCCGAAAGGTGTAGCGAGTCCGGCGCGAGCGTCTGGTTGGTGATGCGCGCGCCGGCGCCGAGCGCGCCGCCGCCGTCGTAGAATCGAATCACATCGTCGAGCGTTCGGAACGCACCGTTGTGCATGTACGGCGCGCTTCGGGCGACATTACGCAGTGATCGCGTCTTGAACGCGCGCAGGTGCGTCGGCAGGTGATCGATGCCTGCGCGTCCGGAGTCGGGATCGAGCGCGCGCGCGTGGCGGGGCGAGCTCGGTGTGCCGATGACCTCGACGTCGGAGCTCATGTAGAGCGGCGGCGTGACGCCGCTGAAGAGCGGCGCGAAATGACAGGTTCCGCACCCTGCCTTCCCCATGAACAGCGTGAATCCGCGCCGCTCCTCGGCGGACATCGCGCTTGTGTCACCGCGAACGGCCCGGTCGAAGCGTGAGTCCATCGTCACGAGCGAGCGCACGTAGGCGGCGAGTGCCTGTCGCAGGCGGAGCGGCGTGATGGTGGATTGCGCGGGGCCGAATGCAGTGGCGAAGAGCGCCGCGTATTCGGGCTTCGCTCGCAGCTGCGCTGCCGCGTGCACATCGGAGCTCGCCATCTCCGCCGGACTGCGCAGCACCTCGAGCGCCTGGTCCTCGAGCGTTGCGGCGCGCTCGTCGGCGAATTGTGCGGGCTGCAGCCCCGAGTTGAGGATTGTCGGCGTGTGTCGTGCGACTCGCGTTCCGAGCGGGCCGATGCTTGCCGCGCGCGTGAGTCCATCGGTGAAGTCGTGATCGGGTCGATGGCACGACGCGCAGCTGCGGGCGCCGTTGCCAGAGAGCGCGGGCTCAGCGAAAAGGCGTGCGCCGAGCGCGATGAGTTGTGGAGTGGCGGCGGGAGCGCCGGATGGTGCGTAGGCGCGCGCATCGAAGGCGTGCGCTGAGTACACCGATGGTGCGTCGACGCGCCAGCCGCGAGGGACGCGCGCGAAGGTCACTCCCGACGCGCGGCGTAGCGAGTCGAGTGCAATTGCAGCGCGCTCGGCATACGTCGAGATGAACGCCAGCCGGTTGAACGACTCGAAGTCGGGATGCGCGCGAAGATACTCGGCGGCCTCCGAGAGTGCGGTGTCGAGCGAGGCACGCTCGTGCGAGCGCGTGGGCCAATAGGCGATGCCGGCCGCGCCGCACATCGCACGCACGCCCTCAAGCGCCACGGCGCCCTCGCGCATTGCGTCGCCGGTGAGCGGTGCATCGAATCCCGAGATGCCGAGCGTGGAGACGCGGGCAATCTCGAGACGCGCGAGGTCGATGACCTGTCCTTCGGTTGGTACGAGTGCGGGGACGAGCGTCCGGAGCCTGCGCGCGAGCGGACGCATGCCGTCGACCATGCGGCGCGCTGAGTCAGCGTTGGTCTCGCGGAGCGACGGATAGAGGAGCGATTCGAGCGCGGGGAACCCCGACGCCGCGAGCGTGGAAGGCGGTGGCGCGTCGTCGTCGTCAACTTCCTGGCGGCGTGAGTTGAATGCGGCGGCGAGCGCGGGCGCGTAGAACTCGGTTGCTCCCTCTACGAGCTTGTAGCGTTCGCGTGCGTGCTCGAACGCAGTTTGAATGCGATGCGCGTTTGCCGAGTCGAGCCGCCGCACTCGGAGCGCGGAGCCTAGATCGACGAGCGATGCATCGAGCGAATCCGCGCCACTCAGGAGAAGTGCGCGCACGGCGACCGCTGCCGCAACGACGTTCGGCCGGCGCGGCGGGTCCGCCCTTCGCGGAAAAGCCGCGACGGCGGTGGCAAATGCGACGCACGCGACCGCGCTCGTGCGTCGCACCAGGCTCTTTTGCATCTGGCGATCGTCGCTAGTTCTGCGTGATCTCGACGGAATCGCGTAGCGTTGCGTGCGCCGCTGATACGGGGGCCGCGTAGCCCGCGGCAGGAATGTCACGACCGTAGCTCTTGGAGAAGACGCGACCGCTGTTCGTCACGCTCACTATAGTGTAGCCATAGTACGCGCCCGTCGACGGAATCGTGGGATCGAGCGTGGGCTCGAGCGGCGACCCACCATTACCGGCGATCACCTGCCACGTGTGGCCGGTCGGCTGCGTGCGATAGTACTCATGATTGTGTGCGGAGAACACGCCCTCGACCTTGTTCGATTCGAGCACGGTCCAGAACGCGTCGCGCGCCGCAATGTCGAACGAGAGTCCGTCGGTGGCCGTCGTTGGATACGGATAGGCGGGCTTGTGCTCGATGACGAAGATGTGCTTCGCGCCGCGCGACTTCGCGGCCGCGAGGTCGGTCGTGACCCACGCGGTGGGCACGTGCCAGTCCTTGCCCACAGGATCGGAATTCAGCGTCACAAAATGCGCGTTCTTGTAGTCGAAGGAGTAGCTCAATCTGCTCTGATCTGTTTGCAGGCCGTCGGGGCCGCCCGCGGTCGGACCGTTGCCGCCGCGCGTGATGTACGCCGCCATGTCGCGCAGCCACGTGCGCTCGTCGGGTTCGTACGAAACCTTCGAGAGATTGTCGGTCTCGTGATTGTCGGTAACGGTCACGATCTCGACACCCGAGCCATTCAGCGGAGAGGCCTGGTACAGCGCGATCCACCCCTTCAGCTCGCGATCGAGCGCGGTGCTGTCGTTCGTGTAACCGAACACAAGGTCGCCCGCGAAGAAGAGAAATGCCGGCTTCGGACTCATTGCGGCGATGTCCGCAAAGGTCGCGTTGAGCTCTGCCACGTTCGCAGTGCTCACGACGCCGATCGACTCTGGAGCGGCGACGCGATTGCAGCCGATCACGGCGAAGGAGTACGCGATGCCGTTCGGATCCTGAGCGACGGAGTCGGAACAGGCGAAGGCGGCGACACTCGCTCCGGTGAGCGCGAGCGTCACGAGAGCGACTCTGGCTTTATGCATGGCGGATGTGTTGAAGTAGGTCGAGCGACGATGAGGACATCGCCAACGTGCTCGGCCAACGTCACAGGGAAGCCAATGCCGTGTAACGGGAGTGTCGGAGCGGTGAGTTCCGGAGCGGCGAGCGTCGCGCCGCTCGCCCATCGCGGAGGCTCACGGTGGGAGAGTTTGGGTGGAGCGGGGATCGTCTGGCGGAGCGAGGTTCAATCTGCTCATCCCGGCGATGCCGCCCGCGGCTCCGTCCAGGTAGTCGTCTCGCCGAGTGCGGGGATCGACAGCGTCGGCGTAGCTGTCGGGTCTGCACCCGAGGCCCTCAGCGCATTGAGAATTGACGCGATATCAATCAGCTCCTGGAGCAGCGCTCCCGCCGGCGGAGGGATCAGTCCCCACAACGCGAACAGCATCGCCACCGCGCTCAGGCCGAGTCCGAGCTGGAGACTCTGCCTTGCAATTCGCATCGTTCGGCGGCTGATACGGATCGCTTCCGGCACACGCGAAAGCTCGTCGGCGAGAACCACGATGCCAGCGGCCTCCGCGGTGATGCCTCCGCCGTGAGCCGCCAACGACACCCCGACCGTCGCCGTGGACATCGCAGGCGCATCGTTCGTTCCGTCGCCGATCATGAGCACGCGCTCCCCCTGCGCCTCGATCTGGCGAATGATGGTCGCCTTGTCCTCCGGCTGAAGATTTGCGCGAGCGTCCGTGATGCCAACATCGCTCGCGACATGGCGCACGTTCATCTCGTGATCGCCGGAGAGCAGAACGATGCGCCGAAGTCCGAGCGCGCGGAGATCGTCGAGCACCGCCCGCGCGTCGCTGCGCAGACGGTCTGCGTACTCGACGGCTCCCGCGACCGCACCATCGATCGCCACGAATGCGCGGAGCCCGACAGCGTCATCGAAGCGCGCATCGAGCGCGTCGAGGTCTTCGGCCGACGACGGGTAGCGGTCGAGCATGAGCGTTCGTGCGCCAACCGTGACTTCGTGACCGTCGACGGTCCCAGTGACTCCTCGCCCGTGCACCTCGGAAACGTTCGACGCGGGTGAAAGTGCCCCGCCCTCGGCCGCGAGCGCTCGCTGAGCACACTCAACGAGCGTTCTCGCGAGCAGATGGGCGGATCCTTGCTCCACACTTCCGGCCAGGCGAAGCAGATCACGCTCACTCCAGGTGCCGCTGGTCACCACGCGCGCCACCTCCGGACGTCCGATCGTCAGCGTTCCCGTCTTGTCGATGACGACCGCCGTCGTCGTGCCGATCTGTTCCAGCGCACGGCCGGTGCGGACCATCACCTGCTTGCGCGCCGCGCGATTGATGCCGCCGATAAGCGCAATCGGCGTCGCGAGCAGGAGCGGACACGGCGTCGCTACGACGAGCACCGCGAGCGCACGGCGTGGATCGCCGCTCCACATCCAGGCGAGTGCGCACACGATGAGAGTTGCCGGCGTGAACCAAACGGCATAGCGATCGGCAAGCCGCTGGAAGGGAGCCTTGCTGCTCTCCGCCGATCGAACGAGCTCGACAATGCGATTGTATTGGCTCTCGCGTGCGATCGCGGTAGCTCGAATCAGGAGTTGCCCTTCGCCATTTCCCATCCCGCTCTGCACGCTCGATCCGGCGCTCACCTCGCGGGGAAGCGGCTCACCGGTGAGCCGCGAAACGTCGAGTGCGGAGTGACCATCGAGCACGATGGCGTCGCACGGCAGGAGCTCGCCCGGACGCACCATGAGCTTATCGCCGACTTCGATGACATCCACGGGGATGTCCTCGCTCGCACCGGCGCGAGTGCGATGCGCGATACGCGGCGCGGCGGCCTCGAGCTCTCGCACCGCTGCCGACGCGCGTCCCTCGGCATACCGCTCCAGCGCTTCTCCACCGGTCTGCATGATGACGATCACCAGTCCAGCTAACGGCTCGCCGAGCGCAACGGACCCACCGACGGCAAGCGTCGCAATCAGGTCTGTTGCCAGGTTCCCTCGTGCGACCCCGGCGATCGTGCGCAACACGACGGGAAGTCCGGTGAGTACGAGCCCCACGTACCAGACCTCATCGCGGAGCCCGGTCGCGCCGGTGCCACCGCCGAGACGCGCCCAGAGCCAGCAGGCCAGCCCGGCGAGCAGGAACGCGAACGCCGTCAGCGGCAGCACGTTCGCGCGCCTCCATATGCGTCTCACACCTTTCATCGCCATCCGTCGCTCGTGCATGTTGATGGGATTGCGAAACTGCCGAAAAACTTCTCTCTCGAAGTAACACTCGTACGAAGCGATCGTATGTCGGTGTCCAGCTTACTCGACACTCCCCAACCACAGAATAATGCAAATCGAATTTGCCGGCGCCGACCGCGAAGTGACGGGCTCCTGCCACATCCTCCGCGTGAACGACAAGACCGTGCTCCTCGACTGCGGGCTGTTTCAGGGTCACCGGAGCGATGCCGAGGCGAAGAATCGAGCGCTCCCTTGTCCCATCGCCGAGATCGACGCCGTGGTATTGTCACACGCCCACCTCGACCACTCGGGAAGGCTGCCCTTTCTCGTGAAGGAGGGCTATTCCGGGCCGATTCACGCGACGAAGGCGACGGCGGATTTGTGCGAGATCATGCTCGCCGACAGCGCCCATATCCAGGAGAGCGACTACGCATTCCTCACGCGTCACGGCCGAGAGGTCAGCGAGCCGTTGTATGGGTTGCGAGACGCCGCCAGAGCCGAGGAGCTCATGGCGCGTCACCCCTACGACACGTGGTTCGATGTGTGCGCCGGATTGCGTGCGCGATTCACCGACGCCGGGCACATCCTCGGCTCCGGCTCGGTGGTGCTCGAAGCGACGACTGGCGCCGAGGTAACGCGGGTGATCTTCTCCGGTGACATCGGACGCGCAGGGCTGCACATCATCCGCGACCCCGCTCCCCCCACCGATGCTGCGGACGTGGTGATCATGGAGTCGACGTACGGCAACAGGGATCACGAGAGCGTTGCGTCGGCGCGAGAGCATCTTGGCCGCGTCGTGCGGGAGACCGCCGCGCGCGGGGGGCGAGTGCTGATCCCGGCGTTTGCGGTTGGGAGAACGCAGGAGCTCGTCTACGATCTTCAAGTGCTGTTGCGCGATAAGGCGATTCCGGAGATCCCCATCGTCATCGACAGCCCATTGGCAACGAAGGCGACCGGCGTGTTCGAACGGAACACAGATATTTTCGACCGCACCGAGGTTCCCGTTCGCGAAATCGAGAATCTGTTCCGGTTCAAGCAGCTCACGTACACGAGCAGCACTGAGGAATCGAAGGCGCTCAATCGGCGGGTCGGGCCCATGATACTCATCGCTGGCTCGGGAATGGTCGAGGGTGGAAGAATTCTCCACCACCTGCTGAACGGCGCATCGGACTCGCGCAACACTATTCTCATCGTCGGCTTTCAGGCTGAGCACACGCTTGGCCGTCGCATCGTGGAGCGGCAGCCCGTCATTCGCGTACTCGGCAACGACGTGGAGCTTCGGGCCAAGGTCGAGATCATCAATGGCTACAGCGCGCACGCTGACCGGACCGAGCTGGCGAACTGGTTGGCCGCTGTGCACCGTGCCTCACCGGCTCTTCGTCACGTCTATCTCGTCCACGGAGAAGTCGAGGCGCAGACTGCGCTCTCGGAGCGCCTCACCGCGCAGGGCTATCGTGTGAGCTGTCCCGCGCGTCACGACAAGGTCACTGTCTGATTACTCGAAGTCGTATTGAATGTTCACGATGCGACCGCGCCAGTACGGCAACCGTCCGGTCGGCAACTCCCACTCGACGTCGCCAACGCTCGGCACGAGCATGCCGCTGCGGGCCGAGTAGTCCGACAGATGCGCGACCCATGGAGTGAGCACGGCCGTTCCTTTCACGTCGCGTGGACGCATCGCCGTGAGACTGGCGATCTCGCCGGTAGGGGCGAAGTGCGCGTCCATCGATACCGTCGTTGCTCCGTCGGAGAGTGTCGCGGTGGCGGAGCAATGGTCGATCGGACTCCACGTAACGCCGCAGCACGGAAGCAGCGCCGTCGGATACCAGACGGCCTCGCCGAGATACCGAAGAAGTTCGCCGGCGGCCATTCCCGGCGTGCCATGCACGTTCGCCACATCGATTACTCCAGCGATCGCTGCGCGCAATGATCCTTCGTGATCGAGATATTCATCGCGAACCAGAATGGGAACGGCGGGAGCCGCGCTGATTCGCGCGTCCCAGATGAACCCAGGAGGGTGCACGCGATAGTACTGCGTCGCGGTGAAGGCGCTCCATCGCCGAGGACGGATGCTGAACTCTCCGGACCAGTCGATGCGCGCCAGCTCGATCATGGATTGTCCCTCTGTCAGCGCGAAGCGGAAGTAGCGGGCGACCGGAGCTGGCAGCGTCGCGAGCATCGAGCGATCGTAGCGCGTGTCATTCGCGGATGCGGATGGCGCCGACGCCAAGAGCTCCGCCACGTCGTGGGCGGTCTGCCGCTTCCATCGCGCGCTACCGAGCATCGCAAGCATGCGTGGCGCTACAAAGTGGGGCGAGAAGATCGACCCGTCACTTCGCTCGCATGAACTCGAAAGAGGATCGAGCGCTCTGGCACGGGATCGTGATCGCTGAAGGTATCTGGCACGAGATCCCGTACGAGCTCGAGCCCGCGCGCGTAGGCGTCCGGCGATGCGAGCTCTGGATCCAGCAGCTCCAGATTTCCCTTCATCACCACGCTGTCCCAGTCGAATAGCCCTCGGCTCTCATCGACCTCGAAGGCGCACCACGGATTGTGGGCGAGCGTCGCGAACTTGCTGCCACGACTCGTGCGTCCGTAGAGCCAGTTGTCCTTGAAGACGTAGTGAATGGGCTGAATGTCGACTCGGTCGTGAAATGAAAACGCGATGCGACCGACGTTGTGGCGCTCGAGAAACGCACGCGACTCGGTCGAGGTGAGGGCGCGGATTGCAGGGTGTGCATGCGCGTCGGCGAAGGCAGGTGTCGTCATGGAAGTGCTCCGTGTTGGGCCGTCGCCGTTTGCGCTCCGGATTGGTGTCGACTCCGGCTGCGACCTTCAACTACCAATGTGGGATAGCCACGACGTAATATCAGTCAGGGTCTTCGGGAATCCGTGTAGTGGAATGCCCTACTCCTGCGGACATGTAGGGGACTCCCCTACACTCACGTCGGCTCGCGTCGCCGAAGTCTCATCTCCTCCCCGACATACCGAGCAACCGGGCTGAGGTAGAGTTGCGACGTCGCATCGAGGCCTTCCGATGCTCGTCCATTCACTTCCACGGATTGATCGTACCCTATGAGTGCGCATCGCGATGCGACTCGGGTTGCTCGCCGAAGATTAGGAAGGTCGATAGTCTATCGGCGCGCGTTCAGCGCGCGTAGCCCATCCACTTCACCGGCGAGTATTCATCGCCGAGCAGCTGCACGAGTAGCTCCGGAAACATCGGCTCCGCATTTGCGCTGCTGCTCAGCATGACGATCGCCGACTGCGGCCGCGCGAATGCCACCATGTAATTCCGCCAGCTCACGTCGTCATGCCCCTCCTTGAAGAAAGCGGGGCCATATGGTGACTCGAACGTTCCCCAGCCGAGTCCGTACGACAGCTGGATTGCGTCATCGCGGCTCGTCGTGTCGAACGATGGCGTCGGGAACTCGAACGGCGTGCGAATGCGAATCTGCGGCGACCATATCGCACGCCGTCTCGCATCGTGCAACCCATCGTCGCGCAGCACGCCCTGTACGAATCGCGCCATGTCGGCGATGTCCGTGTCAGCGGAGCCCGCAGCGCGCGCCGAGCTGCGCTTGTTGTGCCCCACCGCAGCGCCGGTGGAGTCGTATCCGAGCGCGTATTCCGATTCAAACGATGGCTGCCAGGTCATGCTCGTGCGCGTCATCCCGAATCGATCGAACACGCGCGACTGCATCAGCGCACCCACGCTTTTTCCGGTGTGCTCTTCGATCACGAGTTGAAGCAGGTTGATCCCCTCGCCCGAATACGCGAAGTGTGCGCCCGGATTGAAATCGAGTGCGAGCTTTCCATCGGGTTTCACGAAGCGCCAGTTCGGAAGTCCACTCGTGTGGCTGAGCAGCATGCGCGGCGTGATCCGCTCCCACCGCGCGTCACCCGCGAGGTCGGCGTACTTCTCGTACGACGGCAGCGGCTTGGGCAAGTACCGCGCGATGGGCGTGTCGAGCGCGATCACGCCATCGTCGACGAGTTGCATAACCAGGTTCGCGAACATCGCCTTCGTGAGCGATGCCGCGTACATCACCGTCGTGTCGGTGAGCGGCAGCTTCCGCTCGACGTCGCGATAGCCGAACCCCGCCATGTACGCGATCTTTCCGCGATTGATGATCGCGACCGCGAGCGCCGGCACGTGCGCGCGCGTCATCGCGCGCGTCACGATGCGCTCGACGGAGTCCGCGGATAGGCGGCGTCCGTCGAGGCGCGTGACGTCGTGGCGAACGGCGGCGGTGATCGGAGCGGATGAGATCGGAACGCTCGGTGCCGGAGTGTGTGGGGAGCTGCAGGCGCCGACCAACAGCAATGCGAACATCAGGCAGGGGATGCGCATGACATAAACATGACACCATCCTCGCGCGGTTTCACGCCGCCCCTACTTCCCGGGCTTCGGAATCGCGCCCTGAATTTCGAAGCTTGCCTCTTCGTATGCTCGCTGCACTGCGGGATTCGGATAGAAATTCCTGAAGGCCCCTGCCCGCACGACGTCTCCGCCGGTGAAGCGCTTGATGAACGGCGTGAAGTCGATCTGTTTCTGCGCGCTGTCGATCGGCACCCCCTCGAGCACTGCCACGCGCGCCTGATCGCGCGTGAACACGAGCAGCTCGCGCACCATGTTGATGTACGCGTAGTCGTGCTGCACGTCGCCGTGGCCGGGGACGATCACCGACGCCCGCAGCCCTTTGAGCTCGTCCAGGTCGCGTATCCAGTCGCGAAAAAAAGACGAGCTCGGAAACGGCCCGGGAACCGTGACCAGGTCGCCCGTCAGCAATACGCGCTCCTCCGGCAGGAAGATGTATGTGTCACCCGCCGTGTTTCCACGCCCCGGGCTCACGATCCTCACGCGACGGTTGCCGAGCATCACCGTCATGCTGTCGTCGCAGATGAGATCAGGCGGCGACGGCTTCGTCTGCGCCACCTCCGGCATGAACTCGGCGTAATCCCTCGTGATCAATCCCCACGTGAGCTTCACGTCATCCGGCATCGCGCTGCTGTCACGCATGCGGCCCGTCGAGAGGCGCAACCGCATGAGCGAGTCGGTGGGCGCGAAGCTCTTCATCTGCCCGAGGTACGTTGGCACACGCTCGAGGATGCCGGCGCGCGTCGCCGACGTCCCGATGATGGTCACGCCTGGAAACGCAGCCCGATATTCGCTGTTGCCGAGATTGTGGTCGGGATGCCAGTGCGAGTTGACGACGTAGCGCACCGGCTTGCTCGTGAGCTTTCGAATCTCGGCGATCTGCTTTCGCGTGGAGCCGGGAATGTTGCCGGTATCGAACACGAGCACGCCATCATCGCCGATGATCGCGATCGAATTCCCCGACTGGAATCCCGTGCGCTCTTCAGGAGTTATGAAGGCGTAGACGCCCTCGGCGACACGGACGGTGCGATATGTCAGCACCGACGGATACGACGCGGCACTCTGCGCCTGCGCGGAGCCGGCGCTTCGCCACGCGATGAGAACCATGATGGCGACACCGCACATGGCTCGGAAACGGGATGAGGTACGCACCCGGACCTTGGCTGAAGGGTGAAACAATCGACGCGCTCGCCGTCGTAAGAAGATGTAGCATTGCGCTCCGGCGTCTTAGAATGGAATTGCTCTGGATTTGTTCGAATCCTGTCATGGACGCGTTTGCTCTCACCACTGCGCTCGCATGTCCCTGCTCGCGGAGGACGTCGCCCAGGTTACGGTCGTGCATTCGGGATCTCCCTTCGAGATCCTGCGCGGGAGATACGTACGCCAGCGATTCGCGCCGCATCTGCACGACACGTATGCGTTTGGCGCGATGGAGAGCGGCGCGGCGACGTGCAGATCGCGCGGTGTCGAGTCGACGCACGTTCCCGGCGACCTGATCACCATCGAGCCCGGCCAGGTACACACCGGCGAGCCGCTGTCCGCTGAGGGGTGGAGCTATCGCATGCTCTACATCCCGCGCGAGGTAATGGCGCGCGCCCTGGGCAGTGACGAGTTGCCGCGCTTCACGAACACCGGTACCTCGGATCTCGAGCTGTCGTCCCGCATCGCGCAGGTGCACACGCTTCTCGAGCAGGGCACGGGTTCGCTGTTCCAGGAGGCGGTGCTCCTCGCGACACTGCGCGCCATTTGCGAGCGTCACTCGCCTTACTCAGCGTCCGCGCCGGCGTCCACCTCGCCGCACGCGCTGCATCGCGTGCGCGACTATCTCCATGCGCACTTCGCCGAACCTGTCTGTCTCGCCGATCTCGCGCTCGTCGCGGAGATGAGCGCCTTTCATCTGATCCGGCAGTTCCGTCGCTACTATGGTGTGCCGCCGCACCGCTATCTCGACCTCGTGCGTGTGGAGCGCGCGAAGCTGATGCTCCGGAAGGGCGCGCGCATCTCCGATGCCGCCTTCGCCACGGGATTCAGCGATCAGAGCCACCTCACGCGCCAATTCAAGCGCGTGCTGGGCGTCACTCCCGGAAGTTACGCGCGCAGCTATCGCTGAGTTGCCGCTCCACGTCGCTAGCTCGCCGCCGCCGACTCCCTTGCGGCGCGCCACGCGCGAATCGCGTTCGTGTGCACGGGATAGTGACCGAAGGTGTCCAGGCGCAGCCGCCGGCGGAACTTCGTCTCGCGCGCCCAGAGATCTTCCGGCGCCTCACGCACGTATGCCAGCAGCCGCTCGTGCACCTCATCGTGCTGCTGCAGCACCTGCTCGAGCGTGAGATGGCTGCGCTTCACCGTCATGATCGCGTTGAAGTCGTCGATGCCGCCGTACTTGTCCGAATATTTCGGTGGAGTGCCGCCCTCGAGAATGAGCGGCATGTGCTTGAGCGCCTCCTCCTCCCACCACGTGACGTGCGCGATGATATCGCGAATCGACCACTTCCCCGTGACGTTGGGCGTCATCAGCTGCTCGTTCGAGAGCCCCGCGTACGACTCCTCGAAGTCCTTCCACGCGCGGCCCAGCTTCTCCAGCACCTGCTGCGTGTCCACTGTCACTTCTCCGGTGTGGCGACGCTCCAAGAATAGCATCGGATCGGCTAGCTTGCACGCATGATTTCGAAGCAAAATGCGAGCGCGCAAACGGCTCGCCTCTCCTACGTTGCACCGTTCGATTGGCCGCGCCTGCTGCGCTTTCTGAGCACGCGCTCCGTGAAGGGCGTGGAGTCCGTGCACGAGGATGCGTATCTGCGCACGGTACGAGTTGGGCGTAACGCGGGATGGATTCGCGTGCGCGATGAGCCGGCCGAGCACGCGCTCTCGCTCGAGGTCGCCCCGACGCTCGCGCCCGTGCTCGCGCCGCTCAGCGAGCGGCTGCGCAATCTCTTCGACCTGCACGCGCGCCCGGACATCATCTGCGCGCACTTCGCGAGCGACCCAATCCTCGGCGATGCCGTCGCGCAACGCCCGGGCCTTCGCGTCCCCGGCGCCTTCGACGGATTCGAGCTCGCCGTCCGCGCGATCCTTGGACAACAGATCACCGTGAAGGCAGCGACGACGATCGCCGGACGCTTCGCCGCCGCCTTCGGCGATCCGATCGAGACGCCACACGATGCTCTCACACATCTCTCGCCCACCGCGAACCGCGTCGCAAGCGCGACCATCGATGAGATCGCATCGCTCGGCATCATCCAGACCCGCGCGCGCAGCATCATCGCGATAGCCGTGGAGATGGCGACCGGGCGCCTCGTGCTCGAGCCCGGTGCGGATCCAGCCGCCATCATCGCGCAACTCGTCGCGCTCCCCGGCATCGGCGCGTGGACCGCGCACTACATCGCGATGCGCGCGCTGCGCTGGGCCGACGCATGGCCCAAGGAAGACATCGCCCTCCGCAATGCGCTCGGCCGTGTCACCCCGAAGCGCGCCGACGAGCTGTCGCAGCCGTGGCGGCCGTGGCGCAGCTACGCCACGCTTCATCTCTGGTGCGAGGCCGGCGAGCGCGTCGCACCGGCACATATCGTCGAAGCCGCGCGCCGATGATATTCAACGTCATGAATAAACGATCGATCGTTGCTTTTGCGCTCTTCGTAAGCGCGGCGGCGTGCTCGCCCGCGCACAGCCCCGCCGCCGCACCCGCTCCCGCTCCTCTCGCCGCCGACTCGCTCCCCAACGATGTGAAATGGGTGCGCACCTCGGCCGAGTATCGCGCGCTCACGCGACAGGCGTATGCGCTCGCCGGTGATCGCCTCCCCGAGCTCTCGCGCGGACTCCCCGCGCAGGGGTGGGCCGTCATCCTCGACGCCGACGAGACGGTGCTCGATAACTCCGAGTACCAGCGCCGCCTCGCGGTCACGCATTCGCCCTACGATCCGAAACGCTGGAGCGCGTGGGTGAACGAGCGCGCGGCCGCCGCCGTTCCCGGCGCTCCCGAGTTCACGAAGCTCGTGCACTCGCTCGGCGGACGCGTCGTGATCGTCACCAATCGCTCGATGGCCGAGTGCGATGCGACGCGCGCGAATCTGCAGTCGGTGGGAATAAGCGCGGATCTCGTGCTCTGTCAGCCGCCGGGCGAAGGAAACAAGAATCCGCGCTTCGAGCGCGTGCAGAATGGCAGTGCGGCCCCGGGCATCCCTGCGCTCACGGTACTCGAGTGGCTCGGCGACAACATCCAGGATTTCCCGAAGCTCACACAGGCCGCGCGCAACGATTCAACGGCGCTCGGTCAATTCGGAAAGAAGTACTTCATCATCCCGAACCCGATGTACGGATCGTGGGAGCGCGTTCATTGAGGTGACCATGCAGCCGATGAAATATCCCTTCATCGCGATTGCCGACGCGGACATTCCGCACGCGGCCGATCCGCTCTTCCAGCACGTAGTCGATACGTACGCGAGCGAGACGAACAAGGTGGTGTCCGTCTGGCGCGAGTTCAGCGACGATGATCTGATTTTTCGTCCGCATCCGCGCTCGACGACCGTCGGCGACATCTTCAAGCATCAGCTCTTGTCGGAGCGTCGATTCTTCGGGGAGTTCATGGGCGCGCCGGAGCCAGCACCCGAGGATGTGCTGCCACCCGCAGTGACGGCCAGCGCGTTCATCGATCGATTCACGAAGCTCGCGCGTGCGCGGCTGCCCTATCTCGCGCGTCAGAGCCGGGAGTGGTGGCTCGCGCGCGTGCCGTTCTTCGAGGTAGAGCGCGAGCGCATCTGGGTGTTCTGGCGGCGCGTGCTGCACACCGGACACCATCGCACGCAGCTCACCGTGTATCTGCGCATGATGAATCGCAGCGTGCCGCCCACGTATGGGCCCACGGCGGATGTGAAGTGGGATGGCGCGGATCCCACGGACAGCGTGGGGGCGGCGGGAAGAAAATAGCGCGCGAGCATTTCGCCCGCGCGCTCATCTTCGCCGCGTCACTTCGTAGCAGCTAGTCCTTCTTGTTCGACATCAACCGCTCGGCGAACTCGAGCCGCGACTCGAGCTCGGCGATGCGGCTCTCGAGCGACTCGACGAGCGCGCGGTCCGGCTGCGCGAGTGACTGAGGAGCTGCGGGCACCTGCGGCGGCGGCTGCTGGACCCACTGCGCATTGCGGCCCCACGGTCCCCAGCCGAACGGGGCGTAGCCGAACGGGCCGCCCATGACCCAACGACGGCGCATTTCCCGGCGCTGGAACCGGGACAAGAAGAACAGCGCAACGAGCAGCCAGAAAATCGGGTGTGAGACGAACATCGATCCCTCCGCCTTCATCAGGTCGAGCTGTTAGGGGTGGTCGGGTTTGGATTGAACGCTTCCTCGATTTCCGCGGCGGCTTTGCGCAGGATCTCCGCGGCCCGCGCGAGCGCGGGATCTTCGGGACCGCGGCGCCACGCGCGCTTGAACGTGACCGCGGCGAGGTGCGCGAACGCCTGGTGCATGTCGCCGCTCGAGCCGCCGGTGAATTCGCGCACCGTCTCGCGCACGCGATCAAAGATCTCGTCGAGCAGGCCGCGATGCTCCTCGAGGTACTTCGTGCCCTCGGGGGTCACGTGATACACCTTCTTCCCGTCCTCCTCGACGACCTTCACGTACCCCTCGTCCTCGAGCAGCTGCAGCGTGGGGTACACGGTGCCCGGCGACGGCGTGTACAGTCCGCCGAACTTCTCCTCGAGCGCGCGGATCACTTCGTAGCCGTGGCGCGGCTTCTCGAGGAGTAGGCGGAGGATCACAAACTTCACCTCACCCGACTCGAACATCTGGCTGCGGCGACGGCCGCCGCGCCCGGGACCGCGCCCGCGACCGCCCCACGCGCCGGACCATCCGCCGGGACCGCCGAAGGGAAATCCGGGGCCAAACCCCCAATCATCTCGACTGTTGCACATAAACGCCTCCGATATATCGTACGACAACACTCACGATATATCGTAAGATACTACTCACGTAATGTCAATGGTCGAGTTAAGGCCATTTTTTACGGTGCTAACTAATCAGGAAGTCCGCGAGCAGCTCCGAAAACTCCCGCGGCCGTTCGACATTCGACAGATGCGACGCATCCAGAACCTCCAGCCGCGCCTCCGGAATGTTGTCGCGCAGGTACGCGCCATCGGCCACCGTCGCCGACAAATCCTTCGATCCGGCGACCACGAGCGTCCGCGCGGTAATGCGGTGCAGATCGCGCCGCAGATCCGCATCACGCAGCGCGGCACACGCGCCGATGTAGCTCTCGAGCGGGCACGAGCTCGCGATCTGACGAAAACGCGCCGCTACCTCCGGATGCTCCGCGAGAAAGTCAGCGCTGAACCAGCGCTGCAACGCCTGCTCGGCCTCCTTCACCATTCCCCTCTCGCGCACCGTGCGAATGCGCTCACTCCACCCCTCGCTCGTTCCGTGGCGCGCCGCGGTGTTCGCGACCACGAGCTTGCTCACGCGGCCGCCCGAATGCTGGCCGAGCCAGATGCTCGTGAGCCCGCCGAGGGAGACGCCGCACGCCACGGCTGTCTTCGCGCCCGCCGCGTCGAGCACCGCGAGCGCATCGCGACCGAGCTGCGCGATCGTGAAGTCGCCGGGCGGCGCGCTCGACTTTCCGTGGCCGCGCACGTCGTAGCGGATGAGACGGTACTTGTCGATGAGCGGCGGCAGCTGCTCGTCCCAGAGCGCGTGGCTCGTGCCGAGCGAGTGAAGCAAAAGCAGCGCGGGTGCGTCGTCACGGCCGTCGATCGTATACCAGATTCGTGCGCGATCGATCTCGATGTGCGGCATGCTCGCGAGTCCCTCTCGGTGAAAAGCACAATTGCCTGGCGACGCTAGACAATGTACTCGCCGAGTGATTTGTGCGAGAGAGAGGGGTTAGCGGGGAGTAACGGCTTGTGTGAGACCACACAGACGGACACAGACGGGCACAAACGGAAACTGTGAGTAGGTGATTTTCCGTTAGCGTCCGCCTTTGCCCGTCTGTGTGGTCCTACAAATCGTTAGTACTTGTCGTCCCCGAATCGCCAACTACCCCGCGATCCCCTACGGCTCGCGCACGAGGTGGAAATCGTATTCGAGCTTGATCGTGTCGGCGACGCTCAGCAAGAATGGCAGGTGCGGCTGCGCGAGCTGCACGTCGGTGAAGGTGAACTGCGTCCACCCGCTCCCCGTGACATCGTTGCCGCTGCTCTTTGCCTTCACGTGCCACACCGTGGGCCGCGTGACGCCGTGCACCGTGAGCTCGCCCCCAACATCGAAGCTCTGCTCCGTGCCGTCGAGCGGGAGCTTCGCGCCGGTCACCGAAGTGGGAACGAAGGTGACCGTCGGATACTGCCCGGTCTCGAGCGTTGCCCGTTGCAGGTAGCCGTCGCGCCGCGCCTGATCGCTCTTGAGCGACGTCACATCGATGGTGATCTTCGACGCCAGGGTGTCGACGGCGCCGTTCGGGGCCACGGTGATGGAGCCGGTGATCGCCGTCGTCTTCCCAACGGCATCGTTGGGGAGATCGTGGTGCAGGAGCTGCTCGCGGACGCGGTAGCGCGCCTCATTTCCATCCGGTGCAACGATATAGTGCACCGCCGCAGGCGCGATCCTCGCATGCGCTTCGGTACGAGTGGCAGGAATCACCATCGCGGTTGCGGCAATCAGCGCGAGCAGCGACATCTTCATCATTGGGGACGTTCTCCAGAAGGAGCGTAAGGTCTGATAAGAGAGTACGCAGCTTGTGCCCGAAGCGTTCGTAAATGCGGATCGCGCAGCATCGCCACACAGGCGCCTTCTCGGTCTCGATGATAACCAAATGAATCGCATCCCAGTCCTCATCGTCGGCGCTGGTCCTACCGGTCTGGTGCTCGCGCTCTGGCTCACGAAGGCGGGTGTCTCGGTTCGGATCATCGACAAGGCTGCGGAGCCCGGGACGAGCTCGCGCGCCCTCGGCGTGCAGGCGCGCACGCTCGAGCTCTACCGGCAGATGGGAATCGCGGACGAGCTGCTGAAGGAGAGCGTCAACGTCGCTGCCGGCAATTTCTGGGTGGGCGGCAAACACATCGCTCGCATCGGCCTCGCTGACAGCGGCAAGGAGCTCAGCCCTTTCGCCGGCTTCGTGATTTTCCCGCAGGATGCGCACGAGCGCATGCTCATCGATCAGCTGCAGGCGCTCGGTGTCGCTGTCGAGCGAAGCACCGAGCTCGTACGCTTCCACGATGATGGAGCGATCGTGCACGGCACGATCAGGCGCCCCGACGGAACCGAGGAAGAATGCGAAGTCTACTTTCTCGCTGGATGCGACGGCGCGCACTCCGCCGTGCGCGTGGGACTGCGGATCGGATTCCCCGGCGGCACGTACGATGAGCTCTTCTACGTGGCCGATGCGGAAGTGACTGGCCCCGTCGCGAATCACGAGATACACATCGACTTCAGCAGCGCCGACTTTCTCGCGGTGTTCCCGATGCGCGGGGAGCGTCGCGTGCGACTCATCGGCGCGGTCGTCGTGAAGACGGACGCCGAGCAGAAGCGCCTCACCTTCGCCGACGTCAGCGACCAGGCGATTGGGGACATGAAGGTCGAGATCCGGAAGGTCAATTGGTTCTCGACGTATCGCGTGCATCATCGCGTCGCCGACAGCTTTCGAAAGGGGCGCGCGTTCATCCTCGGCGACGCCGCACACGTGCACAGCCCCGTCGGCGCACAGGGGATGAACACCGGCATCGGCGATGCGATCAATCTCGCGTGGAAGCTTGCGGCGGTGATTAAAGGCGAGGCCACGCCTCGACTGCTCGACAGCTTCCAGCCGGAGCGCATCCGCTTCGCGCGCAGGCTCGTCTCGACGACCGATCGAGCCTTCACATTCGTGTCGAAGCGAGGACCGCTCGCGTCGCTCGTGCGCAGAGTGCTCCTGCCGATCGTGCTGCCGCTGATCGCTGGGCGCGCGCGAACGCGACGGCTGGTGTTTCGCACCATCTCGCAGCTCGCGATCGAATATCGGGAGAGCCCGTTGAGCGTGGGCAGCGCCGGCGACGTGCACGGTGGAGACCGGCTTCCCTGGGTGCCCGCGCACGATGGCGAGGACAACTTCACGCCGCTCGCGTCGATGGCGTGGCAGGTGCACATCTACGGCGAGCCGCGTGTGAGCGCCAAGGCAACGTGCGCCGAGCTGCAGATTCCTCTGCACATCTTCCCGTGGACGCCCGAGGCGAAAAGAGCCGGCCTTCTCCGCTCGGCGCTCTATCTCGTGCGGCCCGATGGCTACGTCGCGCTCGCCGACAGCGATGGCCTCGCCACCGGGCTACGCTCGTATCTCTCGCGGCGCGGGATCACGCCATCGGTGGCGAGCTAGCTACGGCGGCGGAGTGTCGAGGTAGCGCTGGATCGTCGCACCAATCGATTTGACGAGCGACTCGCGCGGCGTAGCCAGCAGGGCGGGGAGGCGGAGGACGTACCGACAGTAAGCGAGTCCCACCATCTGCGTCGCGATGAGTGACGCAATGCGCTCGCTTCCGCGCTTGCCGCGCACGCGCGCGACCATCGTTGCGATCTGATCTCGCACCAGCGAGCGCGCGCGCTCCGCCGCATCTTCGTTGCTGGCCGACGTGCGGAGGAGGATCTGGAGCGTGTCGTCGTCGCCGTCCCAGAGCTCGAAGAAGTGCGCGACGAGCGCTTCGCCAAGGCGCGTCTTCGGCATTCCACCAATGTTCGGCAGGCGAAGCTCGACCTCGGCTGCCGCGGCAAAGAGCCCTTCCTTGCTGCCGAAGTAGCGCATCACCATCGACGGATCGATTTTGGCCTCGCGGGCTACCGCGCGAATGGTGGTGCGCTCGTAGCCATCAGCCGCAAAGCGCGCGCGCGCTGCGGCGAGAATCCGGGCGCGCGTGCGATCCGAGCGCCGAGGCCGCTTCGATGCCGTACTGGTCGCCATGCCGTCACTCTCCATGCCCATGGGAACGCCGGAATGCCAACAAACGTTGACATGAATATAAGGCCGTTGGTAAAATGCCATCAAGTGTTGGCAAACAAAGAGAATTACGCCTCGATCCGAGGTGATCGATGATGAAACAACGAATCGTGATCGTTGGCGGCGGATTCGCCGGAGTGTCCGCCGCGCGCAAGCTCGAACGACTGCTCCGCACCTGGCCGAAGATCGAGATCGTTCTCGTGAGCCGCGCGAACTTCTTCGTCATCACGCCGCTCCTCTTCGAAGCCTGCTCCGGAACGCTCGAGCTGCGCCACTGCGCCCAGCCCATTCGCCCCGCGCTCGGCCGCACGCGCTTCGTCGAGGCGACGGTCACTTCCATCGATGCCGAGCAGCAGGTGGTGCACGTGACCGCCGAGGGGCTCGAGAGCGAGCTGCACTACGATCATCTCATCGTCGCCCTTGGATCGTCCACGAATCTCAAGATGATCCCGGGCTCCGAGAAAGCCTTCACCTTCAAGACGATGGCGGACGCGCTCGTGCTCCGGAATCACGTCATCGAGCAGCTCGAGCGTGCGGACGCGGCCTCCGATGCGGCACTGCGGCACCGATACCTCAATTTCGTCGTGATCGGTGGGGGGCTGGTCGGCATCGAGCTGCTCGGCGAGCTCACAGCGTTCGCGGACGATGTCCTTCGCTACTATCCGCGCATCAAGCGCGACGAGTTGCACTTCCATCTCTTCGAGGCGACCCCGCGCATCCTTCCGGAGCTCGATGAGGAGCTCGCCTCGATCGCCATGCGCGTGCTCGCGAAGCGCGGCGCGGACATCCGCGCCTCCACGCCCGTGCGATCGATCGAGGCCGAGCGAGTGCACATCGACGGCGAGACGATCGACGCGAGCACCATCGTCCTCGCCGCCGGGATCGTCCCGAGCGTGGCTGTGAGGCACATCGACGTCGCGCATGACGCGAAGGGACGCATCGCCGTCGACGCGACGATGCGAAGCACGAGCCATCCCAGCGTCTGGGCGCTCGGCGACTGCGCATCGATTCCGGGACCCGACGGGAAGCCGTATCCGGCGCTGGCGCAGCACGCCATTCGCGAGGCGCGGCAGGTCGCGCGCAACGTCGCGGCCGTCGTGCGAGGCGACGCGCCCAAGCCCTTCGTCTTTCGCATGCTCGGCACCATGGCGGCGCTCGGCCACTCGCGCGCCGTCGCGGAAGTAATGGGCGTGCGGTTCACGGGGTTCTTCGCGTGGTGGTTCCGGCGCACGTATTACATGCTGCAGATGCCACGCTGGGATCGCCGCCTTCGCATCGTCCTCGACTGGACGATCGCGCTTTTCTTTCGCCCAGACATCACCAAGGTCGATCTCGCGGTCGAGCGCGATCAGATCTTTCACGATAGTGGCCGCGTCCACCACGCGGCCAAGCACCTTCAGGAGAGTTCTGCATGACCGTTGCACCAAAAACCGCACCGCAACGCATCTTCGTTACAGGAGCCACCGGCGTCGTCGGCGCCCACGCGCTCCCGATCCTCATATCGCAGGGGCACGATGTCACCGCCGTCGGCCGCTCGCCCGAAAAGCGCGCGCGCCTGCAGGCGATCGGCGCCCGCGCCATCGAGCTCGACACCTTCGACGTCGCCGCGACGAGCCGCGCGCTCGACGGTATCACGACCGTGATCAATCTCGCGACGCACATGCCGTCGTCATCGTTCCAGATGATGCTGCCATGGAAGTGGCGAGAAAACGATCTCGTGCGACGCGAGGGCTCTGCCGCGCTCGTGCAGGCCGCGCTCGCGGCCGGCGTGCAGCGCTTCATCCAGGAATCCTTCGCACCCGTGTACGAAGATGGCGGCGACAAGTGGATCGCCGAGGGGTGGCCGCAGCGCCCCGCGCCCTACAATCGCTCCGTGCTCGACGCCGAGCGCTCGGCCGCGTACTTCACGGAGAAGGGCGGCATTGGAATCGTGGCGCGCTTCGCCGGCTTTTACGGACCGGACGCGATGCTGCGCGAGATGGTCGACGTCGTGAAGAAGGGGTATTGTCCGTTGCCCGGCAAGCTCACCGCGTACTGGTCATCGATCGCGCAGGAGGACGCGGCCACTGCGGTGGTCTCGCTCATTTCCGCGCCCGCGGGCGTCTACAACGTGAGCGACGATACTCCGATCACGCGAGGCGAGCTCGCGGGGGCGGTGGCCAAAGCCATCGGCGCCAAGGCTCCGCGTGCCATGCCAGGAATTCTCGTTGCGCTCGGCGGCAAGTCGATGGAGCTCTTGACGCGATCGCAGCGGATGAGCAATGCGAAGCTCAAGGCGATTGCCGGGTGGTCGCCGAAGTGGGCAAGTGCGAGGGAGGGGTATGCGGCGGCGATCGCTCAGTTAGGGAAGTAGTTGGTGAGGGCGTAGGCGCGCGGACTGGCACTAACGCTTGGATACGGACAAAAACGGAGTTAAGCAGACACAAACGGAGAGGGCCCGAGTTCGCAGTATCCGTTAGTGTCCGCTGATTCCGTTTTTGTCTGTACCCAAATCGTTAGACTTTGTGTTCCGCGCGATGAATTCGATTGCTCGTCGACCTATGCGGCCGCCACGACAGGTGTCGCCACGCCCTCGCGGTCCATCGCATCGCGCGGCATCGCAGGGGCGAGTCTATGCCCTATACGGATCAGCGGGCGCTCGACCAGATAGTAGCTCGCCGTCGCGCAGACGACGGTCGCGATGAGATTCAATGGGAAGGTCTGCCACACGCCAAGCGTCGTCGGCACGCCGGGGTAGTAGACGAAGAAGAATTCCCAGAGGTAGAGACTGTACGAGAGTCTCCCGATCCATCGCATCATGGGATTTTCGAGCACGCGCGAGAGCACGCTGCGCGGCCGTAGCACCGTGCCAACGACGAGCGCGGGCACGATCATCGCCTCCCAATAGGTCGGACGCGTGCCGTAGCGATACACGATCGCACCGTATAGCGCGACGAGAGCCAGATATACTATAGTACTAAGATATCGCTCGATGTACGCGCGCACTTCGGGGCGCGCGAGTGCGAGCGCGGCGACGACGCCCCACATGATCGAGTCGATGCGCGTGTCCGAGCGCGCGAAGTACGTCGGCTGAATTGCATTGTACAGCATGATCTCGCGCCACGCCTCGAAGTGCCGCCACACGGCGACGAACACGGCGATCGCGATCGCGACGGGGAGAGCGCGCTTGCGTCCTGCGAGCAGCAGCAGCGCTGGCCAGAAGAGATAGAAGTGCTCCTCGACGCCGAGCGACCAATAGTGCGACGTGAAGAAACCGGCGCCGTTGGGGCCGAGAATGACAGGGAGGTAGTTGCGATAGAACAGAGTCGCGGCGACGAACTCGCTCCAGATCACCGGGAGTAGCCCGAGTGCGCCGAGCAGGGCGACGACGCCGAGGTAGAGCAGGGCGGGCGGGAGGATGCGAAAGGCGCGTCGCGTGTAGAAGCGCTTAAGGGAGATGCCACCGCTCGTGTCCCACTCCTCGAGAAGCCTCGAGGTGATGAGCAGTCCGCTGATGGCGAAGAAGAGATTGACGCCGTGCGTTCCGCTGGAGATGCGGTCGAAGAAGCTCTCCGTGCCGCTCGCCGCGGAGTAGCTGTGCCCGGCATGGCTTGCGATGACGGCCAGAATCGCGACGGCCCGCCAGCCGTCGAGCGTGGGGATGTAGCCCTTCAATGTCGAGGTAGCGGCGGTGTCGCTCATGCTTTGGTCGGGTGGCAAACGGTGAGACGGCGGCCCATACCTACAAACGATCGAGGGCGCACGCTCGCCACGAAACTCGCGCATCGGCGGCCTTCATCGTGCATCATGGAGGCGTCCGTTTTCACTGGGGGCGCGACGAGCCCCTCAATCGACGATCGAGCACTACAAGGTCCAAGCATGGTCGGCGCAATCGAGATCGAACGCGAATTTGCGAGCTTCGTGAACGGCGCCAGCTTCTCCTGCCTCGTCGGCAAGGGCGTCGTGCACCAGAACGCGCACGTCGTGCGAACGTATCCGCCACTTGGCACCCGCTCGGCCGCAAGTGCGCTCGCCACAGATTTGAATGCATTCGCCGCAGTCGAGCACGATCCGATCAAGCTGCGCGCCTTCGTCGCCGTCTTTCCGCGACATGTGCCGCGCACCGAGCTCGCCTTCGAGGCACGACTCTGGGCGCAGCTCCAAAGTCTCCATGAGCACGACGATCCCGGGGCCGAGTGGGATCCATCGGTGAGCGACGACGCCGACGATCCGATGTTCTCCTTCAGTTTCGGCGGCCGAGCCTACTTCATCGTCGGGGTGCACGCGTACAGTTCGCGCGTCTCGCGCAGCTTTCGCTGGCCCGCGCTCGTATTCAACCCGCATTCGCAATTCGGCCGGTTGCGCGGCGAGGGGCGCTTCAGGCGCATCCAGCTCGCGATCCGCGAGCGTGAGATCGAGGTTCAGGGATCGCTCAATCCGAATCTCGCCGACTTTGGCGAACGCTCGGAAGCGCGCCAATATTCGGGGCGGGCCGTCGAGGACGATTGGCGCTGCCCGTTCCACCGCTCGCGCGCCTCTGGCCCGGAGAAGCCATGACCGTGATTTCACGCATGCATCTCGAGCCGCAAACCGGCGGAGCGCTCACGATCGCGCGCGGAGAGCTACTGCGCGTCATCGATCCGCGCGGCGAGCAGGTGTCGGACCTCATGTCCTTCGCGCGCGAGGACACGCGCGAGTGGCTCTCCTCCGGCCGCACGATCGACTACGCGAACACGATCTACCTGACCACGGGCCACACGCTGTACTCGAATCGCAGCCGCCCGATGTGGACGATCGTCGACGACACCGTGGGACGACACGACTTTCTGCTCACACCGTGCAGCCCCGACACCTTCCGCATCATCTACGGAACCACGGGCCATCATCCGAGCTGCTTTCAGAATCTCGTGGCGGCGCTCGCGCCATTCGGCATCGCGCCCGATACCATCCCGACGACGCTCAACATCTTCATGAACGTCGAGATCGCGCCGAGTGGGGAACTCAGCTTCCTCCCGCCGCGCTCGAAAGCCGGCGACTACATCGTGATGCGCGCCGAGATGGATATGATCGTGGGCATCACCGCGTGCTCGGCCGAGCTGTCGAACAACGGGACGTTCAAGCCGATCGATGTGGAGCTGTTGGCGATGGAAGTGCGAAGCGCTGACGCAGCTCGCGCATCGGAGTAGCGGCGCGATGGAGGATCGTTCCGCGGTAGGGCACTCCGCCCAGGAAGATGCGCGCGCCGAGTGCGAGCCAGCTGCACACGGCGCGCTCGGCGAGCCAGAGCGGGGCGAAGAATGGAGTGCTCGCGGGGAACGCGCGCGTGGCGCCGGCGCGGCGACGACCGATTTCGGCGGCGGCAACGATCGCCGCGGCGCCGATCGCGATCGCGAGCCTGTGACCGGTGATCGCGAGTGTGACTACGAGCGGGAGCAGTGCGAGCTGCGAGACGAAGCGCGCGGGGCGCGCGATCTCGTCGTACGCCTGCCGCACGCGCTGCGACCAGAAGTGCCGCGCGGTGGATGGGCGGCGCAGCACGTACGCGTCGTAGAGCACGCGCTCGCGTCCGCCGCTCGCGAGCACGGTGCGCACGAGCTCGAGATTCTCGAACATGACGCTGCCGTCGTAGCCGTTCGTAGCCACGAGTCGCGAGCGGCGGACGCCGAGTGTGCCGGGCCAGTCGCCGCCGGTGAGGCGGTTGAGGAGCATGCGTCCGGAGTCCCAGCGCGCGTGCCAGGGAAGCGGCTCGAAGAAATTCTGCGGGCGCACGACGTCGGCAGTGGCGAGTGCGGCGGCCACCTGCGCGAGCGACTCGTCGTCGTAGCGGACGTCGTCATCCGCGATGATCACGCATTCGTGCGAAGCGAGACGAAGGCCCGTGAGCACGCCGCCGACTTTGCCCATGGGCGAGATGAGATCGGGCGCGGGGGCGACGTGGCGAACGCCCAAGCCCCACTCGCGCTCGTGTGCCTCGAAGATCTCGGCGCTCGATCCATCCACCACGATCACTTCGGCGCGCTCGCCGATCCACGCGATGTACGCGCGCAGGTCGCTCGACGTGTTGGGCGTCGAGCTTTTGATGGGGAGAATGTAGGAGAGCGGCTCGCTCATGGTGCGAATCGGGGCAACACGCATGCCGAGCTGGGTGTAGCTCTCGCGTGAACGAGCCGCTCGGCGACTTCAGCGACGAGGAAATGCGCGCTCAGCTGCATCGCGTGGCAGATTGGATCGCGGAGTATCGTGCGGCGATCGAGGAGCGCGCGATCGTGCCGAGTGTGCGGCCGGGTGAGATCGCAGCTCGATTCCCTCGAGAGGCGCCGCGCGGTGGGGCGCCGATGGACGATGTGATGCGCGAGCTCGATGCGCTCATCATGCCTGGGATCGTGCATTGGGGGCATCCGGCGTTTCTCGGATACTTCGGCAGCACGAGCAACGGTCCCGCGCTGCTCGGCGAGATGATCGCGGCCGCGCTCAACGTAAGCGCGATGACGTGGCGCACGTCGCCGGCGGCGACGGAGCTCGAAGGCGTGGTGATCGCGTGGATCCGCGAGATGGTGGCGCTGCCCGAGTCGTTCATGGGGGTCGTGTACGATACGGCATCCGTCGCGCTGATGCACGCGCTCGCGGCGGCGCGGGAGGTTGCGGGGGGTGAGATCCGGAAGCGCGGGCTGGCGGGGCGCGGGGGCGAGTTGCGGCCTCTGCGTGTGTACGCATCGGACCAGGCGCACAGCAGCGTCGAAAAGTCGATGATCGTCCTCGGACTCGGCGAAGAGAACGTCGTGCGCGTGCGGAGCGACGAGCGATTTCAAATGGATGTGGGAGAGCTCGAGCGCGCGATGTCCGCCGATCTCGCGAGCGGCTATCGACCGATGGCCGTCGTCGCGACGGTGGGCACGACGTCGACGGCGAGCATCGACCCGGTGGCGGAGATCGCGGCGGTGTGCAAGGCGCGCGAAGTGTGGCTGCACATCGATGCCGCGTATGGCGGCGCGCTTGCGATGGTGCCGGAGCGGCGCGCGGTGATGGCGGGCGCAGAGCTCGCGGACTCGGTGGTCGTGAATGGGCACAAGTGGTTGTTCGTGCCGCTCGATTTCAGCGTGTTGTACATTCGGCGTCCCGATGTGCTCCGCTCGGTGTTCTCGCTCACGCCCGAGTATCTGCGCGGCGACGCCGACGCAGAGGGTGGCATCGACTACATGGATTACGGGATTCAGCTCGGACGACGTTTTCGCGCGCTCAAGGCGTGGATGGCGATGCGGGCGTTTGGGCGCGAGGGAATGGAGGCGCGGATTCGCGAGCATTGCCGGCTCGCGGAGCTATTTGCGGGGTGGGTGAGGGCGGAACCCTACTATAGTATTGCTGCGCCGGTGACGATGGCTGTGGTCTGCTTTCGTTTCGAGCCCTCGGGGTTGAGCGAGGAGGCGTGCGATCTGGTCAACGAGCGCATTGTCGAGGCGGTGAATGCGGCCGGGGATGCGTATCTTACGCATACGACGCTGTGCGGGCGGCGCATGATGCGCATCGGGGTGGGGAACGTGCGCACGACCGAGCGGCATCTCGAGCACGCGTGGCGTCGCATTCGTGAAGAGGGTGCGCGATTGTCCCCGATCGAGGAGTAGTGCGATGAACGAGGATCGCTCTCGCGGACCTGACGTTCGGATACCACCACCGTTGCTGTTCGCGATGCCGCTGCTCGCGGGATTTCTCGTGCAGCGATTCGTGGCGACGCACATCGTGAACGGCGTGGATCCTGTGCGAACGCTTCGCCTGGTGGGATGGGCGGAGATCGTGATCGGGTTGGTTCTGATCTACTGGGGGATCGGAACCTTCAAGTGGATGCGGACGCCCGTGTTCCCGATCTATCCCGCGCGCGTGCTCGTGGAGCGGGGGCCGTACAAGTTCACGCGCAACCCGATGTACCTCGGCTTCTCGGTGCTGTACCTCGGCCTCTGCCTCGCGGCGAACGCATTCTGGCCGCTCATCTTTTTGCCGGCGGAGATCGCGCTTTTGTATTTGTGCGCGATCAGGCTCGAGGAGGCGTATCTCACGCGCGAGTTTGGGGAAGCGTATCGGGAGTACTGCGCGCGGGTGAGGCGGTGGATATAGAGGTTGCTAGTTTGGGGGCGAGTAGCAACTGATTTGATAAAGCGACAAAAACGGACAACAGGCGGACACAGACGGAGACTGCGAAGACGGGGTTGTTCGTGAGTGTCCGTGCCCTTCTCCGTTTGTGTGGTCTCATCAAATCGGTTACTCCTCGCTCTCCCGAAAGGTTACGCCCGCCGCGAACCGCGGTAAACGTTCTCCAGCAGCATTAGCACGACGGCCGCGAACAGAATCGGTGCGCGCCACTGCGCCGAGATGCCGACGCGCGGAAGTACGAACGCCGCGAGCGCGACGCAGGCGAGTGTGCCGATCGTGAGTGTCGCGTCCTCGACGAAGAGTCCCCACAGCTCGTGCAGCGCGATTCGCAGCGCCTTCACGCGAGCTCCAATGCGCGAGACCGTGCGCGCGCGAGACGAACGCCGAGTGCGGACGAGAGCAACAGGAGCGCGATCATCGCGATGAGTGCGAGGTCGTGTCCTGGCCATGGGAAGCGGAGTCCTTCGCCGATCCAGAAGATGCCGAATGCAGTGAGCATGATGCCCACTGTGAACTTGAGCAGATTTTCCGGCACGCGTGCGAGTGGGCGATGGAACGCGATTCCGAGGAGGATGACGACGAGCGCGGCGAGCGCTGCGCCGATGCTCGCGAGGAGGAGCGAGCCGCCGGCGCCGATCGCCAGCACGGTGAACGTCACCTCGAGTCCTTCGAGTGACACCGCCTTGAAGCACGCGATGAAGGCGATCGTGTCGAACGACGCGCGCGCGGGCTGACCTGCGTCGCGCATCAGCGCCATCTCCTTCTCGTAAATCTTCGCCTCGTCGTGGATGGAGATCACGCCCGCTGCGCGAAGGATCGCCTTGCGCAGCCAGCGGATTCCGAAGAGCAGGAGCAGAATTCCGACGATGAGCTGGAGCGTCGTGATTGGGATGCGGCCGAGTGCGGGGCCGAAGATCGCGACGAGGAGGGCGAGGAAGATCGCGCTGGTGGCGGTGCCGAGGAGGGCGGGTCGCCAGCCGCGCGTGATGCCGACCGCGAGGACGATGGTGAGCGCTTCGACGCACTCGACGAGCGAGGCGAGGAAGGCGGCGACGAACGCGGTGCTGGCGTGGAGCCAAGACATCGGGGGAAGATAACTCCTACTGCGCGCGCGTGAGTTTGGAGCTCAGATCTTCGCGAGCCGCTCGAGGTAGGCGTGGAGGACGTCGCGCTGGAGGATGATGTTCATGAACTTCCCGTCGCGCACCGTCTCAATCAGCCCCGCGGTCTCGAGCTCCTTGATGTGATGCGAAAGCGTCGCCGCCGTGATGCTTTGCACGCGGTGGACGACGCTGCATGCCATGGGCTCGGCCTGCGCCCCGATCTGCTTCAATATCGCGACGCGCCGCGGCTCGGCGAGCGCGCGGGCGATGCGGGCGAATTGGGTGTCGGAGAGGCGGGGTTTGGCGCGCGGGGGCATGGGGAAAGGATCGCGCGCGGGGGAGGGGTGCGCTAGAGAGGGCGGGGGAGGTGGAACGAGTTGATGCGCTCTGGACGGGCGGTGGGCCGGGGCTCATCATGGGGCTGCGCAAAATCAAATTGGAGAGCCCTTGGCGACGTGGCACTGGAACTGGCGAGTTCTGATCGGCGGCGATAGGGTCGGGCGCACATGAACAGCTCCAACATTGCCCAGGCACTTTTTTACATTGTTGGAGCGACCATCGCCTACGTTGTGGTGCGAGTCATTCAGCGAGTGATCGGGCCGATAATCTGTGACGTGCAGTTGGGTGAGTCGGGAGTGGCCCTCGTGTTTCTCCGCTTGATACGCCTTCAGATCATTCCATACGAATGCATCGCGTCGATTCACGAAATGACGAGATCGCGGTTTTGGAAGGAAACCTGGCTAGAAGGCGCGGGAACGGGCGGCGTCATCAACGGTGGCGCTCGGCTCGTGGTGATTCGGCGTACCGACAAATCAAGATTGTTCGTGTGCTCGCCGCGAAATAGCCAAGAATTCGTTGCTGAGCTCGAGTGGCGCGTTTCGCGTGCGCGCCATGCTTTGCAGCATTCGATGTGTGGGTAGCAGCTTCTGTCATTCGCCGAGGTTGACGTGGATCTTCTCAGCATACTCGACTCAACTCAGTTCAACGTCGGCGTCGGTCTTCTCTTCCTGATCGTTGCGACGTTGCACGCGTATAAGCGCCCTGCCAGCATGATTGCGACAATTAGAGTAGTGGCGTTCTACGCTATGGGGGTAATCCTCATTTTGAACGGGCTGCAATTACTGCATCATGTGTGATTGCCACGAGTGTGCCTTTAGCGCGGGCGCGTGGAAGCCAGTGTGAATCCCTATTCAGTCCTACTAGTTGTTGGCGGAATAGGATTCATCGCGGGCGCGGCAGCTGAGTACCAGCGAGTGGTCCAACGCTCCCAAGATGCGAGCGATCAGCTAAAAATGCTCGCGTTCGGAATGTTCAGGTCCCGTCGCGAAGAGTACACGCTCTTGGGATGGCGACTCGTCCTTATTCAACGCACGTTTTTCGTGCTCATCATGTTGCCTATTTTCGCCATGTTCACCGCGAGCATAGTCTCGGGACGCTAGGGTCGCTCGACGCGAGTTCGCGCGGCAATAACAACCCTCAGTTCGCTTTTCGTGACGGGTGAGCGCAATTCCAGGAATACTGCGACTTCGAGGTCTTTACTGTGATCGGCGACGAACTGAAACCAGCGATTCTCGCGGAGCTCGTTTCCGAACTCGCCCGAATCTTCGGTGACGACAAACCACCAGAGGGCTATGCGAGCATCAATTATGGAATCCCGTTGTCGAGTCCCGAGAAGCTGCTGACTCTGTTGCGCGGCGCGCCGAGCGGAATTGGCATCGCAGGCTTACAGCGATACGTCGAGGATCAGTTGCCGCAAATCAGGCAGTTGCGGGAGCGCATGGAGAAATGAGATTGGCGTGTGCAGCGCAGGGCCGACGAGTACTGGCCTTGGCTCTAACTATCGCAACGCTGAGTTGCGGTGCACCGGAGTCCAGGAACGACGACGTGCGGCCAGAGCGTGGTCGCTATCTCCGCCTTCCCGCAGGCGATTCGCTGAGCGTGATGCCATTGAAGTACTCGGCGCTCGATGATGGAAGTCCGCCGTCGTTGACACTCGAATATATCGCTCCGGATGGTCGGCTCGACTCGGCATCAGCCTTTGCAATGGCAGATCGTATCTGGCCTGTGTTCGCGCCCTACGTTGAGGCCTCCAAGGTTCGCCGAGCAATTCTCATTCGCAAGGTGCGCGACACCACGAGCATTGCGCACGTGCCAATACAGACGTCGAGGTCCTTTGGTATTGCGATCGTACGCGATGCGAAGGAGCCTTGGCAGTACGAGTCAAGTGGCAAGCTGCTCTCTACGGCGATTCTCTCAGACAGCATCGCGTCTCTGACCGATGGAACAGGTGCGCCTATTTCGGCAGCAAGCTTTGGCACGACGATGTCCGCGACAATCGCATCGATGCAAAAGCTCATGGGTCCATGATCTGCGGTATTGGCTGGTTTGTCGACAAGGTCGTGTTGTCGTGGTCGACGCGACTTGTAGTTGATACCCTCGTGATAGGAGTCGTCGTTGGGTCATCACGATAAATCTGGTGTCTTATCGCAAGTACCTCGATCGCGAAGGAGATTAGGGGAAGTAATGAGCCTATTTTCGCTCTCCGGCCCACCTGAGCGCACCCTCGGGCGAGCTCGTCACACTCCGCGTGAGGCGCCGACACTGCGGGAGTCATGTTAAAGTCGAAGATGCACGTAGACGCAGCGGCAATCTCACTCGCGTCGATTACGCTCGATCTTTCGGATGACGTAGACCCGCTGATCACTGCGCGCTATCGTGTGTGCCCTCTGGCGTCCGATGAACGTCGGCCAATTCAGATTGACTTTTCGGATTGCCCGCTGACTCCAGTCTCGGTTGAGAGCGAAGGGGCAAGGCCGATCGTCTTCAAGGGCAGTGGAAGTGGAATGATCTACAAGACCCTGTTGCATCTGCAATCGAGCGCCGACTCGTCGTGGCGTGAGCAGGACGTGGTGATCAAATTGAAATGGAGCGACGATGCGTCGCATCCGTCGCCGATCAATCGGCACTATTTGTATTGTCCCAACGAGCTTCCGACCGTTGGCTCTCTCAAGCGTTCCGAGGCGGGAGTAGCGCTGCAAACGCCGGTGAACTTTCAAGGCGCATTTGACCGGCTACTTGGGGGCGCGGTTGCGTATTCGGCTGAAGTAAACGTCGAGGCCTCCGGCCCCTACGTCCGTGCGGTACTCGCTCGCAATGACGTGATCGCCTTCGAAAGCGTGCAAGATGAGGCGCAGGTGCGCCTTGTCGGGGTACCACACGCAACGCTAACTGCTGATTACAAGTCGCAGATCTGCTCAACGATTCGTGAAATGTGCGCCTACGTTGGCGAGCGATTGCAGGTGCATCCGATAGTGCGTATCGGTGCGGAGTTGAATGCGCCGGCTAAGTCGCAAAGTTTGCCAGGCCCCCTCCTGCTTCAACCGCTCGAACGATTTCGACGACCCTCGCAGTTTCATGCGGCGCCTGATTTTCCAACCGCGCGCGATGTTGCAAATAATTGGTGGGGAGCCGGTTGTCGCATCGACGGCCCGAATGCGATCTACCTGAACAATGGTATCGCGTGGGCTATCGGTCTCGCGTGGGCGAAAGCTCACGTCCGACCTCGAGAATTTGATTTGTTGCTCGCTTACTACCAAGAACGGATGATCAGGTATTCTCGACTTGCGAAACCTGCGGTACGACCGGGTGAACGCTCAGTTGGAATGGGAGTCGTGCTCTACGACGCGTTGTCGACCAACCCGGAAGCATGGAACGCGTTGCGGAAGCTCACCGCTGAATATTGGGCTTGCCTGGTACCAGAGCAGGTCGTGCTTTCGTCACTCGACGAAGTCGGAGTTCCGGTTGCGGATCTCGAACAGCGGCGATTTCATCGTGGTTGAAGCCAACCCAATGTTCTGGCGCGGCGAACGAACACGCAAAATCGCTTCTGAGTTACTCTTTTCTCACGAGCCGCTGCGATTGCCGTCGACGAAGGCCTCGATCGACGAGAGACGGAGGCGGATATCGAATCGCCGCGAGCGATGGCGAGAAGTGCCGGCGAAATCGCGGCCATCGCCGATGATCGCCTGCTACCGGGCGCGGTGACCGACGCTTTTGAACGCCTACGAAGCAGGTAAACCAGTCGCCCGCCGACTGCCAGCCAGTCGGCGGCAATCGTCGATTGGTGGTTCAGCTTGCGTCAACGACCTCCAACCAGCGCATGTAGAATGACCAGCTCGGATCTTCGGTTATCTCCATTCGAATGGGGTACAAAGGATTGCCATTCAGCGCAGTATTAATGCATTGCTCTACCTTCTCACGATCGCCGCAGTACCAGAGCCAACGGCGCTCACCCTCGATCGTATTGACGGCCACCAGAAGCGCTGCACGATTCCCATGCAATGCTTCGACGACCGCGTCCTCAAAAGCGGTCATTTCATCTTGCTGTGAGGGCGTAGGCAGCTGATCGATATTCTCCGCATCGAGAAAGTAGGTCCACTTGATTTCGAACAGCAGCGGAATCGAAGGATCTCCCGCGACTGAGCGCAGGTCTGTCCGCAGCCGAAATAGAAGCGGGAGGTCATCTTCTATGAGCTTGATAATTGCCCACATGCCATCGAAGTCAGCTTCTGTCGAGAGTAAATAGTCCGCCATGCTCGCCAAGAGAATTAGTTGAATACGAACTCACTCCTCCCACAACGTTTCCCCCCTCCGCCCGACAAAGAAGTGCAGTCTCTCTCTTAAACACCAGCTCCACATCACTCTCAGCGCCATAATCTCTTTCGTGCCAATTCGCGCCGAGAGACGTGCCTTGCTTCACGGTGGCTCCACGACATCGAGCCTGGTGCGGTTTGGGTTCGGCACTTCGGGATCACGGCGTCAAGCCGACTGATGGATTCAACCCGCATCGCAACCGCTCCAAATCGCTGCAAAAAAAACGAGAGGTCGTTTGGAAGGCGCTGATCGCTGTGAATCACCCGCGTTGCTCACAAACAAACCTTTGCGAGCTCTGTCCGAAAACTGGTAGCCGAACGACCCAAGAGATTATTGACGCTCCGCTCGCTTTCCAATAGCGTGTCGTACTCTGCCCTTCAGCCAGCGTCTTCTGGATTCCCGCGAGGAAAGTGACTATGCAAGACCGAACAGCGGACGAGGCTGCAAAACGTGTGATCAAAGGGCTGGCTACATGGGTACTGCCGCCTTTATGCGCAGTGCAGATGTACACTCTCGCGCTCGTATTCCATCACCAGTGGCACGCAATGGGTTCCTCCAGGCGATGGTTGTCAGTGCTTTTTCTGTGCATCTACCCAATGCCTCTGCTGCAGCTAACGAGAAAAAACATCAGTCCCTACGCAATTGCATTCATTGCGTACATTGCTTTGGGTAGCGCTGTGATGCTGATGCTACTGCCGCTTGATGTGTAGCGACTTTCTCATGCCCCATCTGACAGCACGCCTCTGACGTAGCAGCAGTGGCTCGAGCAGTTCGCACGGATCAGGCGATGCTGCGGCACACTATCGCGAGAACGCGCGAGTGCAGCGGCAGAACGAGTTCATCAGCTTCGCGGCGGTGTACATCGCGAGGGAGTCGCGGCGAGTAACAAGTCCGCGGCGAGTTATCTGCATCGCGATCGCAAGCTTTCGCGGCCCACCGCGCATGCGACGAGACAGCTTGCCGATCTTGTTGCCAAGGCGGCTGCTAGCAGAGCTCCAGCAATCGAAAGTGGGTTGGACGCTCGGGGATCTGGCGAACGAGCATCTGATGTGACACACAGCGCACAGGAGCTAAGCCAGTGAATGGACTTCTGAATTCACCAAACAAAAGAAAAACCGGTCTGCTTGCATTAGCAGTCCTATTGCTTCTGCTGGGAGCAGTAGATCTAGTTAGGGGGCAGAATAATGTTGCAATTCGATCCGTAGCGATGTTGGCTTGCATGGTTAGTGTCATCTGCGTTCGTTATGCCCGCTCAAGTTCCGCGACCATAGAGACTCCACCAACATGGTCAGAGCGGGCGGCCCGCCCGGGACGGCCACTCTGGATTGTGAGTCTCGTTTTGGTACCAGTAGCGGCGATCTCGCTTGCTTGCCTTTATGAAGATGCCGTTCACGGCCATCAACAACTGTGGCCGGTCTACTTCTTTGCTGGGGTGACGATGGCTTGCGCACTTTGTTGGAGCGCTCTCGTGGCAAGATTGTTCGTGCCCAAATAACAGAAATTGCGCACTCGGTGAACGAACCGAGGAATCGCGAAGGCTCAGTGAGTGATCCCGCCCCGATGCTTCGCCGTGGATCAGTTCAATGAGCTTGGAGCCGAGACGGAGTTCAACTTTTCTTTACGTGGCTAGTGCCACCGGCGAAGGCATGTTCTCTCTGATGGAGCATACGAATCGATCGAGCGACTCGCTCGTGGTTCTAAGCGGAGTTGCTGCGCTGCTGGACACGGTTGTTGGGGGCATGATCAATCTAGGTCTCGACCTGAGTCGACCCCACGAGCTCGTGTTTGGAATCAGCCTCGTGCTCGGATTGCCGACGTTCTTGCTCGACCTAAAGCTGAAAAAGCAATTCGCGTATTTCCTTTCAGCCTTGTTCTTATTTCACTGGGCAGCTCTCTGTTTTAGTGGTCCCGTCCCTGTTTTTACTAGTCCCTTTTCGTGGCCAGTGGGAATACTGCTATTTATTGCTCTTGCGTCCTTACAGTGGTCCAAGCTACGAGCTAGGCCTGCACAATAAAGTCCGATTCAAAGCGGCGTATTCGGGGCATACTTGCCTGAGCTCATTGTCTCATGATGAGAGATGTCCTCGAACATGTCTTGAGACGCATCATCGAGCTGCTGGCTGTGAATGACTATTACTCTATTGAATCACTCACAGGCGGCGTGCGACTAAGCGCTTCGGAGATTGAACAAGCCATTCGTGAGTATGGTGGGAAGGTGATTGTGCCCCCTTCCGCTGCGTTTGCGTTTCTCGATTCCATTGAGGTAGTGAACGCGAAACCACGCGCGTGGTCCGTTACGATGCCACTCTGGACCGAGGAGGAGGGTCGATCCGATCTAAGTGTCGAAATGACGATCGCGATCACAGACGGCGCTGTAAGCCGGATCGAGTTAGACAACATCCACGTCCGCTAGGCCCTTAACCTACGAAAAACGGGTATATGACGCTTTGACTAATCCATCTCGGGCCAGCATGCGGTTGAAATTTTGAGCCTTTATACGATCGGGGCTATTGTTGCAGTCATCTACTTTGCAACGGGGATGGCCGCGGAACGACACAGAGTTACTGAACGCTCTTTCGATGCGCGTGGGCTCGGGAAGTCGTTATTCCTTGGCGTATTCGGCAGACGTCGAACCGATTATTCACCTCAGGGTTGGCGCTTGGTTTGGATCGCACGCTTGCTCCTAATATTGCTACTCGTGCTCATCGCCTATCTCTTTCTGAATCCCGGCTCAACCTGATTAACACACGTAGCTGGGCAGGGATGGCGCTCGATTGCAAGTCTACGTTCCCCACAACGTCTCCCCACTCCCCGCGTCAAAGAAGTGCAGTCTCTCCCGCTTAAACACCAACTCCACCTCACTCCCCGCCGCGGGTAATCCCCGCGGCGGCACCCGCGCCGTAATCTCCTTCGCGCCAATGCGCGCCGAGAGAAACGCCTCACTCCCCAACGGCTCCACGACATCGAGCCTTACGCGCACCGCACCGCCGCCGAGCGACAAGCTCCCCTCCGGTGCGATGTCGATGTCCTCCGGACGCACACCCAGGATCACCGCGCGTCCGCCATACCCTCCCAATCGCTGAGCCCACTCGCCGCTCAACGCGATCGAAAATGTATTGTCAGCGGCACGAAACTCCGGCGCCCTCACGCCCGCGCCCGCGACGATCGCACCCGGCAACAAATTCATCGACGGACTCCCGATGAACGCAGCCACGAACGTATTCCTCGGCCGCTCATACAGATTCATCGGCGTGTCGATCTGCCTCACGTGCCCACTCTCGAGCACCACGATGCGATCGCCCAACGTCATCGCCTCGACCTGATCGTGCGTGACGTACAACATCGTCGCACTCAACTGCTGATGCAGTCGCGCGATCTCTCGCCGCGTCTGCACCCTGAGCTTCGCATCGAGATTCGACAACGGCTCGTCGAACAAGAACACGCGCGGATGCCGCACGATCGCTCGCCCCACCGCCACGCGCTGCCGCTGCCCGCCCGACATGTCCTTCGGCCGCCGCCCTAACAACTCTCCAATCCCTAAAATCGAAGCTGCCTCCTTCACCCGCGCATCGATGTCCCCTTTCGACATCCCGCGCAGCTTGAGCGCGAACGCCATGTTGTCGTACGCGGTCATGTGCGGGTACAGCGCGTAACTCTGAAATACCATCGCCACGTCGCGATCGTTCGCGGGCACGTCGTTCACTTTGCGGTCATCGATGAACAGATCGCCCGCGCTGATCGACTCGAGCCCCGCGACCATGCGCAGCGTCGTGCTCTTGCCGCACCCGGACGGGCCGACGAGCACCACGAGCTCGCCGTCCTTCACCTCGAGGTCGACACCATGGACGGCGGTAACGTCCTTGCCGCCTTGCTGATATACTTTCTTCACACCCTTGAGCGTCACGCTCGCCATACACACCGCCTTTCGAGATGAGTCGCGACTACCGCTTTCCCGATCGATTTTTGTGGGGCGCTGCTACGTCGGCGTATCAGATCGAAGGATCGCCGCTTGCGGACGGCGCGGGGCCGAGCATCTGGCAGCGATTCAGTCATACAGCCGGCAACGTCGTCAACAACGATACGGGCGACGTCGCCACCGATCACTACCACCGCTACGCCGCGGACGTCGACTTGATGTCCGAGCTCGGGCTCACGTCGTATCGCTTCAGCATCAACTGGGGACGCATCCTCCCGCAGGGCACGGGCAAGGTGAACGCCGCCGGCCTCGCCTTCTACGATAAGCTCATCGACGCGCTTCTCGCAAAGAACATCGCGCCGATGGTCACGCTCTATCACTGGGATCTCCCCGAAGCGCTCGACGCGCGCGGCGGCTGGCTCAATCGCGACATCGCGAACTGGTTCGCCGAGTATGCCGACGTTTGCTACCGCGCGTTCGACGATCGTGTTCCGCGCTGGGTGACGCTCAACGAGCCGTGGGTCGTGACGAACGATGGCTACGTCATCGGCGCACACGCGCCCGGTCATCGCGACTTTCGCGAAGCGCCGATCGTCTCGCACAATCTCCTCCGCGCGCACGGCTCTGCAGTTCAAGCCTATCGCGCGACGGGCAAGCACGAGATCGGACTCGTCGTCAATCTCGAGCCAAAGTACGCCGCGTCGGACAGTGCCGCCGACATCGCCGCAACTGCGCGCGCGGACGCGTACATGAACCGGCAGTATCTCGACCCTGTCTTTCGCGGAGAATATCCGGCCGAGCTCACCGAAGCCTTCGGCGACATGTGGCCCGAATTCCCCGCCACCGACTGGCCGCTCATCCAAACCCCCTTCGACTTCCTCGGCATCAACTACTACTCGCGCAACGTCGTCCGCGACGCACCGAGCGAGCACCCGCTGCGCGCCGCGCGCGTGCGCCAGTCGCAGAACGTCCACACGGAGATGGACTGGGAGGTCTTCCCAGAGGCGCTCACGCGCGTGCTCGTGTGGATCAAGGAGCGCTACGGCAACCGCCCGATGTACATCACCGAGAACGGCGCTGCCTTCGACGATCCCGAGCTCGCCACCGATGGAGTGATCGACGATCCGCTCCGCGTCTGGTACTACCGCGAGCATCTCCGCGCCGCACACGACGCGATCGCGCAAGGCGTCGACCTCCGCGGCTACTTCGCCTGGTCGCTCCTCGACAACTTCGAATGGGCGCAGGGATACGCGAAGCGCTTCGGCCTCGTGCGCGTCGACTTCGATACGCTCGAGCGCACGCTGAAATCCAGCGCGCGCTTCTACGCCGAAGTCATTCGCTCTCACGGTGCGGTACTCGCCGGCGCGTAGCGCGGCGTGAGATCGTCCGCGAGCGCGATCTCCACGAGATGCACGCCGCCATCGCGCGCCAGCGCGATGCTCGCAGCGCCATCCGCTACCGCGCTTGCAACCGCCGCTCCGTCCACGTGCACCTGCGTCTCGCTCACACCCTTCGCGGCACGCGTGAGCACGATCTCGTAGCGCGTCCGCTTGTCGGCGAGTCGCATCCGCACGCTGAACCCGGGCCAGCCCTCGGGAACGCACGGCCGGAGCTCCATCCGATCGCCCCCTACTATAGTAAGGCCGAGCAGCGACTCGAGGGCGACGCGATACATCCAGCCGGCTGACCCGGTGTACCAGGTCCACCCGCCGCGCCCCACGTGCGGCGACACGCCGTACACGTCCGCCGCGATCACGTACGGCTCGACGCGATAGATGTCGACCTCCTCCGGCGTGCGCCCATGCGAGATCGGACTCAACATCTCGAGCAGCTTCGTCGCGCGCTCCGTGCGCCCCATCTCCGCGAGTGCGCGCACGCCCCACAACACGCCGTGCGTATACTGCCCGCCGTTCTCGCGCACGCCGGGAAGATATCCCTTGATGTAGCCGGGGTCGTGCGGCGTCTTGTCGAAAGCGGGTGTCAGCAGCCGGATGAGCTTCTCCTTTTCCGACACGAGATGCTGCTCCATCGCGTCGAGCGCGATCTCCGCGCGATCGGCGGGCGCCGCGCCCGACAACACGGACCACGCCTGCGCGATCGCATCGATGCGGCACTCGTCGCCCGCGGCAGTGCCGAGTGGCGTGCCGTCATCATAGTAGGCGCGCCGATACCAGCTGCCGTCCCACCCTGCATCGTTGAGCGCGTTGCCAAGATTTATCTTGAATTCAAGATATTTTCTGGCACGCGCGACATCGCCGCGCGACTCGGCCAACGGGATGAAGTCGTCGAGGATCGAATACAAGAAAAAGCCGAGCCACACGCTCTCGCCCTTTCCCTCGCGCCCCACGCGGTTCATGCCGTCGTTCCAGTCGCCGCTCCCCATCAGCGGAATCCCGTGCACGCCAGCCGTGAGCGAACGATCGATCGCGCGACAGCAGTGCTCGTACACGCTCCCCGCCGTTCCGGAATCGGTGGGCGTCATGAACTGCTCGTCCTCGTCGCCCACCAGCTGCGGCCCCGTCAGGAACGGCGCCTCCGCGTCGAGCACGCCCGCGTCGCCCGTGCTCGCGACGTAGAACGCGGTGATGTACGGAAGCCAGAGCAGATCGTCAGAGAATCTTGTGCGAATCCCCTTGCTCGTAGGCGGATGCCACCAGTGCATCACGTCGCCCTCAATAAACTGATGCGACGCGTGCAGCAGAATCTGCGCGCGCGTGAGCGTCGGGTCGAGATACATGAGCGCGGCCGAGTCCTGGAGCTGATCGCGAAATCCGAACGCGCCCCCCGACTGATAATACGCCGACCTCCCCCACACTCGGCACGCCAAATTCTGATAGGCAAGCCAGCCATTCACCATGAGGTCGAGCACCGGCGACGGCGTCTCGATCTGCACGGAGCCGAGCGTCTCGTGCCAGAAATCGCGAACGATGTCGAGCGATTTGTTGATGGTGGCGAAGTTCTCGTACGACTCGAGCAGCGAGTGCGCGCGCGACTCGTTCTCCGCCTCGCCGAGCAGGAACACGATCTCGACGGTGGCTCCAGGCGGAATGGTGAGCGTCGTGCGAAAGGCGGCGCACGGATCCAGCCCCGCGCCCGTGCGGCCATCGAGCGGGCCATCGGTGTGCAGCGCGGCCGGATCGCTCACGCTTCCGGTGCGCCCGAGGAACGCGGTGCGATCGCCGGTTGCGCTGACTTGACTAGCACCCGCCGGCGCGACGAGCGTCGCGAATGCCGCGCGCTTCGAGAATTCGCCGCGCGAGGGATTCGTCGCGAGGATCGCGCCGGTTTCTTCGTCGAGCGACGTCACGACATCAGGAGCCGTCGCCCATGGAACGCCGCCGAGCACGAGGTGCGCGTAGCTCGTGACGGTGATCGTGCGCGCGCGCAGGCTCGTGCTGCGCAACTCGAGCCGCACGATCTTCACTGCGTCGTGGCGCGGAAACCATGTGGTCGTGGTCTGCTCGAGCTCGTGACTCGTGTGACGCCAGCTCGAGTAGCCGAAGCCGTGCCGCGCCTCGTACGGTGCCGGCGCCGGCGTCGGTCCAGGGAGCGGCGACCAGAAGACGCCGCTCTCGTCATCGCGCAGATAGATCGCTTCGCCGAACGGATCTGACACCGGATCGTTGAACCACGGCGTCAGCCGATTCTCTCTGCTGTTCGCGCTCCAGCTCGTGACGGCACCCGCACCTGTCACGATGCACCCCGCGTTTTCGTTCGCGATCACATTCGACCACGGCATCGGCGGCCACCTCAACCCACTCGGCGTCGCATCCAACCGGATCACGTACTCGGTGCCATCGGCCGAGAAGCCGCCGAAGCCGTTGAAGAAGCGGAGCTTTTCATCGGCGTTTGCGACCATCGTCGACTTTGGCGCGCCGGCTGGGCGATAGCGATCGGCGGGCGCGGCGGGAGGGACGCTCGCTCCGGTGGTAGCGCGCGCCCGCGCGACCTGTGCTCCTCGCTGCGCGACGATCGCTACAACCTCCTCGCGCGTATGCCCTGCGCCGAGTAGCGCGACCATCTCCGCGCTCCCCCCACTCGCGAGTGTCACAGCTGTGCGCAAACTCAGGATGGGATCGAGCACCGCGCCAGTCGTCCCGCTCAGTGCCGCCCCTGCATCGAGCGACCTCGGTCGCGCCGTCGAGCGTCCGCGCCCGATGAAGCGCATCCGGTCGGTCTCGTACGAGAGCTTCGCCGCCCCGCCAACGCCCCGCAGCGTGTGGATCACCCACAGCGGCTCGTCGTCCGTCGCGCGCAGCCTGCGCATCGCGAGCAGCGCCTGACTCGCCTCGCTCCACTCCGTCTGCACGAAGAGCTTCGAGAATGCTGGGTGCGACGCGTCCGCCACCGGAGTGTTGAGCACGAGCTCTGCGTACGTCGTCACCTCGAGCCGGCGCCCGCGCCCGCTCAGGTTCTCGATCGTGAGGCGCCGCTCCTCCGCCGGCAACCCATTCGCGAGCGTGACCTCGAGCGATGTGCGAACACCATCGTGCTCGCGCACGAGCGTGACGATCCCCTTGCGCGCGATCGCCTCGTACGCGTCGCCGGCACAACGCACCGGCTCAGCACCGGCGGACCAGAAGTCCCCGCTCTCGAGATCACGGATGTAGAGCACGAACGCATCGGTCTCGCGCGTGCGGTCGGGCACACGACGCGTGATCGCGAGTGCTCCATAGTGCGAGCTTCCGGTGCCGTCGTCCGAGATCGTGAGGCGATAGCGATCGTTCGCGAGCTCGTGCTCGTGCGCGATCGAAGCTGCTGTATCGTTCATTGTTCCAGTCAAAAAGTCAGTGCGATGCTGGCAGGGAGGCGGCGAATCACCACCTCTCCATTCGACGACGGCGTGACGTTGACGCCATCCACGCGCGCGCTCGTAATCCGCGCGTCCACCGGCGAGCGGAACACGATTCCGCCCGATGGTATACGCACTGCTCCGCCCAAACGTGCTACGAGTGTGCGCCCGGACGCACGAATGTCGAAATCGATGGGCCCGTACGGCGTGCCGAGCGCGCGCACCTTGACTCCGGGTGCCTCTCGCACCCACGCCTCCGCGATCCCCGCGCCCACCACGAGCGCGCTGTCGCTCGCGCGATCGTATGCGAACATGTCGAGCACCGAGCGTATGTAATCAGAGCCCACCCACGTGTGCGGCATGTCCCCAATGAATTTCGGAGTATCCCGATCCCTCCACACCACCTCGGCCCACTGCCTCCACGCGGCAGGGCGCTGCCCTTCGAAGAAGAAATCGAGCATCGAGAGCGCGCGCTGCTTTTGGCCGAGTCGCACGAAGGTGCCGACGGTGCGCAGCTCGTACGGTGTGTATCCATCCCATACGGCGGCGGGCATACGTCGTTTCATTGAATTTTCCCAATACTTATCGAACGTGCGCTTCAACGCCGTATCGGGAAGCGACGCGAGCTCGCCCACAGGCGAGACGCCAACCGTGGTCGACGTCGCGTCGAAGTCGCCGAGCTCCACGGATCCGGGCAGAAAGTCGATGTGCTGCTGCGCCATGCTCGCGCGGTACGACGCCATGATGTCCGCGCGGAAGGTATCGCGCTTCGCGGCGAAGTCCTTCGCCTCGCTCGTGTGGTTCAACACCTCGGCGATGAACGCCGCATCCGAGTATCCGCGCAGCCCGAACATGTCGTCCCAGAACGAGTGCATCGGCTTGGCCGAGTAGCCTTCGTGGGAGATGGACTGCGGGAAGAGGCCGCGATAAGCGCGCGCCGCACCCTTCTGATATTCGGCCGTGAGCCGCTCGGCCCGCAGCGTATCCATGTACGCGACGGCGCCGGTGACGTGCGGCCACATCTTCACGAGAAACGCGGTGTCGCCGGTGTAGCGGAAGTAGTCGGCGATCGCGTAAACGAGCTCGCCGTGGCTGTCGTTCTCGGGGACGGGATCGGCGCCGCGCGCGTCGACGCAACAGGGGACCTTGCCGTTCGGGAACTGATAAGGCGCGTACCAGTCGAGGAAGGCGCGAACTGCTTCCGGATGACCGAGGCGAAGCAGCGCGGCGCCGATCATCGACCCGTCGCGGATCCACGAACGCGCGTACGAGCGCGCACCGGGGTGGATCTGCGCGCCATGATTGTTGATGAGGATGTACGCGAGCTGCGCGCGCAGCGTCTCCGACACGCGCGCGGCGGAGCGGGGCAGGGTGATCGACGCGCGATTGAGCGTCGAGTCCCACGCCAGCGTCACGCTCTCGAGCGCGCGCGATGCGAACGTGCGTGCGTCTGCGTCGCGCGCGAAGGGGCGAGAGACAGCACCGCGCTCGTGCATCGGCATGAGCACGTAGACATCGCGTGACGCGCCAGCCGGGATCGAGAGCGGCCAGCTCATCGCCGCCGACGCGTGCTCCATCGGATCGCGCACGTCGTGGCGCGCGGGAAGCGCGCCCGCGCGCAGCGACTCGATGATTTCGCCTTCGTCGAAGGTCGACGCGCCAACGGACGAGGGAGCGGTGAGCGGCACGACCGTCCACGAATCGTTGACACGAAGGAGCGTATCCTCCCACGCGATATGTCTGAGCGGCGCATCGCCTCCCTGCGTCGCGAGAAACTGCCAGCTCGGATTTACCTGGAAGGGCCGCACCGCGAGATAGAGCGTCGGCTTCGCGGCAGCCTTGCCCGTGTTCGTGATGCGATAGCGCGCGTAGAGCGACGACGAGTCCGTCGCGCCCGCCGCGAACGCCGTGACTTCGAGCTTCAACTCGCCCGCGGTCCACGTGACCGAAGGGATCGGCAAATAGCCCTTCGCGAGCGACTGCGTCTGCCGCGCATCGCGCCACGTCACGAGCCTCCCGCCAACACGAAGAAAGGGCTCGAGCGAGAACCCACCCGCATGCGGCTCGAGCGCTCCCTGCTCGTTGATCAACGCTTCGGCGTCATCCCCATTCACGCCGATCACGGTCCAGAATGATTGCTTGCCGCCAAGGTACTTCGGATAGCTCCCGGCGGGCGCGCTCGCAGCAACGTGCGCGAAGAAGTCGTTGCGCGTGGCCGACCACTCCACGGGAATCACATTGAGCTCACGGATGCCATACGCACGCGGTGCGCTCGACGCCGGAATTCTCAAGCGCAGGTAGCGCGACTCCACTTCGGGCAGATAGATCCAGTCGCGGCCACCGTTTCCGCCATCCACGGCGTAGACGCTGTCCCACTTCGCGCCATCTAACGATGTCTCGACCACGTAGCTCGTCGCCGCCATCCCCAGCGCCCAGTCGATCGTCGCGCCGCCATACTCACGAGTAACGCCGAAGTCGAGCGCGAAGCTCTGCGCGCTCGCGGAGTTCTCACTCGTCCACGAAGTCGTCGCCTTTCCATCCGCGCCGAGCGCCGCTGCGTGCGCGGCAATCGCCGAGCTCGCGCTCGCCACCGGCGTCCCGGTGTACGCGCGCACCGGCTCGAGCGGCGTGAACGTCAGCGCGTCGATCCACACCGTCCCCTTGCCGCCGCTCCCCGCCGTGATCGACAGCTCGATCGACGCGAGTTGCTTGAGCTCACCGCCACCCTGCGGCCCCCACGCGAAGGTGATGTGCCGCTTCTTGAGCGTCACCGTGCGCCATTCCTCGGGAAAGCGCACGTTGATGCCGTTATTCCACCAGACATTGTCGCCCGTCGAGTCGAGCAGCTTCACCTCGAAGTTCTCGTTGGGCGCCTCCCCACGGATGCGATACGAGAACGCGTAGTTCTCCGGGAGTGCAATGTCGAATTTCTTTCGCGCGATCGCGTAGCCGCCGTGCCCGTGAAAATCGAAGTCGAGCCGCATCGCTCGGCCGTGCAGGCCGGTGCTGTCAGCCGAGATGGCGAGCGTCACTCCATCGGACGGATGCGCGCTCCACCCGGATGTCGTCTCGAAGCCATCGAGCAGGCGCGCGGAGCTCGGCAGCGCCTGCGCGCGTGCTCCGGCGGTAAACGCCAGCGCACCCAGCATGCCCACACGCACAGCAAGCCGGCGCCTCACCCCTTCACGCTCCCGGCCATCACGCCCTGGACGTAGTAGCGCTGCAGCACGAGAAAGACGATCACGACCGGCAGCACCGTGAGTACCGAGCCCGCCATCATGAGCTCCGTGTCTTGCACGTGCTCGCCCACGAGGCTCGCGAGCGCGACCGGCAAGGTGTAGCGGCGCTCATCCGAGAGCACGATGAGCGGCCACATGAAGTCATTCCACGTCGTGAGAAAAGTCCAGATCGCGAGCGTCGCCAGGATCGGCGTGATCGTCGGCAGCACGATCGAGCGATAAATGCGCGCCTCGCTCGCCCCATCGATGCGCGCGGCGTCGAGCAGATCGTCCGGGATCGAGATCGCGTACTGGCGAATGAGGAAGATCCCGAAAATGCTCGCCATGCTCGGGATGATCACGCCCCAATACGTGTTGATGAAGCCGAGTGACTTCATCAACAGAAAGAGCGGAAGCATCGCGACCTGCACGGGGATCACGAGCCCCGCACTCATCGCGCGAAATACGGAGTCGCGCCCGCGGAAGCGCAGCTTCGCGAAGGCGTACCCCGCCATCGAATTCACAATCAACGACAGCACGGTGACGACGATCGCGATCAGCCCACTATTGATGAGATAGCGCCCCATGCTCAGGCGCGTGAACACATCGCGATAGTGCTGCATCGTCGGATGATCCGGCAGCAGCCTCGGCGGAAAGGTGTTCGCCATCCCCGTCGGCATGAACGAGGCCGAGATCATCCAGAAGATCGGAAAGAGCGACAGCAGCGCGCCGAAGATGAGCAGCGCGTAGATCGCCACCGTCCCCGCACGTACGCGCCTCACGCGGCCAACCTCCGCTCGAGGCGCAGCTGGATCGCGGTCCACACGAGGATGATGAGGAACAGGAGGAACGCGATCGACGCGGCGACACCGAGCCGCCACCAGCGGAATCCTTCCTCGTACATGAAGAGCACGAGGCTCGTCGTCGCCCCCAGCGGCCCGCCCGTCGTCATCACATACGGCTCGGCGAACAGCTGGAAGTAGCCGATCATCGTGACGACGCCCACGAAGAAGAATGTCGGCGCGAGATTCGGGAGCGTGACGTGCCAGAACTGGCGCACGGCGCCGGCGCCGTCGAGCGCGGCGGCCTCGTACAGATCCTCAGGCACGGCCTGCAAGCCGGCGATGAAGATCAGCATGTTGTAGCCGAAGTTCTTCCACACCGCGAGCAGGATGATCGCGGGCATCGCCCACCGCGGATCGCCAAGCCAGTCGACGGGATGGATGCCGACGGCACCGAGTGCGTAGTTGAGAAAGCCGTACTGCGGGTGATACAGATAGCGCCAGACGATCGCGACGGCGACGAGCGTCGTCACAAATGGCAGGAAGTAGATCGTGCGGAAGAGCGTCTTGAAGCGCACGACCTTCGCGTTGAGCAGGAGCGCGGCGCCGAGCGATGTGGCGACGGTGAGCGGACCACCGATGAGCGCGAAGTAGAAAGTGTTCTTAAGCGCGAGCCAGAAGGTCGGATTCTGGAGGAGCTCCGTGTAGTTGCGCGTGCCGACGAGGCGCACATTCGCAGGATTTGCGATGGCGTAGAGATCGAAGTCGGTGATGCTGAGCAGCAGTGACGCGCCGACGGGAAGAAAGAAAAAGACGCCGATGAGCACGATCGCGGGCGCGATGAAAAGCCATCCCGCACGACTTGCCCGCCATTCCGGCGTCTTCGCCGCGATCTGCGCGCGCGTGCGAGTCACCGGAGCTTCACCGCGACGGCGGTATCGCCAGGTGCGTGCGCAGCGCGCGAAAGGATCCAGCGTCGCTTCTCGAGAATGCGAAGGACCATCGCATCGAGCTCCGTGAGTGCGCGATCGGTGGAGAGTCCACCGCGGATCGAGCGCTCGGAGACCTCGATGATCTTCGAGGTGAGAAACTCCCACTCGGGGACTTTCGGCGTCGGACGCACCCGATGCAGCTGCGTGTAGAAGGCCGCAAGGTAGGGGTCGCCGGCGAGCGAAGTGTCCTGCCACGCGTCGATTTGCGCGGGGAGATCGCCGGTGAGATGGTAGAAGCGCCGCTGGATGTCTGCGCGCGAGAGAAACTCGATCAACTCCCACGCCTCCTTTGGATGCGCGGAGCCCTTGAACACGACAAGGCTCGAGCCTCCCGCGTTGGACACGCCAGAGGACGCGCCGGTTGGGCCCGGGAGCGGAGCAGTCGCCCACGAGTTCTGCATCTCCGGTGGAAGACGACGCCGGAACTCGCCGATGTTCCAGGGCCCCGTGATCCACATCGCGAAGGTGCCGCGCGCGAACTCCTGGTACGGATTCGCGATGTCGTTGTTGCCGGCGACAGGCGCGAGCCCGTCGCGGAAGAGTTTGATGTAGAACTCGTAGGCGCCGCGAAATGCGGGCTCCTCGAAGGCGCCGAAGCGGCCGCCGTCTCTCAATAGCGGCGACTGATTTTGCAGCCCGAGCACGACAGGCTGCATCCACTCGTTCGTGGGAAGGAAGATCGCCCACTGCCGCGTGCCGGCCTTCTTCTGAATCGCGAGCATCGCGTCGCGCCACCCGGCCCACGTCTGCGGCATCGAGTCGTAGCCGGCGGCGGCAAGGATGTCCTTTCTATAGAAGAGGACGCGCGTGTCGACGTACCATGGAATCGCGTAGATCGTGTCGTTGATGATGTTCGTTTCCCAGATGCCGGGGAAGACGCGCGACGACTTCACGACCTGCGAATGCGCGACGTACTGATCGAGCGGAAGGATCGCGCTCACCGCCTGAAGCTCGGGCACCCAGGTGTTGCCGAGCTGCGCGAGGTCGGGCGTGACGTTGCCGACGTAGGCGGTGAGGAGCTTCTCGTGCGCGGCGGTCCATGGGATCTGCTGCACGCGCACGTCGACGTTGGGATGCAGCTGCTCGAACTCGCGGACGAGCACCTGCACGTTTTCTCCCTCGGCACCCATCGCCCAGAAGCGGAGTGTGATGCGCTGCTCGCGCGCTTCCGCGCCGCGGCAGGCCGTGAGCGCGCACGCCGCGATCAAACCTCGGAGCGCGCGCCCGCGCAGCATCAGTGCGCGCCCTGCGCCTGCGGAGCGGAGGCGAGCCATCCGCCGGTGAATCCGGCGCGCTGCAGCCCGCGCACGATGTACGGATTGGTGCGCATCTTCTTCCAGATCAACTCGCTCTTGTAGTTCTCGAGCATCGCGAGCATCGGACCCTGGTCGATGCCGAGGTAGTCGGTGTCGAACCAGCCGACGCCGGGGACGATGCGACCGGCGATGATCGGTGCGCTCACGGACAGTGTCGGATTGAACGCGTCGACGAAGCCGTATTGCTGGAAGAGATTGTCGCCGTACTTCTCGCGCATCGCGACGAGCGCATCGATCGCGAGATCGGGCGCGAAGACGATCGAGCCACCCGAGGCCATCGGCGAGATCGTTCCGTCGTCGCGCGTCTCGGTGAAGTCGGTGCCGCGCGCAGCATAGCTATAAAAGTGCCGAGCCTTCCCGGCGATCGTGAGGTTGCCGTCGAAGGGGCCATCGCTCGCCGAGAGTCCCCACACGTTGGCGGCGTAGCCTGTCCACTTGTTCGGATTGTCCGCCGCGTACGCGCGTTGCGCGACGGCCGCCCGGCGCGAATTCTCGAAGTAGTCGATTCCCTTGCCGCGCATGTACGCGTCCTGGATGTCGCGGAAGTCGATCCAGACTTGCGAAAACTGATGTCCGAAGAGCGGCGCGAAGCCGACATGTTCCTGCTGATAGTACGTGCCCCACTGATAGGTGCTCGTCCACTGCTGCCATGCGGTGCTATCGATCGGATGCGTAGGAGAGCCAAGCGCGAGAATGTAGAGAATCATCCCCTCGTCGAGTCCCTTCCACTGATAGCTGTTGAAGGTCGTGTTCTCCGGATGCCATCCCATCGACACGAGCGGCGGCTGATTCTGGAACCACGTCCAGTCGACGCGCCGATAAAGCGAATCCGCGTACGCGCGAATGGACACCTCGGCCGGATCCGCTCCGTCGTAGTACGATTGCGCGAAGAGGACGCCGCCGAGGAGAAGCGAGGTGTCGATCGAAGAGAGCTCGACGTCCTTGTACCGCATCCCCGTGTCCATGTCGAGGAAGTGGTAGAAGAACCCTTTGTAGCCGGCGACGCCTGTTGTCGCGGGCCCCTGCGGCAGCGCGTACAAAAAGCGCAGCGTCGCGAGCGTGCGATCACGCGCCTCGGCGCGAGTCACATAGCCACGCTCGGCCCCGATCGCGTACGCGTTGAGCCCGAAGCCGACGGCGGCGATGCTCGAGAACGACTTCGTGGGCCAGCGATCGGGAGTCAGATGCGTGGTGGGATTCTGCGTGTCCCAGAACCAGCGGAAGGTGCGCTCGCTGAGTGTGTCGAGAAAGGCGACTGCGCGCGGTGATGGCGGCGGCGGCGCGGGAGGGAGTGGCGCGCTTGCGTCGCTCGGCTGGCAGGCGGCGAGGGCGATTGCGAGCGCGGAGAGCGCGCCGCGAAGCGTGCGGGAATTGCGATGGCTGCTGTTCATCATGTGAATCAAGAAAAGCTAGTGGCGAGGAAAAAAGAGGCGCCGGCCAGATGGCCGACGCCCCTTCGTCCCTGGAGAATGTTACTTGAAGTTGTACGTCGCGCCGAACTGCACTCGGCGTCCATCCGTTACGACGCAGCCTGCATGGCCGTAGTTGTTGTTCGGGGTTGTTTCGCCGACTGACGCGCCGGGAAACGCCACCGTCCCATCATAGCAGCCGAGATTCTGCGTGTTGAAGACGTTGAACATCGATGCCGTCACAGCGACGTCATTTCCGTGGAGCTGTACAAAGGTCTTGGACAGTCGCAAATCCAACTGCTTCTGCCAAGGCGTGCGTGCCTGTCCGAGGAAGTCCTGAAAGTTTCCGCCGGTTGCTACAGGAACGTATTGGACCCGGTTGTACGGCAAACCAGAGCCGACATTGAGCAACCCGCTGAACTGGACCCCCCAGAGATACGGGATGTCCGTGATGAAGTTGGCGATGATGACGTGCCGCTGATCCGTGTCGGTGGGGTGCCGGGCGTTTGCTCCGACGGTAACCGCCGGGAAGCTGAACAGGTCACCGCCCTCGGTCTCGGCCTTCGATAGCGTGTACGCCACACCGGCGCCCCAGCCCCACTTGCTCAACTCACTTCGCTGGTAGGGACGGTCTACCTTCAGGTACATCGCCTTGTACCAGCTGTGCACGTTGTCATTGCCGACGAGGATGTTCGAGTACGCCGGTATGTTGAACGAGATACAGCAGTCATTCCTCTGGGGGTCGTAAGCGACATTGCCCCATTCGTAGCTGTAGCCATTGTAGCCGCGCGATCCGTTGTAGCTCACAGAGCCATTGAACTGACCGAAGTCATGCCGGAGACCAAGCGACCACTGCTTGGAATTCGGCGGCCGAAGGTCGTTCGGCACGAGATACACTTCCTGCGGCGGCGCCTGACCATTCGCAATGAGTCCTTCCAGGCCCGCTCGGCTCATGTAGGAAGGATTCCAGGGAATCTTCGCCGGATTCAGCGTGTCGCCCGGGTTTGCCTGGAACTGGAACGTGTACTGTTGATACTGGCGACGATACGTCTCGTCGAGCGTCGCGTTGAAGTTCAGTCGATCGTAGAAAATACCGGCGCTTCCGTAGATGGTCGTCTTCGCCCCTTCGTCGAGTGCATACGAGAAGCCGAACCGCGGCTGCACGGCGCCGAGAAAGAGCTTTCGGTCCGAGCCGTCGGTGAAGTAGCGATTCGGATCAACCGGAACGTAGAACTGGCTCGCGTACTGCGGCATCGAGAGCGAATCGCGAATCGCCTGCGGTGTCACGTAGTTGCGGTTGAACATCCCCGTCTCGACATCCCAACGCACGCCGAGATTCAAGGTGAGGCGCGACGTCGGGCTCCAATCGTCCTGTGCGTATGCACCGAACTGATTGTTGTTCTGCTCGACGACACCATTTCCGATGCCGAAGAACGCTTGAATTGGCGTCGCGTAGTTGTTCTGCGAGCTGAATTCGAAGTTCGGATTGCCGTTCAACGACTTGTTCATGTTGTAATTATCGAAGTCGTTGTTCACGCCGAACTTGAGCACGTGCGAACCCGCCCAGTTCCACCCAGTGAAGGTGATGTCATCGCGAAGCGAAAGTCGCTTCTGCACCAAATCCTGGAGCGTCGTCGCGCCGCCGAAATCGCCGATCCCGTCGTACTGCAAGGCGACATCGTTATAGTTGAGCGGCTGCGTGTTCCACCTGTACCATTGGTAGCTGGCCATCGCTTCGTTCGTAAAGTTGCTACCGTAGAACGTGTGCTTGGCCATGCCGGTGTAGACGTCACTTCTCTGATAGTCGGCTTGGGAGTAGGTCGTACTGTTGCTGCTGAACTGGCCGCCGAAATCGCGCGTGTCATACTCCCTGCGCAGATTGCCAGTGACTTCGAACAGCTGCTTGTCGTTGATATTGTAGGTCAACTTCGCAAAGCCCAGGTTTTCGCGAAACGGAGCCTGGTGCGAGGAGAGGTCGAAGCCCGCGATCGCTGATGGATAGGTGGACGGATCGCCATCGAGGCGCACCGTTCCAAGGCGATTCTGGAAGTTTCCTTCGTACGAGCCGAAGAAGAACAGCTTGTCCTTGATGAGCGGACCGCCCGCGCTTCCGCCGAACAGGTAGCGCGAGTAGTCGGGCTTCTTGAAGTTCGGATCGCTTCCCTTCTGCACCGCGGTGAAGGTGTCGATCGTGGTGAGGCTCTTGTTCTGATAATCGATGAACGCGCTTCCTTCCCACGTGTTGCCGCCGGATTTGGTCAGCGCCGTGATGATCGCGCTCGAAGCCTTCTGATATTCCGCCTTGTAGTTGTTGGTGATGACGCGAAACTCCTGGACCGCATTGCGCGGAAACGGGTTTCCGCGACTCGCGTCCTGTCCGGCGACGCCACCCGTGATGATGTCGTTCTTGTAGCTGGCTCCGTCGATGATGACGTTGATCTGCTCGGCCGGAAGCGCGCCGGCAGCGAACGTCTTGCCTGTCGCATCGATGCGGTCGGGACTCACGTTCACGCCAGGTGCCAACAGCGCGAGGTCGAGAAAATTACGGCTCGCCGTGGGCAGCTGAGTAATCTGCTGCTCGCTGACGTTGGTGCCCGCTTCAGACGAGCGCGTTTCGAGAGCGTTCGCTCCGGTGACCGTCACAGTTGCGAGCTGCTGTGCGCCGGCGGTGAGGGCAAAGTCTCGGCTCAACACCTGGCCGATTTGAAGCAGCACATTGTGCGAGGTTGGCACGAATCCAATGCGCCGCGCAGACACCGTGTACTTCGCGGGGCGAAGTCCGTTCAAGGAGTAGAAGCCCAGCGAGTTCGTCAACGCGTTGCGCGTGATGCTCGTGAGACTGTCAACGGCGGTCACCGTCGCATCTGGAATCGGCTGCCCGTCGGCGCTGCGAACGTAGCCGCGGATGGCGCCGGTATTCGATTGCGCGCTCGCGCGCGCGGCGGGAAGAAAAGCGACGGCCGCGAGCGCAAAGCAGATAAGCGCTCGGGCCACGCGATTCCTCACGCGACTGGTATTGTCTAACCTGAACGACATAGTGTGATTCTCCTCCGAGTAGTGCCGGGTGGCGGGCGGGACGAACGACGGGGGAACGGGTCGAGCGTACATCAAGCGACTAGCCCTCCGCACGACGCGCGAATGACGAGCGTGGTGGGAAGCTGGAGCTGTTCGTGCGAGCGAGTGCCTTTCTGCAACGACATCAGCAGCAGCGCGGCGGCGCGCTCGCCGAGCTGGCTGATGTCGACGTGAACCGTGGAGAGCGGGGGGTTCATGTAGCGCGCAAGCGGGATGTCGTCGAAGCCCGCGACGGCCATGTCATCCGGCACGCGCAGGCCGTTCTCGCGCAGCGCGCTGAGCGCGCCGATCGCCATCGAGTCGTTGGCGGCGAAGATCGCTGTCGGGCGCTGCTCGAGGAGGAGCAGCTCCTGCATGGCTCGATGTCCAGAGAGCTCACTGAAGTCGCCGCGCATCTGCAACGATGCATCGATGGCGATTCCGCTCTCCCTCAGCGCCGACTCGTAGCCACGCAGCCGCTCCGCTGCGTCGTAGTTGCGCTGAGGACCGCCGATCATCGCGATCCGGCGGTGTCCTCGCGCGACGAGATGGCGAACCATCTCTCGCGCGCCTTCGTGATTCTCGATCGTGATGGTGTCGAACGCGTCGGTGTCGACGCCACCGTTGAGCAGCACGACGGGAAAGCTTCCCTGCAGTGAATGCAGCGTCCGGCGCGCCTCGAGGTCGGGCGACATGATGATCAGCCCGTCCACGCGTCCGCGCATCGAGCGAAGCGCGGCATCGATCTCGTCCTTCGAGTCGTGTGAGCTCGACACGAGGATGTGATAGCCGGCGGCCTGCGCAGTGTGGTCGATGCCGCGGATGATTTCGGAGAAGAACTCGCCGTAGAGATCGGGGAGGAGCACGCCGAGCGCGTGGGTCGTGCGCGTGATGAGACTGCGCGCGGCGCCGTGCGGGGAGTACCCGAGTCGCGCGGCCACCTCGGCGACGCGCGCGCGGGTTTCGGGGCTGACAAATTCTGCCTCGTTCCACACGCGTGACACCGTTGCGACCGAAACTCCTGCCTCACGTGCAACATCTTTTATCGTCACCAAGCGGGGGTCTCTCCGTCAGAGTGCGCTGTAAACGATTTCAGTAATCGATTCCAATGTATGGCTGGCGTCAAGGGCAGGTAACAACCCGTACTGCCGGACAGGCGTTTGGTATGATGAAAACGGTACTGGAAATGCGGGCGCATATTGCCATTCGCGCCCAGAACCCGTTGTCGTTACTATAGTTATCCCCACCCTCCCGCGAGTACCATGACGTCACCGCCCGCTGAGTCGAGTTCTCGCATCGTCATCGCCGGGGGGAGCGGATTCATCGGATCGGCGCTCGCCGCTCATTTCACCGCGCAAGGAAACGACGTCGTCGTGCTCACGCGGACAGCCCGCGCGCGAGAGGATGGCGTGCGCGAAGTCGCCTGGAACGGGCGCAGTTTCGGGCCGTGGGCTACGGAGCTCGACGGCGCCGCCGCAGTCATCAACCTCACCGGCAAGAACATCAACTGCCGGCACACCGACAAAAATCGACGCGAGATCATCGCCTCACGCGTCGTCTCCGTGCGCGCCATCGCCGACGCGATCGGCGCGAGCGTGACGCCCGTGCCCGTGTGGGTGCAGGCGAGCGCCGTCGGCATCTACGGCAACGCCGGCGATGCTCTCTGCGACGAGAGTGCCCCGCACGGCAACGACTTCATGGCCGATGTCTGCGAGCAGTGGGAAGCCGCCTTTCGCGCGGCGCTCACCCCCGACACCCGCCGAGTCGTGCTCCGATTCGGCGTCGTACTCGGCCGAGACGGCGGCGCGCTCCCCATGCTCGCAACGCTCGCCCGCTGGGGACTCGGCGGCACGGTCGGCAGCGGACGCCAGTACATGAGCTGGATCCATCGCGACGATCTCGTGTCGATCGTCCAGCGCGCGATCACCACGCCGATGAGCGGCCCGTACAACGCCGCGAATCACGTTCCGGAGACGAACGCCGCCTTCATGAAGCGGCTCCGCAGCGCAGTGCACCGGCCATGGAGCCCGCCAGCTCCGGCGCTCGCGGTGAAGCTCGGCGCCTATATCATCGGCACCGAACCATCAATCGCACTCGACGGACAACGATGTGTGCCGAGGCGGCTCGATGATGAGGGATTCGCATTTGGGCACGAGGACCTGAGCGAGACGCTGAACGGGCTGTTGGCGTAGCGGCGCCGGCTAGTGGAGTGAATCTGAGATGGTGATAGCATTCGGGGGCCGCTGCATCCCCGATGGGGGCGTTGCGCGTCGTCGCCATAGCGCTGCTATGCCTCCTCCGCGCGCCTTCCCATCGTGGCGCATCGACCCCCTCGGTGCTTACCACATCTCAGATTCACTCCACTAGGCGATGGACCGGTCGGCGACCGCGGTGACCCACAAGCGGAGCGATGCGACGTCGCGCGGCGGCACGCCGTAAAGCGATACGTAAATCCCGTAGTGGAAGTCGTCGCCCGGCTCGAGCTCGATCATGAACAGCCCCTCATTGAGCGAGGGGAGTGTTCCCCAGAGAATCGTCGGCTCGACGCGCCCTACTATGAATGGGATCGAGCGGCCGTCGTCGGTGGTGAGCGCGAGCCGATCGCCGACGCGCACGCCCTTGGTTCCGGTGTGCGTGGCGCGAAGGCCGGAGTCGCCCAGCAGCCGCGGCCAGATCTCGTTGCGAGAGACGGGGGCGTGACGCCGCTCAAAGAGCGCCACGCGCTGCTCGCCATCGTGGTGCTCGAGGTAGTGGCGAAGGTTGAAGAGAAAGTACCTCCACCCCTCGCTGTTGCCGAGATACTGATCGTCCCAGTCCACGCCCGCACCAAAGCCGGAGTGGACGAGGCGGACGACGCATCGGCCACCGGTCGCCGTCTCGATGTACCAATCGATCGCCATCTGGATGGTCTCGCCGGGCTCGGAGTTGTCGGGGCGCGGAGGATCGGACCATTGCAGATGGCGGTTTTCTTCCCACGCGGTGATGTGGGTCTGCCAGTCCATTCCCTCACCCCAGGAGAGCAAGACGTCGGAGCCGGGGGCGCCGCCGCCTTCCGAGATCGGGGGAAACCATTGCTTGATTCCCTCGCCCGACGCGAGTGCTTTCCAGACCGCCGCGGGAGTCGCGAGGATGATGACTTCGAGCTCGATGCTGCGTCGCGGGGATGTCATGGCCACTCCATGAGCGAGGAATCAGTGGTGCGATCAATGGCGGGATGAGCTATCGCGACCAGTCTGAAGCTTCTGCTTTTACGGTCTATAGGCGCATTACTGGCCGCATACTTAGCTGATAGTGTCTTTATAAACTCCGTCAATTCGGACGCGAACGCGGTCTGCTCGGTGGCGGATTCGAAGGTGATCTCCGACTCGAGGGTGAGCGTCGGGAGCATTTTCGCGCTGGAGCGGGCGCGTTTCTGGAGCTCGGAGACGTCGAGCATGGCGCGGTAGGCGGTGGCGATCTGGTAGGTGCTGGAGAGCTGGTCCTGGGCCATCGCCGGATCGAGGGCCACGGGGCCGAGGGCGTGGGGGCCGAGGAAGAAGTGGGTGGCGGAGGATTGGAGGAGCTGTTCGACGGCGTTGCCCGATCGGCGCTCACCGGCGGGATGGAGTAATCCGGCCTGTATCAATTGGCGGATGTGATAGCCGATGCGTTGCCGAGGGGAGTGGAGGGACCGCGCGGTGCCGGCGGCGGAGTCGGGGTGGCGGAGATGGGCGAGGATCCGGAGGCGGACCGGGTCGAGCGCGGTGGCGGCCTGGTGGGTGGAGCGGAGGACGGCGACTTCGGCTGGGGTGGGGGTCATGGAGAGACGATACCACCTGACAAATATATTTGTCAAGTAGCTTCTCGCGAGCCACGTAACTCGATCGTTACCCCCGCGCGAAATCCACGAGACGCTCCGCCGCTTGTCTTCGCGCCATGATCTCCGCGCCCGACTCGACACTCCCGAAAGCCGTCAGCGCCACCACCCTCGCGCTCGTCTTCGCGCTGCTCCTCACGCTCCTCTCGCAGGCGCGCGAACATCGCGAGCCGCCCGGGCCTGCACTCGCCATGCTCGCCGCTCGCCCCGGCGACGACACCATCGCCGGCTGGCGCACGCGCGACGCGACGCCCGCGCGCATCGTGTTCGAGGCGCAGCTCGATGCGCTGGATGCGTCGCTCGATTCGCTCGCCTCAACGCTCGACCGCCGCTCCTTCCGGCACGCCCGACTCGCGTACAAGCGGGCCGAATCGCTGCTGCAGCTCTACTCGCCGACGATTGCCCACGCGCTCAACGGTCCGCTCGAACACGATGACGGCGACGCGCCGCCGCAACCGCTCGGCTCCCCCGCCGCATTCCAGATCATTCTCTCCTCGCTCGGCGACAGTACCGCGCGCACCTCGTCGCGCGCGCTCGCGCTATCGATGCGCAATGAGGTCCGTCACCTGCGCAGCCAGACGCGCTACCTCGACGTCGCGCCGCTCCCCGTGCTCGAGAGCGCGCGGGCCGAGCTTGCGCGCGTGACGACGCTTGGCCTCGCGGGCGTGGATCTCGACGACTCGCGGGACGCGGTGCGCGAAGGAGCGGCGGCGCTCGATGGAATACGAGAGGCGGTGGAAGCGGAGGCGGTGGTGCGGGGGGACGCGTGGCATCGCATCGCGCGCACGCTGCGCGATGCGAGCGCCTACCTCCGCGCGCACCCGGACTTCGAGCATCTCGACCGGCTGGCGCTCATCGCCGACTACGCGCGACCCGCCGCGCGCGCCGTTGCGGCGGCGCGTGCGCCGCTCCTCGCGCACTCCTATGCGCTGCGCCGAGTGTGGCGTGCGGACGCGGCGACGGTATTCGATCTACGCGCGCTCGACGCTACCGCCTTCGCACCGGACTACGCTCCGGCGCCGTCGCCCGCCCTCATCGCGCTCGGCGCTGCGCTGTTCAACGACACGCGGCTCTCCGGCGCAGGGGACCGCTCGTGCGCGACGTGCCACGAGCCGCAGCGGGCGTTCACGGATGGGCGTGCCAGGGCGAAAGTGCTCGCTACCGCGCGAGAATCGCGCGCGACGCTCCCGCGCAACACACCAACCCTGCTCGAAGTCGCGTACCAACCCCTCTACTTCGCCGATGAGCGCGCGCTCTCGCTCGAAGATCAGATCGGCGCCGTTCTCGCCAGTTCCAGCGAGATGGGCAGCTCGGCGGATCTCGCCGCTCTGCACCTCGCGCGCGACAGTGCGATACGCTCGCGACTCGCTCACGCGCTCACTGGTCGCTCCGACACGGTGCTCACCGGCCGCACGGTGCGCATCGCGCTCGCCGCGTACCTTCGCTCGCTGGGCGCGTTCGACTCCCGCTTCGACCGCGCCGCGCGCGGCGACAGCTCTGCCCTCACCCCTGAAGAACGCAGAGGCTTCACGCTCTTCATGGGAAAGGCGCGCTGCGGCACCTGTCACTTCGCGCCGCTCTTCAGCGGTGTGATGCCGCCCGAGTTCACGAGCTCCGAGCCCGAGATCATCGGCGTCGCCACGCGTGCGACACTCTCGCACGCGCACCTCGATCCGGACTCCGGCCGCGCCGGCGTTGACCACATCCCCGAGCATCGCTTCGCCTTCAAGGTGCCGACGCTTCGCAACATCGCCCGCACCGCGCCGTACATGCACAACGGTGCGTACGCAACGCTCGACGATGTGATGGATTTCTACGAGCACGGCGGCGGGGCGGGGCTCGGCGCGCACGTCCCGAACGCGACGCTTCCCGCAACCAGGCTCCATCTCACGCGGGCCGAGCGGAGGGCGGTCATCGCGTTCCTGTGCACCCTGACGGATGCGGAGCCAGCGACCGCACCGAGCCTCGCGCAGTTGCAACCGAAGGTGATGCTCGTACGTTGAAGGGCGGGCGCGATGCGGTGGCACGCGGCCCGATACCTGGTACGAGGATCACAATGGATTTGCAGCTCAAGGGAAAAACTGCGCTCGTCAGCGGCTCCACACTCGGCATCGGCTTCGCGATCGCCAGCGCGCTCGCGCGCGAGGGCGCGACGGTGCTCGTCAATGGGCGCACGAAGGAACGCGTCGACGACGCGATTGCCCGGATCACGAAAGCACATCCGCAGGCGCAGCTCCGCGGTGTGGTTGCCGATCTCTCGAAGGTGGAAGGCGTCGAGGCCGTCGCCATGCAGTTCCCAAATGTCGACATCCTCGTCAACAACATCGGCGCGTTCGAGGCGAAACCGTTCTTCGACATCTCCGACTCCGATTGGCAGGGGATGTGGGAGAGGAACGTGATGAGCGGAATGCGGCTGAGCCGGCAATACATGCGCGGGATGCTCGCGCGCAATTGGGGGCGCGTCGTCTTCATCTCGAGCGAAGCCGCGATGAATCCGTCGGGTGCGATGCTCCACTACGGCGTGACGAAGACGGCGGTGCTGGGGCTGGCGCGAGGACTCGCGGACCTGACCGTCGGGACGGCGGTTACAGTGAATGCCGTACTCCCCGGCCCCACGCGCACGGAAGACACCGTGGCCTGGATGGAAAGCGTCGCGCAGGAAAAATCGATCACGGTCGCCGAGGCGGAGAGGGACTATTTCGAGAAGACGCGGCCGGAGTCGATCATTCGGCGATTCACCGAACCATCGGAGATTGCGTCGCTCGTTGCGTATGTCGCGAGCCCGTTGTCCGCTGCTACGAATGGCGCATCGCTGCGCGCGGAAGGCGGCATCGTTCACAGCATCGGCTGACGTTTCCAAAGCGTTACGGCTCCGTGAACCATCGTTCGCGGAGCCGGTCTATTCTCAGGGCGCGTGAGCATCACATCGCTGTCCATCACCGCCTGAGGAAGGTCCATGACGCGCAAGATCGTTCGTTACTCGGCACTCGCCGCGGCGGGTGCCGCAATCGCGATGAGTGTCTCCTGCACCGACGACTCGTCGGCCCCCAAGTCCGGCACGATCGACAAGGTGAAACACGTCGTCGTGATTTATCTCGAGAATCGCGCCTTCGATAACACCTACGGCGAATTCGCCGGCGCCACCGGACTCGCGGACGCCGCAACGGCGCTTCCGCAGGTCGATTCCGCTGGTCACGTGTACGATTCGCTGCCGCAGGTCGCTGGGCAGCCGTATCCGACGAATCTCCCCAACGCGCCGTTCGATATCGCGCTGTACGTGCCGCCCACCGTCGCCACGCGCGATCTCGTGCACCGTTTCTATCAGGAGCAAGTGCAGATCGACGGCGGCAAGATGGACAAGTTCGTGAACGTGAGCGATGCGCAGGGGCTGAGCATGGGGCACTATCACACGGCGGTGCTACCGATGGCGGCCGAGGCGTCGAACTACGTGCTCTGCGATCACTTCTTTCACAGCGCGTTCGGCGGATCGTTTCTCAATCACCAATTCCTGATCGCCGCTGCCGCGCCGACGTTCCCCGGCGCGCCCACGTCCGCGGTCGCGGTGCTCGACGGCGCCGGCAACGTCGTCACCGACGGCTACGTCACGCCCGACGGCTTCGCGGTGAATACTTCGTACACCTTGAACACTCCGCATCCGTCCTCGGCATCGGCGGCGGGGCTTGTCCCGAATCAGACGAATCCGACGATCGGCGATCGACTCACCGCTGCCGGCCAAACGTGGGCGTGGTACTCGGGCGGATGGAACGACGCGATCGCCGGACATCCGGCGGCGACCTTCCAGTTCCATCATCAGCCGTTCGCCTACTACGCGAATTTTGCTGATGGAACGCAGGCAAAGGCCGATCATCTGAAGGACGAAGCCGACTTCATCGCGGCTGCCAACGCCGGCACGCTCCCCGCGGTCTCCTTCGTCAAGCCGCTCGGCCTCAACAACGAGCACGCGGGCTACGCCGACATCATCACCGGCGAGAATCACACCATCGACCTGATCAACGCCGTGCGCAACGGCCCGAACTGGAAGGACGCGGTCATCATCGTGACGTACGATGAGAACGGCGGCTTCTGGGATCACGTCGCGCCGCCGGCGATCGACCGGTGGGGGCCTGGCTCGCGCACGCCGGCGATCATCATCTCACCGTTCGCGAAGCGCGGCTTCGTCGACAAGACGCAGTACGAGACGGTGTCGATCCTCGCGTTCATCGAGAAGCGCTGGAACCTCACGCCATTGACGGACCGCGATCGCAACGCATCGCCGCTGCTAAACGCGTTCGACTTTTCCCTCTCTGCGAACTGACGACGCGTCAGGCACGTAGAGTGGCAGCGTGAGCACGAACGTCGCACCTCGTCCCGCGTCGCTCTGTACGGAGATGTCGCCGTGCATGGCGCGGGCGAGGTCGAGGCTGATCGCCAGGCCGAGTCCCACGCCCTGCTGGCGCTCGGGGGTGAGATGGCGATCGACCTGCACGAACGGGTCGAAGATGGACTGGAGCTTTCCGGTCGGGATGCCGCGCCCCGTGTCCGCGACGATCACGCGCGCGTCGTCGCCATCGACTTCGCAGCTCAGCGTGATACGCCCGCCGCGATCGGTGAACTTGACGGCGTTGCCGACGAGGTTGAGCAGGATCTGATCGAGCTTCTCACGTTCCGCGCGAACGTGAACGCTTCTGGCACACGGGCGATACTCGTACGCGACTCCCTTCGCGCGAAGCTGCGGCGCGATGAGCGCCTCCATCTCCGAGAGCACATCGGCGAGCGTGATGTCCGACAGATGCAGCTCGACGTTTCCCGCCTCGAGCCGCGCGTAGTTCAGAATGTCATTGATGATCGAGAGCAGGTGCTGGCTCGCGCGACGGATCCGCCGCAGATCCTCGCGCTGCTGATCGGTGACCGGCCCGCGCACGCCCATCTCGAGCAGATCCACGTAGCCCGACACGGCGTTGAGCGGCGTGCGGAGCTCGTGCGACATTGTCGTGAGGAAGATCGCCTTCGCGGCGTTCGCGGCCTCGGCGTCGCGCCGCGCCTGCTGCTCGCCCTCGAGCAGCTGCTCGCGCTCGGTCACGTCGTGGCTCACGCCCAGAAACGAGACCGGCTCGCCATTCGCGTTCGTGCTCATGCGCGCGAACCCTTCGAGCCAGCGCACCGCGCCGTCGGTGCGCACAAAGCGATATTTGATGTGGTACGTCGGCAGCCGCGCCTCCAGCGTGCGCGCGATCTCGCTCGCGACGCGTTCGCGGTCATCGGGGTGGATGTACGAAACGAATTCCTCGCGCGATCCCGAGAAGGTGCCCTCGGGTAGTCCGTGCATGCGCTCCGTCTGCGGCGACCAGTAGACTTTGTCGCGCGTGATGTCCCATTCCCAGGCGCCCAGTCCGCCCGCTTCCATCGAGAGCACGAGCTTCGCCTCGCTGTCGCGCAGCAGCGCATTGCTCATCGACTCCTCGTGGCGCGCTTCCTCGGCGATCGACGTCTGCTCCTGCAGCTCCTCGCTCGTGGCCTGAAGCTCCTGGTTGGAGCTGAGCAGCGCGTCGACCGCTTCGTCGCGCTCGGCCGCGAGGCGCGTCTGCACGGCGGCTTCGCGCGCGAGGAGGACGTTCACCAGCAGGGCGATGAGAAATGCGGCGCCGGTGCCGAAGATGACGATGAGCGTCACCTCGCGCGTGTAGCGTGTGAGATCGGCGGAGCGCGAGGCGAGCCGCACGGATTCCTGATCGCGCACCGCTCTCGCGAAGCGCTTCGCCTCGCGCATGTAATCGAGCCCCTTGTTCGTGTTCACGAGCGCGATGGCGGCGTTCACACCGGCGGTGCGACGCAGCCGAATCGACTCGGCGATCTCGGCCATCTCGAGATCGGAGTAGTGCGCGATGCTGTCGACAGCTCCCTTCGCCGCGGCGCTCGCGCCGCCGGTGTCGACTGCCGCGCGAAGGCGTGCCATGCCTGCGGGAATGGAGTCGACGGCACGGAGGTACGGACGGAGGTAGTCGTCGTTGCCGGTGAGCAGGTATCCGCGCTGACTCGACTCTGCATCAGTGAGATCGGAAATGAGCTGGTCGGCGGCATCGGTGACCGCGCGTGACCGGCGCCCATCAGCGCGCGACGCCGCGATGTTCGACGTGCCGTTGTGCGCGACGATGCCGACGAGAGCCACGAGCAGTGGCGGTCCGAACACGGCAGTGAGCCGGCGCCACGTGAGCTTCCAGTACGAAAAGATCGAGCGGGGAGTGAGCCGCGCGACGGCCGATCGCATGTCCGTGGATCGCGAGCGGTTGGGGTCAGTCATGTGGCCTGGAGGAAGACAGTACGGATTGCGAAGCGGCCGAACCCGCCCCTTTCAGGACAGATTCGGCCGTCGCTCGCTCTCGTCCGCGGACGGCCGGACGAGAGGAATTAGCACGCCTCGTGCCGCGACTACCTCCGCGGCGGCTTGTCGTCGTGATCCGCCTTCGGCTTCTCCTTCTTCTCCTCGGCGGGCGCGCGGCGCTCAGCCGCTGGCTCCCTTCGCTTTTCCGAGTGGCGCGGCGGCGCTGCTTCGCGCCGCGGCGCCGGCGATTCGCGCGGAGCCGCGTTCGCGCGTGGATTCTCGCCTGCCTCCGGCGATTTCTGCGGCGCGGGTTGCGACGAGCGAGGAGGCTGCGCAACGGGCCGCTCGTTCGGCTGCGCGTCCGAGTGCGGAACGGGACGCGCGTTCGACGGGCGGTCGTTCACGTTCGGTTGTGTGTTCGGAACGTCACGGACAGTCGGATTCGTCCTCGCCGGCGCACGATCGGGCTGCGTCTCTCCTGCGGGATAGCGTTGCACGTTGACGTTCGGTCGCGTGTTGGGCACGCGGCGAGCATTGTCGTTGCCCGGGCCATTCATGGGCGTGGGGCCATTGGCGTGCGACATTCCTGGCGCGACGCCCGAGCGGGGCGCGCCGCGCGTCTGCGCGATCGTCGGAGGAACGACGGGCTTGTCACCGGTGGTCGTCAGCTGATCCGCGTGCGACGCGAAGGTCGTGCGGCGCGGCGGCGGCGTGTTCTTCCACACCACCTGGCGGTTCTGCGCAGCCTCGGGCGGACGGCTCACAGGCGACGTCGAATTCTGGCGACGAATGAGAACACTCTGCTGCGTCGGCGTAACCGGCGCGCCGTCGCCGACGACGCGCACGTTGCGCGCGTCGTTCACGTTCACGATCGTGGCGCCGCGCCCGATTCTGCGCGAGCCCGCGAACTGATCCTGCGACACTGCCGTCATCGCGCCGTTCACGCGCTGATTGCGATACTGAATGTTCGTGACGTTGATGTTCGTGACGTTGATGTTCGTGATGCGCACGTTGGTGACGTTGACGCGACGCACGTAGCGGTCGCTCACGCGATACGCAGGGCGATAGACCTCGTTCGGTGCGAGCGGGAACCACGCGACACCGCCGCGCGCGCCCCAATTCGAGCCGTGGAAGTTGTCGCCGCCAACGAACACGACGAGTGCCGGTGCATAGACGGGGCGACGAACGATCACGCCAGGCGCCCACACCCAGCGGCTGCGCACGTATGCCCAGCGGCCGTAGTGGAAGGGCGCGAAGCCCCAGGGCGCATCGTCGATCCACGTCCATCCATAAGGCTCGACCCACGCCCAGCGGCCGTAGCGATACGGCGCCCAGTCGACGGCGACGTGCGTCGGCACCCAGACGTGACCGTAGTCGGGGTCATCGCTCCACGAGCCATTGCGATCGAGATCTTCGTAGCCCGTCATGTCGCGCGAGACGTACTGCGCGGAAATCGATTGGTCTTCCGCCCGATCGCGCGCATCGGCCCACGTGTCGTACTCGTCCATCGGCGGGGCGCTGCGAATGTCGCGCGACGCGCCGTCCTGCGTGAACATGATCGTCTCGTCGGGGCGCACGGGGACCGTCTCGTCATTCGACGTCACTTCCGCATCGCCGTTGCGCGTGGTGACGGTGCTCGTGGCACCATCGGCGCTGACGTCGACCCGATAGCTGCCGTCGCGCATGAGCGTCACGGCGCCGGTGGGCGTATCGATCTCTATGTTGTCGTTGGCGTCGAGCGTGCGCACGCGGATGAGCGCGGAGCCCTGCGTCAAACGGATTTGCAAATGATTGTCATCGAGATCGAGGATCTCGAAGGCGGTTTCCGGCGCGAGACGGATCGCGTTGGCGCCAACGTGCAGCTCGGCGCGCGCATCCGCATCGGTCCAGAGATGGTCGCCGGTGGTGAGCGGATAGTTCAGCGTCGCGCTCGTCCAATCGTCGACGTTCCCCGGACGGAAGGAGACTTCGCCCTGCAGGTAGCTCGCACGCGCGACGCGCGCCGAGGGGTCCTGGTCCTGATCCTGGGCGTGTACGGCTGTGAGTCCGCTGAAGAGGAGCACAGCCGTTCCGATGAGTACACGAGTCCCGCGCATGCGTCGATCTCCGAATAGGTGGTGGTTCATGCCGGGGTACAGGGCAACTGGCATTCCGAACTGGGCCGAATGGTTGGGCGCGGTGCATCTCGTGCGCTGACAAGAGATTGCAGATAGGTTAGAGCGACGATTGAGAGGCTCCTCAGGGTTCACTGTCGCGGTCGAGGTACGCGAAAGTGTCCCTTCTGGAGGACAAATACAAACTTCCCTTGGTGATCCCCAGTGGCAGCGAAACGTGGCTTTGTGCTCGCTTTGCTCTATACCATGGATGGGCGGAAGGTCGTGCTCATGCGGCGGACGCGCCCGGCATGGCAGGCCGGCCGAGTGAACGCGCTCGGCGGCGGGATCATCGATGGGGAGACTCCGGCGGCGACGGCGCGGCGTGAAGTGAGGGAGGAGTGCGGGGTGGACGTGGCGGAGTGGGACGAGGTGTTGGTGTGGGAGGACGCGGAATATCGCATGCACGTGATGCGTGCGATGAGCGCGCGCGCGAGCGAGGCGCGCACGGTCGAGGATCAGGAGGTTTTTCTGGCCGACGTGAATGCGCTGCCGGCGAACGTGATCGACAATCTGCGGTGGCTCGTGCCGCTGGCGCTCGATCGCGACGTGGCGATGCCGATCGAGGTGCGGAGCGCGGCGCCGGGGGGATCGGGGCTCACCGAGCGCGATCGCGAGCGAGCGTGAGAGACGATGCCTGAGCTACCTGACATCACCGTGTATCTCGAGCATCTCGAATTGCGCGTGGTGGGGCAGGTGCTCGAGAAGCTCGTGATCGCGAAGCCGTTCGTGTTGCGCACCTTCGATCCGCCGGTGAGCGAGGTGGTGGGGACGACGGTGCTCGGCGTGCGGCGGATAGGAAAGCGCATCGTGCTCGCGATGGATGGTGAGCGATTCATCGTCATCCATCTGATGATTGCGGGGCGGCTCAAGTGGCGCGCGGTGGGCGGGAAGATGCCGCCAAAGGGCTCGATCCTCGCGGCATTTCACTTTCCGACGGGCGTGCTGGTGCTCACCGAGGCGGGGACGACGCGCCGCGCGTCGATGCATCTGGTGCGCGGAGAGGAGGGGCTGCGCGAGTTCGATCGCGGGGGGCTCGAGGTGTTGAGCGCTACGCTCGCGGAGTTTTCGGCGCGGCTACGGAGCGAGAATCACACGCTGAAGCGCGCGCTGGCGGATCCGCGATTGTTCAGCGGAATCGGGAACGCGTACTCGGACGAGATCCTGCATCGCGCGCGTCTGTCGCCGGTGATGCTGACGCGGCGGATCCGTGACGAGGAGATCTCGCGGTTGTTTTTGGCGACTGGGGAGACGCTCAGGGAATGGACGGCGCGGTTGCGCGCGGACGCCGGCGAGAAATTTCCGGAGAAGGTGACGGCCTTCCACGAGGGAATGGCGGTGCACGGTCGATTCGGCGAGAAGTGCCGAGTGTGCGGGGCGACGGTGCAGCGGATTCGGTATGCGTCGAACGAGACCAACTACTGCGCGCGATGTCAGACGGGGGGAAAGCTGTTAGCGGATAGGGCGTTGTCGCGGCTGTTGGGGAAGGACTGGCCGAAGTCGATCGACGACATCGAGTGAGGGGGCGTGCGAAAGTGTGGCGTACGTTTGGGGTTGTTACGCGGGCGGGCGCTAACAATGGGATACGGACAAAAACGGACGAAAAACGGACACTGACGGAGACTGCGAACTGCGAACACGAAAGAACCCAAAAAAAAGCACGAATCGAATCATGTAAGAACTGGCCTCATCTCGGCGGGCCGAGCTCGCTCTGCGCCAGGATCGATAGATTTTTTTATTGGTTGATTCGTGTCTGCAGTGTGCAGTGTTTCTTCCGTTAGCGTCCGTTCCCCTCCGTTTTTGTCCGTATCCAATTGTTAGCGTATGTGTTCCCGCGCCTCCCGCGTCTACGCCCTACTCGACTCCATCTTCGACGCGCTGAACGAGATCGACAGCCCGATCGCGAACATGTGCACGAAGAGTCCCGTGAGCCACGTGTCCCATGGAGCGAAGTGCGGCTTCGTGTGCATCGCATCGAGCGGGAGCACGACCCAGTACATGAAGAAGTAGATCCACGCGCCGTAGAGGGCTCCGGTGGGGAACGGATTTCGGAGAAGCGCGGGCAGGAAGCGCCGGGCCGCGATCACGAAGATCGTCGTCCAGATGAACGCGACGAGCCAGTGGAGGCCGAGTCCGAGGATCACCGTTCCCATGCCTCCGCTGAACGAAGACTTGCCGATCAGCCCGCCCGCGACCGACTGCGGAATCTTCATCCATGGTATGCCCTTCACACCGCTGAACCAGATGAGCGCGTAGCTCATGTCGCACAGCCCTGCGAGCAATCCGCCCACCACAATGGCCTTGAGCGGCGACCATGGCGCGATGGCGCCTCGCGGGCGTTCGGTCGTGGAAATCATCGAGTGCCGGGGTGAAATTGGGAGAGGGGCGACCAGAGGCTGCCGAATATTGCTGCGGGGTACGCTAACAGCCAGCAAGCACGTCCGGGAATGACCATCTGACTCACGCAGGCGTCTAATTGGTATGACGAGATCACGCCGCGCGGCCATCGCCGCCACCCTGATTGCCGTCGCCGTTCTGGCGGTGGTCGTACGCAAGCAGCTGTGGCGCGCCGGTCAAACGGCCGTGTCCGAGGCGTCGGCCGCCGAGGTGGGGGCGGGGACGGACTCGATGGCGCTGGCGAAGGCGGCGCTCGACAGCTGTTCGAAAATCAGCGGCGACAAGATCCCCTGCTACGAGAAGCACCTGATCCCGTTGGTCGATCGCGGCGGGCCGAAGCTCGCAATGGGCACGCTCATGCAGGTCGCCAATGGCGACATCGATGTGCGTGGCTACGGGCACGTATACGCGCACGCGATCGGCATACACGCCTACAACGTCGACAAGAACGTCGAGCGCACCTTCTCGAGCTGCACTGACGCGTTTCAGTCCGGGTGCTATCACGGTGTCATCGAGGCGTACTTCGCGAGCACCGGAAAAGTCGACTCGCAGTCCGTGCGCGACTTGTGTGTGCCGTGGTCGCAGCCTGGTGTGTACGGGTGGCTGCGCTTCCAGTGCGTGCACGGGCTCGGACACGGGCTCACGATGCACTACGAGCACAATCTCGTCGAGTCGCTCAAGGGATGTGATCTGCTCGTCGAGGATTGGGATCGCCAGTCGTGCTACGGCGGCGCCTTCATGGAGAACGTCGTCGACGCGACGGAGCCGCACCACGGCATGCCGGGGATGGACATGCCGGAGGAGAAGCGAGCGTTCAAGCAGATCGACAAGAACGACTACAACTATCCATGCTCGATTCTCCCCGAGCGATATCTGACGACGTGCTATCAGAATCAGGTCTCGATCATCATGTACTTCGATGATCACCAGATGCCGCAGGTGGCGAAGGACTGCATGAAGGTGCCCGAGAAGTATCGCTACATGTGCTTCACGGGCTTCGGCACCGACATCAACTCGTTCGTCGTCGGCGATCATCGCAAGGCGATCGATCTCTGCACGAACGCGCCGGAGAAGTACCGCGATTACTGCATCATCGGCGTGGTGAAGAACATCATCGATGTGAGCGCGAAGACCGCCGACGGCGTGTCGTTCTGCCAGAAACTCGACGAGCACCATCTCAAGTCGCGCTGCTACGAGGCGGTGGGTGAGGAGTCCGTGAGCCTCGAGCAGAAGCCGGAGATCCGCGAGACGTACTGCGCGGTGAGCGAGCCAGGCTACGTCGAGGCATGCCGCTATGGCGCCCGCCTGACCACCGTCGCGCCGCCGGGGCTCGAGGCGGACTGAGCTCGGCCGGGGAGAGGCGCGCCGAAGGGCGCGTGCACTTGCCCTGAGAGTGCGGACTCCTCTCAATTTCCCCCATGTCAGACGAGCAGAGACCACACACCTTCACCGGCACCTTCCGCATGCACGAAGGGGTGCGCTCGCGCTTCCTCGCGAGCGAGCACGACGTCATCGTCTACCTTCCTCCGGGGTACGAAGAAGACATCGAGCGCCGCTACCCCGTGCTCTACATGCAGGACGGTCAGAATCTCTTCGACGCGTCCACTTCGTTCGCCGGTGAGTGGCGGCTCGATGAGGCGGCCGAGCAGATGATCGCGGCGGGGCTCGTCGCGCCGCTCATCATCGTCGGGGTCTACAACGCCGGCGCCTATCGCGTGGACGAGTACACACCCACGCGCGACTCGGCCAAGCGCGCTGGCGGGAAGGCCGACCGGTACGGGCGCATGCTCGTCGAGGAGCTCAAGCCCTTCATCGACTCCGAGTACCGCACGCTCCCCGAACCGCGCAGCACCGGCATCGGCGGCTCATCGCTCGGTGGGCTCGTGTCGCTCTATCTCGCGCTCAAGTACTCGGGGATTTTCTGGAACGTCGCGGTGCTCTCCCCAAGCGTGTGGTGGGACAATCGCTTCATTGTGCGGCGCGTGCGCGCGCTGAACGCGGCGCCGCCGCTGCGCGTGTGGCTGTCGACGGGAACGGCGGAGGGCGACGGCGTGGTGGCGGGGGCGCGGCGCGTGCGCGATGCGCTCGTGGCGAAAGGTTGGACGGAGGGCGAGTCGCTGCACTATGAAGAAATCGAAGGGGGGCGGCACTCGGAGAGCGCGTGGGCCGACGTCGCGCCCGCGATGCTGCACTTCCTCTATCCGGCGACCCGCTGATGCACCGCGAGCACCGCCGGTGGCACAGTCCAGCGCTCGGCAAGGAGATGGGGCTGCTCATCTTCGGGCATGCGGGCGCGCGCGTGCTCGTGTTCCCGACGTCGATGGGGCGCTTCTTCGAGTGGGAAGATCGCGGGATGATGGGCGCGCTCGGCGAGCATCTCGAGAAGGGGTGGCTGCAGCTGTATTGCGTGGACAGCGTGGACGCCGAGAGTTGGTATGCGACCCATGCGCATCCGTCGGAGCGCGCGCGGAGGCACGAGGCGTACGAACGCTATCTGCTGCACGAGGTGCTGCCGCTGTCGACGCACATGAATTCGAATCCGTTCTTGATCACGGCGGGGGCGAGCTTCGGGGCGTACCACGCGATGAGCTTCGGGCTGCGGCATCCCGGGCTGGTGGGGCGCGTGCTCGGCATGAGCGGGCTGTACGACATCAAGGAGCAGACGGGCGGGTACTCGGACGACTCGGTCTATTTCAACAATCCGGCGGACTTCATTGCGAACGAGTACGATGAGGGGCGACTGGCGGCGCTCCGGCGGATGGATATCATCTTCGCGATAGGGCGGGACGATTCCATGTATCGGACCAACGAGAGCTTTTCGCGAACTCTCTGGTCGAAGGGGATCCCGCACGCTTTTCGCGTATGGGACGGCTGGGCGCACGATTGGCCGTGGTGGGAGCGAATGGTTCGCATGTACATCGGCGGCAGTGACTGACCCGGGGGCAAGGCGATGGCGGGCAAGGAGAAGCGGATCGGCTTGATCGTAGGGCGTGAGTGGAGCTTTCCGCCCGCGTTCATCAAGGAAGTGAACGGCCGCGAGCAGGGAGTGACCGCGGAGCTCGTGCAGCTGGGCGGCACGAAGATGGATGATCTCGTCGACTACGCGGTGCTCATCGACCGGATCTCGCACGAGGTGCCGTACTACCGGTCGTACCTGAAGTACGCGGCGCTGCAGGGCACGGCGGTCATCAACAATCCGTTCATGTGGACGGCGGATGACAAGTTCTTTGAGGCGGGATTGGCGACGAAGCTCGGCGTCGCGAGCCCGAAGACGGTAGTGCTGCCCAACAAGGAGTACATCCCCGGGATCCACCACCAGGAGAGTCTGCGCAACCTGGTGTATCCTCTCGATTGGGAGGGAATTCTCTCCTATATAGGATTGCCCTGTGTGCTCAAGGATGCGCACGGCGGCGGGTGGCGCGACGTCTACATCTGTCACACGCTCGAGGAGCTGTTTACGGCGTACGATGGATCGGGGCAGCTGACGATGGTGCTCCAGGAGTTCATCGAGTGGGATCAGTACATCCGGTGCCTGTGCCTGGGGCAGACCGAGGTGCTGCCGATGAAATACGATCCTCGCGAGCGCAAATACCACGTGGAGCACGAGCATCTCGCGCCGGAGCTCGGCGCGCGCGTGGTGAAGGATTCGCTCACGCTCGTGAAGGCGCTGGGCTACGACATGAACACGGTGGAGTGGGCGGTGCGCGATGGGATTCCATATGCGATCGACTTCATGAATCCCGCGCCGGACATGGACATCAACTCGCTCACGCCGCACTACTTCGACTGGACCGTCACGCACATGGCGGATCTCGCGATTCAGCTGGCGCAGGAGAAGCCGAAGAAGAAGATGAACGTCGCGCGAGGGGATTTTCTGCTCGGGCGGCGCGGATAGTGGCAGCGCGGGACGCGATCGCGCGGTACCACGATCTGCTGGCGGGCGGGCTGGCGGAGGATTCGCAGTCGTGGCTCGAGGAGCAGACCGAGCGGCGCGGGCTCACGTTCGGTGGGCGGCCGGTGTGCACGGTGGTGCGGCCGCGGTGGATGACGCCGCGCGAGTACGCGTTGTGCCGCGATCGCGCGGCGGTGGTGCTTCGCGCGTTTGCGACGGCGCAGCGCGCGGCGCTCGCGGATGAGAGCGTGCGCGCGCAGCTGCGGCTCACGGACTGGGAGGAGCAGCTCGTCACCGTGGACCCGGGCTTCGCGGCGGCGAGTCCGACGTCGAGGCTCGACGCGTTCTTTGTGGACGGCGGGAAGGGGCTGCGCTTCACCGAGTACAACGCGGAGACGCCGGCGGGTGCGGCATACAATGACGCGCTCACCGAGCTGTTCGAGGCGATGCCGGTGATGCGAGAGTTCCAGCGTTACCATCATCTGCGTCCGCTGCCCGCGCGATCCGGTGTGCTGCGCTCACTGCTCGGCGCGTATGAGGAGTTCTCGGGCACACGCGCGAGGCCCAAGATCGCGATTCTCGATTGGCGCGAGGTGCCGACGTTCAGCGAGTTCCTGCTGTTCGAGCGCTACTTCGCGAGTCAGGGGCTCGAGTGCAGAATCGTCGATCCGCGCGAGGTGGAGTATCGGGACGGTGTGCTGCGCGCGGGGGACTTCGACATCTCGCTCATCTACAAGCGCGTGCTGATTCACGAGCTGGTGGAGCGGTGCGGGATCGACGGGCCGGTGATCCGCGCCGTGCGTGACCGTGCCGTGTGCATGGTGAATCCGTTCTCGTGCAAGCTGCTGCACAAGAAGGCGAGTCTGGCGCTGCTGAGCGACGAGCGCAACGCGCACCTGTTCAGCGCGGAGGAGAGTGAGGCGATCGCGGCGCACATTCCGTGGACGCGCGTGGTGGAAGAGCGGCGCACGATGTTCGAGGGCAGGGAAGTCGATCTGCCGAGCTTCGTCCGCGAGCATCGCGAGCGCCTCGTGCTCAAGCCGAACGACGAATACGGCGGGAAGGGGATCGTGCTGGGCTGGGAGGCGACGGACGCGGAATGGGAGGCGGGGCTCGCGGCGGCGAACGAGGAGCCGTATATCGTGCAGGACCGCATCACGCTTCCTTGGGAGGCGTATCCGTCGGTCGTGGATGGGGAGCTCAAGATTTTCGATCGCATGCTCGACACGGCACCGTTCGTGAGTGATGGCGCGTACGTGGAGGGATGCATGACGCGCCTGGGCACGGCGGCGCTGCTCAACGTCACGGCGGGTGGTGGGTCGAATGTTCCGACGTATGTGATCGAGCCGAGATAGCCGAGCGTCTCTTACTGGTGCGTCGATGAAACCACCGTCACTCACAATCGGGATCGAGGAAGAGTATCAGATCATCGATCCGGTGACGCGCGAGCTGAAGTCGTACATCCAGGAGATCCTCGACGGCGACCGGATCATCCTCGCGCAGGTGAAGCCGGAGCTGCATCAATCGATCGTCGAGGTGGGGACGAACATCTGCAACACGCCGGCGCAGGCGCGCGCCGAGCTGGTGAAGCTGCGGCATTCGGTGATCTCGCACGTGGCGAAGAGCGGGCTGCGCGTGGCGGCGGCCGGCACGCATCCGTTCTCGAGCTGGGTGACGCAGGAGATCACGCCGCTCGAGCGGTACATCGGCGTGAAGGCCGACATGGCGGAGCTCGCGCAGTCGCTCCTCATCTTCGGCACGCACGTGCACATCGGGATCGAGGATCCGGAATTCCGCATCGATGCGATGAATGCGGCGCGCTACTTCATGCCGCACGTGCTCTGCCTCGCGACGAGCTCACCGTTCTGGATGGGGCGCAACACGGGGCTCAAGTCGTACCGGAGCATCGTGTTCAGGAATTTTCCGCGAAACGGCGTGCCGCGCGTCTTCCGCGACTGGTCGGACTTTCACAACCTGCTCGACACGCTCGTGCGCACGAAGTGCATACCGGATGGCTCAAAGATCTGGTGGGACGTGCGCCCGCATCATTTGTATCCGACGCTCGAGTTCCGCATCTGCGATGTGTGCACGCGCGTGGACGAGGCGATCTGCATCGCGGCGATATTTCAGGCGATCATCGCGAAGCTGTGGAAGCTGCGGCGCGACAACATCACCTTCCGCGTGTACAACGCCGAGTTGATCGAAGAGAACAAGTGGCGCGCGGTGCGGTGGGGGCTCGGCGGCAACCTCGTGGATCTTGGGCGCGCGAAGGAAGCGCCGGCGGGCGAGTTGATTCGCGAGCTGGTGTCGTGGTTCATCGACGATGTGGTGGACGAGCTCGGGAGCCGGAAGGACGTGGAGTACGCCTTCAAGATTCTGCAGGAGGGATCGTCGGCGGACCGGCAGCTCGCGGTGTGGGAGCGAACGGGCGATCTGAAAGCGGTGGTCGATTCGCTGATTGCGGAGACGGCAGAGGGGGTTGGGCTGGATTCGGTTCCCGGGCTCGAGGAACACGCGCGCCCGGTGGCTTGAGACCGTTTATTATCCAGGTATGACTCCGCGCCCGATAATCGGTATTACGACGCAGACACTCGAGGCCGTTCCGGGCGAGCTGCCGCGCTGCTGGGTGATGAGCCAGCGATATGTCGACGTGCTCACATCCGTCGGCGCGATTCCGTGGGTCATTCCACTGACGACCGACATGTCGACGCTGCGCGCGCTGTACGAGCGGCTCGACGGCGTGTTTCTGCCTGGCGGCGTGGACATGGATCCCGATCAGTACAGCGAGTCGCGGCTGCCGGTGTGTGGCGTCATCGATCCCGATCGCGATCGCGTGGAGGTTGCGCTCGTGCGGTGGGCGATGGCGGAGCGCAAGCCGGTGCTTGCGGTGTGCCGGGGCGTGCAGGTGCTCAACGTCGCGGCGGGCGGGACGCTTTATCAGGATCTCGCGGAGTGGTGCGAGGCGGCGATCAAGCACGATTACTGGCCGATGGAGCCGAGGCAGCGTCGGGATCTCGTGCACGAGGTGCACATCGAAGCCGGGACGCAGCTCGCGTCGATCATCGGCGCCGGGGCGACGACGGTGAATAGCATGCATCACCAGGGAATCAAGCAGCTCGCGCCCGGGCTCGTGGTGAACGCGCGTGCACCTGATGGATTGATCGAGGGCGTGGAGGGGCGCGACGAGAGCTATCTGCTCGGCGTGCAGTGGCACCCGGAGGAGCTCGTGGAGAGCGACCCGGCGATGCGGCGGCTGTTCGAGTCGTTCATCGAGGCTGCGAGCGCGCACGAGCCGGAGGTCGCCGCGCGCTAGCGCCGGCGGCTGCGTGCAATTCATGTCGACAGGATTCGTCGGACGTCTTCGCGCTGCGCTCGGCATTCCGGAGGAGCCGCGGCGGGTGCGGCGCACCGTGCGAGGCATCGATGTGCTCCTCGAGAACACGCGACCGGACATCTCGGACGAGGATGTGTTCGCGCGGCTCGACGCCGTGCTCGCGCTCATCGAGCAGTACGCGCCCGCGAAGTTGCGGCGCCTGCGAAAGGACATTGCGGGGATCGATGTGAAGCGCTTTGCATGTCGGGGCGCCTTCTTCGGCGAGACGCGTCGCGTGCTGTGCGAGCTGACGTTCGTCGTGAATCGCGATTTCTCGCTGGCGGAGATCGCGTCGTCGATGCTGCACGAGGGGGTGCATGCGCGCGTGCACGCGGCGGGAGTGTTCCGCACGCCGGTGACGCTGGCGAAGGAGGAGCGGCTTTGCCGAGCGACGGAGCTATGGTGGGGGGAGACGGTGCCGAATGGCGAGAAGGTGGTCGAGCGGGCGCGCTGGTCGCTGGAGCTGGGGGATCGCGATGTCGCGCCGGCGGTGGATTGGCGTGAGGCGGCGCAGCGGGTGGCGGAGGTGGATCGAAAGGCGCGAGGACGGGGCGTCTAAGCGAGAAATAATTCGCGGTGCGCAGATTGTAACGAATCGAGGCTGGCGAAAAAGGGGACCGCATTTATTATGGTGCCCCGCACGGTCCGGTGCGCTCGACCAATCCTCGTTTCCGGAGTTTCGCTCTTCATGTATTTGAACGGCAGAACAACGCGAGTGCTCGCGTCAATCGTGGTGACAGCGATCCTCGCGAGCTGCAGCTCGTCCGACGGCCCCAACGGCCCGCCCGCTCTCACCAACTCGATCGTGTTCGTCTCGAATCGGGATTCGCAGATACAGCTGTACATCATGCGTGGCGATGGATCGCAGGTGCGGAGGCTCACACACTTTCCCGGAAGCAAGGGCCATCCGGCGTTCTCGCCCGATGGCACGCGCATCGTGTTCGAGGCACCGGACACGGTCGACCTCAGCGCGCAGCTGCTCTACGTCATCAATTCCGACGGTAGTGGGCTGAAGCAGCTCACCTTTGGAAGAAATCTGGATCGGTTTCCGGCGTGGTCGCCCGACGGGACACAGATCGTGTTCGCATCGACGCGTACGCAAGATTTTCACGAGGGCATCTTCGTGATCAGCGCGGATGGAAGCGATCTTCACGGTATCGATGAAGATGAGGCGACCAACTTCGCGCCTTCGTGGTCGGCGAGTGCGAACACCATTTTGTTCGCGAGTGTCGGGACTGGCGGGGGCACGGGTGTCTACAGTATGAGCTCATCCGGCGATGCAAAGCACTTCGTGATCGACGGCTCGCAGCCGGAATGGTCTCCGACGGGATCACGGTTCGTCTTCGGCTGCTGGTATGATGAGCTTTGTGTTACGCGCAACGCAGATGCCTCAGTCGTGGATACGTTGGCAATTAGTCTCAACGGCGTCGGAGGTGTATCTACGCCGAAGTGGTCGCCCGATGAATCCCGGATTGCCTACGTGAGCCGGAGTATATCGATGGTGCATTACGAGATCTGGAGCTCGAGCGCAGATGGCAGCGATCAGGTGAGCCTGACATCCGCTGACTACGCCGACGATTGGGATCCAGACTGGACGCGACACTAGCAGCGCGCGGCCCGTCCGTCGCGCGCGCTTTCCCTCTTCAATAAGTCAACCTGAATGTCTGTAAGTCATGCGGCCCGCATGCTTTCGTGTACGATGGCTGCACTCATCGCCGCGAGCTGCAGCTCCTCCGACGGCCCCAACGGCCCTCCCGCGCTCACCAACTCGATCGTGTTCGTCTCCGATCGAACCGGCACCGATCAGATCTACGTGATGGAGGCCGACGGCTCGAACCTCCGTCAACTCACGACGATCGACGGCGTGAAAACGTGGCCAGCGGTCTCGACATCCGGGCGCAAAATCGCCTTCTCAATTGGAGCGATCGACTCAACTTCGACGTCCGAGCTCTACGTCATGAACTCGGACGGCACGGAATTGAAGCAGCTCACCTTCGCCCAAGGGTTGAACTTCAAGCCGAGCTGGTCACCGGATGGCACTCGCATCGCATTTGCCAGCTCGCGCGATGGCAACTATGAGATATACACGATGAAGTCGGACGGGTCAGAGCAGACCGATGTGACGAAGGAGCCCGGCCAGGACTACGCGCCCTCCTGGCAGCCTACCGGCAACACCATTCTCTTCATGACGGATCTCTCGAACCCAGTCGACACGTATACGGTCACTTCCATCACGTCGACAGGCGATTCCATCAAGGGGCTCACCTACGGAGTCCAGCCAGAGTGGTCCCCCAGCGGAAGCAAGTTCGTCTACAAATACAATCACATGATCTGGCTTTCATCTACGCCGGATGGCTCGAACGTCACGCCGATCATCGCTGACTCGGTGACCCACTATACGCCGACCTGGTCGCCCAATGAAATGCGGCTCGCATTCTCGCGTGTCGGCAACGATGGTCACGAAGAGATCTGGACCATGAGTGCATCGGACGGCGGAGACGAGCATGAGTTGACGCTCGACGATGAGGGCAACAACCGTTTCCCGACCTGGACGCGGCACTAGCTCTCGAGTTGCGACGGCGCGCACCTCGCGTGCGCGCCGCCGCCCGCCTCACCCTCGCTTCACGCCCCCGCGCAGTACGAGCACCCAACCTCCTGCGCGCGATTCACGCCCCACGTCCCCGACGGAATGATCGTGATCCCCGGGATCACTCCGTCCGTCCAATCCTTGAGCGCGACTTCCTTCGTCACGTTCGCGGCCGCCGCGAACTTCGCGCTGAGAAAGTGGAGCGCCACGTTGCACCCGCCGAAGATCACTCCGTGCCCCATCAACTTGTCGATCGCCATCTCCTCGATCTCCAGCGTCCCGGGCTTGGGGTGATAGAAGATGTTGCGCTCCGCGGGCGCCTTGGTCGCAGGGTCGATGACGTTCATCGCCTTTCCGATCTTGTACTTCGCCCACACGGCATCGGTGAGCGCCAGCGGAAACGCTCCATGGCGCAGAACGACGAGCGGCGTTGCCGGCAGTGGGGTCACTGACATGTACGGGAGCATGAACGTGTAGGCGAACGCCAGCGGGAACCCCTCGTTCAGCTCGGATGCATCGATGACCATCTTGTGCTTGGTCTTGATCGTCCCTGGCCACTCGCTCGCTTCTGCCGATCCAGCCGCTGCCCCTGTCGTGTCCGATCCCGTCTTGTCCGTCTTCTCGGCTGCGCACGCGGTGACCGGAAGGAACGCAGTGAGCCCGAGTGCCGCGGTGCCAGCGGCGAGGCGGCCGAGGAAACTGCGCCGCGGCGATGGATCCAGCAGTTCTTCGCTCATGTGAATTTCCTGCGCGCTCAACGCGCGCCGTTGTGCGCGCTGGTGCGCGCGGTATCCGTGCCGGAACGGGAGCCGGCTCGCGTAGGATATGGCACATCCGAAGGACGCTCGCCAGTCGGCCAGTCGTTCTCCTTTCCGGCGAAGTCCGGACGCGGGCGCGTGTTGATGTAGCGCGACACGTCGAGCGCCTGCTGAGGCGTGAGCGTGTTGGGACGGTCGAAGGGCATGTTGTGAAGCACGAAGAGCGCGGTAGTGCGATAGCGCGCCATCCCCGCGCCGATGTTGTACGATTTCGGGCCCCAGAGCGGCGGCACGATCCCCGCGCCCTGTCCGCTTGCGCCATGACACCGCGCGCAGCTCTCGACGTAGGTCTGCGCGCCGCGTGCGGTGTCGGCGGTGAGCGTCGCCAGCGCGGGCACACTCTGCTGCATCGTCGAATCGCCCACCGCCACACCGCGTGAAAGCCACGCGAGGTACGCCACGATGTCGCGCATGTCGGTGCCGTCGGGAGAAAGAGCGCGACCGTTCAGGCTGCGAAGAAAACAATCGTTCACGCGATCCTCGATCAGATCGACGCGCGCGCGGCGCGGCCGGAACTGCGGATAGCGTGTGTAGGAGCCGAGGAGTGGCAACCCGCTCGCTCGGCGTCCCTCATCGAGGTGACAGCTGAAGCAGCGTAGCGAGCTCCCGACGCGCGATGGCAGACTGTCGCGCGTGTGTGCGAGGAGCGCGCGCCCGCGGCGCACGGACGCGCCCATCGCGCCCGACGGTGTCGTTGTGTCTGCTGCGAGCTGCGCTCGCGGAGTGGGCGTGACTGTGGGCGTTGCTGCCGTCGGCGTTTGTGCCGCCGGCCCAGCGGCGGCGGGAGCATCTCCCCTCCCGCACGCCATGGCCAACGCGATCATCGCCAGCCTCACACGCGGAACACTCGCACGTGTGATGTCGCGTCGTTTACTCATCGTGCACCTCGGCGCTCCCCGGAAGAGCAGCGTTGCACACGATTTAATGCTTTTCACGTTGTAAATCCAGTGTTGTTGTTATTCTCGTTTCTAATGCGCGACGTTCTTATGCACGAGCTTGCGCGAAAAAAAGTCGTACGATGCCGTGTACGCCGCGAGCCAGTTCTTGTGCAAAAGAAAATCGTGCACCTCATCCGGAAAGATCAACTGCTCCACATCCACGCCTTGTTTTCGCAAATCTTCGGCGAGCTGCACCGTCTGACTGAAGGCGACATTGCGATCGTCGTCGCCCTGGATCAACAGCACCGGAGAGCGCCACGTGGACTCGTACGCCATGGGTGATGAGAGGAATGCGGTGCGTCGCGCTTCCTGATCTTTCAGGATGCGCCACCCCGGAACGAACGTCTCCCACTCCAGGTTCCAGTCGTGCACGCCGTGGAAATCGACGCCCGCGGAGAAGATGTCGGACGACCGCGCGAGCGCGAGCGCGGTGAGATATCCGCCGTACGATCCGCCCCACGCGCCGATGCGCGACGAGTCGACGTCCGCGCGCGACCGGAGAAAGAGCCCCGCGCCCTGGACGTCGTTGTACTCGCTCCCGCCGGTCGCGCCATAGTCGAGCGCCTCGCGGAAGTTGAGCCCGTAGCCGATGCCGCTGCGGTAGTTCACGGAGAGCACGACGAATCCTCGGCTCGCCAGAAACTGGTTCATCGCGTAGGCATTACTGTAGTAGTACATGTAGTGCCAGCCGAGGAGCATCTGCCGGCGCGAGCCGCCGTGAAAGAAGACGACGGCGGGGTGTCGCTCGCCCTTTGCGCCGCCGGGTGGCAGAAAGAGCTGGCCGTGCAGCAGCATGCCGTCGCCCGACGGGAAGATCACCTGCTGCGGCGTGACGAGCGCACTCGACGGAAAGCGCGCCGGGATGAGCTCGGGCGCGATGTCGCGCGGCGCGGATGAGCCGACGACGATGGCGGGGCGCGCCGGGATTTTCACATCGGAGCGCAGCATCGCGACGGCTTTCCCGTCGCTCGTCTGGACGGGCGACCACTCGAGTCCCGCTCCGCTCGTCACCGCCGCGGGCTTTCCGCCACTCACGCCCACGCGCCAAATGTGGCGGCGATCGACGTCGCCCTGGTTCGACGAATACAGAATCGTCGAGCGATCCGGTGCGAGCGACACGTGCTCCACCTCGAAGTCGCCCGGCGTGAGCAGCGTCGCGTCGCCGCCCGATGCGCTCACCACATAGAGATGTGTCCAGCCATCGCGCTCCCACGGAAAGACGATGCGATCGCCCTGTCCCCACATCAGCTGCGCATCGGCGACGATGTCGCGGAATGCGCTGCCGACGCCTGCCTTCGCCTTCCAGATCTCGTGTCCGGCGCCGGTCGCGACATCGGCGACAACGATCGACCACGGCTCCTCTGTGCGATTGGCCCCGAACGAGGGGCGGCGCGACGTGGTCACGATGCGGATGAAGGCGACTCGCGTGCCGTCGGGCGACCAGATCGGCGAGCCGTCGTCGTCGACCGACGGCGACAGGTACTCGAGCGTCTTCGCCGACGCATCGTAGACGCCGATGAAGGAGTGATCGCCGCGCCTGCTCGCGAAGGCGAGCTTGTCGCCCTTCGGCGACCATCGCAGCGCGACTGCGCTGCCCCGCGTGTGCATGAGCTGCGCACCCGGCAATGTGTCCTTGAGCGATGCGCTCCAGATCTGCCCGCCCTTCACGTACGCGATGCGATCGCCCGACGGCGACATCGCCAGCGCATGTCCTTCGCCGATCTTCCGAGGCGCACCGCCGGACAGCGAGGCGACCCACACCTCCTGCTTCTCGCCCTCGACGTTGAGCGCCGGATTCGGAACCTCGCCGTGCCCGTTTGCGTTTTGACCGCGCACGTATGCGACCGCGCTGCCATCGGGCGTGAATGCGAGGTCGGTGATCTCCTGCCCGTCATCGCCGGTATACGAGGTGATCTTGCGCGCCTTGTAGTCCGGTGGACGCGCGACCCACACATTGCGAGAGCCTTCATCATCGAAGGTCCACGCGATGGCACCGCCAGCAGGGGCGGCAACGAGTCCGTCGGGGAAGGGAGTGCTGAGCAGATCCTCGAGCGATGGCTGCTTTCCCTGCGCGGCGCAGGGAAGAGCGATGGCGAGCAGTGCGACGACGAGCGAATGGCGCATGATCACGAGAGCACGAGGGGGCGCGGATTGCGAACAGCATGGGCCATACGCGCGATTGGTCACCATGCGCGACATGGTGACCAATCTGCACCCCGTACAGCGACATCTCAAATCACGTGCGCTGCTCCGTCACACGGCGCTAGATCGAATCGGGCGGCTCGATCGGAATCGAATCGGAGGGCGGCGTCCCAAGCTTGCGGGGCAGATAGATCACTGCGTCCGCCTGATTGTTCCCCGATGACACGAAGGCCCATGTGGAGTTGTCGTAGAACGGTGCGTTCGCCGGCGGCGTCGCCACGAGATAGTAGTCGCCCTGCGGAATGTCCGTCACGAGAAACTTGCCGTTGGCATCCGTGACCACCTCGCCAACCTTCTGCACGGTCGTCCACGCTGTATCGCTTCCGCCCGATCCGGGCGGCATCGTGACCTTGAGATTGAGCACCACCGTCGCGCCGGCGATCGGAGTGGCCGTACTCGGATCGAGTCCCGACGTCGAATCCACGACGATGCCGCGAAGCTCACCCTTCGCGTTCGGATTCGATGTCGCCACCTTGATCACCGCGCCCGACCAATCGGACTGCTGCTTCGGAGCCGACGAAGAGTCGGAGCAGGCAGTCGCCAGCAGCGCGACGGCCACTCCACTTAACAACGCGATGCGGTACATGTGCATCTCCAGATGAGCTGTGATCTCCCCTGCGCCACCAGGGGAAGTGCCGCGCGCGGGGTCCATTTACGGCAGAGACCCGGGGTTCGGCCCGGGAGTCACCGTCTCCGTCCCGAGCTTTCTAATTCACACAGATTTCGGACATTCACCGCCCCCAAAAATCGCTTGCCATCTTCGAACTCAGTCATCTATATGTAGGCGTAGTGAGGCATATGGTCCACCGAGGAGATTTACCGATGACGTTTCCCGCCAGCCACATTCGAGCAGCGGGCGCCGGCGCGTTCACGCGCACGCTCATTGTCGTTGCGCTCGCCGCAACCTCCGCGCCCGCGCGCGCCCAGTCGTTCAACTCATCGCTCGATGTGGGGATCGGGAGCGGGAGCGCACTCGCGGGTCCGTCGCCGAGCGTGCTGATGCTGCAGCCGGCGATTCGCTGGGAACATCCGAGCACGAGCTTCGAGGCGCAGGCGAGCTGGCTCACGTCGCCCGCGGTGCACATGGATGGCGACGCCTCCGTCAGCGGCCGCTACTATTCTCGTGCCTTCCATAATTTGAGGTTCGACATCGGCGCCGCCGCGCAGCGCACCGCGGGTCCCGACGTCACGGAAGCCTCGAATGCGCTGCAGGGCGACGTGAATCTCTCGCTCGAGCTTGGCGCGGGCGGCGTGTGGCTGAGCGCCGGACAGCGCGCGAGTGCGAGCAGGTCGCTGCCGACGCAGTTGCAAACCCTCGGCGCTGGCGCGTGGCGGCGCATCGGCCGCGCGATCTTCACGACGACGTTCACCACGAGCAGTGCCGGCCGCAACAGCCCTCTTGGATTTACCACCGCCCCCGGCGCCAGCGCCGGCGACACGCTCGGCCATGGCATTGACACGATTCCCCGTGGCGCCGGGTCTTCTGTGGCGCAGCAATACGCCGATGTGCAGAGCAGCGTGTACTGGTCGCGCGGCGCGCTCGCGCTCGACGGGCTGGTCGGAACGCGCCTGAGCACATCGTATGGCCAACGCACCACGTGGGGACGCGCGCAGGCGAGCTGGGCGCTCGGCGAACAGCTGGCGCTCGTCGCCGCCGGGGGCACGCGCGCGCCTGAGCCCGCGATCGGGCGCATGGGCGGAAACTTCTTCTCGCTCGGTGTGCGACTTGCGAGCGCGCCCTGGATCGCGCACGTGCTGCACCCGGGCGCGCGCAGCAGCGCGAGCAGCTTCGGCGTTCGCGCCGAGGGGCAGACGCGCGTCGTCTACGTGCACGCGCCCGCCGCGCGCACCGTCGAGCTGATGGCGGACTTCACGGATTGGCAGCCCGTGGAGATGCGCCACGTGTCGAACGACGAGTGGGAGGTCGCGATGCACATCGAGCCAGGATCGCATCGCGTGAACATCCGCGTCGACGGTGGCGACTGGAAAGCGCCCCCGGGCGCCGGCACCGTTCAGGACGAGTTCAACGGGGTCGTCGGACTCGTGGTCGTTCCATAGAGACAAGCCGAGCCTCGCGGGTCGAAAGTGACGCCATGGTCGATGCCGGGGTGTCTCCCGTTGTGGAGCTTTCTGACGCCGCGCTCGTGGACATCGTTCTCAGGGGCGAGTCGGAAGCGTACGCCAGGCTCGTGGCACGGTACCGGGATCGATACGCGCGATTCGCGCTGCACATGCTCGGCAATCGCGAGGATGCCGAGGAGGCGTTGCAGGATGCGTTCGTGCGCGGCTATCGCTCTCTGCATCGATGCGGCGACCCGGCGCGCTTCGGCAGTTGGCTGCTCGCCATTCTCGCAAACAGATGCAGGACCGCCGGCGGACGGCGCGCGCGGCGAGAGAAGCGATTCGTCTCGGCGGAGGATCGGCACTATGCGATTGCGCTCGACCATCCTGCGGATGCGAGCGCGTGGCGCGAGGAGATCAGACTCGCGCTGTCGAGGCTCGATGCGAATCAGCGCGAGGCATTCCTGCTGAAGCACGTGGAGGACATGGAGTACGAGCAGATGTCGCTGGTCACGGGTGCCGGTGTGTCGGCGCTCAAGATGCGAGTGAAGCGTGCGTGCGAACGAATGCGGCGAATGCTGACGGAGGGAGAAGATGCGCCAGCACGATGACACCGAAGACATGTCGCGCGACGAGACGCTCGAGCGCGTGGTGCAGGAGCTGCGGCGCCCGTTGCGCGTGAACGCGTCGCTCTTCGACGCGCGCGTGATGGACGAGGTGATGCGCGCGCCATCGGGTGTGGGGGGGAGGTTCGAGAGTCTGCTGCGCCCGCGCACCTTCCGTGTGTCGCCCTTGATCGCGCTTGCCGCGGGGATGCTGTTCGCGGTCTCGATCGCGGGGTCGATCCTGTATGTGCTTCCGTCGCGCAGTCGTGGCGCGCCGAGCGCGCGCGGGGCGCAGAGCGAGGTCGCGCGGGCGGTGTCGGGATCGCCGATCGTGGAATTCGGGTTCGTCGCGCCGCATGCATCGAGTGTCGCGCTGGTGGGGGACTTCAACAACTGGGATCCGAAGGCGACGCCGCTGCGCGCGGCGTCGACGGGCGGAGTATGGTCGGTGGAAGTACCGATCCAGCCGGGGCGCCACCTCTACGCCTTCGTCGTCGACGGCACGGTGTGGCGTCCGGATCCCGCGGCGCCGCAGGCGACCGGCGAGGATTTCGGCGAGCCCAACTCCGCTCTCACCGTAGCCGATCCGGGGATGCGATGACCCGCAGCACTCTCTCGATGTTTGCGCTCGCGCTCGCGCTCGGCGCGCCGGCGGCACTCCGTGCGCAGGACGCGCGGCTCGATTCGCGGCTCGACGCGCGCACTCGCGAGGCGGTGGTCACCATCATCGACAGCGCGCGAGGAGTGGGGGTTCCGAGCGAGCCGCTCGTGCAAAAGGCGCTCGAGGGCGCGAGCAAGCACGCGGACGGAGCGCGGATCCTCACCGCCGTGCGCATGCTCGCGCGCGAGCTCGGCGATGCGCGCGCCGCGCTCGGCGCCGCGTCGAGCGATGCGGAGGTGATCGCGGGGGCGAGCGCACTGCACGCGGGGATCGCGCCGGCGGCGCTCTCGAAGATGCGGGCATCGCGCGCGCGCGGGTCGCTCACGGTCGCGCTCGCGGTGCTGTCGGATCTCGTCGCGCGCGGCGTTCCTGGCGACACCGCGACGACGGTGATCTCGGCGCTCACGGGCGCGGGGGCGCAGGATGCGGAGTTGTTGCGATTCCAGCAGGGAGTCGAGCGCGACATCGCGCAGGGCGCGACTCCGGCGGCAGCGCTTGGCGTGCGGGCGCAGGGGGCGTTTCCGGCTGGTGCGCCGCGTCGGACGCCGTAGGGGCGAAAAGCGGAAAGAAAATTCAAACGATTGGTGGGACCACAGTGACGGACACCCATCGACACAAACGAAACCAACGGCTCGCAGTTCTCCGTGTGTGCCAGATTGTGTCCGTCAGTGTGGTCCCACCAAGGCTGTTCCTCCCCGCTCCCGCCCTGCTCCAGCGAACTACCTCAACAGCTTGAACGCCGAGCGCTGACTCCCGCCGTACTTGTAGGCCATCGTGATCCAGAGCGCGGCCATCGCCTCGAGCCAGCGCGATTGCGCGAGTGGGCCGGCGTCGATCATGTCGAAGCCGAGCTGGTTGCCGAGCTCGGCGACGATGAGCTTCGCGCCCGCGTCGTCGCCGCAGAAGAACATCGACGCCTTCTCGTTCCCGAACATCGGCTGGGCAAAGTTCGCGGAGCCGAGGGTGTTGAAGCACTTCACGACTTTCGCGGCGGGGGCGAGCTTCGCCACTTCCTCGCCGGCGGATGTCGTCGTGCCAATGGCGAGGCCGCTGAGATCGGGGAGCATTGGGTTGGTGCAATCGATGAGCGTCTTGCCGACGAGAGGGCCCGCTGTGCGCAGCGCGTCGCCGACGGCCGCCCACGGCGTCGCGAGCACGATCACGTCACCGAATGCGGCGACGTCGGCCACCGTACCCATTCGCGCGTGCGGGAGTCCGCCGCCCGACTCCTTGCTCGGGTCGCGCACGCCGAAGCGGACGTCGTGCCCCTGTGCTTCGAAGAGGCGACCAAGTGTGCCGCCCACGTGTCCCGCCCCGATGATTCCCAGCCGCATTGCGCCAGCCCCCGCGCTCGATGAGTGTCATCGATAATAGAGGGGCGACACAAGAACGGCGAGGGCAGCAGCGCCCTCGCCGTCTCGCGATTCACTAGATCCCGATGTCGACGCGCGCCTCGAGCGTGCGCGGGCGTCCGACCGACGCGCCGCTGAAGAACGCACCCTTGAGCAGATACCGCTTGTCGAAGATGTTGTCGACGAAGAGCTGCGGACGCACGACGGTGTTGCCGATCAGCAGACTGTAGCCGAGCGCGCCGTTGACGATGAAGCTCGGATCGACGTGAATGTCCTTGTTGAAGTCGAAGAGCCCGGTGCCGATCGGCTGGGTGATGTCCGCGCCGTTCGTGAGTCCGGAGCCGTAGATCCCGGTCGCACTCGCGAAGAAGCGACTCTTCGAGTACACGAGCGACGCGACCGACGAGATGCGCTGGTCGTGATCGAGATCGAACCAGCCACCCGGGACATTGGCGACGTCCGTCTGGAAGAATCCGCCCGTCACCGGACCGCGACCGTATGCGTGATTGATCGCGAAGTTCACGTAGCCGGAAAGCGGGCCACCGGGGCGCACTTCGATCACCGTCTCGATGCCGCGAACGCGTACCTGCGCGAGGTTCACCGACGTCACGATCGCCGTTCCCGGGATCGTGTTGTCGTCGATGCCCGGGCTGCTGTTTTTCAGATAGCCGTCGAGCTTCCACACGATGCCCGCCGGAAAACGATGGACGTACCCGACCTCATAAAAGTCGTCGCGCTCGGGGAGCGTGGGTGAAGTCGATGTCGTGTCGCCACCTTCGGACACGGTCGTGATCGCGCGCAGATCCTCGATGTTCGTCGGAATGAACTGCCGTCCGTAGTAGACATAGAACGTGTTCGACAGATCGGGAAAGAAGCTCAGCTTCACGCGCGGGCTCACCTGGTGCTGGTTCCCCGCGAAGGGCGCCACGTGCGCGTCGTAGCGCACACCGGTGCGGAGCTCCAGCCATTCCACGGGCGTATACGCGTCCTGGATGTAGACGCCGATGTCGTGCCCCTTGAGATCGGAGTTGGATCCGGGACCTGCCGCGCCGGTGGAATCCGTCGAGTTGAAGTCCTCTCGTCCCGTGGTCACGGACGCCTGCACACCCGTCTTGAACTCGAGCGCGTGATTCACGCGCCACTGGAAGTCGACCTTCGTTCCGTACGTATCGAAGTTGCGCTGTTCGTTGATGTTGTACGGCGTGGTCGTGTCGGGAAAGAAAAAGAAGCCCGGCTCATCATCCACGTTCGGGACGTACGCGAGACTTCCGTGGCGATAGTAGAAGCCGGTGAACAGCTCGCCGCTCGACGCGCTCGTAGAGTCGAGATTACCGAAGCGATGGCGCCACCCGAGATTCGCGAAGCTGTTGACCTCGTTCTGGTGATCGTTGGTGATGCCATTCGCCGAGTCGAACGGAACGAGGAAGTGCGTGTGCGAGTAGTTGCCTTCGAAATCGAACACGTCCCGATCCGACGGCGCGAACTGCGCCTTGCCAAAGGTGAAATAGTCCTGGCCGCTGTTGTGGAAGTTGATCGGCTTGAGCGTCGCCGTGTCGAACAACACGGGCTCCTGGCGCATTCCCGTCTCTTGCCGCGAGCCTGAGAGGAAAAAGCCCCACTTCCCGATGTTGTCGCTCATGTTGATCCCCTGCCCATCGGTGCTGTTCGAGCCGCCGTAGCCATCGAGGTTCATGTGAAAGCCGCCCGTCGGGATGCGCGTGCGCACGTCGACGACAGCGGCGTTCTTGTTACCGAACTCCGCGTCCCAGCCGCCGGTCTGGAACTCGATGCGATCGACGACTGAGGGGTCAAAGAGCTCGTTGAGGCTTCCGGAAATTCCCGACGGCACCGGAACGCCGTCTACATAGTACTGATACTCGGCGTGCTGCCCGCGAATGTGCACTTCGCCGGTGGGAGCGCGCGCGGCGCCCGCGATGCTCTGCTGCAGGATCTGCGACGTCGTGTTCGATGGCGCACCGTGATAGTCGTTCTGCTTGTAGACCTGATTGCCGCTGCGCGTGTCGACAGCGATTGGCGCCTCCGCGGTGACCGTCAGCTGCTCCAGCTGCGTCGCGGATGCTACGAGCTGAAAGGTCATGTTGATGCGCGAGCCGTCGGCGATCTTTACCGTCTGACTGTCGGGTTTGTAGCCGATGAGGCGCACCTGGACGATGTAGCTGCCCGCCGGAACGCCGTGCACGACGAAGTGGCCGAACTGGTCGGCCGAGGCATTGGCGATGATCCGGCCGCCCTGCGTCACGCCGACTTCGGCGTTGGGGAGTGGCGCGGCGTTGGTCGAGTCTCGAATCGCGCCGACGATGTCGCCGCCCGCGGGCGTCGCGGCAAGCGCCTCACGCGGCGTAACCGCACTCGCCGCGAGCCCAATGATGAGGAGACAGCTCCGCAGACGACCGACGATACAGGACACGCGCACTCGAACGCTCCGTGATGAGGAGCCTCGAAGTTCATCCCCATGCGGAGCATGTCACAGCACTTTTTCGCGAGCTGGCTCGTAGGGGCAACGAGTGGTTCGAATGCCGTAATGAATGGCGCGAAGATCACCAAGCGACGACGAGAAGTTCATGGAACGATCAACGACGTCGGCAGTATGAGCGTATCGGATTGGAGTGCGCAAAGGCCGCCGCCGCGCGTCTCTAGTTCTGAGGATTCCAGGTCGTGCTAGCGTCGTTAATCCTCGCTATTGGCGCTTAACTGCCATTTCTCTCGACAGCCGCGGTACTCCTGATCAGCTTTCCGGCAATGTCCGCCCCGGTTCGCTCCCGAACACAACGCCCACGGTGGTTTTGGTTCGCGTTCGCGATGTTCGCGCTCGCGCAGTTCGACATCGTGGCGATCGTGCCGTTCGCGGATGTGAACGAGGGACGAAGTGCGCCAGCGCACGTCGAGGCCTACGGCACGACGATGCACTACGCGCACGACGAATCGAATTGCGCGGTATGCGTCGCACGGCAACTCGTCGGCCGTACGGAGCTCGCGGTTCGGATGCAGTTGCCGGCCGAGCATCCGGAGGGCGTGATGGCGAGCGTCGAGCTGCCAGCGATCTCGCTCGATCGCCACTTCGTCGCATCCCCTCGCGCGCCACCTCTCCAGCGCGAGCTCTGATCGGCGGCCGCGCCCGCGGCCCGCTCTCGCACGTCACTGGCCACGCGCGCGCGTAGCACGCGCACGCAGGCGCCTCCCGCGATGAACCCGATCCAGAGCTGATACTCACGACGCCGCGACACGCGCGGCGCCGGATGCACGGTCGTCATCGCACTCGAGCGTGCGGCCGCCATCGTACGAGCCTGGAGAGGGATGATCATTCGGAACACGAAACACTCGCTCGCCGCACTGGCGCTCATTTGCGCGCTAGCGGCCATGCCGCTCGCAGCACAGGCGCGCTCGACGCAGCGGATGCAGGACACCGCAGCCATGCGCATCGATCGCGACGGCGCGATCAAGGAGGCGCTCGCGCACAATCCCACGCTCGCGATCGCGCGCGAGCAGATCTCGCAGGCGCGCGCGCGGGTGACGCAGGGGTACGCGCTCCCCGAGCCATCGGTCTCTGCCACGGTGCTCGGCGCCAACGGCATCGCGAGCCCGAGTACGGGGACCGAGACGGACCTCGGCATCGGAATCACGATTCCGTTCCCGAACAAAATCATTCTGCGCGGGCAGGCAGCGAAGGCCGACCTCGGCAACTTCGATGCGATGTATGTGCAGCAGCGCCAGCTCATCGCCTCGCAGACGGCGCAGGCGTACGACTCGCTGCTCGTCGCGCTGCGGCACCGTGAGGACCTCGTCGTGACCAAGACGCTCGCCGAGGACTTCGTGAAGAAGACGCAGGCGCGCTTCAACGCGGGGACGGCGGCGAAGCTCGACGTCGTGAAGGGGCAGGTGGATGTCGCACAGGCGCAGAACGATCTGATCGCGAACGAGCGCGGGATCGCGAATGCACGCGCGGCGCTCAATCGTCTGCTCGGCCGCGTGCTCGGTGCGGCGATCGAGCCGGCAGACACGCTCGGCGTGCCGGTGGTGCCGACGGATTTCGACCGGCTCGAGAAGCTGTCGATGGAGTATCGTCCGGAGCTGCGCGGGATGCAGCGGCAGCGCGAAACCGCACACGCAAACGAGCGGCTCGCGCAGCAGTACTTTCTGCCGGACATCACGCTCGGGCTGTCGCGCAACAACATCTACGGCACCGAGCCAACGTACACGACGTCGATCGGCGTCGACGTGCCGATCTTCTTCTGGCAGCATCAGCGCGGCGAGGTGGCCGAGGCGAAGCATCACGAGGCCGAGCTCACGGCGCAGTACAGCGACGTTGTCGCGCAGGTGGGGCAGGATCTGCGAAACGCGTACGCGACCGCGTCGACGGCGGCGCGTCAGGTTCAGTTCCTCGCGGATGAACTGGTGCCGAGCGCGGAGGAGCAGTACAAGATCGCGTCGACGACATACGGCCTTGGCGGCTCGTCGGCGCTCGAAGTGATCGATGCGCAGCGAACGCTGCTCGATGCAAAAACCCAATACACGACTGCGCTGGGCGCGCTCAACGATGCCGTCGCCGATCTGGAGCGCGCGACGGGCGCCCCGCTCGACTCCACGCCTGACGAGAAATCGCATGAATAAGGATTGCACCACGGTGCGCGCCCTTGGCCGCCTGACGGTTCCGCTCGCGTTGTGGATGCTCGGCGCGTGCGGCGGAAAATCCGAGGCGCACCCCGCGCCCGACAGCGCGCAGGCGAAGAGCGCGGCTCCCGGCATCTCGAATACGACGCTCACGCCCGATCAACTGGAGCATCTGAAGATCGCGCCGGTGGCGTCGGTGTCGTTCCGCCCCGAGGTGCAGACGACGGGAACGGTGGCGTTCGATGGAGATCTGTCGACGCAGGTGCTCGCGCCGATCTCGGGGCCGGTGCTGCGCATTCTCGTGCAGCCGGGCGCGTGGGTGAAGCGCGGCGACGCGCTGGCGACGGTGTCGTCGCCTGACTTTGCGAGCGCGGTCTCCGATTTCCGGAAGGCGCAGGCGACGGCGGTGCAGGCGCGTCGCGTCGCCACTCTCGACTCGGCGTTGTTCACGAGCGATGGCATTGCACGCCGCGACATGGAGCAGTCGCAGACGGATGCGGTGAGCGCGGAGGCGGATCGCGATGCGGCGCTGCAGGCGCTGCAGGCATTGGGCGTCGACTCATCGACGCTCACCGGGCTTCGCGACAACAAGCCGGTGGCGGCGGTGCAGGGCGTGATACGCGCGCCGATCGAAGGAACGGTGGTGGAAAAACTCATCAATCCCGGGCAGCTGCTGCAGGCGGGAACGACGCCGACGTTCACGATCGCGGATCTCTCGACGGTGTGGGTGATGGCGAGTGTGTTCGAGAGCGATCTCTCGAGTGTGGCGCACGGCGACAAGGTGGATGTGGTGACGGGCGCGGCGCCGCGACCACTCACGGGAACGGTGGACTATGTGGAGGCGCTGGTGGATCCGGCGACGAAGGCGACGCAGGTGCGCGTCGTCGTTCCGAACACGGGGCATCTGTTGAAGCGCGACATGTACGTCACTGCGACGATTCACTCGTCGAAGGACAAGCACGGCATTCTGCTTCCAGTGAGCGCGGTGCTTCGGGATGAGAACAATCTCCCGTTCGTCTTCGTGCAGCTGCCCGCCGGCGGATTCGCGCGCCACCCGGTGACGCTCGGCTCGCGCGTGAACGACAAGTACGAGATCAGCGCGGGGCTCTCCGAAGGCGAACGCGTGATTCAGGTGGGCGGGCTCTTTCTCCAGTTCGCGCAGAGTCAATGAGCGAGCCCACGAAGGAGGAAACGCCGGTCCCGGGCGTACAACAGCATTTCAAGCGGTCGTTCGTCAATCGAATCGTTCAGGCATCGATCGACCAGCGTCTGATCGTCGTCTTCCTCGCGCTGTTGTTGATCGGGGTGGGCATCTGGTCGTTGAATCGACTGCCGGTGGATGCATATCCCGATCTGTCACCGCCGATGGTGGAGATCGTGACGCAGTGGCCGGGGCACGCGGCGGAGGAAGTCGAGCAGCTGATCACCGCGCCGACGGAGCTCGTGATGAACGGGCTGCCCGGGCTGAAGGTGATGCGGTCGATCTCGCTGTACGGACTGTCGGATGTCACGCTCACGTTCGACGACAAGACCGACAACTACTTCGCCCGCCAGCAGGCGTTCGAGCGACTTCCCGATCTCGATCTGCCCGATGGCGTGACGCCGTCGATCGCACCGCTCTTTTCGCCGTCCGGCCTGGTCTATCGCTACGTCGTGGAGAGCAAGGACCGCTCGGCGATGGAGCTGAAGGTGATTCAGGATTGGCTGCTGGAGCGGCAGTACAAGTCCGTGGCGGGTGTCGCGGACATGTCATCGCTCGGTGGCGAGACGATGCAGTACCAGGTCGTGATCGATCCGATTCGTCTGGCGGGCGCAGGGCTATCAGTGCCGACTGTCGCGGCGGCGCTTGGGTCGAACAACGGGAACGCGGGCGGCGGGTTCTACTCGGAGGGCGGACAGTTCTACTACGTCCGCGGACTTGGACGCGTCGAGACGCTGGAGGACATCGGAAACGTCGTCGTCGCGGTGCACAACGGAACGCCGGTGCTCGTGAAGGACATCGGCTCGGTAGTGATCGGTGCGGCGCCGAGGCTGGGTCAGTTCGGCATCGACAGCGTGAACGATGCGGTCGAGGGCGTCATCCTGCTGCGGAAGGGCGAGCAGGCGCAGACCGTCCTCAAGGCAGTGCAGGCGAAGACGGACGAGCTGAACGACTCGATCCTTCCGAAAGATGTGAAGGTGCGGCCGTTCTACGATCGCAGTGATCTCGTTGCGCTCACGACCAGCACGGTGAAGGACAACCTGCTGCGCGGTATCGTCATCGTCATCGTCATCCTGATTTTCTTCCTCTACGATTTTCGCGCTGGGCTGATCGTCGCGATCACGATTCCGCTGTCGCTGCTGTTTGCCTTCATCTGTCTCGATCTCAAACACATCCCGGCGAATCTGCTCTCGATTGGTGCGATCGACTTCGGCATCATCGTCGACTGCGCGGTCGTGATGGTGGAGAACGTCTTTCGACAGCTCGCGCTGCGACACGGTACCGAGTACAACCTGCGCGAGGTGATCGTGGATGCAGCGGCCGAGGTGGACAGGCCGATCCTCTTCGCGGTGGCGGTGATCATCGCCGGGTTCCTGCCGATCTATGCTCTGGCAGGGCCGTCGGGGCGACTGTTTCAGCCGATGGCGGACACGACAATCTTCGCCGTGATCGGATCGTTCCTGCTGACGGTGACGCTGCTTCCGGTGCTGTGCATCTGGTTGCTGAGCGGAAAGGTGCGCGAGCGGCACAATCCGGCGTTCGAGTGGATGAAGGACAAGTACGAGCGCGCGCTCGAGTGGTCGCTCCAGTTTCCGTGGCGAATCATCGGTGCGTCGACGGTGTTGTTCGTGCTCTCGCTCGCGCTCATCCCGACGATCGGCGGCGAGTTCATGCCGAAGCTCGACGAGGGTGCGTTGTGGGTGCGGTCGACGATGCCGTACACGATCTCGTTCGAGGAGTCGTCGCGCATCGTGCCGCAGATCCGCACGATTCTGCGATCGTTCCCCGAGGTGACGACTGTCGCGGACGAGCACGGGCGTCCCGATGACGGCACCGATCCGACAGGGTTCTTCAACGCCGAGTTCTATGTCGGGCTGAAGCCGTACGGCGAGTGGAAGGGGCCGATCCACAGCAAGCCCGAGCTGATCGCTGCGATCGACAAGAAGCTCTCGGCGTTTCCGGGCATCACGTTCAACTACACGCAGCCTGCCGAAGACGCGGTGAACGAGGCGGAGACTGGGCTCAAGAGCTCACTCGACGTGAAGCTGTTCGGCGACGATCTCGCAACGCTCGAGTCGAAAGGAAAGGAAGTGAAGCAGGTGCTCGACTCGGTGCGAGGCATCACGCAGGTGACGCTGGTGCAGGAGCTCGGGCAGCCGAGTCTGACGGTGAAGATCGATCGAGCGAAGATTGCGCGCTACGGAATCAATGTGGCCGATATCAATGCGCTGATCGAGGCGGCGGTGGGCGGAAACGCGGCGACGACAGTTGCGCAGGGCGAGCGGACGTTCGATCTCGTCGTGCGCCTCGAGCCCAAGTATCGTGAGACGCCGGATGCGATCGGGAACATCCGCGTGCTGGCGCCGGATGGCGAGCAGGTGCCGATGCGCGAGCTCGCGGATATTCGCCTGGCGAATGGCGCGTCGTTCATCTATCGGCAGGACAACTCGCGCTTCATCGGCGTGCAGTATTCGGTGACGGGACGCGATCTCGCCGGCGCTGTGAAGGATGCGCAGGAGCAAGTCGCGAAGAAGGTGCGGATGCCGCCGGGCTACCGGCTGCGATGGGGCGGCGAGTACGAGGACTACTCGGAGTCGCGCGGCCAGCTGCAGGTGGTGCTGCCGATCACGCTCGTGCTGATCTTCCTGATCCTCTTCGCGCTCTACAGCAACTTCAAGTTCCCGGGGATCACGGTACTCGGCGTCGTGCTCTCGGCGCCGATCGGCGGCATTCTCGCGCTCAAGCTCACGGGCACGCCATTCTCGGTGAGCTCGGGAATAGGATTCCTCGCGCTCGTCGGCGTGAGCGTGCAGACGGCGGTCGTCTACATCTCGTACGTGAACGAGTTGCGCATCGAGGGGAGACCGATCGCGGAGGCAACGCGCGTGGCGGCGCTCTTGAGGCTGCGACCGATCATGATGACCGCGCTCGTGGCGGCGTTCGGACTACTGCCGGCGGCGCTATCAACCGGCGTCGGCTCGGACTCGCAGCGGCCGTTCGCGATCGTGATCGTAGGCGGACTGTTCTCGCGACTGCTGATCTCGATTTTCCTCATGCCGGCGCTGTACGAGGTGGTGGCGAGGCAGGGGGATCGGTTGGAGGTGTAGGGGCGGGGGTTAGGAGCGTGTGAGACCACACGAACGGACCAAAGGCGGACGAGGACGGAGAACTGCTGAGTGCAGTTCTCCGTTTTTTGTTCGATCACTCCGTTGGAGCCCGCGAAATACACGCGTCAACAGTTCGATGATACGAAATACGCGAATTAGGCAACCGTTGACGGATGAATCCGAAACGAGAGGGCGGACTTCTCGAAGAGGCGCTGACGCACTCCGTCATCGGCGCCTTCTTCGACGTCCATCGATCACTCGGGTTCGGATTTCGAGAGCGCATCTACGCGGGCGCCTTGCAGCGAGAGCTGGTGGGCAAGGGCCATCGTGTCGACCGCGAAGTCGCGGTCATGGTCTACTATCGAGGAGAGCCACTTGTTAGGCAGACGCTCGACATGGTCGTCGACGAGAAGCTCGTCCTCGAGACCAAGGCGATGGAGCGGCTGCATCCCGGCGCTGCGCGACAGCTGTTCAGCTACCTGTGTGCGACAGACCTGGAAGTGGGGCTACTTCTTCATTTCGGCCGAGAACCGAAGTTCTATCGCGTGATCTGCGAGAACCGTTACAAGCGTCACCGAAGAGGACATCCACTCAAGGTATAGCGCGGAACGCGGCGCACGGAGCGCAGGCGATACCAATCTCCGTTCTTTGTCTGCATGATCCGCTATTGTGTGTCTCCTAGTGCGTGCGCTTCTTCATCTCCTGGAAGATCTCGGTCGCATCGGCCGAGGCTTCGGGGCGGTCGGCGCGGGTGGCGTCGAGGGCCGGATCGTAGGTCGGGCGGTTGGGATTCTTCTTCGCTGCGGCCTTGGCGGCTGTCTTCTTGAGCAGCGCCTGCATCTGCTTCTCGTTCATCTGGCCTCCTATGTCGGGAACCGCGGGGCACCCCGGCGCGTCCGTGTTTGATAATTTAACGGCCCCGACGTCCCGGGGAGCCATTACCATTGTGGTAACGACGTCCTTCATGCCGTGACAGCCACATTAGAGAGCTGACGGCGACTCTTCCAACCCTTTGGACGTCGGGGGTGTCAAACCGCCACTCCACCATGAGGTGCCCATGCAGCTCGCGTTTGGCTCGAGAGTGAGGGGTGCGGTGGGAATCGCCTGCGGGATGGTCATGCTGCAGGGCGCGATACAAGGCCAGGCCGGTGGAAACACACTACCGGCGCTGATCCCGATCGAAACGCTGTACGCATCGTCAGCGATCCAGTGGGGCGGCATCTCCCCCGATGGACGCTGGCTTTCGTACATGAAGCAGTGGCGCGGACACCAGAATGTCTTCGTGCGACGGAGTGGCTCGACGCGCGAGCGCAACGTCACTCGAGATTCAGTTCGCTCGATCGGCACATACTGGTGGTCCGCCGACGGCAAGCGGATTCTCTGGCTGCAGGATCGCGGCGGAGACGAGAACTACCATCTGTTCGCAACCGAGATCGCAGACACCTCGGGCCGCGTGAGAGATCTCACGCCATTCAAGAACATCGAAGTCGACGTGCTCGCGCTGCCGAGCGCGATGCCCGGTACCGCCATCATCACGCTGAACAAGCGCGATCCCGCACTCGCCGATGCCTACCGCGTCGACCTCGCCACCGGTTCGCTGGAAGTTGCCGCGGAAAATCCCGGCACCTTCCTCGGCTACGTCGCAGACGCGCGCGGCCAGGTGCGAGCGGCATACGCCGTCGACTCGGCCGGGCACTACCAGCTCTTCGCGCGCGACTCCGAGCAGGCGGGGTGGCGAATGGTGAAATCGTACGCGGTCGAGGATCGCATCACGCCGCTACGCTTTGCGTCCGACGGCAGCATCTACATGACGAGCAATGCCGGGAGTGACCTCTCGCGGCTGGTGCTCGCGGATCTCTCAACCGGCCGCGAGATCGTCGTCGACAGCGATCCGCTGGGACAGGTCGACATCGACAGGATTTTCTTCGACGACGCGACGGGCGAGTTGCTCATGACTCGATACGTCGGCGACACGGCGCGCCTCTATCCGAAAACGCCGGACATGGCGCAGCTCGTCGCGGCCACGCGTCGCGCTGGGGGCGGCGTGGTGGAGGTCGGAAGCGGCACACGCGATCGCTCGCAGTGGACGGTGACGCTCAATACGCCGACGAAGCCGGCGGTGACGTATCTGTATTCGAGTAAGCGGAAGGCCCTCGCAAAGTTCTACGACTCGCGTCCGGGACTTCGCGCGTATCGGTTCGCGGAGATGAAGCCGATGTCGTTCACCGCGCGTGATGGACTTCGCGTGGGTGCGTACGTGACACTGCCGCCCGGCCGCGTGCCGCGCAATCTGCCGCTCGTACTCATGGTGCACGGCGGGCCGTGGGGGGGCAGGGACAGCTGGGAATTTCAGTCGGACGTACAGCTGCTGGCCAATCGCGGTTATGCTGTTCTCCAGGTGAACTATCGCGGAACGACCGGGTTGGGAAAGAAGTTCGCGCGCGCGGCGAGGAAGCAGTTCGCCGGAGCGATGCACTCCGATCTGCTCGATGGCGTCGCCGTACTCGCGCGCGCAGGAGTGATCGATACGTCGCGCGTCGCGATCATGGGCGGAAGCTACGGTGGCTACGCCACTCTCGTCGGGTTGACGTTCACGCCCAAGTACTTCGCCTGCGGCGTCGATTACGCAGGAACGAGCAACCTCGTCACTCTGCTCGAGTCGTTCCCGCCGTCGTGGCGGCCATTCCTTCCGCGTTCCTGGTATCCGTTCGTCGGTGATCCGCGCAATGCGGACGACAGGGCGGACATGCTCGCGCGGTCGCCGCTCTTTCGTGCGGATTCGGCGCGCGCACCGCTGCTCATCTTCCAGGGTGCGAACGATCCTCGCGTGACGAAGGCGCAGGCGGATCAGATCGCCGTGGCGCTCAACCGTCGGCACATTCCCGTCACCTACTTGCTGGCGGCAAAGGAAGGGCACGGATTCGCCGAGAGCGAGACTGCACTCGCGGTCACTCGGGCCACCGAGCAGTTCCTGGGCGCGTGTCTCGGCGGACGCGTGCAGCCTCATGTGAGCGCACGAGTTACGAGTGCGTTGGCCGCGATGCGAGTGAACGTCGACACACTGCGCTCGAGTCCGTAGCCTCTTGAGTCGCTGAACCCGCGAGACTCGGGCTCGCGCCAGAGGGGCGGCAGGCGTAGGTTCCTGCTAATGTCGGACCTCCAGCAGCGCCTCCTGGCCGCGCTCGGCGGTGCTTACCAGATCGAGCGGGAGCTGGGCGGCGCGCGCATCGCGCGGCTGTCAGCGGAGCTGTAGGTGATGTCCCGTCGAGCAACCTCGGCCGCGATGATGTTCGGTGTGCTCGTTGCGCTCGGAGCCGGCGGCGCGTGCGCGCACCCCTCGAGCGCACCGGCGGGCGTCGGCTCGGCGCTCACTGGTACCGTCACCTATCGCGAGCGCGTGATGCTTCCGCCAGACGCGGTCGCCGAGATCTCGCTCATCGATGCGACCGTACAGGACAGCGCGTCGCAAGTGATCGCGAAGACGACCGTGCAGGCGGCGGGGAAGCAGGTGCCGCTGCCATTCTCGCTGCACTTCCGGGCCGGCAAGCTCGACAAGTCGCATCTCTACACCGTTCGGGCGACGATCAAGTACGCCGGACAGCCCCTCTTCACCACCGACCAGGTTAGGGGAGTGATCACGCAGGGGAATCCCACGCACGTCGACCTCATGCTCTCGCGCGTCGATCCCGACGCCACCGGCGCGTATGGCTCGTCCGGCGAGCTCTCGGGATCGTCGTGGGTACTCGAGGATCTCAGCGGCGACGGTGTGGTCGAGGACACACACGTGACGCTCGATTTCATCCAGAAGGGGCGCGCGACTGGCAACGCGTCGTGCAACCACTATTTCTCGACGGTCGAGATCTCCGGCTCGTCCATCCGATTCGGTGCCGTCGGCGCGACGCGCATGGCCTGCGCGACAGCGGTGTCGCTTCAGGAGGTGAAGTACTTCGGAGCGCTCGAGTCTGCGCAACACTTCACGATCGAGGGAAACACGCTCTCGATCTTCGGCAGCGGGAGCAAGCCGCTTCGCTTCACGCGCGCCGCGCGCTAGCTCCGGAAGTCGCATGGTCGCACCCAAAGGGCGCATTCGCGTCGGCACCGCCGGCTGGTCGTACGCCGACTGGAACGGCGTCTTCTATCCCAAGCCGATGCTCCGCGGCGTGGATCGCCTCTCGTACATCACTCGCTACTTCGATGTCGTGGAGGTGAACTCCACCTTCTACGCGCCGGCCGACGCCGCGAAGGTCGAGGGATGGCTCGTCAAGACCGCGCACGCGCCCGACTTCCGCTTCGCGATCAAGCTTTGGCAGCGCTTCACTCACGAGCGCGACACCGCGTGGACGCGCGCCGACGAACGCGACGCGCGCGTCGCGCTCGAGCCGCTCCACGCCGCGGGAAAGCTCGGCGCGGTGCTCGTGCAATTCCCCTGGTCCTTCAAGCGCACCGAAGAGAATCGCACCTGGCTCGGCGACATCGTGAGCGCATTCCGCGAGTTTCCGCTCGTCGTCGAGATCCGGCACGAGTCCTGGAATGTGCCGCACTTCTATGAATCGCTCAGCGAAAACGGTGTTGGGTTCGTCAACATCGATCAGCCGCTGTTCAAGAAAAGCATCAAGCCGAGCGCGACGGTGACATCACCGGTGGGCTACGTGCGCGTGCATGGCCGCAACTACAAGGAATGGTTTCGCGAGAGTGCGAACGTGCGCGAGCGCTACGACTACCTTTACTCGCCCGAGGAGCTCACGTCGTGGGTGAGTCGTATCGATGAGATCGCCAATCAGGCCGACGATGTCTACGTGCTGACAAACAACCACAATCTGGGAAAGGCGGGCGTGAATGCGCTGCAGCTGAAATCCATGCTCGCGCACGAGCGGGTGATCGCACCGCCGCAACTACTCGATGCGTATCCGGACGCGCTCGCCCCGTACACAAGGCTCACGTAGCGCGTGAAAAACCGTCCGGACATCGACGGTCTTCGCGCGATCGCTAGTTTCGACTCTATCTTTCAGGCGTGCCCGCTCCAGCTCGCCGCATCCTTCTGGCCGATGCCGACGCGTTCTACGTCGCTGTCGCGCGCCTCATCGATCCCGAGGGCGCGGGGAAGGCGGCACTCCTCATCGTCGGCGGATCGCGCGAGCAACGCGGCGTCGTTTGCTCGGCATCGTACGAGACGCGCAAGTTCGGCGTGCGGTCGGCCATGCCCACCGCGCAGGCGCTCAAGCTCTGCCCGCAGGCGATGTGCGTGCCCGTGCCGCGCGGAGCGTGCTCGCGAAAGAGCGCGGAGATTCGACGTGTGCTCCAGCGCTTCACGCCGGTGGTCGAGGGCGCGAGCATCGATGAGTGGTATCTCGACCTTGGCGGCACCGAGCAGCTGTACGAGAACGAGCCGCTCGAGCGCACGGCGCATCGCATTCGCGACGCGGTGCGGAAGGAAACGTCGCTCTCGGTGTCGATCGGCGGCGGAACGAACAAGCTCGTGGCGAAGATGGCGGTGGAAGTCGCCAAGCCGAAGCCCGACAACAACGCGAGCGGCGTGCACGTCGTCGCTCCGGGCGAGGAAGCGACGTTCCTGAAGCGCTTTCTGCTCGCGGAGATCCCACTGGTTGGGCCGAAGTTCGTGACGAGGCTCGAGCGCGCGGGGCTGCGCACGGTGAACGACGTGCTCGAGCACCCGCTCCCCGAGCTGATTCGGTGGTTCGGCGATCGAGAGGGGCAGTGGTTGTACGATCGAGTGCGCGGGATCGACAGCGGCTCGGTCGACGGGCACGGCGAGCAGAAGAGCATGAGCCGCGAGGAGACGTTCTCCGCCGACGTCAGCGACGATGCGACGCTCGAGCGCGAGCTCTTCGCGCTCACAGCGCGCGTTGCATCGGACCTGCGCGCGGAGCTGCTCGCGGCGCGCACGATACGTGTGAAGATCAAGGACGCGGACTTCACCGTTCGCCAGGCGGGGCGCACTCTTCCCGAGGCGGTCGTCTCCGACCGCGTGATCTATGGCGTCGCGCGCGAGCTACTCCACACGCTGCGTTCGCGGCGGCGCACGGAAGCGCGACTCATCGGCATCTCGCTTTCGTCGCTCGCGACGAGCCCCGAGCCTCCGCAGCTTGCGCTCTTCGCTGACGCCACCGCCTCGCTCGAAACGGAGCGCGACCGAACTGTCGCGCGCACCATTGATGTCGTACGCGCAAAGTTCGGACAGGACGCCATCGGCGCTGCACAGCTGAACAAGCACGACGACGAGGACTAACAGGCTGCGCACGTTACGGTTACGATAGTATGCATCGCGGCACGGTGTTCATCCGCGTTGGGCGCAGGTTCTAGAGAGCGGGGAGTGAAAATAGCGTTAATTCCGCATTTTCCTGCCCTATCGGGCGAGTCGGCGCCCGATCTTTCCAGTCCAACGATGGTACTCATCGCGCTGAGGTGAGCTACAAGTGCCCGAACTAACCGACTCGCTTCGTCGTCCCCTGACAGCCGCAACGCAGATATCGGTTGGGGCGAGCACTCGTACCGCGCGTGCCGTGCGCTGGGCGCTCGCATTCGTCGTGATTCTGGCGCTCACGGGCGCCATGCTGCTCGTGCGATCGGATCTCGATCGGACGCACGTCGCGCTCCTCTATCTGATCGTCGTTCTCATCGGGAGCTCAGTGGACGGCCGCGCGCTCGGCGTGACGCTCGCCGCGTGCGCATTTCTGCTGTTCGACTGGTTCTTCATCCCGCCGTACGACACGCTGGGCGTGACGAACCCTTTGGACTGGCTCGTGCTCGCGTCCTTTCTCGTCACGAGTATCGTTGCGGCGGAGTTGCTGGCGATCTCGCAGCAGCGAGCGAAGGAGGCGCACGCGCGCACGCTCGAGGTCGAGCGATTTTCGTCGCTTGGCGCAGAGGCGTTGAACGCGGCCGATCCGGTGGATGCGCTCACGGCGATCGCGGAGGTCATCCGCGCGACGCTTTCTGTGGACAGCTGCGAGATCTACGTGCATCGCGGCAATGACGACCATCTGGAATTGCTCGCGCGTTCCACGACGCCAAGGTTCGCCGGCGCCGCGGCGGAGGACGGAGGCGCCGACGCTCACGGTGCTCCGCGTCCCGGCTGGGTACTTTCGTGGGCGGACCTCGCCGACGCGCGCGCGATGGCCATCCCGCTGGCGATACGAGGCCGATCGGTTGGTGTGATGCGAGTGGCGAAGGAGCCGCACATCGAGCTCGCACCGGGCGAGCGTTCGTTTCTGGACGGGTTGTCGTACTATGCGGCCCTGGGAGTGGAGCGCGTTCAGCTCACCGCTGATGCGTCGCACGCCGCATCGCTGCGGGACACGGATCGACTCAAGAACGAGCGGCTCGCGACAATTTCGCACGATCTTCGCGCGCCGCTATCGACGGTGAAGTCCCTCGCCCGCACGATCGTCGAACGTGGCGCCGCACCGGGCGACACCAACGCGAAGTCGATCGAGACTGAGGTGGACCGCCTCACGATCCTCATCGCGAAGCTACTCCACTAGCGCCCGTTTCGCACGACGCTGGATGCCTTCTCGATGGGCAATTCGATGCTAACACCGTGCTCATCTTCGGTGACAGTCCCGCTCTGCGCTTCGAGGAGTCTCTTGGCGAGGCGAAGCTCGATCGACTCGCGCGGGCTGCCGGGCGACGACTGATCGCCCTCGTTTCTCCCTCCGATGACGACGTGCACGCGCACGCGCCCCTGGTCGGTCTCGCGAACGTCGACATCGAGGTCCCGGCCTTCCGCTGTCTGCGCGACAGCGTTCACGAGAATGGAGGTCAGCGACTCCTGCGCGTGCACGGCATCGACCACGACGCGAGGCATCGTTTCGGACAACGTCGGACGCAGCTGCACGTGCCGGCGCTCCGCGCGAGCGCCTGCGATCGCGAGTGGCGGGCGGAGCAACTCGGCGACGCCGATTGGTTGTGTGATGATCGGCAGCTGACCGCGATTCAGCTGGAGTAGCTTTCGGAGCTGCCGCACCTCTGTATCCACAGCGTCGACCGCCGTCTGCGCGGCGCCGAGCATTTCTTCCTGATTTTCGTTCAGGTCGCCGAACGGGCTCGAAAGAAGAATGTGCAACGGCATTCGCGCCTCCTGCGTGCGATCGGCGAAATGCGTCGTCACCTCATCGAGCAGTTCCTCGAACTGTTTCGCGCGATCGCTGGCCTCGCGCGCGAGACGTGCACTCTCCCTGCGTCCCTTGTCGACGGCGCTGCTCAGCCCTGCGACGGTTGCCTCGATCGCGTCCAGCTCATCGCCCGCCTCGTGCGTTTCGCGCTGCGCGGCGTCGGCCATTCCCAGATCGCGCAGTGCGTTCTGCGCGATGACCACCGGATCGCTCGAGCCGCCGGAAGTGCGTGGGATGCGCAGCCCCGCGAGGCGCTCCACGCGCGCCACCACGTAATGCGTATTTCTCCACGCGAACACGAGTGACAGCAGCGCGGCGACGGCAGCGACGATCACCACGATCGCGGGCACGGAGCGCTCGTACCGCCCCCAATATCCGAGTGCGGCGACGAGAATGAGTCCAAACACCGCTGGGAGCACGGCGATGAAGAGGCGATCGCCGACCTTCATGATCTCACGACCTCAGCGAGCAAATGGGGGAGTCGCATGGCCATCAGTCCGAGCGAGACGAATCGCTCGATCTGGCGCTTCGCTCCTGATAGTCGGTGAAGGAGGCAACGAGCACGTCGATGCCACCGTTGTTGTTCACGAGACTTTCGACGACTGAGCCATGCCGAAACTTATGCCACTTGGAGCGCGTGCTCTGCCCGACGACCATGATGGAGACTCCCTTTTCCTTGGCGAAGCGGCAGAGCGTCTCCGCGACATTCGCGCCCGAAAGCTTCACGACCTCGGCGCCAAGGGTTTGGGCCATCTGAATGTTGTTGACGAGATGTCGCTGCACGGTCGAGTCGATCTTGTCGGCCGTCTCATCCGGTGTCTGCACATACACGCAGTACCAGTCGGAATTCAGGCGGCCAGCGATTCGGCTGCCCTTGCGCAGAAGTGACGCCGTGCGCGGCGGATCGCTCGACATTGCGACGAGAATGCGATCGGCTGTGCGGAGCGCCGGCGCCTTCGATGCGGAACCGCCCTCTTCGCGCTGCACGACGTACTCGCGCGTCCGATCCACCGAGTTCGCTACTTCGCGCAGTGCGAGCTCGCGCAGCGTCGACAGATTCTCTTCGGTGAAGAAATTTTCGAGGGCGGCGGCCACCTTCGAGCGGTCGTAGATCTTCCCTTCAACGAGGCGCTGGCGCAGATCCTCCGACGACAGGTCGATGTTGATGACCTGATCCGCTCGAGCGACGACCCAGTCCGGAACCGTTTCGCGAACCGCGACGCCGAGCGTCTGCTGCAGGACGTCGTTGAGCGACTCGAGGTGCTGGACATTCACCGCCGAAATGACGTTGATGCCCGCATCGAGCAGCTCGAGCACGTCCTCCCAGCGCTTCTGGTGTTTGGCGCCCGGCACATTCGTGTGCGCGAGCTCGTCGACGATGGCGACACCCGGATGGCGTGCGATGATGGCATCGACGTCCATCTCCGCGAGCGTCACGCCTCGATACTCGACGAGCTGGCGCGGGATGGTCTCGAGATCGCCGACCTGCGCCTCCGTATCGGAGCGCGAGTGCGTCTCGATGAAGCCGATCACGACATCGATGCCGCGGCGCCGGAGCTCGTTCCCCTCGGTGAGCATCCGATAGGTCTTGCCCACGCCGGCGGCTGAGCCGATGTAGACCTTGAGCCGTCCACGCGCGCGCTGTCGGACGAGCTGAAGAAAATCGCTTGCGCTCGTGCCTGCTCCGCCGAGCTCCCCCGGTGAGGTGGAAGCCGATTCATCGCTCATGGTCGCCTCCGGTCACACGCCTCACCGTCAACATTCATTTGCCAGTCAGCATGGTAAAGTGCTAGGCCAGCGGCCCGAGCGCGAGGAGGGGAAGATACGTTAATGCCGCTCGCGCTATCCATGGCTAGATCGTCAGCGCGAGTGAGGTGACCATGACAGCGTCACTGCGATCGTATCGTCCGATGTCATGCGTGGGCCAGACGCTATCCGACGAGAAAAAGCCACGGACTTCGGAGCGCCAGAGCACGCGCGGGACGGGCGAGACATCGAGCCCGAGCGATGCGCCGTTCGTTTTGAAGGCGGCCGGCAGTCCGGTCACCACGATCACCTGGTCCGGATCCGCGTAGCGCTCGACTCGCGCGACGACGGCGACCTTCGGTGTGAAATGGTATTTCCCAATGAGCGACGCACCGTACCAGGTCGCCGTGCCGCGATCGGCGCTGCTGTGACTCTGCGTACCCACGTCGAATACCGCCGCGATGTTCCACGAAGATGTTGGCGCGTACTGCACGATGAAATCGTTGTAGAAGCGAAGCTGAATGGGCGAACTGTCCGCCGCGACATTACCAATGAAGTTGTCATAGGAAAGACTCAACGTTGGGCTGACGGTGTAGTCGAAGCGAACACCTCCGGCAGGCGGGGTATTGTAGTTCGAGATGTCTTGCCACCCGTTGACGAGGTCGAGCTGCGCCACGAGTGATGGCGTGGCCTGCCAGGTGAGCTTGACTCCCGCCTCGTAGTAGGGCGAGAAGTCGCCGATCAAAGAGCGCGAATAGGTGAGGTTGTCGCGCGTGATCCATCCCTCGTAGCCGGTATGAGCGAAGAAGATGCCGCCATCGAGCCACAACTTGGGCGATAGCTCATACCCGATCGTCGCTTCCTGCAGATATCGGCTTGCAGACGATCCGCTGATCTTGCCGATGGTGGGCTCACCTGCGTAGTTCGCGACCACCGACGTTCCGTATTGCAGCGCGAGCCGCCCGCGATACCGCGGCCCGGAGATCTTGGCCTCGACGAAGGCGAGGTTGATGTTGAACTCGGCGTGGCGAGCCGGCTGCGTGGTGTAGGCGCGATCGAAGTCGTAGGGCCGATCGAAATCCCACGCGTAGTAGCCGTCGACGAACGCGCCGAAAGTGATTTTCGGCGATGTGTCGGCAGCCGCCGGCACCGGGTGGTTCTCGACACTCCCGGTGTCGGCGACGGCATTGGTCTGCGCGTCCGTCAATTGCGGCAGGCTTGCGATACTCAGTGCTGCCAGCAGGCCCGCCACAATGACGTGTGTCATCAGAACCTCACGATAAGGTCGGTCGAGAAGGTGAACTGGTTCTGCCGCGTCCCGAGATCATACGGCTTGACGCCCTCCTTGTATGCGTGCTCGAAGCGGACTTCGGGGCGAGTGACGAGCCAGCTCGCGAAGTCGTGCACGAAGCCCACGGTGTGACTGGTGTATGCCGTGGCAAAACCAGACCGCTGTCCCTGCACGTCGTTGAAGTAGTCGTTGCGGATCGACAGATAATCCTTCGTGCCCACGAGATACTGCAGGTAGTTCACCGCGCCCACGGAGTACGACTTGCCGGGGATCACCGGTCCGCATCCGCCACCGAACACGAAATCCTGGTTCGGTCCGTCGATGCACGTCCCACCGAGCGTGGCGTTGTACTGCCACATGTAATACGCCTCGGTCATCATGTGCCACTTTGGATTGAAGCGGTGCTGCCACGTGCCCACGACCTGCTGCAGGTTGTCGTGCTCATCCTTGAACTGACCGCTGCCGAGCGAGTTGATCCCGCCCCAGAACGAGTTGTTGCCATCGGCCGCCGCCCAGCGAATCATCAGATTTCCGTTCACCGACGCGGACTTCACCCACGGAGCCATGTCGTTTCCCGCGTGCACGGCACCTTCGATCTGCCACTCCGGGCTGAGTCGCAGCGTCGCCTGCACGCCAGTGAAGGTGTACGGATCGTACGTGAACATGATCGAGTGCGTGAAGAGGTAGTTGTCGGGCGCCAGTTGCGCCTCGATGTCTGGCGGAGAGATGAAGCGCCCGACCTTCAGCTCCAGCCCCTCTGCGACCTTCGGGATGTACAGTAACGCGTACATCTCGACCGGATCGAAGCCGTATTCGTCGTTGTGTTTGAGGAGCTGATCGCTGAAATACCCCTTCGCGGTCGTGAATCGGTAATCGGTGCCGTACATCCCGGTGAGGCGGAATCCCCAGTCGACGTGGTCCGTCTGCACCGAGTTCGGCACGCGCTCGAAGCGGAGAATTGCCTGATCCAGCTCCACGTGATTCGGAATGATGCTGTACGACAACGGCAGATTGCTGTTCTTCGACGTGCTGAAGTTCACCGACGGATTTACCCAGCCGTAGACGAAAATGTGGCTGTCACGCAGCGCGTTGCCGAGGCTCGTGCCCGACAGTGCGTGCATGAGCGCGTAGTCCGGCGTCGAAGCCGGCTCGCCAATGAGCGGAGAGCCGAGCCAGTCGCCGCTCGGCAAGGGAGGTGATGACAGCGGCGACGCGAGCGCGCGCCCATTGCCGGTGGAATCCTTCGCCAGCGCTTTCGTGGAATCCTGCGCTGATACTGTATGAGCTGCAGTCACGATTGTGGTAACCGCGACTAGAAGAGCGACACGCACCAAAGAAGCTCCTGAATGAATGAATGAATGGAACTGAGCCTGCAGTTATTTCGCCTTCATCGGGGCAACCGAATCCAGCGCGAGGTTGAGCGCGAGCACATTCACGCGCGGCTCGCCAAAGAACCCGAGCTGGCGTCCCTCCGTGTGTGCCGCCACCAGCGCCTCGACCTTCGAGGCCGGCACGGCGCGCGTGCGCGCGACGCGCGCGATCTGCAGTTGCGCATCAGCCGGCGAGATGTGCGGATCGAGTCCCGAGCCCGACGAGGTGACCATGTCGGACGGGATCTTTCCCTTCACGGCGCTGTCCTGTGCGACCACACTGTCGATCGCCTGCGCAATCAGCGTGTCGGCGAGCTTGCGATCGGTCGGCCCCTTGTTGGTGCCCCCCGAGAGCGTGTCGTCGTAGCCCGCGCCGGCCGCCGATGGGCGCGGATGGAAGTACTCCGGCCGAGAGAATGACTGTCCGATGAGCGTGCTGCCCACCACCTGGCCATTCGAGGAGACGAGCGAGCCGTTGGCCTGCCGCGGAAAGAGCAGCTGTGCCAGCCCAGTCACGACGCCGGGATAGACGAGGCCCGTGATGATCATCAGCACGAACGTCAGCGTGATGGCGGGCCAGAGTTGTTTACGGAACATGAGTGCGAGTCCCTAGACGAGGTGCAGAACGACGAGGAGCATGTCGATGGCCTTGATGCCCACGAAGGGAACGAAGAGACCGCCGACGCCATAGATCAGCAGATTGCGCCGCAGAATCACCGTCGCCGGCGCGGGACGATACTTGACGCCGCGCAGCGCGAGCGGAATGAGCGCGACGATGATGAGCGCGTTGAAGATCACGCTCGCCAGGATCGCCGACTGCGGCGAGTGCAGCCGCATCACGTTGAGCGCCTGCAGCGCCGGATACGTGACGACGAACATCGCCGGGATGATCGCGAAATACTTGGCGACGTCGTTCGCGATGGAGAACGTCGTCAGTGCGCCGCGCGTCATCAGCAGCTGCTTGCCGATCTCGACGACCTCGATGAGCTTCGTCGGGTTGGAATCGAGATCAATCATGTTGCCGGCTTCCTTCGCGGCCTGCGTGCCGGTGTTCATCGCGACGCCGACGTCCGCTTGCGCGAGAGCCGGCGCATCATTGGTCCCGTCTCCGGTCATCGCCACCAGCTTGCCGCCCGCCTGCTCGCGGCGGATGAGCGCCATCTTGTCTTCAGGCTTCGCCTCGGCGAGAAAATCATCGACGCCCGCCTCCTGCGCGATCGATGCCGCCGTGAGCGGATTGTCACCGGTGATCATCACCGTGCGAATACCCATCGCGCGCAGCCGGTCGAAGCGCTCGCGCATGCCGCCCTTCACCACGTCCTTCAGATAAATCACGCCGAGCGCGCGCGCCTTTCCATTGTCGTTCTCGGCCACCACGAGCGGCGTGCCACCCTCCTTCGCGATCCGCTGCACGTGCGCACCGAGATCCGCCGGAATCTGGCCGTTGTGCTCCGTCACCCAGCGCGCGATCGCATCGCCCGCTCCCTTGCGCAGCTCGAGCGTGCCGATGTCGACGCCGCTCATGCGTGTGGAGGCCGAGAAGGGGACGAACTGCATCGACTCGTGCTTCTCGTTTTCGCTCACCACACGCCCGCGCAGCCCGTACTTCTCTTTCGCGAGCACGACGACGCTGCGACCTTCCGGCGTCTCGTCCGGCAACGAAGCCAGCTGCGCGCGATCGGCGAGCCGCTCGATCGTCACCCCCGCGACCGCGATGAACTCCACCGCCTGGCGGTTGCCGAGCGTGATCGTGCCGGTCTTGTCTAGCAGCAGCGTATTGACGTCGCCCGCAGCCTCGACCGCACGCCCGGACATCGCGATGACGTTCTGCTGAATCATGCGATCCATGCCGGCGATGCCGATGGCCGAGAGCAGGCCGCCGATTGTCGTCGGGATCAGACACACCAGCAGCGCGATCAGTACCGGGATCGCCACTGCGCTGCCCGAGTAGATCGCGAACGGCTGCAGTGTCACGACCGCGAGCAGGAAGATGATCGTCAGCCCCGACAGCAGAATCGTCAGCGCGATCTCGTTCGGCGTCTTCTGCCGCGAGGCGCCCTCGACGAGCGCGATCATGCGATCCAGGAAGGTCTCGCCCGGATTGGCCGTGATGCGAATGACGAGAAAGTCGGAGAGGACCTTCGTGCCGCCCGTGACCGCGGAGCGATCGCCGCCCGACTCGCGGACGACCGGCGCGGACTCACCCGTGATCGCCGACTCGTCCACCGACGCAACGCCCTCGACGACTTCACCGTCGCCCGGAATCACGTCGCCGGGCTCGCACAACACGAGATCGCCCTTGTGCAACTCGCTCGACGGAGCCGATTGCGTCGACTTGCGATCGCTCGGCTTCGAGACTCGCTTGGCGAGCGTCTGCGTGCGCGACTTCCGAAGCGTGTCCGCCTGTGCCTTGCCGCGTCCCTCTGCCATCGCCTCGGCGAAGTTGGCGAAGAGGACGGTGAACCACAGCCACAGTGCGATCTGAAGCGTGAAGCCGATTTCGCCGCGCGCGGACACCACATCGCGCATCAGCGACGCCGTGGTGAGCACGCTGCCGATGAGGACGACGAACATGACCGGGTTCCGCACCATGTGGCGCGGGTCGAGCTTCACGAAGGAGTCGCGAAGCGCGCGGCGAACGATCGCGCCGTCGAAGAGGGGACGTTTCTGGGTGGCCATGACTAGAAGAGCCTCCCGGCACTCATGAGGAAGTGCTCGACGATGGGGCCGAGCGCGAGGGCAGGGAAAAAGGTCAGCGCGCCAACGATGAGAATGACGCCGATCAGAAGGCCGACGAACAGAGGCGTCGTCACCGGGAAGGTGCCCGCGGACTCCGGCACCGGCTGGCGCTCGGAGAGAAATCCGGCGAGTGCGAGCATCGGCACGTGCATGGCGAAGCGACCGATCAGCGCGGCCATGCCGAGCGTGGTGTTGTAGTAGTAGGTGCTTCCCGTGAGCCCTCCGAACGCGCTGCCGTTGTTGGCGGTGGTCGACGTGAAGGCGTACAGAATTTCGGAGAGGCCGTGCGGTCCCGCGTTGTTCAAGCCCTTCAAGCCAGCCGGAAGGACCGCGGAGATCGAGGCGAGCACGAGAATCGAAAGCGGGAAGACGAGCACGTACAGCATCGCCATGCGCACTTCGCGGCTTTGAATCTTCTTGCCGAGATATTCGGGCGTGCGCCCGACCATGAGGCCGGCAATGAAGACGGTGAGGATCACCATCATGATCATGCCGTACAATCCGGCACCCACGCCTCCGAAGATCACCTCGCCGAGCTGCATGTTCACGAGCGGCACGAGCCCGCCGATCGGAGTGAAGGAGTCGTGCATGCTGTTCACGCATCCGCACGAGGCATCGGTCGTGATGGTCGCATAGAGCGCGGAGTTTGCGACGCCGAAGCGCACCTCCTTGCCTTCCATGTTGCCGCCGGGATTCGTCTCGCTCGCCACGACGTCAATGCCGCGCGACGCGTGGATCGGATTGCCGCGCGCCTCGGCCCAGTAGGTCGTGGCGGTGCCCGCGAAGAAGAGAATGAACATCGCGGCCCAGATCGCCCAGCCGTGCCGCGCGTTCTTCACCATGCGCCCGTACGCATAGACGAGTCCCGCGGGGATGAGGAAGATCGAGAGCATCTGCAGGAAGTTCGTGAACGGCGTCGGGTTCTCGAACGGATGCGCGGAGTTCGCGTTGAAGAAGCCGCCGCCGTTCGTGCCGAGCTGCTTGATCGCCTCCTGGCTGGCCACGGGCCCCATCGCGAGCACCTGCTTCACGCCTTCCACCGTGCTCGCGGTGACGTAGGGGTGAAAGTTCTGGATCACGCCCTGCTGCACGAGAACGAGCGCGAACACGATCGACATCGGGATGAAGAGGTAGAGCGTGCCGCGCACGAGGTCGACCCAGAAGTTGCCGATGCGTCCAGCAGACCGACGCACGATCCCGCGGGCAAGCGCGACGGCGAGCGCCATGCCCGTCGCGGCCGAAATGAAGTTGTGATACGCGAGCTGCGTCATCTGCGAGAAGTACGACATCGTCGTCTCGCCGCTGTACGACTGCCAGTTCGTGTTCGTCGTGAACGACGCGGCCGTCTCGAAGGCCTGGCGGCTCGCGACGGCATCGCGATGCGCAGGATTCAGCGGCAAGATGTGCTGCAGCCGCAGCGCGACGTACGTGACGAGCATTGTCGCCGCGCTGAAGATGAGCATCGAAGCGGCGTACCGCGTCCAATGCTGATCCTCGGCGGGATCGACATGCGAGACGCGATAGATCACCCGCTCCACGGCGCTCAGCCAGCGGAACGAGCCATCATACACCTTGAGCACGTAGATCCCCATCGGCTTCGTGACGGCGAGGAGCACCGCCGAGAAGAAGAGAATCTGCAACCAGCCATTCGCAGTCATGACATTCCTCTCAAAACTTCTCGGGACGGAGAAGTGTGTAGATCAGGTAGATGAGCACGGCGAGGGAGACGGCCGCCGCGATCACGCTCTCGGTGTTCATGGGCGGTCCTCCTTGTTCGTGTCTTCGCGTCCGAGCACTGCGCAGCCCCTGATGTAGGCGAGCATGATCGCGAAGAAGCCGAGCGTGATGACGACGTAGACGACGTCGAGCATGGTGTGCCTGCGAGCGGGAAAGAGTGAAGCGACCCGCGACTGCGGTGCGGAGCGCGGAGGAAAGCGTAGGGCATTCCGCATTAACGCCGCATGAAAAAACGAGGGCAAGCGCGCGCGAGCGCGGCCCTCCAGAGCTCACGCCGCGAACGGAGCCCTCAACGGCCCGGACGGGCCATCGCTTGGTCGAGGAGCCGGAACTTTTTCACGATTTTTTCATCGGAGCGGCGCGCGATCCTCGGCGCGCGCGATCGCGGCGCTCAGCGCTCGCGAAGCTCCGGCGTCTCGGCGGCGGGGAGACTGAAGGTGAAGCTGCTGCCGCCTCCCTCGCGCCGCGCATAGCGCACGAAGCCGCCTTGCGCCTCCGCGAGCCCACGCGCGATGGCGAGTCCCAGGCCGGCGCCGCCAACATCGGCCGGCGTGCCAGCGGGCCGGTAGAACGGTTCGTAAATCAGCGCCTCTTCGGAAGCGGGAACGCCCGGGCCGCGATCCATCACCGTAAACATCAGCTGCGCCCCTTCGCGCCTCACCCACAACTCGACCGGCGATCGCGCAGGAGAATACTTCAGCGCGTTCTCGATGAGATTCACGAGCACCCGCACCGATTGCGCGAGATCGAAGCGGCCGAGCAGGAGCGGCGCGCCCGGATCGACCAGAACGCGAAGCTCGCGATCGGAGAGCACGCCCGCGAGCCGTTGTCGCACGCTGTCCACCAGCTCTTCGGCCGCGTTGATCTCGACACGCACGGGGATCGCATGTGCCGCGATGCGCGACAGATCGAGCAGGTCACCGACCAGACGCGCGAGGCGATCCGCCTCTTCTTCGATCGAGCGTGCGTCGGCCTCGCCGCTCGCGGCCAGCCGGTGCGCGAGCGCCTTGATCGAAGTCAACGGCGTGCGGAGATCGTGTGACACAGTCGCGATCAACGCGTTCTTGAGCTCGTCCGCCTGTCGAAACGCCTCCGCTCGCTCCGCCTCTGCCACCAACCGCACTCGCTCGACGCCGAGCGCGGCATAATAGGAAAGCGCGCGCAGAAACTCGCGCTGGCCCGCCTTGATCTCAATGGGCGCGGCGCTCGCGATCCGCAGCACGCCCACCGATTGGCCTCTCCCGCTGAGCGGTACGAGCAGCACGCGCAGATCGCGCTGTGACAACCACGGGTCGTTCTGCTCTTCCCATCCGGCTGCGCCCACCTGCGCGGTGAGATCACCGCGCTGCACGGCCGGCAGCCCGCGCTCCGCGACCCATGCGGTGAGCCCGCGCGCCGCCTCGTCGAGCACCGAGGGCTCCGCCGCACCCGCGCGAGCGAGCACGGTGAACGTATGCGGCCCGCTCGCGTTGGAGCCGGAGGCAAAGTTGTCGGCGAGAATCTCACAGCTGTCGACCGCGAGTGCGCTGCGAATCACCTCCGCGATCGCCGCGAGCGCGTCGGTCGCGACGCCCGCGTTGAGCGTCTCCGCCCCCAAAATCGACAGACGCTCGATCTCATCTGCGCGCCGCTGCTCCGCCACTGCGCGCTCCCGGGCGCGATCGAGCAGCTGCGTGGCCACGAGACTCGTCACGAGGAACGACAGCAGCACGAGCCAGTCGAGCGGATTGCGAATGGCGAGCGTGCCGAAGGGCGGGAGAAATACTCCATCGAACGCGAAGAAGGCGAGCGCCGACAGCGAGAGGCCGAGTGCGCGGCCGCCCGTGGCGCTGCCTCCGAGCACGATCACGAGAAAGAGGAGGGCGACGTGCGCTTTGTCGAGCTGATCGCGCAGGAGCCACATCGCGATCGTCGCGAGCGCGAGCGTGGCGAGCCATGCCATCCAGATCAACGAGGTGCTGGGGCGCTTCACTGTGGATGGCCCTCCCGCAGAGCCCGTAGATGGATGTACACGCGCTGTAACCCGGCGCTGATAGATAACGTATTGCTTGCCGATCGTAAGCGGTACGCGACAACCCAACCTCCGGACTACTCGATGCTCTCGATTGTCAGCCTCGCACTCGCAGTCGCCATTTCGTCGCCCACCCAGGATTCGTCACGCCACGCTGACGCGCACACCGCGACCGCGACCGCCGCAAGCATCGTCGACACCGCGATCGCGCGCATGGGCGGACTCCCGGCGCTGCAGGGAATCAAGACCGTTCGCTATCACCTCGCGATCCAGTGGCTGAATCCCAACTTCGATGCGCGTCCATACAGGGATTCGCCGAGTTACGAGTTCGACACGGACTATCGCGACTACGACGCCCGCATCTGGCGCAACACGCGCCACTTTTCGAGAGGAGCCGGCTGGCTCGAGTATCTCGATCTCGTCGTGGACACCGTCGCCGCCCGGCAAGGGCCGAATCTCACCAGGAGCATCCCCACGCCCGCGGGAGTCGTCGACGGGTGGGCGCCGCTCGACATCGCGTACATCGACGAGCGCCGCGAGCTCTTTGCCCTCACCCCGGACCGGCTCGTTCTCGCACTCAAGAACGCGCGCGATCTGTCGTCGCACGCCGACACGCTCATCGGCGGCATTCGTCACGTCGCGGTGAGTGGAACGGTCGAGGGCTATCCGATGACCGCGTTCTTTCGCCAGACAGATGGAATGCTCGCGCTCGCGCGCTACCATGCCGACGAGTCGAACGACTACGGCCTCGCGCCGTGGGGGCCGATGGACGTCGAGGTGTGGTACTCGGTGTGGCAGCGAGATGGCGACGGGCGCGCGTACCTTCCGCGGCAGTGGGACATCGCGCGCGTCGGGCGAGCGTACAAGCGCATCACCGTACTGGACGTCGCCTTCGATTCGACGATGTCCGCCGACTCGCTCACGTTGAGCGCCTCGGTGCGAGACGCCTACCTCAAGTACGCGCGCAAGCCGATGGCCGACCTGCCGCTCGATTCCGCAAGCTTCGCCGCCAATGGTCGGATGGCGCTCTTCAACACGCCAGGCGCGCCGCGCGCCGCGGTGAAGATCGGCGCGGAGTGGTTTCTCCTCGAGCCGGGAAATCTCCCGCTCAACGCCGAACGCGCGGCGGCGTGGCTCGCCGAGCACGACAAGGGATCGCGTGTCGCAGGTGCGATGGTGAGCCGTGAGTGGCCGATGGGCGGAGCAGCCTGGGTGGCGCGCAGCAAGCTTCCGATCTATCTCGCCCCCGCCGACGCGCAGGGACTGAAGACGTCGCTCGCCAATTTCGGTGCACCGGTGACGTCGATGCACGTCGTCAGCGCCGGCCAATGGATACGAACGTCGTCTGCCCCGCGCGATTCCGCATGGGTGGAGCCGGTCGATGTGCCGAGCACTTCGCGCGCGATGCTGATCTTCGTGCCGTCGATGAAGTGGATGTACTCGAGCGGGATCGCGGGGCCGCTCGATCAGGAATTCATCGCGCGTCGCATCGCACAGCGAGGATGGAGCGTCGAGCACATCGGCACGTTGCAGCTTCCCGCCGGCGCGCCGCCGTCCTGAGCATCAGAACGCACGCGCTCCCTGCTCACCGCTCGGCCGGCTCACTGTCGAACCGGTAGCCGACACCCGCGTCGGTGAGCAGGAAGCGCGGGTGATAGGGATCCGCTTCGAGCTTGCGACGGAGATGCGCGATGTAGACGCGCAGATATCCCTGCGGATCGCCGAACGACTGCCCCCACACCTTATGAAAGAGTTGGCGGTGCGTGAGCGTGCGGCCGTCGTGAATCACGAGCTCGTGCAGTAGATCCCACTCGGTGGGCGTGAGATGGACGGAGGCGCCGGCGCGCCGCACGTTCCGCCGCGCGAGATCGATCTCGAGATCGTCGACGCGAATGGGCGCGTCGCCACCAGGTACGGGGCGCATGCGCGCGCGCCGAAGCTGCGCCCTGATGCGCGCGCGCAGCTCCGGCACGCCGAAGGGCTTCGTCACATAATCGTCGGCGCCGGCGTCGAGCAGCCGCGTCTTTTCTTCTTCCGAATGACGGGCCGACAGCACGAGAATCGGCGCGGTCGACCATTCGCGCACCGCCTGGCAAACGGCGACGCCGTCCATGTCCGGCAGGCCGAGGTCGAGCACGATGAGCTGCGGCCGCGCCTCGAGCGCGGCGCCGATGCCCTCGGCGCCGGTCGCCGCCTCGACGACGTTTACGCCATCCGCGACCAGCGCGTCGCGGAGCAGCGCGCGAATCTTGGGCTCATCGTCGACGATGAGCACCGTGTCAGCCGGCGTCACATGCCGCGGTTCGAGATCTGGATTGAGTTCCCGGCGGGATCCTTGACGTTGGCGAAGAGAAGCTCGCCGACTTCGTGGATCGGTCCGAACTTCAATCCATCTCGCCCGCAGTCGGCGACGAACGCGCGCACATCCTTCACGCCGAACACGATCTTCATCGCCGCGCCGCTCTTCTGCGCGCGGCTCGCCTGGTGCAGCGCGATGACGCAGCCGCCCGCATCGCTCGCGAGCTCCTGCCATCCCTTGCCTTCCGAAGGGAGCGGCTTGAGACCGAAGTAGCGCTCGTAGAAGCGGGCGACCTTCGAAATTTCCTGCACATACAGGATCACACGTACGATTGAAATTGCCACTGTCGGTGTTGCCTCATCGAGCTCGGGAGTTGGACGTTCGCAGCACGTGACCGCGCGCCACGCATGCTATCGGAGGATTGCGAGCGCAGCAAGCGCACGCTAAGCCGGCGCCTCGATCTGCGCGAGGTCAGTGCGCGCGAACACTCGTCCCAGCCACCTGATAATGAGCCAGAGCTCGCCCAACACCACCAGCGCGGCGACGGGTGCTGCGGGGACGAACGACCACACGCTCACCGCCTGTGAAGTCGTGGCGCTCACGGCAGCAGCGACGGCCACCGCGGCGAAGAGCGGCGGGATCATCGCGACAAACGTGATGATGAGCGACACGAAGATCGCGAGCACGTTCTGCCCCATTGCCTCGATCCCGGCCGCGCGCCCGTCTCCGAGCCGCACCCACCCGGGAAAGAGGAGCGCAGCGCCGTTGGCGACGGTGAACGAAATCGCGTTGAGCGTGGGAAGCGCGACGAGCGCGATCAGCACCGCCGGAGCGACGGGAACCGGTGCCTGTCTGTCGAACGAGGCGAGGGCGGCGGCGAACGCGAGGAGCAGATACTGCATCGCCGTGAGGATGATCGTCGTGCTCGCGATCTCCGTCGCGACGATCGTCGAGCCGCGCAGGGGATAGCTGCGCAGCTGGTCGAGCTGCAGCAGATCCTGGCGCAGATCGGCACGCACGAAGCCGGGGCCGAGGACGACGAGCATCACGATCGGAATCGCGGCGAGCACTTCGCCGATCTGCGCGAGGTCGCTCCAGTCGCCGACCTCCGAATACACGGCGGTGCCGATCACGGCGATGGCGCAGACGAGCAGGACGAGCGTGGTGAGCCTGAGCGCGCGTGTGTACGCGAGCACGTTCTTCCAGATGATCGCGATTGCGGGATGTCCAGTGGGCGCGAGCGGAAACCACGCGCGCGGCACCGCACCCTCTTCGATGATCCTCGGGCGCCGCCGCGCGTCGCGCGTGGCGGCGATGGCGCGCGCGCGCTTGGCAGCGGCGTCGGCGACCGCCTCCTCGAACGCGGCATCCGTGCGCGTGACCCAGGGATAGTGCGCCGCCATCAGCGCGAACGCCGGCAGAATCGCGAGGAGCCAGTGCGCCGACGAGTCGGCGAAGAGCGGGGCGACGAGCAGGCGAAAGGGAAATAGGATCGCGGCGAGCGGCTGGCTCGATGACAGCTCCGCGAGCGCCTGCGCACCATTGCCGAGCAGCATCGCGGCGCGCACCGAGGGGATGGCGCGCACGACCGTCCAGGCGACCGCCACGATCGCCACCGCCACGATCGCGATCGGAATGGCGTTGTTGCGCATGCCGCGCGAGCCGTGCGTCACCGCGCTCGTGCGCACGAGCGACGCGCCCACACGGTGCAGATAGAGGGTCGAAAGAATTATCCAGAGCGAGATCGCCCGCATCCAGAAGGGAAGCCCCGCTCCTCCATGGCGCAGCAGCACCACCCAGATGATGACGCTGAAGAGAACGACGACCTGCGCCTGCGCGACCTTGTATCGCACGAGCGCCGCGCGCGAGAGCGGCGCCGGGAAGAGCATCTGCACCTCGGCCTCGGAGAACACGAGTGCGGGACGGTCGTTGCCGAACACCCAGCCGCTCGCGATCGTGACGAAGATGAGGGCGGTGTAGATGAGCTGCCCCATCGCGCTCGATGTCGATCCGGCGAGCGGGCTCGGCATCTGCGAGTTGAAGAGGAGTGTCCCGAAGTAGAGCGCTCCAGCGAGCACCGCGAGCAGATAGCGCGGCCGCTTGAGCCGCGCGATCTGGCCGCGCAGGCGGTTGCGCGCGCTGTGCCAGAGCAGGTAGCGCAGCGCGTCGTTCACGTCGCCCGCTGCGCCTGGTCCTGGCGCTCGCCCTCGTCGATCAGGGCAAGGAAGACATCTTCGAGGGCTCGGCCGGACAAATCGGGGCGTTCCGCTACTATTTCGTCGAGCGTGCCGATCGCGATCACGCGTCCGCGCTGCATCACGAGGAGCCGCGTGCAGAGCTCCTCGACGAGGTGCAGCAGATGCGAGCTGAGCACGACGGCTGCGCCGGCGCGCGCGCGCGCGGCGATCGTGGACTTCATGCGCCGCATGCCGGCGGGATCGAGTCCGGTGAGCGGCTCGTCGAGAAGCAGCGCCGACGGCGCGTGCAGAAGCCCGCAGGCGATCGCGAGCTTTTGCCGCATTCCGCGCGAGAGCGCGGAGGGAAGGGCGCCGCGCTTCTCGAGGAGCTCCATCTCGATGAGCAGCGGCTCGATGCGCGCGGGCGCATCGGCCACGCCGTAGAGTCGCCCGATGAAGCGCAGGTGCTCCTCGACGGTGAGATGCTCGAAGAGCTGCGGCTCGTCGGGGATGAAGGCGAGGAGCGCCTTCGCGCGCTCGGGCGCCGTTGCCAGGTCGAAGCCGCCCACGCGCACGCTGCCGCTCGTCGGCACGATGATCCCGGCGATGCTGCGGAGCGTCGTCGTCTTCCCCGCGCCGTTCGGGCCGACGAGGCCGAGCACTTCGCCGGGCGCGACGTGGAAGGACATGCCGCGCACGGCCTCGAAGTCGCCGTAGGTTTTGGTGAGGTTCTCGACGTCGATCATGTTGGGCACCGAGCTTTGGATAACGCCGACGGACCAATCACGGCGAAGGCTAACTCCCACGGGGAAAGATGACGCGTATGAGACTGTCCGTTGGATGGGGACTGTCGCTGCCGCTGCTCGCGATCGGCGTACTCGCCATCAGCGGGCTGCTCGGATCCAGCACCGTAAAAGTGGATGCAACGACAGGTCGCGCGAGTGCGTTCGTAGTACTGATGTCCCGTCCTTCGCTCCCCTATCTTTCACACATGCGATTCTCCGCTCTCCACTCGATCATCCCCGCCGCGCTGCTCTTCGCCGGCGTGACTGCCTTTGCTCCTGCCTCGACCACGGCGTCCGTGGGCGATGGAGCGCGCTTCCATGCGCACCTGGTGCGCGCGGAGCCCGCCGTGAACGACACCATCAGCGCGACGCCCACGGCGGTGCGGCTCTGGTTCTCCGAGCCCGTGGAGCTGGGACTCAGCCGCGTGAAGATCGTGCGGGTGGGCGGCGACACGGTGAAGACGAGCGGGCTGCGTCGCGAGGGATCGGCCGCGACGTCCGCGGCGCTCGATCTCTCCGCGCCGCCGACGGCGGCTGGTACGTACGTAGTGACGTACCACGTGGTCGCGCGTGACGGTCACCCGACGACAGGGAGCTACAACTTCGTGTTGAAGGGCGCGGCAACGAAGTAAGGTGTAGCGCTGGCGATGTCACCGCTCGGTGACAATCGTCAGTCCGCGTCCAGCAGCGCCCTCGACATCGCCGTCACCGTCTTTTCGATCCGCCGCCATCCCGCTGGCGAGTTCGGGTCGAAGGTGTGCGCGTGCGGCGATGAATCGCTCGCGGCACTCCCCGACGTATGCGCGGCACGCAGTGCGAAGAGCGTAAGTGCCGCGCACAGAATCTCCACCAGCGCCGGCAGGTCGACGTAGGGCGGGACGCGGTACTGCTCGCGCAGCAGCGCGATCATCGATGCGTGGCGCTCCGTGCGCTGCGCTGCCGTTGCTGGGCCAAGCGCATTCGCCCCGACCACCTCCGCGGCGCTCGCCCCCAGCATCAGCGCGCCGCCGGAGAGCGCCGCCCATTCCTCGAGCAGCACCGCGTATACCGCGTCCGCGAGCGAAACATCTCCGTCCGCCTCTGTGGGAAGTGCCGAGGGCCAGAGCATTCGCTCGGCGCCCAACGCGGAGAGGACTCCGTCGAGCCCGCCGAAGTAGCGGTAGATGAGCACCTTGTCGCAGCCGGCGGCGTCGGCGAGGCCGTTCACGCCCAGCGCGCCGACCCCCTTGGCTGCTATGAGCTCCGCCGCGCTTTCCAGGATGGCCGCGCGCGTGGCAAATCGATCTCTCGCCATGTGCCCTCAAGTCACTGACTGGTGACAAGATATTGTCACCGAATGGTGACTTGCAAGAGGGGCCGCGCACAATCCCAACATCCTAAAGCGCCTTTCTTCCGCCAACCAGCCATCTAACCGGGTGAAACTGATGGCTCATCGCTTGCACTCTGTGCGCCGCAGCACGCTTTCATTTCGCCGTGCTGGATCATTATGATGTATCCTCCCTCGACATGCGTGCGCGCGCTCCACAGCCCACGCGCGAACGTGGGATCCTCGCCACAAATGAGTGCTCGATGCGTGCAGCACGTTCGATCGGTTTGATACGCTCTCTCTCCGCGCTCGCCTGCGCGATTGCGATTCTCTCCTGCGGCGGTGGAGACTCCACCGGACCCGGCGGCGGCAACGGCATCACCGTTACTCCTGACCCCGATACCGTCGGGCTGGGCTCGACCGTCACGCTCCACGCGACTGTAGACGGAGGGAGTGGCAGTCCGAGCTTTTTCTGGAGCTCCGAGAACACTTCGATCGCGACCGTCTCGGGCACCGGCGTCGTCACCGGTGTCGCGGTCGGATCGGTGCGGATTGCCGCGAGCTCCGGTGGCAAGTCCGGCGTAGCGACGGTCGTCGTCGTGCCGCCGGCGGTCGCCTCCGTTCGCGTCACACCAACCCTTGCGGGGATCACGGTTGGAGGGACTGTCCACCTGCAGGCGCAGCCGCTCGACGCCAGCGGCAATGCCCTCGATGGTCGAACCGTCACGTGGTCGTCGGACAACACGGCGGTCGCCACCGTCGACAACACGGGTCTCGTCACGGGCGCTTCCACGGGAACCGCCAACGTCACCGCGACGAGCGAAGGAAAGACGGGAACCGCAGGAATCAACGTCGGCGCTGCCGTTGCTGCGAGCATCACGGTTGCGCCCACGAGCGTCACCGTCACGACGGGTCAGAGCTCACAGCTCACCGCCACAGTCAAGGACTCGCACGGTAACGTGATCTCGGGCGCGCCAGTGAGCTGGAGCGTCGATAACTCTGGTATCGCGCTCGTGTCGTCCACCGGCCTCGTCGCCGGGCAGTCGGCGGGGAGCGCCACCGTCACCGCCACGAGCGGTGCCGCGCACGTAAACGTGCCGGTCACCGTCACACAGCCGCCGGCGAACGCGGTCATCGTCTCGCCGTCGACGGTGGCACTGCTCATCACGCAGCAGCAGCAGCTGACGGGGACCGTCACCGATGCCGGCGGGAACACGATTACGGGGCAGACCATCACCTGGCAGTCGAACAACACGGGCGTCGCAACCGTGAGCTCGTCGGGGCTCGTCACCGCGGTGCTTCCGGGCGCCGCGACCATCACCGCCACGAGCGGCGCCGTCTCCGGCACCGCCCACGTCACCGTGTCGCTCGTACCAGTGCGGCGAGTGACGGTGACGCCCGACGCGCTCTCATTTACGCAGGGCGATCCGGGAACGCAGCTCGCGGTCGCGCTGCTCGACTCGATCGGCGGCACGCTCTCGCCCACCGGGCACCCGATCACCTTCGCCTCCAACAACACTGGCGTCGCAAGTGTGAACGGCACGGGATTCGTCACGCCTGGCGGTCCGGGTTCGGCCGTCATTACCGTCACCGTTACGGGCACCGGGATCTCCACGACGGCGACGGTGAGCGTGACGCCGATTCCCGTCGCCTCGGTGGTCATCACGCCGTCGCTCGACACTCTCGCCCCGTCGCAAGCGGTGCAGCTCGCGGCGCAGACGCTGGATGGGAGCGGCAACGTCCTCACGGGTCGCGCCGTGGTCTGGGACGGCAGCGCTGACAACATCGCGCTCGTCTCCAGCACGGGGAGAGTAGTCGGCCAATCGGCCGGAACGATGACCGTGACGGCGACGAGCGAAGGCAAGACGGGCACGGCGACGATCGTCGTGACCGCGGTTCCCGTCGCATCGGTGACGATCTCGCCGACGACGCAATCCGTCGTCGTCGGCTCGACGACTCCCGCCTTCACCGCGGTCGTAAAGGATGCGAACGGCAATGTGCTCTCCGGCCGCGTCGTCACCTTCGCGTCGAGTGATGCCTCCATCGCGACGATCGATGCCAACACCGGCGTAGCGACCGGCGTCGCTGCGGGCTCAGTCTCCATAACGGCGACGAGCGAAGGGGTGAACAGCACGGCGGCCACCCTCACCGTGACGGCGGTGCCCGTCTCGAGCGTCACGATCTCGCCGACGTCGCTCTCGGTGCAGGCGGGCGATCAGACGCCCGCGTTCACGGCGGTGACGAAGGACGCCAGTGGCAACGTGCTCACCGGTCGCACGATCAGCTTCAGCTCGAGCGACCCGGCGATCGCGACGATCAACTCGAACTCCGGCGTCGCGACGGGCGTCTCCCCAGGAACCTCGTCGATAACCGCCACCAGCGAAGGAAAGGTCAGTCCCGCCGCCACTCTCACCGTCACTGCAGTTCCAGTCAACAACGTCGTCGTCACACCGCCTAGTCAGTCGGTGGACGTTGGCAGTACCGTCACGTTTGTCGCCACGCCGCGCGATGCCTCGAATAACCCCTTGAGCGGCCGCACGATCATCTACAGCTCGAGCGATCCCACCATCGCGACGATCAACAGCAGCACGGGCGTCGCGACCGGCGTCGCGCCCGGCTCCGTCACGATCGGCGCGATCAGCGAAGGAAAGACGGGCACCGCGTCACTCACCGTGAATCTGGCGCCGGTGAGCAACGTGACCGTCTCCCCGCCGTCTCAGACGATCGTGAATGGCAACACCGCCACGTTCACCGCAACGCTGACGGACTCGCACGGCAACACGTTGAGCGGGCGCACGATCACCTGGAGCTCGAGTGACGAGACCATCGCGACGGTGGACAACACGGGACTGGCGACGTCCGTCGGCCCGGGCACCGCGACCATCACCGCAACGAGTGAAGGGCAGTCGGGATCGGCAACACTCGAGGTCGATCCGGCGCCCGTATCGTCAGTGACAGTCTTGCCCCCCGTTGCGACCGCGAGTGTCGGCGATCTCGTGCAGTTCACGGCTCAAATCCTGCCGCCGCAAGACAAGCCACCGAAAGTTGCGTGGACGTCCAGCGACCGGTCGCTCGCCACCGTCGATAAAACGGGACAGATCAAGGCGCTCTCGATGGGAGCCGTCACCATCACCGCGACGACGCAAGGCGTGAGCGGATTCGCCGTGGTTACGATTCTCCCCTGATCGCGCGCGCGACTCGCCGATCGATCACCGAATCGAGAAGCTGAACGCGGCGCCGAAGCGCGCGCCATTCTGATCGAAGCCCACCGTCGGCGAGAGGTGCGGAAGCTCCGCACTCCTGCTCGGCGCAGCGCCCACCGACGCTGGCGGATACGGATCTCCGCGCGCTGTCGACGCATGAATCGCAGCCTCGATCGCGCCGAGCAGCCAGATCCCGCCGCCCACGGCGATACCCGTCTTGAGATTCTTGCGCTCGCTCCCGTTCGTGTACGGCTGCCCGAACGGATCCGTGAAGGTCTTCGGCGTCGACTTGAGCGCCCACACCGCACTCGCGGCCACACCGCCCATCACGATGACGCCGAGCACGGGTTGGTGGGTATAGAACTGCCCACCGCCGGGGATGATGCCGAGCGCGAACGCCGTGGACGGGCTGCGATCGAGCGCGCCGATGCGCTTCTCGACAGCGGCTTTGTCGACGGCGTTCGGACGTAGCTGCAGGTAGCGATTGAAGTCCGCGACGGCGAGCGACGTCTGTCCATCCGCCTGGTACGCGAGTGCGCGCTCGTAGTACACGTCGGGCCACGCCGGCGCGGCGGCTGCCGCGGCGGTGAGCGACTTCGCCGCGCTCTTCGCATTGCGAGCGGCGAAAAAGTCGATGCCGGCGCGCAGCTGGTTCGCCGCATCGGCGGGGTACGTCACCGGGCGCGGGCTCGCGAGCGCCGCGGCGCGATGCGGCGCCTGCCGCGGATCGAGCTGCCACAGCTCCGCGTACGCGCGTCCGGTGGCTGCGCCGGGGTCGCCCGGATCGAGCTTGAGCGCCTCATCGAAGCGTGCGATCGCGGTGGCGAGATCGCTGCGACGGAGCGCGACGTAGCCGAGTCCCGTGAGCGCGGTCGCGCGATCACCGCCGGCCTTGAGTGCGGCCTCGAAGTCCTTCGTCGCCTGATCGAAATTGTTCTGCGCCGAGCGAATGTAGCCGCGCCCGACGAGCGCGCGCGCGTTGTTGGGATCGACGGCGAGCACGCTGTCGTACGCGCCCTGCGCCGATTGATTCCCCTCGCTCAGCTGTCGCTCGGCCTCGAGCAGCAGATTGGTGATCTCCGTGGCCGCGGTGACGCGCACGGATGCGTAGGGGCGATCCCTGATGGTGACGAGGATGCTGTCGCCATCCTGCAGCGGCGCGGTCTGTATCGAGAAGCGCGCGACGCCGGCGTTGTCCGTGACCTGTGACGGGAGCGCCGCCGCGCCGCGAACGGGAAAGCGCTTGAGAACGACCGGCAGCTGCGACACCGGATTGGAGAACGGATCGGTGACGGTGACGGTGATGTCGCGTGTACCGCGCGCGCTGGCGCCGATGTCGAGCGTTTGCGGCGAGACCTTCACGAGCGACGGGGCGGCGGGGACCGTCGTGAGGACGAAGTCGGGGACGCCGCGCATCTCGACGCCGTCGGCATCGACGATGCGGAGATTGTAGTTGCCGGCGGTACTGCCGGCGGGGATGGAGAAGGTCGCGCGTCCATCGCGATCGGTGTTTGCGTTGAGCTCCACCTGCGGGCCGCCGGGGATGTCGCGCGAGCCGCGGAGCAGCAGGCGCACGCCGGAGAGCGGCGTCGGTCCGCGATGGATGGTGACGGTGTAGAGCGCGACGGTGCCGGCGGTGGCGTTCACACCGCGATTCGGCAGATCGATCTCCATCGGGCGGATCGGCGCGGGCGTCGCGATCTCGGCGTGCGCGACCTTGTTGTCGTTCGCGGTGCACTTCTGCATCGCGTCGATCACCGCCGGCGTTGCGCCGAGGGAGCGGAGATTGGTGTAGTCGCGCGGGGTGGGACCGAAGGCGAGACAGGCGCGCCGGATGATCGCGGCGATCTCGGGCTTGCTGTAGGTGGAACCGGTGAGAAATCGAACCAGATCACCCTTGTGGAGCGGGGCGGCTTCCTGGGCGCGCGCCGACGTCGCGGCGAGCGAGAAGCAGAGAGCGCCAGCGAGCGCGCTCACAGTGCGAGACATCATCGATTCCGTGTGTGAGTGAGCAGGGGGAGCGCGCGCGAGGGGCCCCTAATGGAAACCGCCGCGCGCGGCACGTTCAATGACCAATCCCTGACTTAACGCTTGTTCGACTCCGAGCGCAACGATCGATCGTCGCGAGTGAGAGGGCAGAGGGTGTGCCAAGGTGATGACCTTGTGCGTGATGCGAGGTGCGCGCGACGTGACGGGGATGTTGGGGAAGTGTGATGCCAAGTGCCCGGAGAAGCGATAGTGATGTTATTTACAGTTGCTATAATGTCGCTAAAAGAACGCTATAGTGCTGCTATTTCCGCGAAGAAGAACAAAATATTAGTGATTTCTAGCGAACTCGACTACATATAACCGTCCTCCGCCTCGCGCACTCCGTACCGCTCCTTCGAACGCTCCGCATCGTGATATCGGCCTGCTCAGCGAGTTGCGTTTTCTTTGCGCAGCGGTCACTGGGTTGACCTCCTTCACTCCGTGATTTCGTACTCGTGACCTTCCCATCCGCCACGACAGCCGCAAACTCGAGCCACGCCGGAGTTCCGAAGAGAATCGCGGAATTCCTGCTCGAGTTCGCGGTTGCTGTCCAGAAACACGCGATCTACCCGCTGGGGCATCCCCAGCTGGCGACCGCTGTGGACAAATGTGTACGGAGACTAGACGGCATCCTGAAGTCCGACGAGCCGGTCACTTTTGCATTCGCGCGCAACCAGGTGGTCATCGACACCGTTGCGACGGATCCCGCCAACTCGCTCATGCGGGAGCTCTCGCAGCGCATGCATCGCCAGCGCATCGGCTCGATCAGCATTCGCCCCGGCGTGTTGCGCGACGAGCTGGCCGACTTCCTGTACGCGTCGTCGATCGAGGAGAGCGAGAAGCCGCAGATCGCGATCGCCGCGCAGACGATGCGCTGGCCGCACATCCACGTCACGACGCTCATCTACGACAAGCTCGAGTTGATGGGCGACGAGAGCGGACTCACCGACGACGAGAACAAGCGCGCCGGTGCGAAGCTCATCTGGATCGCGCTCGCGCGCGCGACGCTGATGCTCGGCACCGATCCCTCGGAAGAGGATCTCCTCAGCCCATTCGTCTTGGCGAGCGCGCTCAACGACAAGCGTGATCCCGCGTACGATCAGTCGGTGGTCGGCTTCCTCCTCGAGCTCACCGAGTCGCTCAAGGGTCCGCAGAACGAGGATGCGATCAAGATCACGAGCCAGCTCGCGGATCTGATCAAGTCGCTGCAGCCCGCGGCGCTCGACCGGCTGCTCGAGATGGGCGGCGACGCCGAGCGGCGCAAGCGCTTCGTGACGGAGACATCGCAGCATCTCGCGGCGGATGCCGTCCTCGCGCTGGTGAAGGCTGCGGCGAAAGCGTCGAACCAGACGATCTCCAGCTCGCTCCTGCGGCTGCTCGGCAAGCTCGCGCTGCAGGCGGAGAAGGGCGGCTCGCTCATGCGCGCGGGCGCGACGACCGCGATGCGCGATCAGGTGGAGCAGCTCGTCGACAACTGGGAGACGCAGCGCCTGAATCCCGAGGGGTATCAGGAGGCGCTCGACCGCATGGCGCAGCGGCGCGTGTTCACGCTCATGCTGCAGCGCCAGCATCCGTGCGAGCCGAAGCGCCTCGTCGCCACGGCGCTCGAGACGGACACGCTGGGCGGGCCGGTGTGGCTCGCGGTGAACCAGCTGATCACGCACGGCGGCATCGCGATGCTCCTCGACCTGCTCGATCGCGCGCCCGCGAACAACGCGACGGCGGAGGAACTCTGGCCGCTGGTGGCCACGCCGGACAATCTGCGCCACCTGCTTCGCGAAGAGCAGATCGATCCCGCGCTGCTCGAGCGCATCTCGGCGCGCATGGGGCTCGACGTCGTCGAGTTGCTGCTCGACGGGCTCGAGACGAGCGAGACGCGGACGATGCGGCGCAAGCTGCTCGATCTGCTCGCGCGTTTCGGCAGCGATGCGGGGCCGATGATCGTGAAGCGGCTGATGAACCCGGACATCCCGTGGTACGTGCAGCGCAATCTCCTCACGCTGCTGGTCCTCCTGCCCAAGGTGCCGAGCGGGTTCTCGCCGCAGCTCTTCCTCACGCACTCGGACGAGCGCGTGCGTCGCGAGGCGCTCAAGCTGATGCTGCGCATTCCGGCGCACCGGCAGACGACGATCATCGCGGCGCTGAGCGATCGCGACGACGGCATCGTGAAGACGGCGATGGCGGCCGCGCTCGACAACTGCCCGAAAGCGGCGCTGCCGCTGATCATGCGCAACGTCGAGCGCCGCTCCGTGCATCCGGATCTCCGCGCGCTTGGCATTCGCGTCGTCGGCGCGGCGGCGGACCCCGAGACGCTCGACTGGCTGCTCGGCTACGCGGTGCGGCGGTCGAAGATCCTGCGTCGCATGAAGCTGCTGCCCAAGTCGACGGAGATGCTCGCGGCGCTCGCCGGCCTCGCGCATGGATGGAAGGAGGACCCGAGAGTGAAGAGCGTGCTCGAGCGCGCGCAAAAATCGAAGGACAGCGATGTCCGCGCCGCCGCCCTGCCAAGACGGAGACCGAGTGACCGATCCGATACGCTTCCTTAACGCCTTCGGGAAGTCGCTGTCCGCGATGGCGCTTTATGCACCCACGCATCCGGCGCGCGCCAAGAGTGCGCATCTGGCGTACGAGGCCGTGCAGGAGCTCCAGAAGTCGCAGCTCGTGCTGAAGTTCTCCTTCCTCGGCGACGAGGTCGTTTTTCAGAATCGCCAGGTGCGCGAGCTGAAGGACTGGGAATGGTGCGAGCGCTTCACGAAGGCGGGGGTGCAGCGCCTGGAGTTCGTCGCGCCGGTGATCAAGGAGGAGTTCGAGGACTTTCTGTACGAACTGATGGCGGAGGTGACGCCGGGGTGGCGCGATCCGCGCCACACGCAGCACAAGGAAGGAGTCGAGTACGCGAGCATCCGCTACGGCGCGGTCGGCGTGCGCGGCGACGCCGAGCAGTTTCTCACCGATCCGCTGCCGACGATCGGGATGAACTTTCCGCTCGATGAGGAAGCGGAGACGATCGAGATGATCTACGGCGAGGTGGCGGCGGGGCGTCCGCTGCCGGCCGGAGAGATCGAGACCGTCGTCGCGTCGCTCTCCGTGGCGATGCACGGCGACAGCGAGATCCTGATGCCGCTGCTGCAGCTCAAGGAGTTCGACCAGTACACGACGGCACACGCGCTGAACGTCTCCGTGCTGGTGATGGCGTTGTCTGAGTTCCTCGGGCTGGGCTCGCGCGACACGCGGGCATTCGGCGTGGCGGGGCTGTTGCGCGATGTCGGCATGACGAAGGTGCCGAAAGAGATCGTGTCGAAGGCGGGACCGCCGACAGACGACGAGTGGGACGTCATCCGTCGTCATCCGATCGAGGGCGCGCGCATCATCCTCATGAGCGAGCCGCAACTCGATGTCGCAGCGATCGTCGCGTACGAGCACCACATGCTTCCCGGCGGCCAGGGCTATCCGAAGCCGCACTTCGAGCGCGAGTGCCACTTCGCGAGCAAGCTGGTACAGGTGTGCGACTGCTACGACGCGCTGCGCACGCGACGCTTCCACCGCGGCGCGTGGACGCCGGAGAGCGCGCTGCGCTACGTGGAGGACAAGGCCGGCTCGGTGTTCGACGCCGAGATCGCGAAGTCGTTCGTGACGATGATGCGGCGGTGGGAGCGGCGGATCATCCCGATCGAAGAGGGGCAGCCGCTCCAGGCCCGGACCGCGTCCGAAGAAATGCCGGTGCCCGCGCATGCCTCGCTGATGACCCCAAAGGGCACCCCGATCGTCCGGACCTGACGGATCGGGCATTTCGGGAACAATCCGGGCGTTCTGCCCGTGACGCGGGCAGGGGGGTGACGGTCGTACTCTGAGGGGCCGACGACGGTTGGTCCCCATTCTTCGATCACCCATCCACGCCCCGTGCCCGCCCCGCACGCCAGCCCCAGCACGCCCATCGAACCGCTCAGCCGCGACATGGCCGACCTCATGGTCGAGCTGTCAGTCGGGCTGCACAAGTATTCGATGTATCCGGATGGGCATCCGCTGCTCGAGAGCGCGGTCTCGGGGATCACGCGGCGGCTCTCGCTGGTGCTCGCGGAACGGCAGATGATCGCGATCGCGGTCGCGCGCAATCATCTCGTCGTCGATGGCATTCCCACCGATCCGGCGCACGCGGTGACGCGCGACCTCGCGCTCAAGCTCTTTCGCCGGGAGATCGGCGCGATCCGGCTATACGAGGGCGTGCAGGATCTCGAGCTGCAGGAGATGCTCAAGACGATCGCGCGCGAGCCGAGTGTCGAGGGCGAAGAGGGTGCGCGCGAGTGGAAGCACGTGCGACTCTTTCCGCTCACGTACGATCAGCTCGAGCTGCAGCAGGACGCGGAGGATCAGACCGCGGAAGAGCGCGTCGGATGGGCAACGCAGCTCTGGGGGAAGTTGGCGTCGGCGTCGCTGTACGGCGGGATCGGTGATGGGGGAGGCGGGAGCGGAACCGGCAGCGGTGATGCGAGTGGCGTCGCGAGCGAGACGCCAAACACGCCGATGGATCCGCTCGCGCTCGCCAGCGCGATCGAGCGGCGCGAGCGCGATCCGGAGTTCGACAAGGGAATCCTCGCCTTCTTCGGCCAGTTCATGGACGAGATCAAGGCGAAGACCGGGAGCGCGTCGAATCAGCTGAAGCGCAAGGTGTCGACGCTCGTGAGCGCGCTGTCGCCGGAGACGCTGCAGCAAATTCTGAAGCGCTCGAGTCCGGGCGCGCAGCGGCGGCAGTTCATGCTCAATGCGTCGCACACGCTCGCGGCGGACACGGTGCTCGATCTCGCGAAGGCGGTCGCGGGGGCCACGAAGCACACGATGTCCGAGGCGCTGCTGCTGTTGCTGACGAAGCTCGCGAAGCACTCGGAGAAAGGCACGGCGGGGCGGCGCGACAAGGCGGACACCGCGCTGCGACAGAACATGCGCCAGCTCATCGATGACTGGGACGGCGCGGCCGCGCTCCCGGAAGAGAGCTACTGGCAAACGCTCGAGCAGCTGATCGCCGAGCCGGCGACGGATGCGCCGGCGAGCTCTGGGCAGTGGGATGTGAACGCCGAGTACATCGTACAGATGTCGCTGGAGGTGGAGCTGTTCAGCGCGACGGCGAAGCACGCGGTGGCCGAGATGGTGAAGCACGGGCGGATCTCGGCGCTCCTGGCGATGGTGGATCAGACGCCGGAGTCGAACACGGTGGTGTGGACGCTGCGCCGGCATCTCGACAACACGGGAACGATCCGGCGGTTGCTGCGCGACCGGCCGATCGACTTCGAGGTGTTGTACCGGCTCGTGGCGCGTGTGGGCTTTCCGGCGGCGGGGGCGCTGCTGGATGCGCTGGAGCTGGAGGATGACCGAACGGCGCGGTGGCGGCTGTTCGAGATGCTCGCGCAGCTCGGGCCGAAGGTGGGGGCGGCGGTGGTGGCGCGGCTGCCGGGATCGCCGTGGTATGTGCAGCGCAATCTGCTGCTGCTCATGGCGCGGCTCGAGGTGTGGCCGGAGGGATTCACCCCGCATCCCTACGCGAAGCATTCGGATCCGCGCGTGCGGCGCGAGGCCTACGCGCTGTTGCTTCGCGATGCTGCGACGCGGGCGGAGGCGATCGCGATGGCGGTGTCGGACGGCGATGAGCGGATCGTGCGCGCGGCGTTGAACGCGGCGCTCGAGGGCGGGTGCCCGCGCGAGGCGATCGACGTGCTCGTGGAGCGGCTGAGCGAGCGCTCGCTCGACGGGATGATGGCGGTGCTCGCGATTCGCGTGATCACGCCGGTTCGGCTGCCCGTCGTGCTCGATGTGCTGGTGAAGTCGGTGCTGGCGAAGAAGCGGCGGTGGTTTTTCGGCCGCAAGCTCGCGCCGAAGAGCCAGCCGATGCTCGCCGCGCTGGCGGCGCTCGCGTCGACGTGGCCGCTGGATCCGCAGGCGATGAAGGTGCTGGCGCTGGCGGAGCGCGACACGGATCCGGCGGTGCAGAACGCGATTCGCGGGCGGGTGCCGTGAGCAACGTGATCGCCGGCCCGGTGAAGTTTCTGTCGTCGCTGGCGCAGAGCCTGTCGACGATGATGCTCTATCCGCGCGAGCATCCGACGTGGGCGCGCGCGGTGGACGCGTCGTTCCAGCATCTGGAGGAGCTGCAGAACGAGAATCCGCTTCCGCAGTTCTCGTTCATCGGCACGGATGTGATCTACGGGCAGACGCCGATGCACGACATGAAGGATTGGCCGTGGGCGGAGAAGCTCGCGGGGGTGGGCGTGCAGCGGCTGGAGTTCAGCGCGGGGGTGGAGCGCGAGGAGTACGAGGAGTTTCTCGCGGAGGTGCTCACGCGGATCGTGCAGAGCGGCGCCGGGGGCGGGGTCGCGAACAGGTCGGCGCACACGTCGAAGCGGCGCAGCATCAAGTTCGGTGCGGTGATGGTGCGGGAGGAGGATGGCATCGAGGGTGGAGAAGGGGATGGCAGCGGCGAGGGAGAGGGCGTCGAGGGCGGGTACAGCGAGGGAGGCGGCAGTGGCGGCGGCTCGGGTGGCGGCAGCGGCGGTGGCCGCGGTCGAGGGCGCGGTCGCCGCGGAATGGGCTCCAGCACGCCGACGGATGAGCAGGGAGGGCTGCCGTTCGGACTCGAGGAAGAGGCGGGCGCCGTCACCTGGATGTACGAGCAGGTCGCGACGGCCGACGCCGTGCCGCTCGTCGAGGCGGACGCCGTCGTGCGCTCGCTCACCGTCGCGATGAAGGGCTCGAGCGCGATGATCATCCCGCTGCTCCGGCTCAAGGCCTCCGATCCATACAACGCGATCCACTCGATCAACGTCGCGGTGCTCACGATGGCGCTCGCCGAGTACCTCGGGCTCGGCAGCCGCGACGTGCACGAGTTCGGGATGGCGGCGCTGCTGCACGATCTCGGAATGGCGCGGATTCCGCGCGAGCTGCTGCTCAAGCCGATCGAGCTCACAGAGGAGGAGCGCACGGTCATCGAGCGACACACCATTGAAGGTGCGCGCATCATTCTCTCGAGCGATCGCCGGCAGGAGCTCTCGGCGTGCGTCGCGTACGAGCACCACCTGCGCCCCGACGGGAGCGGCTATCCGCACCGGCTCTTCCGCCGGCCTACGCACTACGCGAGCAAGCTCGTTCGCGTGTGCAGCGTCTACAATGCGCTGCGCATCGAGCGCGCACACCGGCAGCCGTATCCGCCGGGCCGCGCGCTGGTGTTCATCGATGAGCGCGCCGGCCGCGAGTTCGAGGCGGACATCGCGACGTCATTCACGACGATGATGCGACGGCTCGAGCCGCACATCACGGAAGTCGATCGCGACACGCGGCTCAAGACTCCCGCGGCCGCGATGGTGGCGATCCCGGACGACGCGATTCACCACTAGGGTGTGCCGGCGAGCTGCCGCGAGAGCAGCTCCGCCAGCCGGTCGTACGTCTCCGCCGCGCCGTGCTCCATCCCCGATGCGATCACCGCGTCGCGAATCTCCTTCGACGGCGCGAGCGATGTCGCCACGAGCGTCGTCTTGCCATTTTCCTCGGTGAGCACCGTAGTCACGACCGCCTCACCGGGAAAGTCATCGAATGCTTCGGTGTGGATCGAACCATCCGGAGGCGTGAGCGCGACGTAGACGCCACCCATTCCCATCGACTTTCCATCCGGGCCCTTCAGCACGAAGCGCCACCGCCCTCCAACCCTGAGATTGACCTCGCAGACGATGAGCGAGAAACCGTGCGGACCGAACCACTGTTTGAGCAGCTCCGGTTTCGTAAAGGCATCATAGACCATGGTGCGCGGCGCATCGAAGACGCGGGTGAGGCGCACCTCGCGATCGGATGGCAGCGTGACCTTGAGTGTCCCTGTGTTTTTCATATGCGGGCTCCAGTTGAAATGCGGACGGCCCAGATGCTCCTTCCGATCGTCGACTGCTTCGCGCCGACTGATGCTGAGGTCACTTGCTCACGTTTACGAGGCTCGCGAGCAGCACTTCGAGATTGTCGAAGCCGGCGTTCATCCCGCCCGCCGCGTCGCTCTCGAGCACGTTGTCGCGAATCTCCTTTGAGCCGTATTTCACGACGATCGTGAGCGTCGTCTTGCCTTCGCTCTCGACGAACGTCGTTGTATCGAGCGCCTCACCTTCGTACCACGATTCGTCGAACTTCTCGGTGGCGACGATGCGCTCGTTGGTGACGATCTCGCGATAGACGCCGCCCATCCCCATCTCCGTGCCGCTGACGTTGCGCCAGACGTATCGATAGCTGCCGCCGACCTTGAGATCGATCTTGCAGACGTCCCACGACCAGTCGGGGATTACGCCGAGCCACCTCTTGAGATATTCGCACTTCGTGTAGGCGTCGAAGACGAGTCTGCGCGGAGCATTGAACACGCGCGAGAACGCGACTTCGCGATCGCTGGGCGTCGTGATCGTAAGGCTGCTGTGCTTCATGATTGCTCTCCTCGGGGCATGAGTGATTGTGGAGTGATCTGCTGGACTGCCCAGCTGTTGCCATCCGGATCCTTGAAAAACACGAAGTAGATTCCCTGGCCGAGCTCTCGTACTTCGCTGGCATCGACGCCGCGATCGACGAGCTGCGCGCGCGCCGCGTGAATGTCGGATACGACGAGGTGAAGTCCTTGTACCGAGCCGGGTGCGGTCTTGACGACGCCCTTGCCGAAGCAGATCGAGCATGCGGACCCGGGCGGCGTGAGCTGCACGACGCGGAACTGCGGACCGGTGGTGACGTCGTGATCGAGTCGGAAGCCGAGCTTCTCGATGTAGAAGCGCTTGGCGGCGTCCACGTCGGCGACGGGGATCGGCACAAGCTCGAGCTTCCAATCCATTGGCGTCGGCTCCGTCATGACTGCTTCCCCTTTCGCTTGCGGCGGGGGGCCTTCGCCTCGTTCGCTTTGAGCTCGTCGAGGAGATCGTCGAGACGGAGAAAGGACTTCTCCCAGAACTCGCGATAGCCCTCGAGATACTGCGTGGCTTCGGCGAGCGGCTCGGCCTCGAGGCGACGCGGGCGGCGCTGCTTGTCGGCGGAGTGGGAGATGAGACCGGCGCGCTCGAGAACCTTGAGATGCTTGGAGATCGCGGGCTGGCTCATCGCGAACGGCTTCGCGAGCTCGGCCACCGACGCGTCGCCCGAGGCGAGGCGCGCGAGGATGGCGCGGCGGGTGGGGTCGGCGAGCGCGGCGAAGGTGGCGTCGAGGCGCGCGGGGGTCATCGGCCCATAACCATGTGGTTGCATAACTCATAGGTTATAGAACAGACTCCTTACCGTCAACCCCCCCCGCCATTTCAGGGGCTCAACCGGGGAGATGTGCAAGTGTGCGCGGGCGCGACGTCTCATCCTCGACCCAGAGGAGACTACCCATGCGCGCCCCGACCCTGCTGCTGCATCTCGCCTTTCCCGCCGCGCTCATGGCGCAGGGATGGATCATCCCGCGTCCTCCGATCGCTCCGCCCATCTGCCGCGACCGATGCATCCCGCAGCCGGTGGCGCTCGAGCGCACGTCGAGCAACGTCCGGGCGACGCTCGCCGATCACGTGCTTCGTTACGAAGTGGAGGAGACCTTTCGCAACCGCGGCGCGACAATGCAGGAGGCGGACTACATGTATCCGCTCCCCGCGGGCGCGGCGTTTCAGGAGCTGCAGCTCTCGATCAACGGGCAGCTCGTGAGCGGCGAGATCATGGACGCGGGGCGCGCGCGCTCGACGTACGAAGAGATTGTGCGACGCCAGCGCGATCCGGCGTTGGTCGAGTGGATGGGGTATGGGCTGCTGCGCGCGCGGATCTCTCCCATCAACCCAGGCGAGGAGAAGCGCGTGGTGCTGCGCTTCCAGGTGATCGCGCCGCGCGAGGGCGATGCCATTCGCGTCGACTATCAGCGCGGGAGCGGGCGCACCTTCGCGAGCTCCGGCACGCACGACACTCGCGAGTCGTCGTTCACGCTGCGCTATCCGAAGACCGGGCGGTGCAACGCGTACTCACCGACGCAGGATCTGCAGTCGCGCTCGAGCTCCGGGAACCAGTGCGTGGTCGACGCAGGGGGCGAGGGCGCCGCGGTGACGATTCTCATCCCATCACCGCGCACCGATCGCGCCGCGATCTCCGTCCTGGCGAACGCGCCCGGCTCCGAAGATGGCTTCGCGCTCGTCACGCTCACGCCGCCATCGGGTTCCACGGCGCGGGTGCCGCGCGACATCACCTTCGTGCTCGATGTGTCCGGCTCGATGAGCGGGCGCAAGATGGAGCAGGCCCGCGCGGCGGGAAAGCAACTGCTCGGCACGCTCACCCGCGACGATCGCTTTCGCATGATCGACTTCTCGAGCGACGTCCGCACCTTCCGCGACGACTTCGTGGACGCGACGCCAGCGAACATCACCGCTGCCACGCGCTATCTCGATCAGCTCCAGGCCAATGGCGGCACGAACATCGATGGCGCGCTCGACGCGGCGCTCTCACAGTCATCACAGCGTGAGGGCGACGACGATGAGTATGTGCACCGTGCGCCACGCCAGAGCGCGCGCCGGCTCGGGCTCGTGCTCTTCGTGACCGACGGCGAGCCGACGGTGGGCGAGCGCAGTCCGGCGGCGATCGCCGCGCACGCCGCTCGCGCGCGCGGAGACCAGCGCGTCTTCACCTTCGGCCTCGGCTCCGACGTCAACGCGCAGCTCATCGAGCAGCTCGCGCTCGAGGGGCATGGCACGGCGCAGTTCGTGCGCCCCAATGAAGATGTCGAGCGCGCGGTGGGGCTCGTCGCGTCGCGGCTCTCGAGTCCGGTCGCGAGCGATCTCCGCGTGACAGCGCGGTGCCGAGGCGACGGCGAGTGCGTGCGGCTCGTGCACGCGCTTCCCGAGGGTCCGGTCGATCTGTTCGCCGGCGAGGATCTCGTGCTCCTCACGCGCTACACCGGGAGCGGACCCGCGCGTCTGATGTTCGACGGGCGCAGCGCGACCGGACCCGTGCACTGGGAGACGACCGTCGATTTCCCCGACCGCGATCGCGACAACGCGTTCGTGCCACGGCTCTGGGCGACGCGCCGCATCGGATGGCTGAGCGCCGCGCGGAGGCAGAACGGCTCCTCGCCGGAAGTCGACGACGAGCTCCGCACGCTCGGCGAGCGGTATGGCATTCCGACGGAGCTCACGTCATATCTGGTGATGGAGCCGCAACTGGCGATGAATCGTCAGAGTATTGAGGATCGCGCGAGGAATGCGCCGATGCCGGCGAGCGCGCCGTCCACGAAGTTCGAATCGGCACGCAACGCGACGGAGCAGCGGGCGGCAAAATCGATGGCAACGATGGACAGGATATCTCTGCAGGAAGTCGTCATCGGCGTCGCTGGAAAGGTGGGCGCAACTGCCGATTCAGCAGCAAAGGACGAACGCGCCGATGCCGCGACGCGTGCGGGCAATCATCTCTTCGCGCGACGCAGCGGACGCTGGACCGATGTGGCCTTCAAGGAGGGAATGAAAATCGTGAAGATCAAGGCATACTCGGCCGCGTACTTCAAAGTGATCGATGCGATTCCCGAACTGCGCGAGTCGTTCGCGGTGGGCGAGAAGGTGCTCGTTGCCGGGAAGCACGTCGCCATCGAGATCAGCGACGCGGGCGCCGACCAGCTCGGCGACGCGGAGCTGCGCGCGCTCAAGGAGCAGTGGTAGCCGCGTGCACGACGTCGACCGTCTCTTCCGTGCGTACAACGAGATGCTCGTGCGGTATCTGACGCGCAGGCTCGGCGACCGCGATTGGGCGGAAGAGGTCGCGCAGGAGACGTTCGTGCGCGCGCTGAGGCAGGAGACGATGACGAACGAGCGTGCGTGGCTGTTCACGGTCGCGAACAACCTCGTGCGCGACGAGGCGCGCAAGGATTCTCGCAGGCGAAAGCACCTGACGATGCTGTACGACGAGGAGAAGGAGCGCAGTGTCGAGCCGGAGGAGACGGCGATGGAGCGCGCGCAGGATGCGGCGATGGCGCGTGCTGCCGTCGACGGATTGGTCGAGCGCGACCGGCTCGCGCTCTTGATGAAGGAAGAAGGGCTGGACTATTCGGAGATTGCGGCGGCGCTCGGGATGTCCGTCGGTTCGATCGGAACCACGCTCGCCCGGGCACGTCGCAGGCTCGTGGAAGAGTACGAGCGGTTGCAGCAGGAGCAGCAGAGGAGGGAGGGCAATGCAGCATCTTGACGAGGGAAAAATTCACGCGTGGCTCGATGGCGAGCTTCCCTCACCGGAGCGCGAGGCACTGGAGGCGCACGTCGCGCAGTGTGCGCAGTGCGCGGCGGCAGTGGCGGAGGCGCGCGGCTTCATCGCGGCGTCGACGCGCATTCTGACGGCGCTCGATTCGGTGCCCGGCGGAGTACTGCCAGCGGCATCGACCGGGTCGGGCATGGCCCGGCCCGCGGTGCGTCGCCGTTTCGTCGTGTCCCGCGCCTGGATGGCTGCGGCCGCGGTGCTCGTGCTGAGCACCGTGACTGTGATCGCGACGCGACCGGAAAACGAAGGTACGATCGCTAAGCTCGAGCGGCCTCAGAGCGTGGCGTATCGTCTCGACTCATCCCCGATCGCGCCACAACGGGCTCCCGCAGACACGGTCGCGGCGCCTGCGGCGACTTCGGAGAAAAAGGTACAGGACGTCGTTACCACGAGCGCTCCTGCCCCGATGCAGTCACGTACGGTCGCTCCGGACGACAAGCCAAAGCCCGTCGATCAGACCGAGCGCTTGAAGAAGCGGCTCCAAGCGGAGCGGCAATCAACGCGCATGCGAACGAGCAATGGCGCGCCGCCCGCGATGGCCAACGTGGTCCCGGCGACGCCGCCCGCGGCTGTCGCGGACGCCGCGAAAGACGCGGCAGACCAGCGCGCAGAACCCGGCGGGTCGCTGTCCGACTCGATTCGTGTGCGAGGGCTCGTGGCGAATGCTCAGGAGGTCTCGATTACCGGTCGCGTCACGAGCGAGGCTGGCGCACCGCTCGCGTCGGCCAGCGTCGTACTCGAGGGGACGGGGATCGGAACGATCACGCATGACGACGGCAGCTATGCGCTGGTCGTTCCTCCTTCGCGAGCGAATGGGCAGACAAAATCTCTCGTCGCCAGGCTCATTGGGTACAAGTCCGTTGTGGCTCCGCTCGCACTGGACAGCGAATCGATCACCCACGATTTCGTACTGGGAGCGAATCCGCTGGTACTCAACGAGGTCGTGGTCACCGGTCTGGGAACGACTTCGCCGGTCACGAAGCTCGGCTCGGCGATCGCGGGCAAGAGTGCATCGACCGACAGCGCCGCGCCGAAGCTGCTTTCGCGCAAGACGACCCACGTCGACGGCGATACCGTCGTCACGACCGTCTACAGTGTGCGCGGGGTGCATGTGTCGCTCATCGATCAGTCGAGTGTGCGCGACGAGGCGGGGCGTCTGCAGCAAAAAAGTGCAGCGAACGAGATGTCGGCGCAGTCGAGTTACGCACCGGCTGCGACGAACCGCGCGTCGGTGAACAGCATCTCCTGGTCGGACTCCACCGGCCACACCCGCACCTTGCGCGGACCGCTCACCCCCGAGCAGCTCGCGCAACTGAAGAAGACGCTCTTCGGCGCTACGCCTTAGCGATCTCCGCGTCTTCCTCGGCGTCCGCGTTGCTCGTGTCGTCCTCGCGCATCGCGCGGAGCACCGTGCCGCCGGCCGCGAGCGCGCCGAGGAGGATGAACAGGTAGAAGGTGTAGAATCGCCACCAGACCAGTGCCGCGCCGAAGATCGTCGCCGGAATCGCGTGTCCCAGCGACGCCTTGAATCCCACTTCGATCGCGCCGCCGCCGCCGGGGAGCGGTGAGACCGCGCTTCCCCACATCAGCGCGACCGGCCAGAGCACCAGCGGCGCGAGCGGCACGTGCGTCTCGCCCAGCGAGTAGACGATGGCGGGGAGGATCGCGATGCGGAGGCCGATGTGCAGGATCGACGCGAGCAGCGCGAGCGCGGTCATGCCCAGCCGCATGTGGCGGACCCCGCTGATCGCCGTGCGCAAGGTCGCAAGGGCGCGCTGCACCTTCCTCCAGCGCGCGCCGTGCAGCTTGAATCTCCGCGCCCACTTCGGCGCGGGGCCCGTGGTGCCGTACTTCTCCGAGAGGAACCAACCGATGGCGCCGGTGCCGAGGACGAAGAGCGCGTAGAGGCCGACGGCGCTGATGACGCCGATGAGCGTCGAGCCCGCGTTGTGGAAGAGGATGTAGAGTACGACCGCGACGACCGCGAGCGAAATCATCTCGAGGAAGAGCTCCGCGTAGATCACGAGGAGGATCTGCGCGGGCTTCATCCCGTCTTCCGTCATGATCAGATAACGCGCCGGCTCGGCGCCCGACTTGTTCGGCGTGATCGCCGCGCCGAAGTCGCCGCCGGCGCTCGCGCGCAGGGCGAGGCGATACGACATCGGGATGCGCATCGCGATCGCGCTCAGCCACACCTTCGCGCCGCGCGCGAGCAGCTCCGAGAGCGCGATGCACAGGAGCACGCCGTGCGCGGCGACGCCCATCGACACGGCCGCGTGCTGCTTCGGCCACGACGACAGGACGATGTAGAGGGACACGCCGATCGCCGCCACGAAGGAAGCGATCGCGAAAATCCAGCGCTTGACGCTCACGGCTGCTCCGTCAAGCGGCTACTCGCACTCCCAGCGCACGGTGATGGCGAGGTCGGAGCCATGTCGCTTCCCGACGCCGATGCGCGAGAAGTGCCCGGCGGAGAGCGAACCTCGGCGCCCGACGGGATCGATGAGCGTCGCCGTGCCGCTGCCGTCGCCGTAGGTCTGGCTGCGGAGCACGAACTGGAGATTCGAGATGCGCGGGTCCGCGCGCTTGCCGACCGCGCCGCTCCTCACCGGAATCGTTCCCTCCTGCGGCTTGACGATCTCGAACGCGACCTGCGCATCGCGCGTGAAGGCCTCGACCTTGGTTGTCGGCGCGCTGTTGTCGCCGCCGTAGGTGCACGTCGCGCGACCGTCGAGCGGCCCGTCGAAGCGCACCGAGCCCGTCACCGTCATCGACACTGCCGTGCCCTTTGCCGCGCGCGAGAGCTCCTGCGACTTCGCGGTCGCCGCGGAGTCGCTCATCGTGTCGGCGCTGGCCGCCTGCTTCTTGTCTTTCGCGCACGCAAGCGCGAGGAGCGCGGTCGCCACGACAGCGCTCCTGTGCATCACTGGGCAACCTTGCGCGCCGGAATCGTGAGAATCTCCACGCGATCCTTCGTGAGGAGCGGAACCGCGATGTGCATGCGTCTCGTGTCGATGCCGATGTCGGCGGGTGACGGGAGATCTCGAATCGCCTGGCGCACGTTGCCATCGCGAATCGACACCGTCGAGTCGGCCCAGCTCGTGACGATGAGGCGGCGATCGGCGAGAATCTCGACGCCGTCGAATTGCCCCGATCCATACCCGATGACCACCGGTTGAGCCGTGCCCGGGCGCCACGCGAGAATCTGCGGCACCTGGTCGTACGGCACGACGATGAAGCGATTTCCCGACGCATCCCAGGTGATGCCGTTGGGCCAATGCAGCGAGTCCGACGCGAGCGCGATCGTCGCGCGATGCGCCGCGTCGATGCGAAAGATCTTGTCCGCGCCGGCCACGTGCGCCATCGATGCGCCGCTCGGCTTGATGCCACTGTCGGTGACGTAGAGCGCGCCGTCGCCGCCCACGCAGATGTCGTTCAGAAAGATCGCCTTGAGCGGTGTGAGATCGACGGTGGCGACGACCGCGCCCGTCTTCACGTTGAACGCGCGCACCGCGTCGATGTCCGCCACCCAGAGCGTGTCGCCGATGAGCGCGAGCCCCTTCGGCGCATTGAGCGTGACGCCATTTCGGCCCCCGGCGATGAGCTGCAGCGAGTCGATGGTGCCGTCCGGCTTCATTCGCGAGATGAAGCCGTTGTTGTCCTTCGCGAGCGGGCTGCCGTTGATGTTCGAGACGTAGAACACGTCGTTGGCCGAATCGTAGCGCACGGACTCGGGCGTCTTGAAGCCGCTCACGCTCGCGGTGCGCCCGGGCGCGGTACTATCGATCACCGGCTCCTTCTTGCCGGCCTTCGCGGACTCCTTGTCTCGCCCGCACGCCAGCGCGCCGAGCATCGTTGCCGCCGCGAGCACGCGCCATCCGTTCTTTCCGAGCATCGTGTACACTCTTTCACCTGTCACGGGAGTCCGAGGAAGTAGTGCCGTTCGCTCACGGGAGTCAAGCGTTGCCGGCGTGTTTCAACTGCTGAATGCCCGAGCGCGTAATAAGTTCACCCGAACGCTGCGGAGCACCCGCCTAACCCACGATCCAAGAGGAAGTGGAAAATGAGATTTCCCCGAACGACGGTAAAGGCAGCGATTGGCGGCGCGGCACTGCTCTCGATGGTGCTGGTCGTGGTGGCGCTCCTCGCGAGCGTCGTGCCCGCCTCGGCCTCGGTCTCGAATGCGCAGAGCAGAGCGCCTCGCGGCTATCTCTTCATCGTCGGCGGCGGACCGCAGTCGGCCGCGATGGTCCGGCGCTTCGTCGACCTCGCCGGCGGAAAGAAGGCGAAGATCGTCGTGTTCGCGATGGCGAGCAGCAGCGGAAAGGAGAGTGGCGAGGAGAAAGCCGAGGATCTGCGCAAGCTCGGCGCCGAGGCGCGCTCGTACTTCATCGACCAGAACGAGGCGAATTCTGACTCCATGGTGAAGAACATGGAGGGCGTCACGGGCGTCTGGTTCGGCGGCGGCGATCAGGTGCTGCTCACCAAGGCGCTTCTCGGCACGCGGGTCGAGAAGGCGATTCATGCGCGCTACGAGGCCGGCGCGGTCGTCGGCGGCACGTCGGCAGGGGCGGCGGTGATGGCGAATCCGATGCTCACCGGTGAGGAGCGGCACCCGGGGGGCGTGCGGCCGCCGTCCGATTCGAGCGAGCATTTCATGACGATCGCGCGCGACAACATCGAGCTCGTGCCGGGCTTTGGCATGATCAAAGGCGTGCTCATCGACCAGCATTTTCTGCGTCGCCGCCGTCACAATCGCTTCATCAGCGCTGTGCTCGACACGCCGCCGCATTTGGGCGCCGCGATCGACGAGTCGACGGCGCTCATCGTGCACCCCGATGGCCACTGGACGGTGATGGGCGAGAGCGCCGTCTCGGTCTACGATGCGCGGCATGCCTCGATCACTCCCGCAGCCGCTCCTGTACTCGGCGAATCGGGGCTAATTTTGAGCGTGCTGCCATCGGGAAGCAGCTACTATCCAGCGACCGGCAAGGTCGAGCTTCCGAAGTAGTAGCAGCGACTCATCTCGCGAGACTCACCACAATGACGACGACATCGGATCCCCGACTCGAAGCGCTCCGCTTTCCGATTGGACGATTCAATATCCCTGAGACAATTTCAGCGGCCGATCGAGCGCGATACATGGAGGAAATTGCCGCCGCGCCCGCGGCGCTGCGCGCGGCGGTGAAGGGGATGAGCGAGGCGAAGCTCGACACGCCGTATCGGCCGGGCGGCTGGACGATTCGTCAGCTGGTGCACCACGTGCCGGACAGCCACCTGAACGCGTACATCCGGATGAAGCTCGCGCTTACCGAGGAAGAGCCGACGATCACGCCGTACATGGAAGAGCGCTGGGCGGAGCTGTCGGACTCGTTCGATGTGCCGGTGGAGTCGTCGCTGCGGCTGCTCGAGTCGGTGCATGAGCGGTGGCTCTCGGTCATGCGCTCGATGACGGAGGCGCAGTGGCACCGCGTCTACATGCATCCGGTATTGGGACGCTATCCGCTCGATCGCCAGGCCGCGCTGTACGCCTGGCACGGCAAGCATCACGTGGCGCACATCGAGCGCGCCACGTGATGGTACGGCGCGTTAGGGAACGCGCCGAGTGCCGCCGCGAATCAGACGTATCAGGAAGATCAGTACGATCGCGCCGATGAAGGCGACGAAGATCGTTCCGGCGAGGCCACCCATTGGGGCGCCCGCACCGAGCGCTCTGAAGATCCATCCGCCAATGAACGCGCCGACGATTCCAATGACGATGTCGCCGATGATGCCGTAGCCGACGCCGCCCACGACGAGCGAGGCAAGCACGCCGGCCACGAGCCCGACGACGATCCACCAGATCAGGGGGTCCATTTCAGTGTCTCCTCCAGGGAGTTCGTGAAACACTTCACGAAGTGCCTGGAGGCAACTCGCGTGCCTTGTTCAGAGGCGCGCTGCGGGGTTATTGCTCGGGAACGGCCATTCCCATGGCGTGATAGCCTTTATCGACGTATACGACGCTGCCTGTGATGCCGCTGGCGAGCGGACTCGCGAGGAATGCCGCGGCGGTACCGACCTCCTGCGCGGTGAGCGGCTCGGTGAGCGGCGCGTTGGCGGAGACGTAGCCGACCATCTTCTCGATGATGCCGATCGCGCTCGCGGCGCGCGAGGCGAGCGGCCCGGCCGAGATCGTGTTGACGCGAACGCCGAACCGCCGGCCGGCCTCGTAGGCGAGCACGCGCGTGTCGCTCTCGAGCGCGGCCTTCGCGGACGACATGCCGCCGCCGTAGCCCGGAATCACGCGCTCGCTCGCCATGTAGGTGAGTGAGAGCACCGACCCGCCGTCGCGCATGAGCGGGCCGAGGCGGCTGACCATCGCGATGAGGGAGTAGGCGCTCACGCTGAGTGCGGTGAGGTAGCCCTCGCGGCTGGTATCGAGCAGCGCCTTCTTCACCTCGGGGCCGTTGGCGAGGGAGTGGACGACGATGTCGAGCGGCTTCTCGCCGTGATCCGCGACGAGCCTGGTGGCGATCCCGTCGATCGAGAAGTCGCCGACGTCGGCATAGCGCTTGTTCGTGCGGACCGACTCGGGGGCGCCGGCGAGCGTGGTGTACTCGGCGTCGAGCGGATAGATCGACTCGAAGGCCATCTTCGCGCCCGAGGAGAGGACGAGCGATTCCTCCATCTTTCCGCGCTCGAGGAGATTGCGGAAGATGTTGAGCGCCGGCGGCCAGGTACCGACGACGACGGAGGCTCCGGCCTCGACGAGGGCCTTGGCGATGGCGAATCCGTAGCCGGCGTCATCGGCGACGCCTGCCACGAGTGCACGTTTGCCGGTGAGATCGATATTCAGCATGTGACTTGCGTCCGTTGGCGGGTGAAGCGCGCGAGGCGAGGTAAGCCGCGGCGAAGTAGCTTACAAAGTAGCCTCCAGTCTACCTGTAATGACAGCGATCACAACGACCGCAGCGTCGGCAGCGCCCGCCGTGCCCGATCAGATGTCCTCGACGATCGGTCCTCGCTTCGCGCGCGGGCTCTGGCGGATTGCGGCCGCGGATGCGTCGTCGGGGAACGCGGTGGAGCTGATGCGCGACGGGACCCGCATCTTCGACGCGATGATCGACGTCATCGCGGGCGCGCGCGAGAGCGTCATGCTCGAGTCGTATCTGGTCGTGAGCGACAGTGTCGGCGAGCGCTTTTCCGCCGCACTCATCGCGGCGGCGGCGCGCGGTGTGAAGGTGCGGATGATCGCGGACTGGGCGGGGAGCCGCGGAACCGCGCGCGCGTACTGGCGCCTCCTCCGCGAAGGGGGCGTCGACGTACGCATCTTCAACAAGCCGGGCTTCCGGCGGTGGCTCGGGCTGCTGCCACGCGATCATCGCAAGGTGCTCGTTGCCGATGAGCAGGTGTGTGTGACCGGCGGGATCGGACTCTCGGAGGTGTGGTCGGGATTCGCGATGCGCAAAAAGAAGAAGGCGCCGTGGCGCGACACGGCGGTGCTCATTCGCGGTCCGGCCGCGCAGGACATGGCGCGCGCATTCGAGACGATGTGGAAGCGCGCGAACTTCGAGGAGCGTCGCGCGGCGCGGCGGCACGCGGTGCGCCGTGCGCGAAACACGAATACGCTGCCAGGGCAGTCGCTGGGTGCGGTGGTCGGGATCATCGAGGGCGAGCCGTGGCGGCTGCGCGTCGCGCGCGCGCTGCAGATCCAGTCGGTGAGCGCGGAGAAGGCGATCTGGATCGCCAGCGCGTACTTCTATCCGTCGAGCGCGGAGATCGAGGCGCTGTGCGGCGCGGCGCTCGATGGCGTGGACGTGCGTGTGCTGGTGCCGAGCAAGTACGACCATCCATGGGTGCGCATGCTCACGCGCAGCGTGTACAAGCAGCTGCTGCGGAACGGCGTGCGGATCTGGGAGTGGAACGGGATCATGATGCACGCGAAGACGAGCGTGATCGACGGGCGGTGGGTGCGCGTGGGCTCCACGGACTTCAATCCCCTCGGCATCGCGATCAACTACGAGCTCGACGCGGTGATCGAGAGCCAGGAGCTGGGAAAGGCGGCGGAGGCGATGTTTCTGCGCGATCTCGAGGAGTCGACGGAGATCAAGCACGCCTGAGCGCGTGCGCCGGGTGGACCGCGGCGCCGTATCTTTCAAAGCATGAAGGCAGGAATTTTCGTCGTCGCGGAGCTCGGCGAGCCCGTGCGCGAGCAGATACTCGAGGTGCAGCGGTGGGCCGACCCGCGCCTCGCCGCGGGCACGCCGCCGCACGTGACGATGGTGGGCTCCTCGGGCGTGGGGCCGCTGCCGCTCGGGACGCCGGTCGAGCTGCTGCGCGCGAAGATCGAGCCGATCACGCGCGAGACGCCGCCGATCACGATGAAGTTCGAGCGCCCGCATCGCTTCATGCAGACGGACATCATCGTGCTCCCGCTCGATCCACATGGGCCGCTGCGCGTGCTGCACGAGCGCGTCGCGAGCACGGGGCTGCCGTTCGAGCGCGCGCGATTTCAGTTCTCGCCGCACGCGACGTTGAGCTTCTATCCGCGGATGACACGGGAGATGCTGAAACGGCTGCTGGCGTTGCGATTCGACGACGAGGTGGTGATTACGGGGCTGCAGTTCTACTCGACGCCGCACCCGCAGCCGAGCAGGAAGGTGCTGGATTTGAGGTTGGGAGGGTAACTGGACCGTAGAGCCGAGACGCGCTACAACCCCTTCAACACCGCCGCCTCGAGCTTCTGATCGCCGCCCAACCCTGTGTACACGATCTTCCCCGCGCGATCCACGACCACCACATACGACGTCGCCGGCACCGCGTACGCATCCGTCGCCGCGCCATCCGCGTCGAACAACACCGGGTGCGTGAAGCCGTATTTCGTGATGTAGCGCTGCACGCGCTCCGGCGACTCGTTCACGCTCACCGCCACCGATACGAACGTCACCTTCCCCGCGTACTTCTTCACGAGCGACAAGAGCTGCGGCTCGAGCTCCTTGCAGTTGCCACACCAAAGCGCCCAGAACTCGAGCACCACGGGCCCCTTGCCGAGATAGCTCGCGAGGTCGACGCGCTTGCCGTCGAGCGTCTGCACCATCGCGCCCGGCGCCTTCGCGCCCACCGCCAATCCCATCGGATCCTGCGCCGGCAACGCGCGCGCGAGCATCAGCGACATCGCGCCGATCGCAAACAGCGAGACCACTCTCATTCTCGACATCACAGCAGCACCTGTCCCATTGTCACGAAGTAGTACTCGGCCGCACCAATCATTAGTAGCGCGAAGAAGCGCTTCACCCATACCATCCACGCGCCTGCCTTCGGCAACCGCGCGAGCGCGCCCGAGAAAGTCCCAACGACGATGAGCAACGCCGTCATCCCGAACGAGAACACGAACAGATAGAGGAAGCCGAGTGTCGCGCTGCGCGTGCTTCCCACCCACGTGAGCACCGCCGCCATCACGGGCGCGCCGCACGGCGCCGCCACGACGCCCGACGCCGCGCCCATCATGAGCGCGCCGCCGAGTCCGCCGCTCTTTCCCGCCTGCGAGGCGCGCTGCATCACCCACGCCGGAATCGGCAGCGGCAGCGCGTCGAGCATCACGAGCGCGAACAACAAGAGCAAATTTCCCATCGCGAACAACAGCCATGGATTCGTACTCACGGTACCGAAGAGCGTTCCCGATAGCCCCGCGAGCACGCCGAGCAGCGCATACACGAGCGCGAGCCCGATCGCGTACGAGATCGTGAGCGTGAACGGGCGCCAACGCGAGTGCGCGCCGGTGCTCTCGCCGCCCACCAGCGCGACGGTGATCGGGATCATCGGGTAGACGCAGGGCGTCAAACTCGTGAGCACCCCCGCGCCGAAGAGCAGTGGGAGCGCGACGAGCGGATGGGAGAGGTCGGGAGAGATCAAATGGTCAACAGAATTTTGCCCGTCGTCTTTCGCGCTTCCATGTCCGCCTGCGCCTGCGCGGCGTTCGCGAGCGGATAGTCATGCTCCGCGCGCACCTTCAGCTCGCCCTTCGACACCCAATCGAAGATAGCGGCCGCGCGTCGCATCAGCTCCTCGCGCGAGCTCACATAGTTGCCGAGCGTCGGTCGCGTGAGAAACAGCGAGCCCTTGGGATTCAGAATCATCGGATCGATCGTCGGCGCGGGACCGCTCGAGGCGCCGAAGAGAACCATATAGCCGCGCGGCCGCAGCGAGTCGAGGCTCTTCAGGAACGTCGTCTTGCCCACCGAATCGTAGACCACGCTCACGCCCTCGCCGCCAGTGAGGCGCCGCGCCGCCTCCTGAAAATCTTCCTTGGTGTACAGCACGATCTCGTCAGCGCCGGCCTCGCGCGCGAGCTTCGCCTTCTCTTCAGTGGAGGTCGTCCCGATGACGCGCGCTCCAATGTTGTGCGCAATCTGCGTCAACAACAGTCCGACGCCGCCCGCCGCCGCGTGGATCAGGACCCACTGCCCCTTTTGCACGCGAAAGCAGTCCGTCACCAGAAAGTGCGCCGTCATCCCCTGCAGGAGAATCGCGGCCGCCATCCGATCATCGACGCTCGCCGGAATCGGCACCAGTCGCTGCGCCGGCAACACCGCGAGCTCCGCGTAGCTGCCCTTGATCATCACCCACCCCACGCGATCGCCGACCTTCACCTCCGTCACGCCACCGCCGAGCTTCTCGACAACGCCGACGCCCTCCACACCCGGAGTGAACGGGAGCGTTCCTTGATACGTCCCCGCGCGATGGTAGATGTCGGTGAAGTTGACCCCGGCGTAGCGCACGCGCACCAATGCCTCGCCCGGGCCGGGCACCGGATCGGGAAGCTCATCGTACTCGAGAACCTCCGGACCGCCGTAACGCTTGATCTGAATCGCCCGCATGCCGCGAACTCCGCGTGTTTGTTGTGGCCCGCTAGGGCCTGCGTTTTGCCAAAGGTAGCCCGCGGTCGCCCGCAGCTGCGATTCGCATATCTTTCACCCGCGCGTGAAGCCGCCCGCGGATCTCGTTCCCCAACACTTCCTTAATGGCTTCTCCGACAATCCGACGCCGCACGACGAAGGTGACCACACCGCGGCCGCTCGCGCCCGTGGTGATCGAATGTGTCGCGCCAGAGCTGGATGCGGGACGTTATCCTGTCAAACGCATCGTCGGTGATGCTTTCGAAGTTCGTGCCGACATCCTCAAAGACGGTCACGACCTGCTCTCCGCCCGCGTTCGCTACAGCGGACCCGCCGACGCGGAATGGCGCACCGTTCCCATGATCTACGACCAGAACGCCGACCAGTGGGTGGGTGGTTTCAAGGTCGACCGGGCGGGGCGGTGGATGTACACTGTCGAAGCGTGGACCGATCGTTTCGGCACGTGGCGCAGCGAGCTCCAGAAAAAAGTCGGCGCCGGCCAGGATGTGTCCTCCGAGCTTCTCGAGGGCGCAGAGCTCATCGACGCCGCCGCTCGGCGCGCACGTTTCGGCGATGCGCGCAACGAGCTGCGCGCCGCCGCGCTTGCGATTCGCGATACGCGCACGCCGGGCGCCGAGCGCGTCGCGATGGCGCTCGACGCGCAGCTGCACACGCTGCTCGACGACAACTACCTGCCACCCGATCTCACCGCCTACGCGCGCGAGCTCGAAGTGTGGGTGGATCGCGAGGTCGCGGGGTTCGCGGCGTGGTACGAGCTCTTCCCGCGTTCTCAGACCACCAGCCCCGCGAAACACGGCACCTTCCTCAGCACCGCGGCTGCGCTCCCGCGCATCGCATCGCTCGGCTTCGACGTCGTCTATCTCCCTCCGATTCATCCGGTGGGGATCTCTGCACGCAAAGGGCCGAACAATTCGCTCGCTGCGGGGCCGAATGATCCGGGAAGTCCATGGGCGATCGGCAACGACGCCGGCGGACACTCGGCCGTCGAGCCCAAGCTCGGGACGATCGACGACTTCGACACGCTCGTCGCTACCGCGGAGGGGCTCGGACTCGAGATCGCGCTCGACTACGCTCTGCAGTGTTCCCCAGATCATCCGTGGCTCAAGGAGCACCCCGAGTGGTTCTTCGTGCGTCCCGATGGCACCATCAAGTACGCGGAGAATCCGCCGAAGAAGTACCAGGACATCTATCCGCTCAACTTCTGGTGCGATGATCGCGACGGGCTCTGGAACGCATGTCGCGACATCCTGATGTTCTGGAGCGAGCACGGCGTGCGCACCTTCCGCGTCGACAATCCGCACACGAAGCCGTTCGCGTTCTGGGAGTGGGTGATCGATGAGGTGCACGCGAAGTATCCAGACGTCGTCTTCCTCGCCGAGGCGTTCACGCGCCCGCGCACGATGAAGCTGCTCGCCAAGCTCGGGTTCACGCAGTCGTACACGTACTTCACCTGGAAGAACACCGCGGGCGAGCTGCGCGACTGGTGGGCGGAGATGAACAACCCCGACGCGCTCGAGTACATGCGCGGTAATTTCTTCGCGAACACCCCTGACATTCTGCACGAATATCTGCAGCACTCCGGCCGCCCCGGATTTCGCGTGCGGCTGCTGCTCGCGGCGACGATGTCACCGCTCTACGGCATCTACAGCGGCTTCGAGCTCAGCGAGAACACCCCGCTCCGACCGGGGAGCGAGGAGTATCTCGACTCCGAGAAGTATCAGATTCGCGTGCGCGACTGGGACGCGCCGGGAAATCTCAACGGCGACATGGCGTTGCTCAACACGATCCGCCGCGACAATCCAGCGCTGCAGCGCATGGACAACCTCGCCTTTCGCGAATCCGAGAATGAGCAGGTGCTCTTCTTCACGAAGACGGCGCCCGGATGGCGAAACGATCTACTCGTCATCGTGAATCTCGATCCGGCTCGCGCGCAGGAGACGGTGGTCACGGTGCCCCTCGCCGAGCTCGGTCTCGATCCCGACATCCCGTACGTCGTCGAGGATCTCTTCACAGGCGCTCGCTACAGCTGGCGCGGTGCACGCAACTACGTTCGGCTCGACCCGAGTGTTCAGCCGGGGCATATCTTCCGGTTGCAACGTTGATTCATCATGACGGCCCCCACCATCGGTAACATGACCGATCGATCCACTCCGCCGATCTCCGCCAACGATCCGCTCTGGTACAAGGACGCGATCATCTACCAGACGCACGTCAAGGCGTTTCGCGACAGCAACGGCGATGGTTTCGGGGATTTTCCCGGATTGATTCAGAAGCTCGACTACATCCAGTCGCTCAACGTCAACACGCTCTGGCTGCTGCCGTTCTATCCGTCGCCGCTGCGCGACGACGGCTACGACATTTCCGAGTACGAGTCCGTGCATCCGCAGTACGGCACGCTCGAGGATTTTCAGCGACTGCTCGACGAGGCGCACGCGCGCGACATCCGCGTGCTCACGGAGCTCGTCATCAACCACACCTCCGACCAGCACGCGTGGTTCCAGCGCGCGCGCACCGCGCCGCGCGGCTCGCCCGAGCGCAACTGGTACGTGTGGTCCGACGATCCCACCAAGTACAAGGATGCGCGCATCATCTTCACCGACACCGAGGTCTCGAACTGGACCTGGGATCCGGTCGCCGAACAGTTCTATTGGCATCGCTTCTTCAGCCACCAGCCCGATCTGAACTTCGACAACCCCGAAGTGCTCGACGCCGTGATCGGCGTCATGCGCTTCTGGCTCCGCATGGGTGTCGACGGCATGCGGCTGGACGCGATTCCGTATCTCATTGAGCGCGACGGAACGAACTGCGAAAATCTCCCCGAGACGCACGCGGTGCTCAAAAAAATCCGCGCCGCGCTCGACGCGGAGTTCGAGAACAAGCTGCTGCTCGCCGAGGCGAATCAGTGGCCGACGGATGTGATCCCGTACTTCGGCGCAGGGAAGGAGTGCCACATGGCATTCCACTTCCCGCTCATGCCGCGCATGTACATGGCGATCCGCAAGGAAGATCGCAGCCCGATCGTGGAGATCCTCGCGCAGACGCCGCCCATCCCCGACGACTGCCAGTGGGCGATCTTCCTCCGCAACCATGATGAGCTCACGCTCGAGATGGTGACGGACGAGGAGCGCGACTACATGTATCGCGAGTACGCGAGCCAGGCGCGCATGCGCATCAACATCGGCATCCGCCGCCGCCTCGCGTCGCTGCTCGACAACGGGCGCCGCCAGATCGAGCTGATGAACGCGCTCCTGCTCACGATGCCCGGAACGCCGATCATCTACTATGGTGATGAGATCGGCATGGGCGACAACGTCTTCCTCGGCGACCGCAACGGCGTGCGCACGCCGATGCAGTGGAACGGCGGCTGGAACTCCGGCTTCTCCGACGCGGATCAGCAGGCGCTCTACTTTCCGCTGATCATGGATCCGCCGTACGGCTATCAGGGAGTGAACGTCGCAGCGCAGGAGCGCACGCAAACGTCGCTGCTCCGCTGGATGCGCCGCATCGTGAAGGTGCGCACGCAGCACCGCGCGTTCGGGCGCGGCACCTTCGAGATGCTGCTTCCGGAGAACCGCTCGGTGCTCGCCTACCTTCGCTCTTATGAAGGCGAGACGATCCTCTGCGTGAATAATCTCTCGCGCTTCGTACAGCCCGCGCGGATCAACTTGCAGCGATTCATCGGCATGGTGCCGGTGGAAATGATCGGTAACATCCGATTTCCGCCCATCACCGAAAATCCGTATCTGTTCGCGCTCGGTCCGCACAACTTCTACTGGTTCAAGCTGGCCTCCGCTGAAGAAGCGCCGGAGCGGCGCGGGGAGGACAGACGCTGACACTCACCGTCGCGGGCGCACTGGAAGATGCGCTCGCGCCCGCCGCGCTTCGCGCCATCGACTCGGCCACGCTCGCCGGGTTTCTGCGCGAGCGGCGGTGGTTCGGTGAGAAGTCGCAGCCGTCGTTCGTCGCCCGCATCGTCGACGTCATTCCGGTCGTCGGCGAAGGGCAGCGATGGGCGGTCACGCGCATCGAGGTCTCGCTGGAAGACGGGTCCGTCGCGAACTATCAGCTCCCGCTCTCCGTGCGCGAGCGCGAGATGAGCCGCGTCCAGGCGCCGGCTGCCGTGCTCGCGCTCGTCGAGAGCACTGTGGTGAAGGGAATTCTCTTCGATGCGATCGACGATCCCGCCTTTCGCGCGCGCATCGCACGCGCACTCTCAAATGGCGAGCACCTTCCCGGCGAGGGCGCGTCGCTCCACTCCGAGCGCGTCGCACGCAGCGGGCCGCGCCTCAGCGGCGCATCGCACGTGGTGGGCGGAGAGCAGAGCAACAGCTCGATCAGCTTCGGTGAATCTGCGATCTTCAAGCTCTTCCGCCGCCTCGTGGGCGGCGAGAGCCCCGACGTCGAGATCTCGCGCTATCTCACCGCGCACACGAGCTTCCGCCACACGCCCGAGCTCTACGCGGTGCTCGTCGTCGATCACGACGGTCAGCGCGCGGTTGCCGGAATGCTCTCGCGCCTCGTTGCCGGCGCAATGGATGGCTGGGCACACGCGCTTGCCCGCGCCCGCGCGTACACGCACAGCGATCATGACGTGCGCCACGATCCATTCGAGGCCGAGGCCCAGCAGCTTGGCGCCATCACCGCCGAGTTGCATCGCGCGCTCGCGCAGCCCACGGACGATCCCGCGTTCGCGACCAGGGACGCGACCGCCGCCGATGTCGCGCGCTGGTCCAGCGGCGCGCGGCGCTCGGTGGAGCAGGGCTTCGAACTGCTCGAGCGCCTCGCTCCCAAACTCGATGCGCGGTCACGGCCACTCGCGCTGGCCATCGCCGGTCGCCGCGCTGAAGCCTTCGAGAAGCTCGGCACCATCATCACTTCGCTCGGCGGCGCCGCCGCCGCGGGAATTCTTTCGCGCCACCACGGCGACTACCACCTCGGCCAGGTGCTCCGCACCGAAACCGATTGGATGATCATCGACTTCGAGGGCGAGCCCGCGCGGCCGCTCGCGGAGCGGCGCGCGCTCAACAGCCCGGCGCGCGATGTTGCCGGGATGCTGCGCTCGTTCGCGTACGCGGCGGCGACCGCCGCCTCGCACGACGTCGCGGATCGCGAGCGCGCCGGACAGTGGGAAGCGATGGCGCGCTCCGCCTTTCTTCGTGGCTACGGAAATTCGAGCGCGCCCGCGATGGTCGCGCTGTTCGAGCTCGAGAAGCTCTTCTACGAGCTCGCGTACGAGCTGAATAACAGGCCCACATGGGTTTGGATTCCGTTGATCGGAATCGAGAAGATGCTCGCATCGAGCGTCGTTTGACGGCTCCGTACGTGGAACTGGACGTCGCGTACGGCGCAGTCCCTGTTGCAGACGCGACGCAGTTCGCGGTGTGGGCTCCGAACGCTCGTCAGCTTTCCGTGCGGGTACACACCGGGGCCGCGGCCGGTGAGCATCCACTCGTGCGCGACAAGCGAAGCATCTTCCGGGCGACCATTGCCGGCGTGATGGCCGGCGACGACTACGCCTATCGAATCGATGGTGGCGCCGAGCGCCCCGATCCGATGTCGCGATGGCAGCCGCATGGCGTGCACGGCGCCTCACGCGTAGTCGATCCGCACGCGTTCACGTGGACCGATCGCGCCTGGAAGGGAATCGAGATGGCGGACTTCGTCATCTACGAGATGCACGTGGGCACGTTCACTCCCGACGGCACCTTCGACGCGATCATTCCGCGCCTCGCTTCATTGCGCGAGCTCGGCGTTACTGCGATCGAGCTGATGCCGGTCGCGCAGTTTCCGGGTGCGCGCAACTGGGGCTACGACGGCGTGCAGCTGTACGCGCCGCAGAACAGTTACGGCGGCCCCGATGCCCTGAAGCGCCTCGTGGACGCCGCGCACGCCGCAGGACTCGCGGTCGTTCTCGATGTCGTCTACAACCACATCGGTCCGGAAGGAAACTACCTCGCGGAGTACGGCCCGTATTTCACGGACGCGTATCGCACGCCGTGGGGCCCTGCCGTGAATTACGACGGCGCCTACAGCGATGAGGTGCGCCGTTTCATCATCGAGAACGCCTGCTACTGGGTGCGCGAGTTCCACATCGACGCGCTGCGCCTCGACGCCGTCCACGGCATCTACGACTTCCGCGCGGTGCACCTCTTCGAGGCGCTCACCGAGCGAGTGCACGAGCTCGCGGTTGCTCTCGGTCGCCACGTGCAGGTGATCGCCGAGAGCGATCTCAACGATCCGCGTCTGCTGCGCCCCGTGGCGCGCGGCGGCTACGCGATGGATGCGCAGTGGAGCGACGACTTTCATCACGCGGTGCACGTCGCGCTCACGGGCGAGCACGTGGGCTACTATGAAGGGTTCGCGAAGCACGGCGACATCATGGCGATTCAGGATGCGCTCGCGCATCGCTTCGTCTTCCGTGGTCAGTACGCGCCACACCGGCACCGAGAGCACGGCGCGCCCGCCGACGATGTCTCGGCCGAGCACTTCGTGGTGTTCATTCAGAATCACGATCAGGTGGGCAATCGCGCCGCAGGTGAGCGGCTTGGCGCGCTCGTCTCGCTCGATGCGCTCAAGCTGGCGGCGGCGCTGCTGCTGCTCTCTCCGTACGTGCCGCTGCTCTTCATGGGCGAGGAGTACAACGAGCCCGCGCCCTTTCAGTATTTCGTGAGCCATGCCGATCGCGATCTCGTCGCAGCCGTGCGGAATGGACGCCGCGAGGAGTTCGAGTCGTTCGGATGGGCGAGCGAAGTGCCCGACCCGCAGGCCGAGGAGACGTTCGCGCGCTCGCGCATCCACTACGAGCTGCGCGAAACGGGCGAGCACGCGACGCTGCGCGAGATGTATCGCGAGCTGCTGAAGATTCGGCGCGAGGAGCCGGCGCTCCGCCCTGGGGCCGCGCGCATCTCGGTGCGGAGCGACACAGGTGCACGCGGGCTCGTCATGCGACTCGACGCGCCCGGTGCGCGCAGCCTCCTCGCGCTGTTCAATTTCTCCGATGCCGAAGTGACGATCCCGCTGCGGCACGATTCCGGCGATTGGAAGCAGCGTTTCGCAACCAAGCCCGGTGTCGCCGCCGTGGACGGCGACATTCGCTTCGTAAGTCTGCCGCCGGTTTCGGCGGCGCTATTCTCTCTCGACATTGGCTGACATGCGCGTTTGGCCCGGTCAACCCTATCCGCTCGGTGCGACGTGGGATGGAGAGGGTGTCAACTTCGCGATCTTCTCGGAAAACGCGACGGGCGTACAGCTCTGTCTCTTCGACGCGCACGGCGATGCGCACGAGCGCCAGCGCATCCCCGTCGTCGAGCGCAGCGATCAGATCTGGCACTGCTACCTTCCCGACGTGCGCCCCGGGCAGCTCTACGGCTATCGCGTGGAGGGGCCGTACTCGCCCGAGGAAGGACATCGCTTCAATCCGAATCAGCTGCTCATCGATCCGTATGCGAAGGCGATCAGCGGCGCGATCCAGTGGAGCGATGCGCTGTTCGCGTACAAGGTCGGGAGCGATCGCGAGGATCTCGAGATGAGTCACGCGGACAGCGCGGGCGGAATGCCGAAGTGCGTCGTCATCGACAACGCATTCACCTGGGGGAACGACGCCCCGCCGCGCACGCCGTGGAATCGCACCGTCATCTACGAGGCGCACGCGAAGGGGCTCACGGTCCGCCACCCTGGTGTGCCCGAGGAAATTCGCGGCACCTACCTCGCGCTCTCCTCCGACGCGATCATCGATCATCTCAAGTCGCTCAACGTCACCGCGCTCGAGCTGCTCCCCGTCCATCACTTCGCAGTGGATCGGCTGCTCGCCGAGAAGGGGCTGACGAATTATTGGGGCTACAACACCGTCGGGTTCTTTGCTCCCGACGTGCGCTACGCCGTGGGCAACCTCGGAAGCCAGGTCGTGCAGTTCAAGTCGATGGTGAAGACGCTGCACTCGGCCGGCATCGAGGTGATTCTCGACGTCGTCTACAATCACACGGCGGAGGGAAATCATCGCGGGCCGACGCTGTCGCTCAAGGGAATAGACAACAAAGCTTACTATCGGCTCCAGCCCGACAACCCGCGCTTCTACACCGACTACACGGGCACCGGGAACAGTCTCAACATGCTGCACCCGCGCACGATCCAGCTGATCATGGATTCGCTGCGCTACTGGGTGACCGAGATGCACGTCGACGGCTTCCGCTTCGATCTCGCGCCCGTGCTCGCGCGCGAGCTGTTCGAGGTCAATCGCCTCAGCGCGTTCTTCGACATCATCCACCAGGATCCCGTGCTCTCGCGCGTGAAGCTGATCGCCGAGCCGTGGGACCTCGGCCCCGGCGGCTACCAGGTGGGGAACTTCCCAATCGGATGGGCGGAGTGGAACGGGAAGTATCGCGATGACGTGCGCAAGTTCTGGCGCGGCGAAGCGGGAATGGTCGACGAGCTGGCCTCGCGCCTGTCCGGCTCGAGCGATATCTATCAATGGAGTGCGCGCGAGGCGTACGCGAGCGTGAACTTCGTCGTCGCGCACGATGGCTTCACGCTCAACGATCTCGTGAGCTACGAGAAGAAACACAACCTGGCGAATGGCGAGGAGAATCGCGACGGCAGCGACGACAACATCAGCCGCAACTGGGGCGTCGAGGGACCGAGCGATGATCCCAGGGTCATGCGCCGGCGCGATCGCGAGATCCGCAACTTCCTCGCGACGCTGGCGTTCTCGCAGGGCGTGCCGATGATCGCGCACGGCGATGAGATTGCGCGCACGCAGGACGGAAACAACAACGTCTACGCGCAGGACAACGAGATCTCCTGGATGAATTGGGATCTCGACGAGCGCGAGAAGGGAATTCTCGCCTTCGCGCAGCGCGTCTTCGCCATCCGCCGCGCCAGTCCGGCGCTGCGCCGGCGCCACTTCTTCCGCGGCCGCCCCGTCGAATCGGGGGCGAAGGAAGTGATGTGGCTGCGCGCCGATGGCAAAGAGATGACGGACGCGGAGTGGCACAGCACCACGAGCCACTCGCTCGGCATGCTCATTCGCGGCGAAGCCTCGGACGAGATCGATGAGCGCGGCCGCCCGATCAAGGGCGATACGCTGCTTCTCATCGTGAACAATCGCGAAGGTGAAGAGGCGTGGATTCTCCCTACGCTCGAGATCCCGGGGCAGTGGGTGCTCATGGTCGACACCGATCGCCCGACGATCATCGACTGGCCGGTGGATGAGCTCACGCTCGCGTCGTTCTCGCTCGTGCTCCTGCGCTACCAGCTGGAGAGCGCATGAGCACATCCGGATCGTCTCCGGCGGCGCTCGCCGGACTCGACGCGAGCGAGATCGATCGGCTTCTCGCTGGCGATCACGACGATCCGCACCGCATCCTCGGCGCGCACATGTCGAAGGCCACGGCCGCGCCGGGGGTGATTCTGCGCGCGATGCATCCGGATGCGGTGCGCGCCGAGGCGCTGCTCGCGGAAGGAAAGCGCGTGGAGCTCGAGCGGCTCGCGGGCGGACTGTTCGGCGCCTTCATCGCCGGCGCCACGCTCCCCATGCGCTATCGGCTGCGCTTTCACTTCGGTGGCGGCGCGACGTGGGAGCGTGGCGATCCGTATCGCTTTCTCCCCACCGTCGGCGATGTCGATCTCCATCTCTTCAATGAAGGGACGCACCGCGAGCTCTGGAACATGCTCGGCGCGCACCCGCGCGAGATCGACGGCGAGCGCGGCGTGTCGTTCGCGGTGTGGGCGCCGAATGCGCGCAGCGCGGCAGTGATCGGTCAGCACGAGCAGTGGGATGGACGGCTGCTCCCGATGCGCAGGCTCGGCTCGTCGGGCGTGTTCGAGCTCTTCGTTCCCGATGTTGCTCCGGGCACGATGTACAAGTATCAGCTTCGCACGCGCGAGGGCAGTCCGCGCATCAAGACCGATCCGTTTGCGTTCGGCATGGAGGCGCCGCCCGAGACCGCGTCGTGCGTCGTCGACCTCGCGCGCTACGAGTGGCGGGACGCGGCGTGGATGGATGCGCGCCCCACGCGCGACAGCACGAAGCTCCCGATGCTCATCTACGAGCTCCATTTGGGCTCATGGGCGCGCGTCCCCGAGAACGACAATCGTCCGCTCACCTATCGCGAGCTCGCGCCGCGACTCGTCGAGCACTGCCAGCGCCTCGGCTTCACGCACGTGGAGCTGATGCCGGTAATGGAGCATCCGTTCACGGGATCGTGGGGCTATCAGGTGTCGGGGTACTTCGCGCCCACGCGCCGCTACGGCTCGCCCGACGACTTCAAGTATTTCGTCGACAGGCTGCATCAGGCCGGGATCGGAGTGATTCTCGATTGGGTGCCCGCGCACTTTCCAAAGGATGACTTCGCGCTCCGCCGCTTCGACGGCACCGCGCTCTACGAGCACGAGGATCCGCGACTCGGCGAGCACCCCGACTGGGGAACGCTGATCTTCAATTATTCGCGCACCGAGGTTCGCAACTTCCTCATCGCGAATGCGCTCTTCTGGCTGCGCGAGTATCACTGTGACGGGCTGCGCGTGGATGCGGTCGCGTCGATGCTCTACCTCGACTACAGCCGCAAGCCGGGCGAGTGGCTGCGCAACCGCTACGGCGGGCGCGAGAATCTCGCGGCGATCGATTTTCTCCGCGCAATGAACGAGGCCGTGCGCATCGACGCGCCGGGGTGCTACACGATTGCGGAGGAGTCCACGTCGTGGCCCGGGGTGACGAAGCCGCCGCACGAAGGTGGGCTCGGCTTCACCTACAAGTGGAACATGGGGTGGATGCACGACACGCTGGCGTACTTCAGCCAGGATCCGCTCTACCGATCGTATCATCAGGATCAGCTCACCTTCGCCATGATCTACGAGTACAGCGAGCGCTTCATCATGCCGCTGTCGCACGATGAAGTGGTGCATCTCAAGCGGTCGCTGCTCGAGAAGATGCCCGGCGACGCGTGGCGGAAGCTCGCGAATCTGCGACTGATGCTCGCGTACATGTACACGCGGCCGGGGAAGAAGCTGCTGTTCATGGGCACCGAGATCGCGCCGTACGCCGAGTGGAACCACGACGTGAGCCTCGACTGGCACTTGGCGGATGATCCGGCGCACGGCGCCTTCCTGCGCTTCGTGCAGGAGCTCGGCGCGCTCTACGACAGCCGTCCGGCACTCTGGCGCGACGACTTCGATTCGCGCGGATTCTCGTGGATCGATGTCGCGGACAAGATGAACTCGGTGGTGAGCTACGTTCGTCGCACTGACGACTCGCTCGCGGTGATCGTGCTCAACATGACACCGGAGCCGCGCGAGAATTATCGCGTGGGCGTGCCGCAGGCCGGGAGCTACGACATTCTCCTGTCGTCGGACTCGCAGCGCTTCGGCGGGAGCGGCTTCGGTCAGGAGGGCGTCGTGCACACCGACGCCGCGCCCTTCCACGGCTTCCCGCAGTCGCTCGCGCTCAATCTCCCGCCGCTCGGCGCGCTGATTCTCGCGCCTCGCTAGCCGGCTCGCGACCTCGATCGGCGTAGTTTTTGCGCGCCCTGTTCGTGCTCAGCCCCATCCTCGGGCGGCGAACATCACGGGGGCAATATGAAACGCATGCTTTCACGCGACATCACACTTCCGGTGCTTGTCGCGAGCCTTGCGCTCGCCGGTTGCAAGGGGAAGGACAAGGCTGCAGGCGATACGACTGCCGCCTCGGCCATGGCGATGCCGGACACAACCAGAATGGGCGCGGCGAACGGCGCGGTGGCTGCACCGCTTTCGGATGCCAACATCGCCGGGCTGCTCGATGAGGTGAATGTCGCTGACAGCACGCTCGCGGCGGCGGCGCTACCGAAGCTCTCGAGCTCTGACGTGCGGAACTTCGCGAAGATGATGATGGGAGAGCATCACGGGCTGCACGTCAAAGGGTTGCAACTCGAAAAGGCCCAGAACATCACGCCGCAGATCCCAGCGATGGATCCGTTCAAGGCTGCCGTGGAAGCGGAGCAGAGCGCCCTGCGCTCGATGGCGAAGGGGAAGGCGTACGACTCCACCTACATCGCGCACGAGGTCGGCATTCACCAGGCGGTGCTCGAGTGGGCGCAAAAGAACACACCGCAGAACCCCGCGTTGCAAGAGTATCTCAAAGCCGCCGGGCCGGTGATCCAGCGCCATCTCGACAAGGGACTCGACCTCGAGACGAAGCTCGCCGGCGGTCCAATGAGTTGATGCGCGCTGATCAAGGGTCAGTGTGCAGTCATGAATCAGAGGGGGTGAGATGAAGATTCAGCTCAAGCGGGTGCGCGATCAGGTGATCGTCATTACCGGCGCTACTAGTGGCATCGGGCTCGCCACCGCGAGAGCCGCGGCGAAGCGCGGCGCGTCCGTCGTGATCAACGCTCGCGCGGAGGATGATCTGCGCACGGTCGCGAGCGAGATCGGCGAGTTGGGCGGACAAGTCGCCTTCGTCGCGGGCGACGTCGCGGACACGGAGGTCGTGCGCGCGCTCGCGAACGCGGCGATCGCCGAGTTCGGGCGCATCGATACGTGGGTGAACAACGCCGGCATCTCGATCTATGGATTGCTCGAGGAGGTCTCGCTCGAAGACGCGCGCCGTCTCTTCGAGACGAACTACTGGGGGATGGTGCAGGGAAGTCTCATCGCCCTGGAGCATCTCAAGGCAAATGGCGGCGCGCTCATCAACGTTGGCAGCGAGCTCTCGGAAACAGTGATCCCGCTGCAGGGCCACTACAACGCGAGCAAGCACGCGCTCAAGGGATTCACCGAGACGCTCCGCCTCGAGCTCGAGAAAGAGAAGGCGCCCGTCTCCGTCACACTCGTCGAGCCCTCGGCCATCGACACACCATATCCCGCGCACGCCAAGAACTACATGGAGTTTGAACCGACGCACCAGCCGCCGGTCTACGCGCCGGAGATCGTCGCCAATGCGATTCTACACTGCGCGTCGCACCAGCATCGCACCGTGCGCGTCGGCGCGGGCGCCAAAGCCTTCACGCTCATCGAAAAGGTCGCACCCGCGCTCGGCGATCGCATCAAGATCGCGACGACGTTCGACGGAAGCCGCACGAACGAGCCCGCGCGAGATCAGAACACGCTGTACCGCGCGCGCCCCGGCGATCCGCGCGTGCGCGGCAACTACAGGGGACACGTGATGCGGCAAAGCTGGAGCACCGCGGCCACGCTGCGCCCTATCCCGGCGTTCCTCGCCGTGGCGACGATCGGCGTCGGGCTCGCGTACGCAGTGCGTTCGATGCGCGAGGACTAGGCGCTGAGTTCGGCGTTTGTTGGTATAGCTCAGTGCGCTAAGCTCTTTTCTTATAAATACTTAGCAATTGAAATGCTTGCGGCTGTGAACTCTTCATCCTACACTGGGCAACTGCCCAAGAGTCCCAGGCGCAGCTCTCACGCAGGCTCGATCACAAGGCGGCGATGATGGACGCAAGTGGACGCGGCGAACTTACCGCAAATGAGGATGGGCGCGAATCGCGCTACTCGCAGGGCACTGTGCTCCGGTTGCAAATCGAGGGCGCCGTGATGAAGGAAATCCATCTTCACGAATCACACCGCTCACAAACCGAATCCACGCTGCGTTCGGATTTGCGTGGCGTGTGCGAGGTGGCCAGGCGAATGGCCCTCCCCGCGGAGCAGCTGTTGACCGTGATCGAGGAAGTCTGGAACTCGATTCCTGCAGCCCGGTCACATGCACGCCCCGCGGATGCGCAATCGCTCCTGAGCCGAGTGGTGACGGTGACGCTGCACGAGTATTACCCGATGCCACCCATGCACTCGTAGCTTCGCGTTACGGGCGGCGCGCGACGCGCCGCGGAGCAGAGTGCGACCGCATTTGCGCAGAGGTAGATTCCTCTCACCATGCGCAAACACCTCTCCGCAGCGATCCTCGCGATCGCCCTCGCGCCCGGCTTCGCGTGCGCGCAGACGACGACCACGCACCCGCGTCCGCAGCAGACCGTCGCGCCGCCGACGCACGCCGATTCGCTCCGCGGCTCGATCACTCCCGAGCGCGCATGGTGGGACGCGACCTTCTACGATCTCAACGTCCGCGTCTCCCCGCAGGACAGCAGCATCTCGGGCGTCGTCGGCATCACGTACGCCGTGATCGCTCCCGCGCGCGAAATGCAGATCGATCTGCAGGAGCCGCTCGTCGTCGACAGCATGAAGCAGGGACATCGCCTCCTCAACACGCGCCGCGATGGCAACGCCTTCTTCGCGTCGCTCCTCGACCTGCAAAAGGTCGGCGACCACAAGACGATCCTCGTTTACTATCACGGCAAGCCCAAGGTCGCGCTCCGTCCGCCCTGGGACGGCGGTTTCACCTGGGTGCGGGACTCGCTCGACAAGCCGTGGGTCGCCACCTCGAACCAGGGGCTCGGCGCGAGCGTCTGGTGGCCGAACAAGGACACGCAGGCCGACGAGCCGGACAGCCAGCGCGTCGCCATCACGGTCCCCGACCCGATGATCGATGTGTCCAACGGCCGCCTGCGCAGCACGACGCACAACGCAAACGGCACCACGACCTACGAGTGGTTCGTCACGTCGCCGATCAACAACTACGATGTGGCAGTGAACGCCGGCAACTATGCTCATTACACCGAGACGTACGCCGGCGAAGCGGGTGAGCTCACTCTCGACTTCTGGCCGCTGGCCTATCACGTGGAGGCCGCGAAGAAGCAGTGGGCGCAGGTGCGATCGATGCTCAAGTGCTTCGAGCACTGGTTCGGCCCCTATCCGTGGTATGCCGACGGCTACAAGCTCGTCGAGGCGCCGCACCTCGGCATGGAACACCAGTCCGCCGTGGCCTATGGCAATCATTTTCAGAACGGCTATCGCGGCACCGACCGCTCGCACACGGGGCTCGGCCTCGGTTGGGACTTCATCATCGTCCACGAGAGCGCGCACGAATGGTTCGGCAACAACATCACGTCGAAGGACATCGCCGACTCGTGGGTGCACGAAGGCTTCGCGAACTATGCCGAGTCGCTGTACCAGGAGTGCAAGGACGGCAAGGAGAGCGGCGCGCGCTACGCGATCGGCGAGCGCGTGAACATCAAGAACGACGCGCCGGTGGTCGCCGAGTATGGGTTGAACCGCGAGGGCTCAGGCGACATGTACGAGAAGGGCGGGAACATGCTCCACACCATTCGCCAGATCATCAACGACGATGAGAAGTGGCGCTCGATTTTGCGCGGGCTCAACAAGACGTTCTGGCACCAGACCGTCACCGGCGCGCAGGTGGAGCAGTACATCAGCCAGCAGGCCGGCATCGATCTGAGCAAGGTGTTCGCGCAGTATCTCACGACCACGCAGATCCCCGAGCTCGAGTACGGCATTCAGGGCAACACGCTCACCTATCGATGGGCGAACGTCGTCCCCGGCTTCGACATGCCGGTGCGCGTGACGCTCGCGGACTCGGGCTACGCGCTCATTCGCCCGACCACGTCACCGAAGACAGCGAAGCTCGCGCTGAAAGATCTCGCGAGCTTTCATGTCGATTCAAATTTTTTCGTGACCACGCGGCGTAGTGATGCGCGGAACGCAGGCGTTAGCAAATAGTAACTGCTCACTGCGAGCACGAATCAACCCAATTGAAAACCAATCGAATCATATAGGGCGGGGCTCATCGTGGCGCACCGAAGCCGCCCCGCGCTAGGTTCGATTGATCTTTTATTGGTTTGATTCGTGCACGCCGTGAGCAGTTCGCACTATCCGTTCGTGTCCGACTTTGTCCGTCAGTGTGGTCTCACAACAGCCGTTCGCTCAACGCTTCTCTATCGGCACCCTCACCCGCGTATCCGCCCACGCGACATCCATCGTCGCCTTCGTCGACGACTCCCTCATAAACGAGATCGTCAGAATCTCCGCCGGCGTCGCGAGATGCTCGGCCGGCACCGTCCCGCTGCCGACATCCTTCGCCCGAACCTTCGCGTCGATGTCCACGCCCCAGCGCTGCGCGTCCGCGTTCACGACCACCTGCCACTCCTTCGCGGTCGGGATCACGTAGATCGAGTACCACCCCGGCTCCACTTTCACGCCCGCGATGCTCGCGCGGAATGGGACGTAGAGCGCCGTCGCCTCATCGGCACCCATGCGCCACGGCTCGCCGTACGGCACGAGCTTTCCCATGATCTCGCGCCCGTTCACGTGCGGCCGCCCGTAGCACACCTTCACCGCTCCCCCATCGAGCCCAACGGAGGCAGAGTCGTGCGCGCTCTTTCTTTGCGCGAGCTCGCCCGGTTTGCCCCGGAACCAGCACGCGTCGCTCCCCTCTGATGCCGCACCTAACGTGGGCGTGGGCCGAGCGGCGACCAGCACGACCGCGAATGCGCTGGCGGCGAGCAGGGTCGAACGATTCCGTGTCATGCGCTCCTCCTAAGATCGATGTTCGTGGGTGGTCGCTGCCTATATAAGGTAGCGCGGCGTTTCGCACGACCAACTCGCTACCTTTGATTCATGCCCGCTTCCGCGCTCCACAAGCTCGCCGATCGCCTCGGGATTCTGTCCGAGTACGTGGACCAGACGGGGCGGGAGAAGCGAGTGACGCCGGACGCGACGCGTGTCGCGATCATCGCGGCGATGGGCTTCGATGCGTCGACCGAGGAGCGCGCCGCGTCTGCGCTCGAGCTCCTCGAGGCCAACGATCTTTCGCGCGCGCTCGAGCCCGTGCGCGTGATCGTCCACGACTCCGCGTTCACCTTGCCCAAAACGGGCGCGGTACTCACCCTCGAGAAGGGCGGAATCTGGCGTCCGGGTACCGACCTGCCCATCGGCTACCACACGCTCACGGTGGGCGACGACACGCAACGACTCATCGTCGTGCCGCCCAAGTGCATGCCGCCGATACGAAGGGCGATGGGGCTCATCGCCAACCTCTACTCCGTGCGCAGCGGCAGCAACTGGGGCGTCGGCGACATCACCGATCTCGCCACCATCGCGGAGTGGAGCGGCGAGAAGGGCGCAGCGTTCGTCGGCGTCAACCCGCTGCACGCGCTCCGCAATCGCGGCGCCGACATCTCGCCGTACAGTCCGATCAGCCGGCTCTATCGCAATCCGCTTTACATCGACGTCGCCGCCGTCCCCGAGCTCTTCGAATGCATGGAAGCGCGCGCGCTGCTCGACGATCCGGACACGCAGGCGACGCTCGCATCGCTGCGCGCGAGCACGCACGTGGAGTACGATCGCGTGTGGGAGCTCAAGCGCCGCGCGCTCGAGATGCTCCATCGCACTTTCATCATCCGCCATCGCGATGCGCGCTCCGGTCGCGGCCGCGACTATCGCGCGTACATCGAGCAGGAGGGCGCGACACTCATCAACTTCGCCACCTTCTGCGCGCTCGAGGATCACTTCGCGGTCAACGGCGAAGCGCGCGGCTGGCCGACGTGGCCGTCGGCATATCGACACCCCGACTCGTCGGATGTCGTCGGCTTTCGCGCCAGTAACGTCGACGCCGTCGACTTTCACCGCTGGCTCCAGTTCGAGCTCGACCGCCAACTCTCCGCCGCCTCCACGCTCGCGCACGAGTCCGGACTCGGCATTGGCATCTACCAGGATCTCGCCATCGGCGCTGCCCCCGACAGCGCGGATGTGTGGGCGTTCGGCCATCTCTTTTTGCGCGGCGTCAGCATTGGCGCGCCCCCCGATGGCTACGCGCCGCAGGGGCAAAATTGGGGGCTGCCGCCCATCGATCCGCGCCAGCTCGTCGAAGACCGATACGACTTCTGGATCGCGCTCATCCGTGCCTCGCTCCGCCACGCCGGCGCGCTGCGCATCGATCACGTGCTCGGCCTCTTCCGCCAGTTCTGGATCCCCGATGGATTCCCCGGCAAGCACGGCGCGTACGTGCGCTTTCCCACCGAGGACATGCTCGGCATTCTCGCGCTCGAGAGCGTGCGCCATCACGCGCCCATCGTCGGCGAGGATCTCGGCACCGTGCCGGCAGAGGTGCCGGGCGTGCTCGAGCACTGGGGAATACTCTCGTCGCGGGTGATGTACTTCGAGCGCGAGAGCGATGGCCGCTTCCGCCCCGCGTCGTCGTATCCGAAGCTCTCGCTCACGACTGCGGACACGCACGACATGGCGACGATCACCGGCTTCTGGACCGCGCGCGACATCGAGCTGCAGCGCATGGCCGGCCTCATCGTGAGCGACGAGCACGCGGCCGCCGCGCACGCGCTTCGCGACGACGAGCGACGCTTCCTCGTCGAGCGGCTCGTGGCCGAGGGCGCGCTCAAGAGCAGCTCTGCGGAGAATCCGAGCAACGCCGAGCTGCGCGGCGCCGTGCACCGGTTTCTCTGCTCGACCCCCGCGGCGCTCGTCGGCATCTATCTCGAGGATCTCGTCGGCGAGCGCGAGCCCGTGAATCTGCCGGGCGTGGGCGCGGACATCTTCCGCAGCTGGATGCGTCGCCTCTCGCACTCGCTAGAGATGATCGCCACCGATCCCGAAGTCGCGATCGCGTTCCCCGATCCCGTGCGCGCAGGACGGTGACGCGAGCGATGAGGTCGCGATGACGCTCCCCATTCGCGCGACGTACCGCCTGCAACTGAGCGCAGCGTTCACGCTCGACGATGCTCGAGCGATCGTCCCGTATCTCGCGCGCCTCGGCATCTCGCACATCTACGCATCGCCGGTGCTTCGCTCGCGCCCGGGGAGCACGCACGGCTACGACGTCGTCGACCCCACACGTCTCGACCCCGAGCTCGGCAGCGATGCGAGCTGGGACGCGCTCATCTCGACGCTGCGCGCGCACGACATGGGGATGGTGCTCGACATCGTCCCGAACCACATGGGCGTCGGCGCAGACAATCCGTTCTGGGACGATCTCTTCGCGAACGGCCCCGCCTCGCGCTACGCGAGCTGGTTCGACATCGACTGGAACGCCCCCGCGCGCGGGCTCAAGGGGCGCGTGCTCATCCCCATCCTCGGCGAAGAGCTCGACGAGACGATTGAGTCGGGCGACCTGCTCCTCGCGTTCGAGGCCGGGCGCTATCGCCTGAGGTATTTTATCCAGAGTTTCCCGCTCGACCCGGCGACGATTCCCTCGCTGCTCGCTTTCGCGATCGACGTGCTCCCCGCGGACGTGAAGCTCGACGATGCCGCCGAGCTTGCGAGCATCCGCGATGCGCTCTCGACGCTCCCGTCGCGACTCACCGCGCGCCGCGCGCTCATCGAGCAGCGACAGAAGTCTGCTCCCGAGCTCCTTCGCCGGCTCGAGTCGCTCGCAGCTCGATCGATGGGCGTTCACTGGGCGCTGAAAGATGCCGCACGCGCCTTCGCCGCCGGAGACGAGGGGCAGTCGCGCCTTCGCGCGCTCGTCGACACTCAGGTGTACGCGCTCGTTTTCTGGCGCCGAGCCGCGCACGAGATCAACTACCGCCGCTTCTTCGACATCAATGAGCTCGTCGCGCTGCGCATGGAGGATCCCGCCGTCTTCGGCGCGACGCACCGCCGCATCATGCAGTGGGTGAAGGACGGCCAGCTCGACGGACTGCGCATCGATCACGTCGACGGGCTGCGCAACCCGCGCGATTATCTCGATCGCCTCAGCGCCACGATTCGGCAGGTGCTCCCGGGCGCCGAGCTCCCGATCTTCGTCGAGAAGATTCTCTCCGGGCGCGAGCGGCTGCGCGCCGAGTGGCCGGTCGCGGGCACCACGGGCTACGAATTCCTCGCGCAGCTCGACGCCATCTTCATCGACCCCGCCGGCCGCGCCCAGATCGAACGAACATACCGCAACTTTCTCGGCATCCGTCGCCCCGAGCTCGACTTTCACGACGTGGCGGTGCGCGGCAAGGCGTTCATCCTCCGCGGCTCGCTCGCCTCGGATGTGCAGCACCTCGCGCGCCTGCTCGCGCCGATCGCGCGCCGCGACGCGCGCACCGCATCGCTCACTCGCGCGCAGCTGCAGGAGGGGATCGTCCAGCTCATCTCGCAGCTGCCCGTGTATCGCACCTACATCGAGGCCGGCGCGCTCGCGGTGCACGAGGACGATCGCGACGCGCTCGAGCGCGCCTTTCGAGGCGCCGCGAGCCTCGCGCTCATTCGCGCGCCCCTGCTCGATCTGCTCGACCGCATCTTCCTCGGCGATCTCGCCTCGTCCCCTCGCAGCGCCGAGCGCGATGCGTTCGTGCTGAGGTTTCAGCAGGTGAGTGGTCCGGCGACCGCCAAGGGGATCGAGGATACGGCGCTCTATCGCTACGCGCCGCTCCTCTCGCTCAACGAGGTCGGCGCCGATCCCGGCGGCGAGCTCCGCGACGCCGTCGGCTATCTCCACGATGCGAACATCGATCGGAGCACGCGGTGGCCAGGGCAGATGCTCGCCACGAGCACGCACGACACCAAGCGCAGCGCCGATGTGCGCGCGCGGCTCGACGTGCTCTCCGAGATTCCACAGCCGTGGGCGATGCAGCTCGCGAAGTGGGAGCGCGCGCATCGCGGGCTGAAGCGCCGGGTGAACGACAAATTCGCCCCCGACGCGCACATGGAGTACGTGATCTATCAGACGCTCGTCGGCATGTGGCCGATGATGGCGGGCTCCCGCGATCACGAGGCGATCCGCGAGCGCCTCACCGCCTACGCGCGGAAGGCAGCGCGCGAGGCAAAGGGGCGCACGTCGTGGACCGATCCGAACGACGAGTACGAGCGCGCGCTCGCAGAATTCATTCACGCGATGTTCGAGCGCCCGGACTTTCTCCCCGAGCTGCGCGCATTCGTCGCGACAATTTCGCCGAGTGGCGCGGTCAACGCGGTCGCGCGGACGATGCTGCAACTCACGTCGCCGGGCTTCCCCGACATCTATCAGGGCGACGAGCTGTGGAATTTCTCGTTGGTTGATCCCGACAACCGTCGGCCGGTCGACTACGATGTGCGAGTGGCGAAGCTGGCGGAGCTGGACGAAATGTCACCGACTGGTGACATAAAGCAAGTCGCTGCCCCCATTGCCTTTACGCACAGCGACCACGACGCCATCAAGCTCGGCGTCATTCGCAACGTGCTCCGCGCCCGCGTGGTCCACGCGCCGCTCTTTGCGCACGGCAGCTACCTTCCGCTCGCCGCCCACGGCGCGCTCGGAGAGCACATCGTCGCCTTCGCGCGCCGCTCCGTCAGCTCCGCTCTCGACGATGCCGCCATCGTCGTCACGCCGCGCCTCACGCACGCGCTCTCGCCACTCGCGCCCCCCATCGGCGAGCTGTGGGGCGACACCGAGCTGCATCTCCCCGCCGACTTTGCCGCCACTCGCTGGCGCTGCACGATCTCCGGTCGCGAATACATCTTTCCCGACGCGGATCTCGCAGAAAGCCCCACCATCCGCGTCCCGATCGCCGCCCTCCTCGGCGCCGCGCCCGTCGCGCTGCTGCTTCCCATCCGCGAGTCGCTCGAAGCGCCGCCGTAAAGACTCCGAATTGACAGTGTGAAGGTGGCCCTCCTCTACGCGCGCCGGGTACTTTAATTCGTCCTAACACCTTTCCTCGCCCCAACTCCCGCTTCATGACGATTCCAAACGGCGCTACCGTCGCCTACTTCTCGATGGAGATCTGCCTCGAGCAGGCGATCCCCACTTACAGCGGTGGACTCGGCGTTCTCGCCGGCGACACTCTACGCTCCGCCGCCGATCTCGAAGTCCCCATGGTTGCCGTCACCCTTCTGCATCGGAAGGGCTATTTCACACAGACGCTCGACGCGAACGGACAGCAGCACGAGGCCGAGGTGAAGTGGAGCCCGGAGACGATTCTCGAGCCCGAGTCCGCGCGCGCGTCCGTCGAGATCTCGGGGCGGCGCGTCGAAATTCGCGCGTGGCGCTACGACGTGCACGGCGCCGGCGGTCACATCGTCCCCGTCTTTCTCCTCGACACGAATCTCGATGAGAACGCGGAGTGGGATCGCACGCTCACCGACTGCCTGTACGGCGGCGACAGCCACTATCGCCTCTGTCAGGAGGTCGTGCTCGGCATGGGCGGCGCCGCGATGCTCGAGGCGATGGGCTACGCCGACGATGCACTGTACCACATGAACGAGGGACACGCCGCGCTGATCACGCTCACGCTGCTCGAGCGCGAGCTCGCGGGGCGCGCGCGTCACGACATCAGCGAGGCCGACCTCGAGCGCGTGCGTCGCCGCTGCATCTTCACCACGCACACGCCGGTCCCCGCCGGCCACGACAAGTTCGACGAGGGCGAGTACAAGGGCGTGCTCGGCGACGAGCGCGCGCAGCTCCTCGTCGATGCGCGTGTCGTCGAGGATCACACGCTCAACATGACGCACCTCGCGCTGCGTCTCTCGCGCTATGTGAACGCCGTCGCGATGCGGCACCGGGAGATCTCGCAGGGGATGTTCCCCGACTACCCGATCGACTCGATCACCAACGGCGTGCACGCGCGCACGTGGACCGCGCAGCCGTTTCAGGAGCTGTTCGACCGGCGCATCCCCGAATGGCGTCGCGACAATCAGTATCTCCGGTATGCGATCGACATTCCGCTCGAGGAGATCCTCGACGCGCACACGGCCACGAAGGCCGCGCTGTTGGCGGAGGTGCGGAAGCAGACGGGGGTGAAGCTCGATCCTGCGGTGATGACGATCGGCTTCGCGCGCCGCGCCACGCCGTACAAGCGCGCGGATCTCCTCTTCTCCGACCTCAAGCGGTTGCAGGCGATCGCCGAGCGGTCGGGGAAGATTCAGTTGATCTTCGGAGGGAAGGCCCATCCGCGCGACGAGGGCGGCAAGGCGCTGATCAAGCAGATCTACGCTGCGGCGGAAGCACTCCCGGCGTCGGTGCGCGTGGTCTATCTCGAGAACTACGAGATGGACATCGCGCATCTGATGACGTCGGGCGTCGATCTCTGGCTCAACACGCCGACGAAGCCGCTCGAGGCCTCGGGGACGAGCGGGATGAAGGCCGCGCTCAACGGAGTGCCGAGCTACTCGGTGCTCGACGGATGGTGGGTGGAGGGGTGCATCGACGGTGTGACGGGATGGTCGATTGGCGGCGCGCGGTCGGATGAGCGCGACGAGATCGCGGATCTCTACGTGAAGCTCGAGCGCGTGATTCTCCCGTTGTTCTACGGACTTCCCTTCTCGTGGGCGACGGTGATGCGCAACGCGATCGCGCTCAACGGTTCGTTCTTCAACACGCAGCGCATGGTGGGGCAGTACGTTCACAACGCGTATTTCCCGCCGGCGGACCAGCGTCCAATCCCGGTTGCGGCCGCGAAAGACGCGAGGGAAACGGTGCACAGCGCCTGGGCGGGGGTGCGCTAACTCCACCTGCGCTTGCCAGGCTAAAGCCGGGAAAGTGATGCTTGAAGCCAGGTCCGTAACAGAGCATGTTGCGGACTAGCGGACTCTGCGTTAAAAGTGGAGAGGTGTCCCCTTTCCCGGTGCTGCATGCCAAACAAGCGCTCCCGGGCGCTCCGGCGCTGGATGAGCAAGAAGCATTCATTTCGCCAGCGATGGCCCTTCTACCTGGCGATGATGCTCATCTGCGTGACGAGCGTCGCGGTCGTCGTGTTGATCATGAGCGGCGACGAAGCGCCTTCGCGAGCGAGGACGCCGGCGCCGGCCACCGTGCCGGCCTCAATCCGCTGATCGCTTAACGTTTGCGCGGCGCGCTGCGTCTACCGGGTGACTCTCACCCGATGCGATGCGAATGAACTCCCCACTCTGCTTTTCCGCCGCTCTGCTCCTCGCCTGCTCGGCTCCCGCGCTCGCCGCGCAGGAGATGCCGGGCATGGACATGTCGTCGTCCGCCACCGCGATGTCCGGCGACGAGATGCCGATGAATCACATGACGATGACGCAGCGCACGCCCATGCGCGCGGGCGATGCCGCGCGCGCGGCGGCGATTGCGGACACGGTGGGGCGCGCGATCGAGAAGTACCGCGACTACCACGTCGCGCTCGACGAGGGGTTCACGATCTTCCACGCGGAAGTGCCGCAGAAGGTCTATCACTTCACGAGCAAGCCGAATGGGCTCGCCTCCGTCTTCTCTTTCGACCCCGCACGTCCGACATCGCTGCTCTATCGCAAGACCGGCGACGGCTATCAGCTCGTAGGCGCAATGTTCACGGCGCCCAAGCGCTACACGCCGGAGCAGCTGAACGAGCGCGTGCCGTTGAGTGTGGCCGAGTGGCACATGCACACGAATCTGTGCTTCCCGCCCAAGGGTCAGAGCCAGGCGGCACTGCCCGCGGGGACTACGCCCTCACGCTTCGGCTTTCGCGGGACGATCAGCACGGAGGCGGAGTGTTCGGCTGCGGGCGGGCGGTTTTTCCCGAGTGTGTTCGGGTGGATGGTGCACGTGTCGCCGTGGGAGAAGGATCCGGCGAGGGTGTGGGGGACGCACGAGGATGGGGAGGAGCACAAGGGGGCGGGGCGCTGAGTCGAAAGCGCGGAGTGATTCGTGACTGCAACTGCAAGTTCAAAAACGGTGGTGAGACCACACAGACGGACACTGATGGACACTGACGGAAAAACACAGTGGACTTGAGCGGGATCTCGTCTCGCTCTTCCACAACGTCGTTGAACCGTCAACGCAACTGCAACTAGAAGTTCACAAACGTTGGTGAGACCACACAGGCGGACACAGACAAACCAAAAACCGAGAAGCCCCGGACTCGCAGTGTCCGTCAGTGTCCGTCAGTGTCCGTCTGTGTGGTCTCACACATGCCGTTACCTCAGCGCTTTTGTCGCTACTACCTGACTCCCCGCTTCACCTTCTCCCCCGCCCCCGGCAACGCGATCGGCCGGTCGAACTGCGTCCTGAGCACGATCGACGTCTCCGTATTATCCACTCCCGGTATCTGCCGCAGCTCCTCGACCAAATCGAGAAGCGCGCGCGTGCTCGGCACGCGCACCTTGAGCATCAACCCCAGCGCGCCTGCCACTGAGTGGCATTCCTCGACGGCAGCAATCGGCTCGATGTACGGCATGAGCTTCGAGCACGGCTTCGACGACTGCACGCCGATGTAGGCGAGCACATCGAGCCCGAAGGCGCTGACGTCGACGTCGATCGTCCACCGGCCGATCACGCCCTCGCGCTCGAGGCGGCGCAGCCGGTCGTGCACCGACGACGGCACGAGCTTCACCAGGCGCGCGAGATCCTCGAGCCGGAGCCGCGCGTCGTTCTGCAGGGCGGATACGAGCGCGCGGTCGATTTTGTCGAGCTCTGCGATCTCCTCAACCATGATCACGTCTCCGAAAATTCTTCGGTGGATTTGCTATCTAACAGATAATTCTTGTAGGCTACGATAGCAACACGCAATTCCATTCGAACAAGGAGATGCTCCCATGCAAGCGCTGCTCGTCGTCGACGCCCAGAACGAGTTCTCGGCCCAGGGACTCCGCCCCGTCCCCAATCACGACTCCGCCCTTCGCGAAATTCTCGGGCACGTCGCCCACGCCCGCGTCGGCCGACGGCCGATCGCCTTCATTCAGCATCACAACAAACCCGAGGAGTCGCGCGCCTTCGTTCCAGGCACGTGGGGCGCGGAGCTCAGTGCGGGGGTCGGGCCGGAGCTCGGGAACGGTCCGGAGCGCCTCTTTCAGAAGGATGTCTTCGGCGCCTTCACCACCACCGCGCTCGAGGCGTGGCTGCGCGAGCTCGGCGTCACCGAGGTGCTCATCACCGGCTTCTACGCGCACATGTGCGTGTCGACCTCGGTGCGCGAGGCGCTCGTTCGCGGCTTCGATGTCGTGATCGATCCGCGCGCCACCGGTGCCCGCGATCTCGAGGATCCGCAACTCGGCGCACAGAGCGCGGACGAGGTCCGTCGCAGCGCGCTGCTCCAGCTCGTGAACATGGGCGCGACGCTCTTCGAATCGGGGGTGACGAGTGAGGCAGGAGCGGAGCGATTAGCGACCGCGGGGTGATACGACACAAGCGGATGAAGGACAGACACCAACGGAAACTGCTCACTGCGAACACGAATCAGACCAATCAAAACGAATCGAATCATGTAGGGCGGGGCCAATCGTGGCGGGCCGAAATCGATCCGCGCTAGGTTCGATTCGTCTTCATTGGTTTGATTCGTGAACGCAGTGAGCAGTTTCCGTTTCTGTCCGCTCGCTCCGTTTGTGTCGTCTCACCCACGCCCCGCCACCCACGACTCCCTACAACCTCTTGCACTTGCTCGCATCGAAGTCGCTGTTCACCGTGTCCATCCCCGCGATGAGCTGCTGGTAGCGCGCCTTGCGCTGCGCGTCGAGCGTGCGCGTGTCGCCCGCCAGCTGCGCGAGTCCCACCAGCGCCTCGTCCGCCGCACGGTAGCCGTACGCGAGCTCCTTGCACGAGAGCCGCTTCTGTCCGAAGTCCGTGCGGCGATCGTGATAGTTGTGGAGCCCGTGCTCGAGCGAGTCGGCGAGCGAGTCGAAGTGCGCTTGCGCCGCCAGCCGGATCTCTGCCGGCACGGGCGCGCTCACCTGCGGCGCGGGCGGCGCGTCCGCGACGGGCGCCGTGCTGGATGATGCAGTAGGCGGCACCGTTGACAATCCCGCAGCAGGCGTCGTCGTCGCCACTTGCGTCGTGTCGCCCGACGAAACCCCCGCGTTCGGCACCGCGCTCGCCACCGCAGCCGCTGCGAGCGAATCCATGAGCTTTTGCGCGCTGATTGCTGCCGCGTTCGGAACGACCACCAGCTGGCGCTGAGGCGGCGCGGCAGGCGCCGCGGCCATCGGCGGCTCCGGCATCCGCCGCGCGTTCCAGATCGCCACCGCGACGAACGACGTCACGATTGCGATCACCATCGCGATCCCCACGGCCACCCATCGGCTGCGCGCCGGCGCCGAGCGTGCTTCATCGTCCGCGGGCGAGGGGATCATCAGCGGCAGCGCCGTGGGCATCACATCCGGATCGGCGAGTCGCGCAAAGCTGGGCGAGTGCACGCTGCGCTCGTCGTCGTCGCGCTCCACGAGCTCCGAAGTGCTGTAGCTCCGCCAGTCGATCAACGTGCGAAGGCGGCCGCCCTCGAGAATGCCATCCTCATCCACCTGCTCGTAGAACGGCACGTACGCGCCGCCCGCCGCAGGATCGGCGTGCACGCGAAAAAATCCCCCCGCAGGCTCGTTTCCCTCGGTCGAGATCACGAGCCCGCACTGCCACCCTTCGGTGAAGCGCGTGCGGTGCGACTCGAGGTCGAGCGATGCCGGCGACGGCGGGAGATACGGCGCGCTGTGATACCAGCCGATGAGCGTCGACCTGCGTCGCCGCACCTCGAGCTGCTGCCCCAGCCACTCCGCATCCGGAATCTGCACCAGATCATCCTCGGCGATCGTATGCCCCGTGCGCAGCGTTCCCGTGATGCAGAGAAAGCGGCGCTTCGACTTCGGGCACTCGCACGGCTCGCCGATGAGAAAGCCGAGCAGCTCGTGCTCGGGCGCGGAGGAGAGATGGCGGATGACCTCGCGGAGCGCGCCCTGCGTGATTACGATCGCGGGCGGCGAGAGCTCCATCGAGCGCGTGAGTCCCTCCACCGGCGCCCACAAAATCGCGTGGTCGTCGGGAAAGAGCTTGCCGATCTGGAGCGGTGGCGGGGGACCGGACTTGGCGTTCCGCTGTCTCACGGGGTCACCTCGAGAGGCCATTTATATAATCGCTCCCGTCGCTGCGCGCGAGCATCGCATGCTGATCATACCCCGTAAGATAGATCGAGTTACGCCGTTCAATGCGGCTTCCCTTCGGCGTCCACCTGCGCTAGCGACGACACCGCCGGCCCCGTGAACACCTTGCCGTACGCGTCGAAGCGCGAGCCGTGGCAGGGACAATCCCACGATTTCTCGAGCGTGTTCCAATGGACGATGCATTTGAGATGCGGACACACGGCCGTCATCTCGTGCAGCTCGCCCGCGTCGTCGCGATAGACGGCGACCGGGTGCGTCTTGCGGCGGATCACTTTCCCTTCGCCGCACGCCAGCTCGCTGGGCGACTCGCCGTTGCGCGGGCGCAGCCAGTCCGCGTACATCACGCCCACGTTCGCATTCTCCCGCACGAACGTCTTGAGCGCGTCGTAGTTGATGGAGATGCGCGATGGATCGTAAAGCATCGCCCACGGATTGTCGCGCTGCATGATGAGATCCGTGATGATCTTCCCGGCCATCGTGCCGTGCGTCATCCCCATGCCGGAATCGCCCGTGCAGATGAACACGTTGTCGTCGCCGGGATTGCGTCCGATGAAGGCGAGCATGTCCGCGGGCTCGAGCACCTGCCCTGACCAGTGATACGGAAAGTCGACGACGGATGGAAAACGCTCGCGCGTCCAGCGCTCGAGGTGATCGAAGCGCACCTGCATGTCCGTCTCCTGTCCGGTCTTGTGGTCTTCGCCACCGACGATGAGCAGGTCGTGCGCCTCGGGCTTCGATGCCGGCTGCAGGCGAGCGTAATGATACGGTTCCTCCGTGTCCCAGTAGAGCGCGTCGGTGACGGTGCCGCGCGGCACGTGCGCGGCCACGACGTACGAGCGATACGGCGCCTGCTTCGTGTGCATCGTGTAGAGATCGTGGATCGGCGAGTTCGTGCACACGACGAGGGTGTTGGCCATCACCTTCACGTCCGGCTTCTCGATCGACACCGTGGCACGTCCGCCGCTCGACTCCGTGTTCTTCACGTGCGTGCCGCAGAAGATGCGTCCGCCCGCGGCGACGAACGCTTCCGCCAGCGCCGCGAGATAGGTGAGCGGATGAAAGCGCGCCTGGTCGGGAAAGCGCAGGCACTCGCCCGTGTCGTACGATGCGAGCGGCGCGCGCGCGACCTTCTCCACCACCAGCCCCGCGAGCCGCGCCGCGTCGAGCTCCGCGTCGAGCACGTCGGTCGAGTCCCCTTCCGCGAGAAAGAGAAAGCCATCGACGCGAGTGAAGCCGCAGTCGACCTTGTTCTCGCGCACGAACTGCTCGATGAACTCGATCGCGGCGGTGTGCGATGCCGCGGCGATGCGCGCGCCCTCGCTGCCGTGCACGCGCGCGATCTCCACGTAGCCATCATCGATCTCGTTCGACAGGTGCGCCGTCGTTCGCGACGTCTCACCGCTTCCGATTTGCCCGTCGTCGATGACGATGACCTGGCGCCCTTCGCGCGCGAGCAGATAAGCAGTAGTTAACCCTGCGATTCCGGCTCCGATTATGCAGACCTCGGTATCCGCGCCTTCGGTGAGGGCGGGGTAGCTCGGGATGGAAACTGAGTCCATCCACAGCGACGTCGTTTGACCGGAATCTGGGTGCATTTGGCGGTAAAAAAGGGACGCGTAGCTGTCACGTGGCAGGGCAGGTGACATGCCACATCGGACGCGTTGACCCGGGCTATGTAGCGATTAGCGGCAGAGCCCGCCAAACTCCATTACAAATGCTGTAACGTGGCGGGCTCTTTCATTTGGTTAGAAGCACCCTATCTTGTAGCCATGGCGCCACTTGCTGTGGATGGCCTTTGCGCGCCCAACCCCTTTTTCCTTCGCTGCCGAGCGTGGTCATGAAGCTTTTTTCGGGTCCCTCGAAACGAGTTGTGCTCGCCACCCTGGCGGCGGTTTGTATCGGCGTCGCCGCCTGCAGGGACTCGGAGAGCACCGCACCCAAAACGGTGCCGACGCCGAGTGGGCCGATGTTGGATCTCGGGACGGCGATCGTCCACGTGAATCTGAAGACGGGAGTGATCGACGTGCAGCCCGCCGGATCATCCGCGGCGAAGCTCCCGCCGGGCGTGAGCGCGAGGTTCTTCGGGACGAGCGCTCAGATCGAGTACATACTCACGGAAACTCCGAACATACCCCTCGGAGGTACGGACAGAGAGTTCAACATCAGCGCCGGGGTGATCAACCTGCTGAACTTTGCGATCGGAACGAACTCGCCGCACACGTATCCGACCTTTCCGCAGGATACCATGGGCGTGTACGTGTACTACACCTTTCTTCCGTACAACATTACGAATACTGCTGGTCCGTGCGGAACAGGAACCCCGACGTGCAATGTGGTCATAGATAGCACTGACGGTGCGTATCCATTTACGAGTCCCACTCCGCAGCCGTACGTCTACTGGAAAACGATTCTTGAAGGCGGGGGCACGAATGCGCAGGGACCGGGTCCCTTCGAGACCAGGCAGGATAGCATTGGCGGAATTGATTACCGCCGGCGAATGAGCTTTCACACGCACGGCGACGTTACCGATTTTTCCTTCGGCATCGCGATGGCGGCTGCATGGGTCGAGCCGAATGAGTCACGCTGGAAGGTGTTCTACCTGGGTGATTCTATCCCCACTCGTACCTCGCTGATGGCGCTCAACTCCAAGCCCGATTGGCGTCGTTTCGGCAACACGGGAGCCGTGACCATTACGCCCGCTGCCTGCGTCCCGAACACGGGCGCGTGCAACCTCACGCTCGTCGCCACCTCCGGCGACACGATCATGTTCTATCGCAGTGACTCGCTGCGTACTTCACAGAGCGGCTACATCGCTGCCACGTTGAGCTTGTCCACGCTCACTGGTGCCGAGCCCGGGGTATTTCTCGGGCTCAAGGATCCCGTCAAGCTCGTGCAAATGGGAATCTCCACAGGGCTTACGGGGTTCACCGACAGCACCGGCACCCTCTTGCCGGCCACGACGTTCGCCACAGACCTCGGCCGCACGACGTATCGCGTGGTCAAGTACGGAACCGACAGCGCGTCGATCTTTTCGCCGGCGAATAGCGCGGTGGCGCTCATGACGGTTCCATATAGTGATCTACCACCCGCACCCCCTCGCGCGGCAGGACCGACGAACTACGACAGGTTTTTCTTCTTCGGCAACATGACCGCATCCGTTGGTTCCACCGCGGCCACTTCGCTGTGGACGAACGTCAATTATGAGATTGGAGCTGACGCGCCATGAGTGAACTTTCTCGCGACCACTCCGAACGCAGGCCCTGGGTCGCACCCAACTTGGTGCCTCATTCGACGCTCACGGAGCTGACGCAGTCCGCGCTGCCGCAGCCGCTCAGTCTTCTGTTCCTGCAGGCGTCGATCTCTCAGTGCTTCGATCACAACGGCAACCCCACCCCGTGTCCGTGAGCAGGGGAAGGCGCAGAGTCGGGGCGCCGCGTCGCCCATGAGCGCAACCAGGTGGCGCTCCAACGGCGTGGAAGGTGTCACCTCGGACACCGCGTCGACGCTGCGCCACCTTGGAGAGAACGCCGAGCTTCACGTGGCCGGCGGCCGACTTTCACGCGGTGCCGGTTATGCGAGCGCCTCGAGAGGCGCCCGGCAATCGCTCGCCCGCGTTGGAGCGGTGCTCCGGCTTCGGGAGCACAATCGGTACTACGTGCACGCGTCAGGAGTCGTCAATCGCAAGGGGTTGGCGACCGTATTCGTGGGCGAGAGCGGAAGCGGGAAATCCACCCTCGCCTTCGCGCTCGCTCGGCAGGGCTGGTCGATGCTCGGCGACGATGGCGTGGTGCTGGAGCCGCTCGGTGACACGATCCTCGCCCACGGCTGGCGCTCGCACTCGCTGATCAGCGCCTCGCTCGCCTCCACCTTTCCGGAACTGCGCGGCCGGGAATCAGAAGCAATTGCGGAAGACGGGCGACGTCGGATTCCGGTTGAGGTTGCGCACGTAGGTCACGCGCGACTCGGTGCCTTGGTGTTCATCAGGCAGGGGGCGCACGGGTCGCTGCGCCAATGGGGACAGGCGGCTGCGCTCACCGCATTGATCCGTCAGTCGCCTTGGGTGCTCCTCGGCGACGCGAGCAGCAGCATGCACTTCGAAGCACTGGGCCGGATCGCTGGATCGGTTCCCTCGTTCGAGTTCGTGCACGGGCACGCCGAGCTTGTTCGCATTGGCGACTTCTTCGATCCTGCCGCCTGACACTGGCAAGTGGAGACATGTATGACACTTCGCTCCGTAATCGTGGCCGGCTCGGCGACCCTCGCTGCTTTCGCGGCGGGCTGTGGCTCCGACTCGACCTCACCCGACCCGCTCTCGAAGGTTCCGGATTTCATCTACGTCTCGAATGCCAGTGGAGGAACTCTGCTTTACAGCTGGCACCAGGGCACGTCGACTCCCTTGATCGGAAGCGTCGCTGGTGACCAGGAGCCGCAGACGGCCGGTGGAAAGGTCGTCTTCACGAGCTACAGAGTCTCCTCCGCGAACCCGGAGATTTATATCGCGAATGTCGATGGCTCAGACTCCGTCAGGCTCACGACCGATAGCCATACCGACAAGCAACCGTCGTTGAGTCCCGATGCAGGCACCGTCGTGTTCACGAGCACGCGCTCGGGGACGTCGCGCATCTGGACCATGGGTGCCGACGGCTCGAATCCGACGGCGCTGAACACTGGCTCCGCTACCGACGTCCCCGAATCCGCTGCGCGTTTCAGCCCGGGCGGGGACCGCATTCTCTTCAGCTCTCCTCGCACGAACACGACCCAGATCTGGATCGTGCCGGCCGCTGGCGGGACGGCAACGCAGGTGACGCACGACGTGAATGGCGCCTTCTTCGGCTCCTGGAGCCCGGACGGCAACTCGATCTACTACGTGGATGGCACCGACCGCACGAAGATCCACAACGTCGATGTCGCCAGCGGAACCGTCACCGATTACGTAACTGGAGGTACCGATGTCGGCGACCCGGCGTGCACGAACCAGGTCTGCCTCGTCGTATCGGGTGCGACTGGGGTCAGTCGCGACATCTATGCGTACATCGGAGCCGGTGATACCGCGCCGCTCCCGATCCTGACCACCACCAGCGCCGAGTATGAACCGGCGATCATCAACCGTTGAACTCCGACGCCAGAACTCGCTTGTGACCCTCATCACCTCGTGAATCAATTAAAATTTTCTACCCCCGTCACTCGCCGCGTTCACCCTGTATCATTGAGAGGAGAACGTGGCGTACGCTCTCGAGCTGACTGCACGTTCCCTTCGTAGTGGATGAAATTCGATAAATGCACCACGCCGACATGCCGCCGTTCGGCGATGCTTCCTGGCAGCTCGTCTACACAAAGGCACGCGCGGAGCGATGGGTCGAGCTCAATCTCCGCCGTCAAAAATTTCTTACGCTCCTGCCGCTCGTCCGGGCGCGAGCGGGCTTTCAACCGCTCTTTCCCCGGTATGTCTTCGTAGGAATCGCCCCTGAAGCGTCGGCTCGTCCGATCGCCGGCACTCGCGGCGTGCAGTACATCGTGCATTTCGGCGCGCATCCTGCACAGGTCCCGCTGGACGTTGTTCGCGACGTGTTCGCCCGCATGGACGCACATGGCGTCGTACAGCTCGAGCAGGCCGACCCGCTGGATCCGCTGTTCGCAAAGCGTGCACGCGAGCGCACACGTGCTCTCCTCATGTTTGCGCAGGCAGGGTTCCGCATCAAATCAGCGTAAGTGATCGAAGCATGGCACCTCAAAAAGACATGCGTTGCCTATCGTCGGCTTCGATTGTCTATAGTGATAGTTACGGCCAACTAGGAAACAGTCCCGGTACCCGCTCTGCGCGCTCGTGCAGAACGCGCGGTAGCCATCACTCCAGTATTTTCGCGGAGCTGACGCAAGCCTGATGCAGCCGCTGGCCATCGCCTTTCTCGTCTCTGTGCTGTCCGCCGCCGCCTTCACCCCGCTGGTCATTCGCGGCGCGCAACGGTGGCACCTGCTGGACGCCCCGGACGACACGCGCCATCTCCACGACCGCCCCGTTCCCCGCCTCGGCGGCGTCGCCATCTTCATCGCGACGATGCTCGGCATCGCGAGCACGCTCGTGTTCAGCCCCGCGCGCGAGACGCTCACCCCCGCCTGGCATTCGTTCGTGCTCGCGATCGTGCTCGGCGGCACGGTGCTCTTCGGCGCAGGCCTCGTCGATGACATCCGGCGCATTCGCCCGGTGGCGAAGATCGTCGTGCAGTGCGTCGCCGCCCTCATCGTCGCGAAACTCGGCTTCCGCATCGAGATCCTCGGCATCGGCTCGTCCGTGCTGCACCTCGGCTGGATCTCCGTCCCGCTCACGGTGCTCTGGATCGTCGCCGTCACGAACGCCTTCAACCTCATCGATGGACTCGACGGCCTCGCCACCGGCATCGCCTTCGTCGCCCTCTCCACCGTCTTCGCCGCTTCGACGGTTCTCGGGAATCTCGAAGTCTCCATCGTATCGCTGGTGCTCATTGGCGCCCTGATCGGCTTCGCACGCTACAACTTCAGCCCCGCCCGCATCTTCCTCGGCGACTCCGGAAGCCTCTTCATCGGCTTCATGCTCGCCGTTCTCTCGATGCACGGCTCGATCAAGAGCGCCACCGCCGTGTTGGTGGCGATCCCGCTGTTCGCGCTCGCGGTGCCGCTGCTCGATGTCTCCGTCTCCATTCTGCGACGCTGGCTGCGCGGCGTTCCGATCTTCTCACCGGATGCGCGTCACATTCATCACCGTCTGCTCGCGCTCGGGCTCACCCCGGGACGCGCGTCGTTCGTGTTGTGCCTCGTCGCCGGCGCCTTTGCGTTGCTCGGGCTGCTCCTCGCCTTCGCCCCGCCGCCGGCGCTCATCGGGATGGCGCTCACCGGCGGTCTCATCTCGGCCGGCATCTTCATGTACGGCATTCGGCAGCTCGACTACAACGAATTCGTCGAGGCCGGCACGGCGCTCGCGTCGGGAATCGTGCGCGTGCGGCGCGTCATTCGCGATCAGATCCACGCGCGCGAGCTCACGTCGGTGATCGAGGAAGCGGAATCGCTGCGCCACGTCAACGCGATCCTCGCGGCCAGCACTAAAAGCTTCGGATTTCTCGGCGTGGAAGTCGAGCGCGAGTCGTCGCTGTCGCTGCGCCGACTGCACGGCAACGTAGCCGGGCTCTGGAAGCTCGACTACATGCTCGCCTCCGCGAATCCCACCGATGGCGAGCCGTACGTTCTCCGCATCTGGTGCAGCTCCGGCGAGGGCTCGCGCCCGTTCGGGGCGGAGCGGCTGGCGAGCATCCTGGTGCCGAGCATCGAGAAATGGCTCTCGAGCTCCAAGGCGATCGGACACAGCACGGTGATGGAATCGCGCGGCTCGTATCTGAGCAGCGAGCTGCCGGCCGTGCGAGAGAACGCGGGTTGATCGCTTGAAGGTTCTGCACGTCGTAGGTGCTCGCCCCAATTTCATGAAGACCGCGCCTCTCATGCGCGCGATGTCTCAGATGAGCGGGTTCCAGCAGACTCTCGTACACACCGGTCAGCACTACGACCGCGCGATGTCCGACGTTTTCTTCGAGGAGCTCGGGCTCCCCGAGCCGGACGCGTATCTCAGCGTCGGCTCCGGCACGCACGCCGAGCAGACCGCGCGCGCGATGTTGGCGTTCGAGCCGGTGCTCCTCCAGTTCGCGCCCGATGTCATCATCGTCGTCGGCGATGTGAACTCGACGCTCGCCTGCGCGGTCGTCGCGACGAAGCTCGGGGTGAAGATCGCGCACGTCGAGGCGGGGCTCCGCTCGTTCGACCGCACGATGCCAGAAGAGATCAACCGCATTCTCACCGACCAGATCGCCGACTACCTGTTCACGCCGTCGCGCGATGGCGACGTGAACCTGCAGAAGGAAGGGGTCGACGCGAAGCGCGTGTTCTTCGTGGGCAACGTGATGATCGACACGCTCATTCGCCTCCTACCCAAAACCGATCCCGAGCGCGCCACTGCCGCCGTCGGAGTGAAGCCGGGGCACTTCGCCCTCGCGACGCTGCACCGGCCATCGAACGTCGACGATCCAACGACGCTCACCGAGATCATGAAGGCGATGGCGGTGGTGGCGAAGCAGCGGCCTGTGGTGTTTCCGGTGCATCCGCGCACGCGTGCGCGCATCAACGATCTCGGGCTCGCGTCGCTCAGCGGCGATGTGAAGCTGGTGGAGCCCGCAGGGTATCTCGACTTCCTCGCGCTCGAGAGCGTCGCATCGATAGTGATGACGGATTCCGGCGGCGTGCAGGAGGAGACCGCATACCTCGGCGTTCCCTGTCTCACGCTGCGCCCGAACACGGAGCGCCCGGTCACGATCGAGTCGGGGATGAACCGGCTCGTTGCCAGCAGGACGAGCGACATCGTCGGGGCCGTCGATCGAATGGTCGAGAAGGGAAAGGCGAAGCACACGATCCCCGACCTGTGGGACGGACACGCATCCGAGCGCATCGCGAGGATATTGCTCGAGCAGTGACGAACGACGGTCCGATCCTCTTCGTCAACGCGCATTACTATCCGGACATCGCCGCGACCGCGCACCATCTCACCGACCTCGCCGAGCGGATGGCGGCATCGGGGAGTGCGGTAGAGATCTGCACGAGCCGCGGAAAGTACGTCGCGGGGAAAATGCAGATCGCGGAGCACGAGGTCCGGAACGGCGTCACGATCCGCCGGGTGCGCAGCACGACGCACGGGCGCGGTTCGATAGTGGGGCGCCTGCTCGACTACTCGTCGTTCCACATTCAGGCGCTGCGCGCGACGCTTGGAAGCCGGAAGTATCGCGGCATCGTCTTCCTCACCACGCCGCCGCTTCTTTCGTTCATCGGATGGCTCGGCCGCGTGCTTCGCGGGCGGCGCTACGCGATCTGGTCGATGGATCTCCATCCGGAGGCGGAGGTGGCGGCGGGGATGCTGCGTCGCACGAGCCCACTCGGCCGGCTGCTCTTCTGGGCGAATGGACGCGGATATCGCGGCGCGGACTTCGTGATCGCGCTGGGCCCGTACATGCGCGAGCGGATTTTGGCTCAAGGGACAAAGACTGATCGCATCGCGATCGTGCCGGTATGGGTCGATGGTGATGAGATCACGCCGACGCCGCGCGCGGAGAATCCGCTCGTGCGCGAGCTCGGGCTCGAAGGGAAGTTCGTCGTGGCGTACATCGGCAACGCTGGCCTCGCGCACGACTTCGATGATCTGCTCGATGCCATGAAGGAGCTGCGCGATAATGAGCGCATCTACTTTCTGTTCATTGGCGACGGGCCGCAGCGCGCACGCATCGAGTCATTCGCGGCGCAGCACGAGATCAAGAATTTTTCATATCGAAACTACTATCCACGGGAGCGGATAAACTCAGTGTATGGGCTTGCCGATGTGCACGTGGTGACACTGGGCGCACCGTTTGTCGGAATCGCGATTCCGACCAAGTGCTACGTGTCGATGGCGACCGCTCGGCCGGTGCTGTTCGTGGGGCCGGAGCGGAGCGAGACGGCAAGCGCGATCAATGACGCGAAGGGCGGCGCGGTGGTCGATCCCGCGCTGCCGGACGCGGACGTGCGCATCGCCGAGCAGCTGCGAGAGTGGAGCGAGGATCCGGCGGAGAGTGCGGCGGTCGGCGCACGCGGGCGCGCGCACGTGCTCGCGCACTTCGGCCGCGATGCGAACTGCGCGGCGATCGAGTCGATCATCACGAAGCATTGGGGTGGGCGATGAGCGTCGCGATCATCACCGGCTCGGCCGGCCTGATTGGCTCGGAGGCAGCGGCGCACTTCGCGGGGCTCGGCATGGATGTCGTGGGCATCGATAACGACATGCGGCGCGTGTTCTTCGGCGACGAGGCGAGCACCACGTGGAAGCGCCAGGAGCTCGAGAAGGAGCTCGGCACGCGGTACACGCACGTGAGCGCGGACATCCGCGACGCGGACGCGATGAACAAGGTATTCGCGAAGTACGGCCGGGACCTCGCGCTCGTCGTGCACACGGCAGCGCAGCCGTCGCACGACTGGGCGGCGAGCGATCCGATCATGGACTTCACCGTGAACGCGAACGGCACGCTCGTGATGCTCGAGACCACGCGCAGGCACGCGAGCGAGGTGCCGTTCATCTTCACGTCGACGAACAAGGTGTACGGCGACACGCCCAACCGGCTCCCGCTGATGGAGCTGGAGAAGCGTTGGGAGATCGATCCGGCGCACACGTACGCGAAGGGGATTCGCGAGGACATGTCGATCGACAACACGCTGCACAGCGTGTTCGGCGCATCGAAGGTGGCGGCGGATGTAATGGTGCAGGAGTACGGCCGCTACTTCGGCATGCGCACGGCGGTCTTTCGCGGCGGATGCCTCACGGGCCCCGGTCACTCGGGAACGGCGCTGCACGGCTTTCTCGCCTATCTGATGCGCTGCACGGTAATGGGCACGCCGTACACCGTGTTCGGCTACAACGGCAAGCAAGTACGCGACAACATCCACAGTGCCGATCTCATCGCCTGCTTCTCCGAGTTTTATCGAGCGCCGAGGAGTGGCGAGGTGTACAACATGGGCGGCGGGCGGTTCAGCAACTGCTCGATGCTCGAGGCGATCGAGCTGTGCGAGCGCATCGCGGGGCGCGAGCTCGATCACAAGTACTCCGACACGAATCGCGTGGGCGACCACATCTGGTGGATCTCCGATCTGACACGCTTCGAATCGCACTATCCTGGCTGGAAGCTCGAGTACTCCGTTGAGGGGATCCTGAAGGAGATCTACGAGCACAACGTCGAGCGCTGGACTTCGAGCAAACCCGCGGCCGTGAAGTAGTCGATCATGTGCGGCATCGCGGCGCTTTACTCGTACGACGACCGCGGTGTAGCGGCGGGTGCGCGTGAGCTGCATGCCGCGTCGGAGTGGATGCGCTGCCGCGGGCCCGATGGCAGTGGCGAGTGGACGAGCGGCGATGGGCGCGTCTCACTCTCGCATCGGCGCCTCGCCATAATCGACTTGAGCGACGCGGGCGCGCAGCCGATGCAGACGGAGGGCGGCGCGCTCGTGATCTCGTTCAACGGCGAGATCTACAACTATCGCGAGCTCCGCGCGCGGCTCGAGAGCAAAGGCTATCGCTTTCGCACCGGCACCGATACCGAGGTGTTGCTGCACCTCTACGCGGACAAGGGCGAGGGGATGGTGCACGAGCTGCGCGGCATGTTCGCCTTCGCGCTCTGGGATGAGCGGCGCAAGGGACTCTTTCTCGCGCGCGACCACTTCGGGATCAAGCCGCTCTACTACGCGGACGATGGCCGCACGATTCGCGTCGCGAGCGAGGTGAAGGCGCTGCTCGTCGGTGGATCGATCGACACGACGCCGGACGAGATTGCGCACCGCAGCTTCTTCGTGTGGGGGCACGTGCCCGACCCGCGCACGATGTATCGCGGGATCCGCGCGCTCGCGGCGGGATCGACGATGTGGATCGATCGCGACGGTGCGCGCACGCCGTACTTGTACGCGGATCTCGCAGCGATGCTCGCGGAGACGGATGCGCAGCGCGTAACGATGGACCAGCACGAGCGCGCCGAGCGTTTGCGCGCGGCGATGCTCGACAGCGTGAAGCACCATCTCGTCGCCGACGTCGATGTCGGCGTCTTCCTCTCCGCGGGCATCGACTCGACAGTGCTCGCCGCGCTCGCGGCCGAGGCGGGAGGCCGGCTGCGCACGGTGACGCTCGGCTTCGCGGAGTATCGCGGCACGCCGTACGACGAGACGCCGGTGGCCGAGTCGGTGGCGAGGCAACTGGGTGCGGAGCACAGCACGATCTGGGTGTCGCGCGCGGATTTCAAAGGCGCGCTCGAGCATCTGCTGGAGCGGATGGATCAGCCCAGCATCGATGGGGTGAACAGCTATTTCGTGGCGCGAGCGGCGAAGGAGGCGGGGCTCAAGGTCGCGTTGAGCGGGCTGGGAGGCGACGAGCTATTCGCCGGCTACGATGATTTCCTGGACATTCCGCGCATGGTGGCGCTGGTCGAGCACCTGCCGGCGCGGGATTCTCTGGGGAAAATAATTCGAAGGGCGATGGCACCTCTGCTCGCTCCTTTTGCCTCGACGAAATACGCTAGTGTAATTGAATACGGTGGAGACTACGCCGGGGCGTATCTGTTGCGGCGAGCGGTCTATTTGCCGTGGGAAGTGCGGAAGGTTTTGAAGGAAAGTGAAGAAACATCCGAACATGAAGTTGGGGTAATGCGCGAGCTCCTGAACGGCACCTTGACGCACTCTACGCGGAATGTGAGGGTGAGTGTACTGGAGGCGCGTTGGTACATGCGCAATCAGCTTTTGCGCGATACCGACTGGGCATCGATGACGCATTCGGTGGAAGTGCGCGTGCCCCTCGTCGACTGGACGTTATGGCGCGAAGTTTCATCACTCGGGCTCAGCTCGCCGTATATAGGCAAGCGGGCTTTATCGGCGACTCCGGCAGTCGCGTTGCCCCGTGCTGTGACGGAGAGGAAGAAGACAGGCTTCACCGTGCCAGTGCGCAGCTGGCTGATGGATGGGAGAGGTTCGCGGTACGACGATCGCGGCCTTCGAGGGTGGGCAAGATACGTCTATTCACGGACGGTCGATGGCGCGAGCACTGGTGTTTCTGACGGACGCGTTCGGGGGACGAGGGGGGATCGCGCAGTTCAACCGCGATCTACTCACGTCGCTCGCTAACGATCCGGCCTACACCAAGGTCGTCGCTCTACCGCGCTTGCTGTTCGAGAAACACCCACGGGTTCCGAAGCGGCTGGATTTTCGCACGCGAAGTGCGAGCGGGAAAATCCGTTATGTGGTGGAGTCGGCGCGTGCGGTAGTGAAGGAGCGCTTCGATGTGGTGATCTGCTCCCACATCAATCTTCTGCCGATCGCCTCGGCGGCCGCTGCTGCGCAGAGAGTACCGCTGTTGCTCGTGGTGTACGGCATTGAGTCGTGGACGCCGCCGCGCGGTTTTGCGGCGAAGCTGGTGAAGCGGCCGGATGCGATCGTCGCCATCAGCGAGTACACGAAGCAGCGCTTCCTCGAGTGGTCGGGCGTGTCGTCGGAGAAGGTGCACGTGATTCCGTGCGGCGTGGATGCGAAGCGCTACGGCGTCGGCCCCAAGCGCGAGGATCTTCTCGCGAGGTACCGGCTTTGCGGACGCACCGTGATGCTCACCGTCGCGCGGTTGGCGGGAAAGGAGCGCGCGAAGGGGATCGACGAGGTGATGGAGTCGCTCACCGACCTCGCGCGCGAGATACCGAACATCTCGTACCTCGTCGTGGGCGATGGGCACGATCGCCGGCGGCTCGAAGCGAAGGCGCTCTCGCTCGGCGTGAGCAACCGCGTGGTGTTCGCGGGGTTTGTGCCGGAGGAAGAGAAGGCCGATCACTATCGCCTGGCGGATGCGTTCGTGATGGCGGGGCGCGGTGAGGGATTCGGGATCGTGTATCTCGAGGCGCTGGCGTGCGGGCTGCCGATCATCGCGAGCTCGCTCGATGCGAGCTGCGAGGTGGTGTTGAACCCGAGCTTTGGCCGGGTCGTGAACCCGGACCGCCCGCAGGAGCTGAAGGCGGCGTGCCTCGAGCTGCTGGGCGCGCGTGGGCGTGTGCGTGCGCGCGCGGTGCCGCGCGAGCTGGCGACGTTTTCGCTCGCGAGCTTCCGGGCGCGGTGGAACTGGTTGTTGGCGGAGATGAGCGTGGGGGAATTGGCGTCGCTGCCGACGTTGACGAGGGAGCCGGCGTATGCGGGGGGGCGGGGGCATGGTGCGGCGTTTGGGGTGCAGGCGCCGACGCCGAGCACGGGTGGAGTGGCGGTCGAGCGGTAGCACCGCGGCAGCTTGGTAGTTCCTTCCTGCAGCACAAAGATCAAATTGCAGCAGACTACTATAGTATGGCCTCTCGTCGGGCCTCGTGCGCGTTGCTGCGTCCGTCACTCCGGACGTCCGCACGCATCCTCGTGCTCGGGTTTTCATCACGAATGAGACAGAGTAGAAAGGCGAAGCGGTGAACTCGTTCTGGCGTGATCGGCCGACCTTGATCACGGGAGCAACCGGACTTCTCGGCGGCTGGCTCACTGCCCGCCTCGTGAACAGCGAGGCTTCTGTTGTTTGCCTTGTTCGCGATTGGGTGCCGCGCAGCCTACTGCTGGACGGCGATCTCGCATCCCGCGTAACGATCGTTCGCGGTGATGTGCGCGACCAGGCGCTACTCGAGCGCGTGCTCGGTGAATACGAGATCGATACGGTGATGCACCTGGCTGCGCAGAGCATCGTACCGATCGCGAATCGCAATCCCATCTCGACGTTCGAGACGAACATTGGCGGCACTTGGTCGATGCTCGAAGCGAGTCGCCGCAGTCCTACGGTCAAGCAGATTGTGTACGCGTCATCGGATAAGGCGTACGGTGACGGAGACAAGCTACCGTACAGTGAGTCGACGCCGCTGCGCGGAAAGCATCCCTATGACGTGAGCAAGTCGTGCGGCGATCTGATTGCTCAGAGCTATGCGGCGACATACGGTTTGCCCGTTGCGATCACGCGCTGCGGCAATTTCTTCGGTGGCGGGGATCTTAATTGGAACAGGATCGTGCCGGGGACGATTCGGGCGGCGCTGCGCGGGGAGCGCCCGAACATCCGCTCTGACGGGACGCTCGTACGCGACTATTTCTATGTCGAGGATGGCGCCGCGGCCTACATGCTGCTCGCGGAGCGCCTCGCCTTGAATGTCGGCCTGGGCGGATCGGCGTTCAATTTTTCCAACGAAATGCAACTCACCGTTGGTGCAATCGTAGCACGGATCTTGGACCTCATGGGGCGGAGCACGGAATTCGACATGCGGAGTGAAGCGTCGAACGAGATTTCGCATCAATATCTTAGTGCGGCGAAGGCGAAAAATGAGTTAGGGTGGGCGCCGCTATTCTCACTGGACGATGGTCTGAGGCGGACAATCGACTGGTATACGGCATTCTTTGCGAAGGTCCATGACTGAGCATCAACAGCGATCTGTTTTGGAGATGCTTCGCAAGCTCATCGCCCTACTGAGCCCAAGGCAACGGCGACAGTTGACTGGACTGTTTCTGATGATGGTGCTAGGGGCACTGCTGGAAATGGCCGGAATCGGAGCCATTCCCGCGTTCGCCGCGCTACTGGGAAATCCAGATCGCGTGATGCGAAATCCGATCGTGCTCAAACACGCCAGCTTCCTCACGAGCATTCCGCAATCGAGTCTCATAGTCTACGCGGCTGCCGTTCTGCTGGGCGTCTTCGTCATTAAGAATGTGTACTTGTTTGTCCTGCTGGTCGCGCAATCGACGTTCACTCAACGATTGCAAGCAAAGCTCGCCGTCCGCGTGCTGCGCGCGTACTTGTACAGCCCATACGATCTTCATCTCCAGCGGAATCCGTCAGAGTTGCTGCGGAACGCGAACTCGGAAGCGCTCGACATTATCAATTCCGTGGTTTATCCCGGATTGATTCTGACGATGGAGCTTCTAACCGTCTCCGCGATATTGACTCTCCTGTTCGTGGCAGAACCCGCAGTCTCGCTTTTCGCGTGCCTGTTGCTCGGCGGAAGCGCACTTTTGTTCATGAAGACGATCCGGCGTCGGCTGTCCATCTACGGCGAGCAAATTCAGTTTTTCCGTGGAAAAATGCTCCAGGCAGTGCACGAGAGTTTGAGTAGCGTGAAGGTGACGAAGGTTTTTGGACGAGAGAAGTATTTTCTCGATGCTTTTTCCTCTCATGCAGACGGATACGTCGAGGCAAATCGCTTTCGGCAAATTGCCACGGAAGTACCGCGCCTTTTTCTCGAGGTCGTAGCGATCCTCGGAATACTTGGTGTGGCAATGGTGCTTACATCGCAGGGTAGACCTTCGGTTTCGATCACCGTGACTCTTACTCTTCTGAGCGTGGCGCTCGTGCGCACCATTCCATCCGTGAATCGCATTACGGCTGCGCTCGCGACGCTTCGATATGGAGACTATTCACTCGAGACCGTAAGCAGAGACCTGGCGGAGCTCGAGAAGGAGGATGAGGATACGGACGAGGCTGCGAGTACGACGCCGCTTTCGCTCCAGGACTCAATAGAGTTTGCGATGGTCGACTATCAGTACCCAGGCGCCGCGGCAAACTCGCTTTCCAACCTGTCCATGGTCATTCCGCGCGGCAGCTCGGTTGCGATCATTGGTCCTACAGGTGCCGGCAAGACCACACTTGTCGATCTTCTGCTCGGCCTTCTCCATCCAACGAGAGGGAAAATTCTGATCGATGGTGTTGATCTCGAATCAAACGTGCGTGCGTGGCAGAACTCCGTCGGCTACGTACCGCAGGATATTTATCTCGTCGACGATACTATCCGTGCCAACATCGCGATCGGCATACCTGACGAAGATGTGGACGACGTCGCAATTCGACGGGCTGCACGGGCGGCGCAACTCGACGAGTTCGTCGAGTCCTTGCCGCTGGGACTCGGTACGATTGTCGGCGAGCGCGGCGTTCGCATTTCTGGGGGACAGCGTCAGCGGATCGGCATAGCGCGAGCGTTGTATCATGACCCGTCGGTTCTCATCATGGATGAAGCAACGTCATCGTTAGACAACGAGACGGAAGCTCTGGTCATTGAAGCGGTCGATCGGCTTCGCGGGACGAGGACTATCGTTGTCATCGCGCATCGCCTCTCGACTATTCGGAATTGCGATCGAGCCTTCGTTCTCCGGAACGGTGAGCTGTTCGCATCCGGTCCGCTAAGCGATTTCGTTGGCGACATTCCAGAGGCCAAGGCGCACGCGCCGGCGCATCGCAGTTGAAGACCCCAAAGATTTTGGTCGTTGTAGGTACACGACCCGAAGCGATCAAGCTCGCGCCGGTGATACGGCGGATTCGTGAGGATCCCTGCTTTCTCGTGGAGATATGTGCCACGGGTCAGCATCGCGAATTGCTGGATCAGGCACTCGCGCATTTTGACCTTCAGCCAGATCACGATCTGGCGGTGATGACGACGGATCAGACTCTCGATAGCCTGACTTCAAAGACGCTCGAGCGAATGAGCGATCTCCTTCGTCGTGTACAGCCGCAGATGGTGATGGTTCAGGGCGATACGACCAGCGCAATGGCGGCTGCGCTTGCGGCTTTCTATCTGGGCATACCTGTCGCTCATGTGGAAGCGGGGCTGAGAACGAACGACAAACGCTCGCCATTTCCCGAGGAGATGAATCGGCGCCTGGTTGCGAGCATCGCTGAGTTGCACTTCGCCCCAACCGTTGGTGCTCGCGAGAATCTGTTGAACGAGGGAATCCGACCTGACGCGATCCATGTGACGGGCAACACCGCCATCGATGCGCTTCTATGGACGGTAAAGCACTTGAACGGTCGTCAGGCAGCATTGCGTACAATGGACGGATTGGTATTCGAGCCGGCCACCATCGTGAGCGAACGCGTAGTTCTTGTTACCGCGCATCGGCGGGAGAACTATGGCGAGGGGATTCGCGAGATTTGCGGGGCGTTGCTGAGCATCTCGCAGTTGCCGAGAGCGCAGATCGTCTTTTCAGTGCATTTCAATCCAAACATTCGCAAGGTTGTCACCGAGTTGCTCAGCGATACGCCAAACATCCACTTGTTGGCGCCGCTTGACTATTTCTCTTTCGCGCAACTGCTGAACCAGTCGTTTCTGGTGCTGACGGATTCGGGGGGAGTGCAGGAGGAGTCGCCGTCACTTGGGAAGCCGGTTTTGGTGATGAGAGATACTACAGAGCGACCGGAAGGCATCGCCGCGGGAAATGCACTTCTCGTCGGCACCAATGCGCGAGAGATCGAGTGCGTCGTGCGTGAGCTCTGGCACGATGATTCGAGACGTGAGTCCATGGCGCGCGTCGCAAATCCCTACGGTGATGGCAATGCGGCGCCGCGAATCCACGAAGCGCTTGTGCGTCACTTTGCTGGCGGCGGTCCGCGTGCCTAGCGTTGGCGAATCGGCGCGTTCTTTTTGCCCGAGTCGAAAAATGCGTGCGCGTCTGTTTCGACTTCAGCGAACGGCGGCGTGGACATGATAGTCATCGTCGATTACGGGGTTGGCAATCTAGCGTCGATCGTCAACATGCTGCGCCGACTTCGCGCGCCCGCCATCGTGTCCTCGGATCCAGCGGTCATCGAGAGCGCCGAGAAGTTGATTCTTCCAGGCGTTGGCGCGTTCGATCACGCGATGAGGCGTTTGCGCGAAACTCGACTGATCCCGGTGCTCGAGCAGCGGGTACAGCGGGATGGCGTGCCAATCCTGGGCCTCTGCTTGGGGGCCCAACTACTTACGGTCGCAAGTGAGGAAGGAGTTGAACGCGGCTTAGGTTGGATCGACGCCAGTACCGTCCGATTCGATGCAACACGGGTGGCGGAGAAACTCGCGATTCCGCACATGGGCTGGAGCGACGTTACGCCGAGCAGGCCGCACCGGTTGTTCGCAAGCGAGGAGAAGGAGCAGCGATACTATTTCGCTCATTCCTATCACCTCCACTGCACCGATCCGTCTCTTGCGATCGGAATTGCGAGACATGGATATGACTTTCCCGCCGCGGTCGCCCGTGAAAACGTGATGGGCGTTCAATTCCATCCCGAGAAGAGCCACGTTTTTGGAATGCGCCTGCTCCAGAACTTCTGCGAAATTGAAGCTCGCGATCTATCTGACGTGCAAGTGTGAAGCGCATCCGTGTAATTCCGGTCTTGCTACTTCGTGACGGCGACCTGGTTAAGACCAAGGGGTTTCGCAAACCCGTGTACATCGGCGACCCGATCAACGCGGTGCGCATATTCAATGACAAACGAGTTGATGAGCTCATTCTTCTCGATATTAGTGGGGCGCGTGAGCCCACCGGCGAGAGCTATCAACGCGTCGCTGAAATAGTGGGCGAGGCATTCATGCCCATCGCGTATGGCGGCGGACTCAGAGGTCTGAAGCAAATTGAGCAGACTCTGAAGCTCGGCGTTGAGAAGGTAGTCTTGAACACCGTTACCGTGACGGATATGCCGCTAGTCACCGAGGCCGCGCGACAATTCGGCAGCCAGAGCGTGGTCGTGTCGATCGACGCTCGTCGAAGATTCGGTGGGAGCTACCGAGTGATGACCGAGGGAGCGCGCAACGCAACTCGGCTTGATCCAGCCGTACACGCCCGAAGGTGCGTCGATGCAGGAGCCGGGGAGATTCTGGTCACGTCGATTGCGAGAGAGGGATCGCTACAGGGTTACGATCTGGCCCTCACTCGCAGCGTCGCGGAGTCGGTATCAGTGCCCGTGATCGCGTGTGGAGGGGCAGCCAAGGTTGAGGACTTTGCGAGGGCCGTGACTGAGGGTGGCGCCTCTGCAGTCGCGGCATCCAGCATGTTCGTATTTCAAGGGACGCATCGAGCAGTGCTAATTAGCTTTCCGGAACAGTCGGAGCTGACGGAAAGTCTTTACCAATTCGCGTAGGAAGATGACTCCATCGTTGACAGTCAGTCCCGATCCGCGAACACGAATGGACTCGTCGCGAGCTCAGGACTATCGCATCTGCACTCGCACGGTGATGGACACCACGGATCGCGAGATCACCTTCGATGAAGAAGGAGTGTCCAACCATTGGCATGAGTATCAGGCGACAACGCGAACGCAGCTATTGCCGCCTGACCAGGCGAAAGTGGAGCTCGAGCGCATCGTTGGAAAAATGCGCCTGTGGGGTCGGAAGAGTCGATACGATTGCGTGCTTGGTTTAAGCGGGGGAGTCGATAGCTCCTATCTCGCTCACCTGGCTGTCGAGTTGGGGCTGCGCCCTCTCCTGGTGCATTTCGACAACGGCTGGAATACGGAATTGGCCGTGAGCAATATCGAGCGACTCGTTAAGGGGCTCAATCTCGATTTGTACACGTTCGTCATGGATTGGCCCGAGTTTCGTGATCTTCAGCGCTCGTACTTCAAGGCGTCTGTTCTCGATCTGGACGTGCCCGCCGATCACATGATCTTCGGTGCCCTGTACAAGATCGCTCGGGCACATGGGCTCAAAGTCATTCTGTCGGGCGGCAATGTCGTGACGGAAGCAATTCTGCCACGCACCTGGTACTATCCAAAGTTTGACATTGCGAATTTGCGCGATATCCAACGTCAATTTGGAACAGTGCCACTTCGAAAGCTGCCGGCGATGGGTTTGACACAAATGATCTACTACGGGGCAGTGCGCGGGATCATTCAGGTGAAACTGCTCGACCTCGTGACCTACGACAAAGAAGCAGCGAAAGCCTTGCTCACCGAGAAGTACGGGTGGCGTGATTACGGTGGAAAGCACTACGAGTCAATTTTTACTCGCTTCTACCAGGGGTATATCCTGCCCCGCAAGTTCAATATTGATAAGCGAAAGGCTCACCTGTCCAACTTGATATGTTCGGGGCAGAAATCGCGAAGTGAGGCGCTGGAAGAACTTCTACAGCCCACCTACGATCTTCACTTGCAGGCGGAAGACAAAGTGTACGTCGCAAAGAAGCTCGGCTTCAGCGACGATGAGTTTGAGGCGTTGCTTTCACTTCCGAATCGCGAGCACCGTGAATTCGCGACAGATGCGCGATGGCGAGAGAGGTACTTTCGCTTCATGCGAAGCGTGCAGCCGCTGACATCCAGAATTAACCGCTTTCGCAAGCGGATGTGATCGAACCCGCGACTTCTCCATCGCCGATCATAACGATTCTGTTCCTCGCGATGGAATTTCCTCCTGTAAATACGGCAGGTGTATTTCGCTCGCTGAAATTCACGAAGTATCTTCCGCTTTATAACGTCAGGCCTGTCGTGCTGACGCTCGAGGCTTCACAAGCGGTTGAGATCTTCGGTGATACGAGTGATACCGCCCTTCTGCGAGAACTTCCGGTCGACGTCCAAGTCGTGCGCGTTGCGTGCGGCGAGGCGAAAGCATCTCGATTGGGGGCCTTCGGTCGGTTCCTGGCGATCTTTTTTCAGATCGAGGATCGCATCGGAAGTGCGTGGCGAAAGCACCTGATGGAGCGCATGCCTGCGCTAGTTGCAGAGTATCGTCCGCAGGCTCTTTATGTATCGCTCCCGCCCTTCAGCGCTGGACGCCTGGCGATGACTATTTCGCGGCGCTATCAGCTACCGCTCATCGTCGACATGAGGGATGGCTGGTCGCACTGGCGCGTCGGCCCTTATGGGTCCTGGCTGCACTTTTATCTGACCGCCAGGCGTGAGCGCGCACTCTTCCGGGCCGCCACGGTAATCGTAACGGTCACTCGTCAACTCGCTCGGATGTTTGCGACGGTGCACGCGGGAGTTCCTGCGAATCGAATTCAAGTCATCACGAACGGATATGATTTTGACTTGGATCTTCCCGCTCGAATCGACGTTCCGAAGCGAGACGCATCGTCACGCATCGTGATCGGATATACGGGGAGCTTCTATTATGAGCCCGATAAACGCGCGGCTCATTTTACTCCATGGTGGCGGAAGCGATTCCACCGAAAGCTTCAGTACTCCGCAGTGAAGGAGGATTGGCTGTACCGCAGTCCGCACTTCTTCATGCGGGCGCTCGCCCTACTATTTGATAGGAGACCCGACCTGCGCTCGCGCGTTGTGTTTGAGGTGATCGGCTCGAATGCCCCGTGGCTGACAAAGATGGCGGAGTCCTTTGGCATCGCAGCAAACTGCCTCTTCCACGGGCGTGGAACGCAGGCCGACGTGCTTCAATTCCAATCGAGGTGCGACGCCTTTCTTTGCACATCCGTGAAGGTGCCGGACGGCCAGGACTACGCCATCGCGTCCAAGACTTTCGACTACCTCAGATATGCGAAGCCGATCCTTGGGTTTGTGACCGAGGGCGCGCAGCGTGATTTCCTGCACGAGTCGGGGATGAGTCTCCTTTGTGATCCAGACAATGTCGATGCGAGCTCTCGCGTACTCGAAGCGCTTGCGGACGGAGGATTCAGCCTGAATCCAAATTTGGAGTTTCTCTCCGCCTTTCATCGCAAGGCGTTAGCAGCTCAGCTTGCTGACACGATCAAGAACGTCGCAGCATAGTTATCGCGAGTTGAATTAGATGAGTCCTCGCGGAGCACCGCCACAGCTGGTCGTTATCTCTACGCATCCAATTCAGTACCACGCGCCGGTATATCGCGAAGTACAGCGACTAGGATTGCCGCTGACTGCGATCTATGGATCTGATTTCAGCGTCGCAGGTTATCACGATCGCGAGTTCGACACGACGTTCTCGTGGAGTACGGATTTACTATCCGGCTACACATCGATATTTCTTTCGCGGGTGTCGGAAGGCGGTGCCTCCTCCCCGGCGGCCACATCGACACGCGGGCTCGCCGAGGCGCTTGCCCAAGTCTCTCCGGATGCCGTCCTGCTCACGGGATATTGGCCGGCGTTCCTTCGACAATCGGCCATGCAGCTTACGCTGCGTCGCGTGCCCACGCTGTTTCGCGCCGAGACGGCAGATCACGCGAAGCGACGTGGATGGATTCGCGACTCGGCTCGAAGTGCCGTGCTGCGACTATTCTATGAGCGCTGCGCAGCGCTCCTGTATATCGGCAAGCGATCGAGAGATCATTTTGAGCGCCTCGGTGCGAGCGAGCGGGAGTTGTTCTTCTCGCCATACTGCGTAGACGCAACCGTGTTTGAGTCGGACGAGAGAGCGCGAGCGAGGCTGAGAGAATCAACTCGAATGGAGTTGGGAATCCGCTCGGATCAAATCGCGATTCTATTCTCCGGGAAGCTGGTTTTTCGGAAAGGGCCCGATCTTCTGCTAGACGCGATCGAGCAGCTGCCCGCCGAGCTGCGAGAACGCATCGCAGTGGTGTTTCTTGGAGATGGAGAAATGCGTGCGGCGTTGGCGGCGCGATCGTCCGTCGCCAAACTGTCGTTCGTAGGATTTCGGAATCAGCACGAGCTCAGTCGCTACTATCATGCCTGCGACCTTCTGGTCCTTCCTAGCCGCTCAGGCGAAACGTGGGGATTGGTCGTAAACGAGGCGCTCCTTCACGGCCTACCGTGCGTGGTCTCGGAAGGTGTCGGTTGCGCGCCCGATTTGGTGTTGCCTGGCGAAACAGGAGAAGTCTTCGCGCAAGATTCCGCAGCCGGACTTAGGGATTCACTTGTTCGCCTCCTGGCCTGGAATCGAGATGGTCTCGCAACTCGCGTCAGGTGTCGCGAGCGGGTGAACCGTTATTCAGTGGGCGCCGCTGCAAAGGGAATTGTCGCGGCCTTTGAATCTGGTCTTGGGCGCTCGGCCTCGCCTCTAACTCTACACCCTTGAAGCTGCTCCTCGTGGGCCGGTTTTCGCCCGGGCACATTGGCGCGAGTTTGTTGAGCGCTTGCGAGAGTCTGGGCGTGGAGGTGATCGCCTGCGACAGTGACGGCGCATTCGCGGCACCACAGTGGATGCGGCGCCTGACCTGGCATTTGATGAAGCGGCGGCCGCCGCGCTTGGCGACATTCAGTATGCATGTCGCAGACCTGTGTCGTGAGCACGCTCCCGATGTGCTCCTCTCGACTGGGTCTGCTCCGATTAATGCTCGTGCGCTTCAGGAAATAGGCGCACTCGGAGTAAGGCGTCTCAACTATTCGACCGATGACCCCTGGAGTGCCGTTCATCGATCGCGCTGGTTGCTCGACGCGCTGCGAGAGTACGATGCCGTATTTTCGCCGCGTCGAAGCAATTTGCCTGAGCTTCGCGCACTCGATGGACCCGAGGTCTACTATCTACCGTTCGCGTTCGATCCTCAGATCCACCACGACGGAGCCAGCAGCGTCGCCGTGCAGGGTGGTATGTCCTGCGACGTGCTCTTCGTAGGAGGGGCGGATCATGATCGCGTGGCAGTACTTGGGGAAATCGTTCGGGAAGGGTTCGACGTGGCATTGTACGGCGGATATTGGGATCGATACTCAGTCACGCGATCCGCAGCGCGCGGCCTCGGTAGTCCCGACATGATTCGGGAAGCCACGCAAGGCGCCAAAGTCTGCCTCTGCCTCGTGCGCCGAAGCAATCGTGATGGGCACGTGATGCGCTCATTTGAGCTGGCTGCAATAGGCGCTTGCATGCTTGTGGAAGACACTGAGGAGCATCGCGAAATGTTCGGCGGGGAAGGGAAAGCGGTGATGTATTTTCAAAATCCAACCGAGATGATCAGCAAGCTTCGATGGCTGCTGGATCACAGCTCAGAAAGAGCTTCGCTCGGCCACGCGGCAAAGGAACGAGTCGCAATCGAGGCCAACACCTATCAGGCACGGTTGTCAACGATGCTTGCGTCCGCTGAATCCAGAGCGGGAGTGCCAAGTCTGTGAGGGCGGACGCTGAAGTCTTCGCGGGCGTTGGCAAGCTGACTTCCTCGCCAGTCGCGGACGTTGATGGCAATAGTATCGCGTCACATTCGCATCATCGGGTTCTCCTTGCTGAACGCGCCTGTGCGGAAAGACATCCGCCCGTGCTTCACCAGGCTTCGATCCTTCAGCAGTTTGGCCAAGTCACGCTGCTCGATGCGCCCGGCCGCCAGGATGATCCGGCCGTTCAGACCAGTGCTCGAGTTCGCCGAATTCGAATTAGCGCTTCAGACAATAGCGTTAAGGGCCTTGCGATGGCGAACATGCGATGGGCCTATCGCTACTTCCGAGAGTTCGGCCGTCAGATCGCAGAGTCTCCAGACGTCGTCGTCGCGTACGAGCCAGATGCAGCGGCACAGCTGCTTCAGTCGCGAGCGCGGTCGGGTGGACCGATGCGCATCGTTCACCTTCACGAAACTCCGGACAAGGCGCTTTACGGCGGCAGCGGCATATCGAGGATCGCAGTTCGACTCATGCTCGCAAGGCTAAATCGCGCCGACGCCGTGATACTTCCCGATGCTGATCGCGCGGCGTACGCAGTTGAAGTCGCGAAACTGAGCCGACCTCCCATGGTCGTGATGAATTGCCCTCCCGTCTTGGCAACATTGCCAGAGTCGAAGTTGTTAACGTGGCTCTCGGAACGCGGCATCACTTCTCAGCGCGTCGTCCACTTTCAAGGTGCGATCGGAGCCGAGCGCGGACTGACGAAGATCATTGAATCCATGCGTTATTGGCCGACCGATTCCGTATTCGTCATTGTCGGCGATGGTTCTCCAACGGTTTTGGAACAGCTGCATACGTTGATTGCGAGAGAGGGTGTAGCCTCGAGAGTCTTCTTTGTCGGCCGCGTGCCGTACGCGGATGTGTTTTCGTACGCAGTGGGTGCAACCTTGGGCATCACGCTGGTTGAACCACTCGACAGGAATACGCAATTGTGTGCAGGCGCAAGTAACAAGCGCTTTGAGTACGCGGCGCTTGGAATCCCACAGATAACAAACTCTGGTCCAGGAATGCGGCGTCTGTTCGAAGCGCCGGGTATTGCAACGCTCGTTGATGTTGCAGACGTCCACATGCTTGGCCAAGCGATCGCGCAAATACTCGGAAATGCATCGCTAGCATCCAGCATCGGAGCCCGCGCGCGGAGCCTGCACTTGAGTCTCTACAACTATGAGGCGCAGTTCGCGCCGGTCGTCGACCGAATCCGTGTGTGGATGTCTGGCCGGATGGTGGTGAAGGCATGAGCGCTGTCGCGCCCACAGCGCGTTCCACGGCACTGCGCACTGCCGTCTTTATGTGCATGTGCATTCCGCTGATAATCTCCTTCGTCGTCGATTCGCCAATTCCGCTGGGAGTTCGCGCGTTGGCAGCGATTCTTTGGGTGCTCTGCTTGATGCCGGCGTGGACGTACTTGGGCGTCCCGCCCGAGGCTCGTCGCCCTATCCCCTTTCTATCGCTCATCGGCGCACTGTACGGTATCTACTACGCGCTACCTGCAGCATTCGGCACGTACAATCAGCACTATAAGATCACTCTGATGCCGGAGATCGATTACGATGATGCCGTGTTTGTGGCGTTCGTCGGCTGGCTTACCCTAGCGGCAGGATACGGTCTCGCGAAGTTGCTATTGCCCAGTCGAAGATCGAGTCAGATCAAAGCTTCTGAAAAGTCGTGGCAATTGTATGGAATGGCCCTGATGCTCGTTGGTCTAGGCTTCGACATCATTCGTCGCGCGCGCTCGGTTCCGATCGAAGTCGCAGGCTTGCTTCAATTTCTCAGCATGCTTGGATGGTTTGGTAGCGGCCTCCTTGTCACGCTGAACTCTCGAGGCAAGCTATCGTCTGTTCGTCGGCTAATCATGTATGCAGGAGTCGTCGGCTTCGCGACCTTGGCGATTTCGAGCGGGTCCGTCGCCAGCGCAGCATTCTACGGTACTGTGCTCCTGACCGCAGTTTGGATCGGTCGTGGGCGTTTGAGCCTTCCGCTGATCGCAACGTCCATTGTGAGCATGCTCGTCATCATCTCGCTGCGCGGTGTAACCGAAGATTATCGACGAGTGGTTTGGTATCAGGAGGACGGCGGGAATCAGATCCAAAACACGCAGCTTTTCTTCAGATTGCTCGATCAGGGAGTTCAAGCGGACGGTATCGGAGGGGCGATTGAAAAAGGATTCGAGACGAGTGCGGGAAGATCGGCAAATCTGGACTTGCTCGCCGATGTGATTCGTCGCACTCCTCGCGAAATCCCGTACTGGGGAGGCACTACCTATCTCTCTCTCGTCGGATCCTTCGTCCCGCGTTTCCTCTGGCCCGACAAGCCGACGAAGGAGCTGGGGCAGGACTTCGGCCATCGATATGGGTACATCGGTTCGCGCGATTCGCGAACCGCGATCAATTTGCCCATCCTGGTCGAGTTCTACGTCAACTTCGGCGCCCTCGGTGTCGTACTCGGAATGATTATCGTCGGCATGGTTTATCGACTGGTCGAGCGCGCGGTCAATAATCCAGGACAAGATGAGATTCTTTCGCTAGCAGGAATCGTTCTGATGATCCCGTTGACCAACATCGAATCTGATCTTTCGCTTGGATTTGGCGGGCTAGTGATGAATGGAATCGCGTTCTGGCTCGTCTTGCGCACTATTCGGCGAACTTCCGGACGTGGCCCGGCTCGAGAGGTTGTCTCAAGCCATCATCTCAAGCGACTGCTCGCACAAAGACCCGGCGCTTGACGCTGCAGTCCAGGAAGCTCTCGGGATCTCCGGGGCTCGCCGCCATTACCATGAAACTTGGAGGCGACGGCGTTGCGTACGCGGCTGTGCTTCTGGAGCGTGCCTTAGTCGAGATCGCACAGACGAGCGTTCCGGTGCTCGAGCTTTCGCCAGCCAATCCGGCAAAACCGACGTTTCGTGAAATGGCCCGATTCGTGTTGCGGGTCGGTGCCGCCCAGGTTTTGGTGCCTGACAGCTGGTGGTTGTTCAACCACGTCGGTATCGCGCGCGCGCAGAACATAATTCCATCTTTTGCCCGCCGGCGTTTTGGCGTTCTGCTCTGCGGTATCGAGTCCTGGGATCCCGATCTGTCCTACGATCGCAAAAGAGTTCTGCGTCGCGCCTCCGCCCGAATCGCAATCTCGCGCTATACGGCGAACCGCGTGAGCGAACTACATCCAGATATTGGCGAAGTCGTCGCATGCCCACTTGCGCTGCTTCCCGCTTCTCCGATCGCTACAACTTTTGATCGCGCGGTTCTCAGTCAGATCCGTGAGAACAGCGTGTTGATCGTCGGTCGCATGGGCAGAGCCGAGCGCTACAAGGGACACGATGAGCTGTTGGAATGTTGGAGCTCCGTGACTGAGTCCATTCCTGGTGCGCAGCTCGTTATTGTCGGCAAAGGTGACGACATTACCCGACTTCGCGAGAAGGCGGCAGCGCTGGAATTGACGGACGATGTTCTTTTCCTCGGCTTTGTGGCGGATGGCACTCTCGAAGCCATCCGGCAACGCGTCGCGTTTTTTGCGCTTCCAAGCCGGGGAGAAGGGTTTGGCCTCGTCTACCTTGACGCCATGCGTGCCGGCCTCGCATGCGTTGGCGGATCTCGCGATGCCGCCGCGAGTGTGATCGACAACGGAGTAACAGGAGTATTGGTCGATCCGCAGGAACGGGAGGCACTCGCGGCCACGATAATCGATTTACTCCGCTCTCCAGAAAAACGCACAGCGTACGGCGCGGCGGGGAAACGACGATTCGAGGCCGAATTCACCTTTGAGCGGTACTGCGATCGACTTCGCACAATCCTCGTCGATGCGTTCGCGTGAACGTTCTGCATGTCACTCCCAGCATCTCGCGGAAATATGGCGGTCCCACGTATTCACTCGCTGCCTATTCCCGAGCGTCTCTGGCAGCGGGGGTGCAGAATACGATTCTGTCGTCCCAGGCTGACGTCGCAGATGACTGGCTGACTTCGACGCTTCCGGAAGTCGAAGTTCACATGTTCCGGAACTATGGGCGCGGTGCGTTGTTCGCGGTGCCGGGATTGCACTCGTGGCTTCGGCGCAACGGAGAGAAATTCGACGTCGTGCACGTCCACGGGCTTCTCAACCCCGTTAGCTCCTTCGCCGCGAGCGCATGCGTGCGCAGAGGTTGGCCATTGATCATCCGGCCATTCGGCACGATGTCGCGATACACATACGGCCATCGGCGAACGGCCATTAAACGCGCCTATAGCACGCTAGTCGATGTGCCAAATCTTCGTCACGCGAGCGCGATACATTTCACGACCAAGGTAGAGCGCGACGAGTCTGCGTGGCGGGGACTATCGTGGGACGACAGAGCATTCGTAATTGCGCCGCCGTGGATTGCGGATCAGGCCAGGGGTCAGAGGGAGCTGCGGCGCGATCGACGAACTGTATTGTTCCTCTCGCGGTTACATCCGGTGAAATGTCTCGATCTGCTGCTGGACGCGTGGCCGTTCGTCCAACAGAGTGTATTGAATGCTGAATTGCTAATAGCTGGAGACGGCGATGGTCCGTATGTCAACGAAATGCGCGCCCGTGCGGCGTCGATCGGGACGTCGATTCGAATGGTCGGGCACGTCGAAGGTGCCGAGAAACGCGCTGTAATTGCCCAAGCTGATCTTTTTGTCCTTCCGTCCGCACACGAAAATTTCGGGATCGCTGTACTCGAAGCCATTGCGGCAGGACTGCCAGTCGTCGTCACTCCGGAAGTGCAGCTTTCCCCGTTTGTTCTAGAGCACAAGCTCGGTTTCGTTGCGCAACGCTCGGCACAAGCCCTCGCTGCGTCAATAGTGCGGGCGCTCGGTGACGCCGAGTTGAACGATCGGTGTCGCGAGCACGGTGCCGAAATCGTCGCTGAATGCTTCTCCCTGCGCTCTGTCGGCGAGTCCCTTGCCGACATGTACAGATTCGCTGTCGCGCATCCTCCCGCCTGAAAACTCGATCACATGTATGTACTCGGCATAAATGCGTACCATGGCGACGTCTCTGCGGTGTTACTGAGGGATGGTCAGCTGGTTGTCGCCCTCGAAGAGGAGCGCTTTCGCCGGATCAAACACTGGGCGGGATTTCCGACGCTTTCGATACAGAAGTGTCTGGAAGTCGCTGGAATTTCCGGCAGTGAGATAGACCACGTCGCGATCAGTCGAGCGCCGCGCGCGAATCTCATTCGCAAGGCGATGTATGCGCTGACGAAGCGGCCGAACGTGGCCATCGTTCGCGATCGCTTGCGCAATTCTCGAAAGGTACGCGGCATCGATGTTCCGTTGGCCGATGCTCTCGCGATACCGCGCGAGCGCCTTCCGAAAGTTCATTTCGTAGAGCATCACCCAGCGCATTTAGCGAGCGCTTTTTTCGTGTCACCGTTCGAGAATGCAGCGGTGTGTGCGATCGATGGTTTTGGAGACTTCGTCAGCACCTCGATGGCGGTCGGAAGCGGCAATCGTCTCGAGTTGCTTCAAAAGGTGTACTTTCCGCACTCTCTCGGGATGCTCTACACCGCCGTCACCCAGTATCTCGGCTTCCTGGGATATGGGGACGAGTTCAAAGTGATGGGTCTCGCACCGTACGGGAAACCTGAATTTGTGAACGAGCTTCGAAAGCTCGTTCGACTGCTGCCCGGCGGGACATTTGAGCTCGAGTTGCAGTACTTCCGCCACTGGAAGGATGGCGTCGAAATGGAATGGAGCGACGGCTATCCAACGCTGGGGCGGGTGTACTCGGATAGGCTCGAGGAACTTCTCGGTCCTTCGCGAAGCAAGGAGCAGCCACTCACCGAGAAGCATGAAAACATCGCTCGCTCACTGCAGGCCGTATATGAAGAGTGCGCCTTTCATGTGCTGAACGGCCTCTGGGAGCGCACGAAGAATCCTCGTCTCTGCCTGGCTGGCGGATGCGCGATGAACAGCGTGGCCAACGGAAAAATCCGCGCGAATACTCCATTCACGGACGTGTACATCCAGCCTGCGTCCGGAGACAATGGGACGGCGCTAGGCGCAGCCTATTTCGTCTGGAATCAGGTTCTTGGAAATCAACGCTCGTTCGTAATGGAGCATGGTTATTGGGGAACAGAATATCCGAACGCCGACGTTTCCCCGATTGTCTCCTCGCGTACGGACCAGGACTGGAGCTACGAGATCTCCACGATGGATGATGAGGCGGATGTTTGCCGCCGCGGCGCGGAGCTCATTGCGGAGGGCAACGTAGTCGGGTGGTTCCAGGGACGAATGGAGTGGGGAGCGCGGGCCCTCGGCAACCGAAGTATTCTCGCAGATCCACGCCGAGGCGACATGCGGGATCTGATCAACACGAAGATCAAATTTCGAGAGAAATTTCGCCCTTTTGCTCCGTCCATCCTCGAGGAAGCGCTCGATGAATATTTCGTAGATGGGGCGGCTGACCCATTCATGCAGCAAGTCTATCCCGTGAGGCCAGAAAAACGCGCAGTCTTGCCGGCGATTACCCATGCTGACGGGAGTGGGCGGCTGCAGACGGTGAGCCAGCGCACTAACCCGCGCTACTATCGTTTGATTCAAGAGTTCGCGCGCATTACGGGTGTGCCGGTGGTCCTCAACACCAGCTTCAATGAGAACGAGCCGATTGTCGACACGCCCGAACAAGCCTTGGATTGTTTTCTTCGGACTCGAATGGACGCTATCGTGATCGGAACCACCATCATTCAGCGGCAGCGGGCGGAAGTGGGGGTTAGTTTACCATGAGCCTGCGTCATCGTAATTAGTCCTCCCATCTGAACTCTACCGATTGACACCGACAGGATGACTGGACTCATACAACCCGCCGGCGAGAAGCCGCCGAACGCATTGACGGAGCCGGCGTGGCCGCGCGTGCTCGCTACGCTCGATACGACAGGCGGCGCGAATACCGGCGAGATCGGGGACCTCAAAGAGGTTCTGTCGATCGTAAAGCGACGCCGCTGGCTGGTCGCCTTCGTCGGCGCGTGCGGCGCGGCCGTCGCAGGCTACTACGCGTACAAGGCCAAGCCCGTATATCTCGCTACCGCTTCGGTGCGAATCGCGGACGCGCGTCAGGCGCTGAGCGGCGGCATAGCAGATGCGCCTCGTGACAATATCGGGTCCACGTACTGGGTTGACCCCGTGCTCTCTCAAATTCAGGTGCTGAAGAGCCGTGAGGTCGCGATCGAGGCGGTGCGGAGACATCCATTAGGATTGATCGTTTCTTCGGATGGATTCCCGGCGAGCGATCTGCGCAACGTCAAAGCAGACAGTGCCGCCTCGAGCACATCATTGGCACTCGTGTTCGGAGCTCAGGACTACACCATTCAGAATGCCGATAGGACGCTTACGGCAAAGTATGGCGAGCCCATTTCCATTGGTGGCGTTGGATTCGCACTCGCAAGCAGGCCTTCGCATGGCAGCGGCCGCATCGAGGTGCTCTCCACGAACAAGGCGGTCGACTTGCTGCTCGAAGCAGTCGATGCTCGGCCGCGGAAGAGCACTGACGTCGTAGACATTACTTACCGGGCTCACGATCCGGTCGTGGCGCAGGAAGTGGTGAACACGATCGTCGCGGCCTACAAGTCTGTAAACGCTGACATTTCGCAACAGCAGTCGCGTCGCCGGCGCGAATTCATCCAAGAGCAGCTCAAGCAAACCGACTCGTTGTTTGCCGATGCCACAACGTCGCTGAGCAGCTTCCGAAGTCAGTCGCAGGTGTACGGTTCTGACGCGCGCGTCGCCGCGGAACAGGAAGGACTCATGACACTTGACGTGAGTCGAGAGGAGCTTGGCGCCGACAAGAAAACGCTTCAGTCGCTGTTGGAGAATTTGCAGAGCCCTGGAAAGGCGACACACAACGAACGAATGGACGCGCTGCTGGCGTCTCCGGGGGTCGCAAACAACCCTGTGGTGACGGCGCTGTTTCAACAGTTGGTAGATCTTCGAGCCAGCCGTGATTCCCTTGCAACGGGCAAGTGGGCCGCCGCATCAAGTCACCCAGACGTGTCGAAGCTCGATACGCTAATCGCTTCGACTCAATCGGAACTGCTGTCCGCAGTTCGCAGCAACATCGATGCAGTAGATGCTCGTCTCTCCGCACTTGGTGACTTGCGTAATCGCAATGCCAGCCAGTTGCAGAAATTGCCTGGTGTGCAGGCCGTCGAGGCGCGTCTGCTTCAGCGCGTCGAAACAGCTCGCAAGATGGCGGATCAGCTTCGCGAAGAGTTCCAAAAAGCCAGAATCTCGGAAGCGGTCGATGTGGGCCAAGTCGAAATTGTCGACTTCGCCGTGCTTCCTGAGGTGCCCATTGGCCGCGGGACTCTTTTCCGAATTCTCACCGGCTTGATCGTGGGTCTGATGCTTGGTGGTGGGGCAGCCGTTCTGCTCGAGCGTCTTAATACCACGATTCGTCGACGTGACGATGTCGAGTTAATGCTCCACGTACCGGGTCTCGCAGTCGTCCCTCAAATCGAATCGCCGAGCAAACTTGGTCTGTTGAGACGTGGCTTGAAGCTTCCCGGCATGACGCCGCGGCGAGAGCGTTCAGGAAACGACTCGCTCGTGACCGTGACCGACTTCGGGTCAATTACGGCTGAGGCGTTTCGAACGCTGCGCACAAATCTGATCTTCTCTCAATCGATTCAGACTTTACGCACGATCGTCGTGACCAGCCCTTCTCCCAAGGATGGGAAGACGACTACTGCTGCGAACCTCGCTGTCACTTTCGCGCAGCAGGGAATGCGGGTGCTACTCATCGACTGCGATCTTCGTAAGGCGCGACTGCACAACATCTTTCAGCTTTCGCGCGAGCCAGGTTTCTCGCAGTTGCTCGCTCGGCAGAATACGGCCGCGGAGGTAGTGCAGCACACGGCGGTGGAGAACCTGTGGTTGATACCTGCGGGGCTTCTTCCGGCGAATCCGTCGGAGCTGTTGGGTAGCGCGATCGCTCGCACAACGATCGAGTCATTGGCGGCAGACTACGACATCGTGATCATCGATACTCCGCCGGTTCACGTTGCCGCCGATGCACTGATTCTTGGGAGCATGGCGAACGGTGTCTTGCTCGTTCTTCGAGCGGGGTACTCCGAACGTGCGGCTGCCAAGGAGGCGCTCCAGCGGCTTGCAAATGTGGGCGCGCACGTTGTGGGGGCGGTGCTCAATGATCCGGACCACAAGGTGCCAGAGTATGGCAGTTACTACTATTACTACGATTACCACGACGAGAAGGTCGAAGCGTAGTCAGCGCGAGCCTGCGCGCTCGTCATGAGCGACGGGCACGCACACCCAGCAGTGTCGCTGCTGTTGAAGTGCGCGGTGGGCGACGATACGAGCGTTGGCGCCGAGTCGGTGAGGCACTCCGCTCGAGATGTTCATGACTGGAAGAACTTCATCGAGCTCGCGTCGCGCCACGCGCTCGTTCCGCTCGTGGCGCAGGCACTCGAGCGCTCCGCGCCGGACGTGGTGCCGAGAGCCGCCCTCGCCGAGCTAAAAGCGAGTGCACAAAGCGGCATCATGCGGAGCTTGCTGCTTGGCGGCGAGTTAGTTGGCGCTGTGAGCGCGCTGTCCGCGCGCGGGGTGGATCCAATGCCGTTCAAGGGACCTACGCTCGCAGTGCTCGTTTACGGAAGCCTGGCACTGCGCCAGTATGAGGATCTCGATATACTCGTGCGCTTGGAGGAGGTAGAGCAAGCGCGCAATGCGCTTCTCTCTCTGGGATACGCTCCGGTGCGTGCTTACAACGAGAGTCAGCGCGCCTCCATTCAGCTCTCTGGTCACCATGAGCAACTCGCGCATGCGGCGACCGGGGCTACGATCGAGTTGCATTGGTCGCTGAACAATCGCTCACTCACGCATGATTCGTTCGAGCACCACTGGTGGGACAATCGCCAGAGTGTGGCTATCGGCGGCGTCGACATGCGTACGCTCGGCGTCGAGCAACTGCTGCTTTACCTGTGCATGCATGGCGGCAAGCACTCGTGGGGACGACTCAGTTGGTTGTGCGACTTCCAGCGCGCCTTGCGCGCGTATCCGAATGCCAACTGGACTCGCGTGTGGACGCTCGCACGCGAGAACGGCACTGCGCGCATGATGGAGATCGGCCTCCTCCTCGTTGAGTCGCTCCTGGGCGGTGGCGCGCTTACCGCGGCGGCGGCTAGGGGAAGAAGGGAAGATGCCGAGGCGAAAGCGCTCGCCGAGTTGATTGCCCGACGATTGCGCGGTCAGGCCAGCGGCGGGCCTTCGCTCGATTTTCGCGTACAGCTTTCCTCACGTGAACGCCAGCGTGACCGGCTTCGCTACGCCTGGCACATTCTCGCGACGCCGCATCCGGCCGACGTAGCTTTGTTGGGATTGCCCCGCGCGCTGCATGGTGTCTATTACATCTTTCGTCCTGTACGTCTCCTTCTCAAACATCTCTCGCGTCGCGTGCGTCCTGTGCGTGCCGCATGAGTACCCGACCGCGTGCTCTCGCACTTGACGACGCTCCCGTCGCCTTCCGAATTCCCTGACAGAAAAGAATGAACTCCAATCGCTTAGTGCGTGCGTCGCTTCTCACGTTCCTCGTCGCGATGACCGCATGTCTGCCGCCCAAACGCACGAACGATGTAGTGCCGGACAATACGCCGGCGATGCTGCACCCCGGCGATTCCGTGAAGGTGGCGGTGTGGCGCAATCCGGAGCTGAGCGGGGGGTTCCTCGTGGCGGATGATGGGACGCTCCGGCATCCGCTCTACCAGGCCGTTCATGTCGCGCAGATTCCGCTGGACTCCGTGACCGCGCGAATCGGCGCGTATCTGACGCAGTTCACCACAAACCCGCAGTTTGTGGTGCAGCCGGAATTCCATATCGTGGTGCGTGGCGAGGTCCGAAATCCGAGCCTCTACACCGTGCCGCAAGAGACGACGCTTGGCGGGGCGATTGCCGCCGCGGGTGGCCCAACACCGGAGGCGCAGCTGCGAAAGGTGACATTAGTGAGGGATCAGCATGCGTATCACCTCGATCTCTCCGATCCAGCCGCCCCCTGGACCGCGGCGCCAATTCGATCGGGCGATCAGATCATCATCGGGCGAAAGAGCAACTTGTTTTTCGGCACCATTCTTCCTCTCGTTACGGCATCAGCGGCGCTTGCATCGCTAATCAGCGTTTTAAGGCGCAATTGAGTTAGATCACTGATGACCACATCCGCGGTCGTCGCCTCGCTAATAAGCGTACTTCGGCACTATTGAGCACCGTGCGATGGGATGTTTTCCCGGTACCCCACCACTCGATGAACACGCATCCTTGAATCATGCAAGTGGTAGGTTCGTACCTGTACTGAGTCGGCTGGCCGCGCGGCCAACTTCGTTCGTAAGTATTTGTTTTCGGTACGCGCCGATCCTCGATAGCGGCCTGCTCCTTGCAAATCGTCACGGAGCACCAGCATGCGTATGACGAGACTAAGAAAATTGCGTGAACATTTTTCTCTCGTTACGCGTATGTAAAACGGTGCCGCACTTCGTTTCCCAATGACGTAGGAGATCCGCAGGATGCCGAACAACACCGATGGCCAGAGCCGAAGCAATCGCGGATTTGCCGCGATGGATGCCGACCAGCAGCGCGAGATCGCCAGCAAGGGCGGTCGTGCCGCGCATGAGCAGGGAACCGCTCATGAATTTTCTCCTGACGAAGCTCGCGCCGCTGGTCGCAAGGGTGGAGTTTCGGTGAGCAAGAATCGCCAGCACATGTCCGAGATCGGGCGCAAGGGCGGCGAAGCTCGTGGTCGCAAGCAGGGTCGCGGCAACGGCAGCGCGGCTCGCGAGGGTGGCGCGGCCGATTCGAACGGAAATGACGGCTCTTCTTTCGGACCGCCGAATCCACTCGACGCGGTTAATCAGCTCTAGCGTTTCGCGCTGTATCGCGAACAGACGGGGGGTGCGCAGATACACGCGCACCCCCATTGTTTTCTCAAGCTTACGCGGCTTCGGCGAAAACTCTGTTTTCGATTCGCGCTCGAAGGCGAAGCGAAGGACGCTCGACGATGAAGTAGCTACCCGCGGCACACAATCCGGCGGCTAGAAGCCTGACCAGGAGAGGCAGCCGTCCTGAAAACGGTGACTCGCTCCCGAAAAACATTTGCTGCCACAGGTAGAGGCTGTACGATCCAATGCCAACAATGCGCATCACGCGCAAGTTGAGCACGCGCCCCAACGCGTGCGCGGGATTCCGAACTGCCCACGCGACGAAGATCGCAAGAAGAATCGCCTCGGCCGGAATAGATAACAGGATTCCGATCGCAAACGTCCAACGCATTCCGGCGGCGAATACGAAATGCAGCGCGAGCGCCAGGACGGCGGCGAGTGGTGTCAGCCCGCTTTTGAGGATTGCGTTGAGCACTCGCCGGCCGCGCTCCGACGTGCCGAGGGTCTGAAACAGGGCCATCGCACTTCCGGCCGCGACGTAGTCGAAGATGATCGTCTCCGCGAGTATGCCGTCTCGTGTCAGCCAATACACAAGCACGCGCACCAGCGGAAAGAGCATCATCGCGACCAGTGCGATGCGAACGCCAGTCTGCGATCCCAACGATCGACCGCGAAGTCGAACGCATGTCGCGAGAATGAATGGCCACGTCAGGTAGAATTGCTCTTCTATTGACAGCGACCATCCGTGGGACAACAGCCAAAAGTGGGTAGGAAAAATATTGCTCGAGTACGTCAGAGCAGGCCACCAACTCGCATTGGCTGGAACTATCCACGCACCTGCCGCGGCTCCAACAGCGACAACCGCGATATAGGCATAGTAGGGCGGGAAAATGCGAAGGGTTCTCCGCAGGTAGAACCTGCGCAAGTTTACTGTTCCTCGAGTCTCCGCTTCTCGCCAGAGCAAAGATGTAATGAGATAGCCGGAGATCACGAAGAAAACGCACACGCCAAACTGGGACAGGCGGCTCAGAAGTACTCTCACGAGTGGGCTGGCACGGCCCTGGCTTGCGTGGCCGAGTATCACGCAGGCGATCGATATCGCGCGCAGTCCGTCCAGCGAAGGTAGATCGCGAGAGGAAGGACGGTGGGCGGCATCGGGGAATGCATTATCTCCCACGCCGGAATTCATGGATTGGAATTGCGAATCAGCTGCGTAATCATTGCGCCTGGTTCATGGCATGGCCAAGAGTTTCATTGCCGAGGGTCCGTGGATATCACGCGTAAGAGCGGACTTCAGCAGCTCGGTAGCAGCGTCACTGGAGCCGCGGCGAACAATCGTCACATCGGCCCGTGAAGGCGAGTTCCGCGCCGGTCTCCAGCTTCGAGCCATAACTTACTGTATCCAACGAAGGAACTGAGGCGCAATGAGCCGCGGAGCGTTTGGCAATACAACTGTGAAAGTGTTCAGTCTCGGGAGGATGCTTCGCTTCATTATGAATCATCCGCTGAATAGGAAGCGGAAGCTCGAGTCTCTGCGTCGATTTGTTTTCTGGCAGATCGGCAGCCGACTGGCGCCCGGTCCGGTAGCTATCAATTTCGTCAACGGCTCCAAGCTCCTTGTGAGCCCAGGTATGACGGGGGCTACCGGAAATATTTACACCGGATTGCACGAGTTCGAGGACATGTCCTTCGTGCTGCATGCACTGAGGGACGATGATTTGTTCGTCGATGTCGGAGCAAACATCGGATCGTACACGATTCTGGCCGCTGCCGCGATCGGAGCGACATGCGTGGCATTCGAACCAATTCAGGAGACCTACCATCATTTGGTTCGGAACATCAATCTGAATGGGATCGGTGGTATCGTCACCTGCGAGAACATTGGTATCGGGAGTGAACGTGGCGAGCTCAGTTTTTCGTCCGAGCTCGACACTGTCAACCACGTTCTCGGCAAGAATGATCAAGGTGTAGCGAGTGTCACCGTGCCGGTAAAGCCTCTCGATGACGCGCTCACGCGGCGCCATGCCACGATCATCAAGATAGATGTCGAGGGATTTGAAACGCGCGTCATTGACGGGGCCCGAGCAACTCTCAGCGATCCGTCGCTGCTCGCAGTCGTGATGGAATTGAACGGAAGCGGCGAGCGATATGGATTTGATGAAGTCGCACTACACAAGACGATGCTTGCCTACGAATTCCTCCCATTCTCCTATTTGCCGTTCGAGCGAGAATTGCTCTCTCTCAATGGCAAGAACGCAGAGTCGGGAAATACGATATACATAAAGGATGTCGAAAAGGTGCGAGCACGCTTGAAGTCCGCACCCGCCTTCGTGGTACAAGGTCAGTCTGTGTAAGAGCCCACGCACGACACGCGCGCTCTCTTCGCAGCCCTTCTATCCCGATACGCCTATCCCCGAGAAAGCCGAACGCTCGATCCCAGGATCCGCATACGGCGCATAGCGCTTCAGCCGCAGAATCGGCTGCTCGATCAAGTACCAGCTCGCGAGTGCGACCGCAGTCGTGGCGGCGATCACGATGCTCACCGCGAGCGCGTACCGCTCCAACGACCAGCCCAAGCCGACGCTCGCTTCAAGCAGCGCTGTCTTGCGCGCGAGAACCACGACGATGAGCCAATGCCAGACATACATCCCGTAGCTGTAGCGACCGAAAAATCGCAGCGTTCGCGTTGCGAGAAATGATGAGGGCTGAGTAGCCGCCAATACGAGAGCCCCGCTCAACAGTGCAATTGCGGGATACGCGACGAGTTGCACGAGCGAGCGCTGATAGTCGAGCGCGTGCGCGTACATCCAGATCAGCAGGAGTACGAGAATCGCGATGCACGTGATGCGCATTCTCCAACGAATCACGCCGCGCAGTAACTGAGGACTACGAACCGCGCATGCGAGGAACGCTCCGACGGCGAGAGTGTCCATCCGCGTGGGCAGTAACAGATAGTTCACGCGAGGATCCGCTCCCCAAATTACGATCGCCAGACGGCAGAGCTCCGCGAGGACGATGCATCCAACAGCAATCCACGGAAGCGATCGCGGCGCCGCAAGCAGCACGATGACTGGCCAGATCAGGTAGAACTGTTCCTCGACCGCGAGCGACCAGAGATGAGTCGGGCCGCCGGCTGCAGCAGTCCACCCTCGGACGGCTATCATCACGTTGATCAGAAAACTCCAGTACCATCCCTGGCTGTCTCGCAGCCTCTGTGCTGTCTCGGCCGGAAGAGCACCCACGAGCGGCGCGATCCACATCCAAAAGCAGAGAAAGACCACGTACACGGGGAGAATTCTGAGCGCGCGTCGAGCGTAGAACGTTCGGAAATAGCCCTCGCTCGAGCGTGTATCGATCAGGATGCCCGTGATGAGAAATCCCGACAGCACGAAGAATAGGTCGACGCCCATCCAGCCGAGATTGGCGGCATGTCCCACAATCGAATTCAGAAACCGCCCGTGAGGCGCGTTCGGGACGTGGAATACGATGATCGCGAGGATCGCAATTCCGCGAATTCCGTCGAGCCCGGGAATGTGAGCTACGGGTCGCGCGAAAGGCTGCTCGCGTTGCTCGATCACTTCGCGACTGTCTGGTGAAATCGTGTCGTCATTCGAGGCAAGCTCCTACCCGAGATGCAAAAGCGGGGCGCGTACCAACGCGCCCCGCTTTTTTCGCTTTACCAAACTGTGACCAACCCCTACCGCCTCCCCCCAAACCGATACGCCGTAAAATCCTTCCACATCTGCTCCACGCTCCCCGCCAACAACGTCACCTTGTACGGCTGCCCCGCCTTCCCCGCATCCATGATCGTCATCGTGTAAGTCGCCGTCGTCCCCACCGCTCGCGGCGCGAAGTCCTCGATGCGATACACATAGATTCCCTGCATTCCGACATTCTTCCCCGCCGCCCTCGTCTGGTCGGCGTTCAACATCGCCGGAATCCGCACCTTCTCCACGGGCACGATCTCCACGCCGTCGCGGTAGATCTTCATGTCCTTGAAGTTCCCGTCGTCGATGCTCTGGAGCTTGTCCGCCTCGTAGAAGGGGAACGCGGTCTTGTCCGACGTCACGTTGAAGATCACGACTGCGCGCCGCTCGCCCAGATAGTCGGACCAGTCGCGCCACCCCTCGATCGGATCCACCATCGTCCACGATCCCGCCTTCTTCGGATCGCTGCGCTTGCGGTCCGCCAGCGCCTTCGTCGCCTGCGTCTCGCGCCACGCCATCACTTGCGGCGTCATCATGAACACGCGGAACGGTCCGGCCTCCGCTCGATAGTTGCGCAGGTCGAGCGTCGCACCGAGTCCGCTCACCGCAGCAATTGGCTCGCTCGGGAACGGCTCGCGCGGCACCACGGGCAACAACGAATCGGTCACGGGCTTGAAGTGCGCCGCCGTCACCGAATCCTTCGCGCGCGCGAGCGCGCTCGCGAGCACGGGCGCCGCCACCGAGCTCGAGATGCGCCCCGCACCCAGCGACACCGGCGGACGATACGCATTCAAGCCCACCACGAATCCATCGGTGTTCAAGAGCGGGCCGCCCGTGTTCAGGAAGCCGAGGCTCACTTCACTCGTGATGCTCTGCTGGTCGGCGTTGCTCACGATCCCCGTACTCAGCACGCCGGCCCTGTTGAACGGCGATCCCAGCGCCAGCACGCGATCGCCCGCCGTCGGCAGCGTCGTCTTCGCGCTGTCGTACATCGGGAGCGCAACGCACTTCGCGCAGCGCCGCACCGGAATCGCGAGCACCGCGAGATCGTGCGCCGGATCCACCACGAGCTTGCGCGCATACACCTTCGTGTTGCTGTCCACCAGCACGCGCACTTCATCCACGCCGTCGATCAGGTGCGCGTTCGTCAACACGAGCCCCGATGAATCCGCGAGGAATCCCGTCCCGCGCTGGCTGCCATACACGGTGAACAGCCCCGGCTTGTAGTCCTCGAACAGCTGCTTCTCCGAGCGCGACTTCATCGCCTTCGCGATCGAGTCTTTCGCCGCGCTGTCCTTCTGCGCCTGCGTCGGGCCCGATATCGCGACGGTCACCGTCTCGATGGTCGCGTTCTTCTGCGTGAGCTCGATCGTCCCCGCGTCCTTCTGAAAGGTCTCGTACAACCCCCACCTGTACTTCGAGCCGTTCATCTCGTACGCCTGCACGCTCTCGACGCGGTACACGCCGGGCTTGAAGCTGCGCTCCACCCGTCCCTCGAGATCGGTGGACACGCGCGTCGTATCGCCACGCGGACTGATGATCAGCAAGTCGAGCTGCGGCAGCGCGCGCACGGTGAGATCGCTCCCCACCACGGCCGCGCGCAGACGCACGGTGATGTTCGTGTCCACCGGTGGCGGCGGCTCCACCGCCTTCGGAATCGGCGCGGCCCCGGTCGCGATCTTGGTCGCGCTGTCGGAAGCGGGCGAGCTCGGATTGCACACCTGCTTTAATCCATCCACCAGCGCCGCCGTCCCCCCCGCACGCTTCACCCGCGCGGCCACATCATCCGTGACCTCGAACGTCACGCAGCTGGATTTCGCGAGACTCAGCACCCGCGTGCTCGCGACGTGTCGCCGCAGCAGCCCGAGGATGTCGTCCAGCGTGTATCCCTTCGACTGCGCAGCGAGCGGAGCCGCGAACATGAACGTGAACGCGAACACGCCAAGCACTATCACGGCGCGCGTACAGACCTTGCGGTTATGCATAGGGAAGGGCTGGGAGGGTGCGATCCGGTACGTCACAAAAGTAGACGACCGCGGTTGTGGGTCGGTAATGCTACCCCTTTTCGAAGCACGGGTGTTCCAACTCGCCGGAAGCGTCCGCCTACGACTCATTTGCACAATGTGACAAACCTTTCCAGCGGGCTGGTTCCTCACTTTTCGCTATCACGCCGCTGTCACTTCCAGGACGTACAATATCACTTTTTTCGACTCCCCGTGAGCCGTGGCGCGGTCAACATATATAAGGTGGGCGCTCGACTGAACAGAGACCCCGTCGTGTCACGTCCGTGGCATAATTTCGTCTTATTGACAGTGGTCGATACTCGCCTATTATGTCCCACTAATCACTCGCCCGCCGCAAGAGGTATTCACCAATCGCACGAGACGGCTAAGCAATGCGTTGCAACTCCTGCGTCAACCCGTTCCACAACAGCAACGACCGTCATCGTTGCGAGGGCAGCGCAGGCCGACACGATACTATCTAGGGCATCACGGTCGCTTTCAAACGCCTCCGCGATCCCCTCAAGGTGATTGCGGAGGCGCTGCATTTAGGTCCCGTCTCAACACCGCGACTCGAGCCACTCGGCTCAACGCGGCGTAGCTATCGAAGTCGTCCCACGAACTCTTTCGCTGGAAACCTCGTGTCGCTCACGCGTCTCGCCACAACGCTCCTGCTTCTCGCGCTCGCAGCTCCCACCCTGGCTGCCCAGCGCACGGGCGGCATGGGCGCGCCAGCGGTCACGGGTCATCCGCTCCTCCCCGGCGATGCGATCGCCCTCAAAATCTGGCGCGAGCCCGATCTCTCCGGCGAGTTCAGCGTCGATGAGTCCAGCGTCGTCGTGCTTCCCAAGGTCGGACCGCTAAACGTCCGGGGCATCACCAGCGATTCCCTCAAGACGTATCTCGTGTCCACTTACTCCTCGTTTTTACGCAATCCTTCAATAGAGGTTCGCCTCCTTCACCGCGTGCGCGTGCTTGGCGCCGTGATGAAGCCGGGTCTCTACCCGGTCGATGAGACAATGTACTTCACCGACGTGCTCGCTCTCGCCGGCGGCGTGTCTCCGGACGGCAATCCGAACAAGATCAAGCTCGTTCGCGATGGCCAGACGGTCGACACGCCGCTCACGAAGGGGTCGCTCGTCAGCGATTCGCCGTTGCGCTCGGGAGATCAAGTGATCGTGGGCCAGAAGAGTTGGGCAGCCCGCAACCCGGGCATTCTGATAGGACTCGGATCTACCGTGGTCGCTATCATCACGACATTCGCCGTCAAACGCTAAAACATGTCGCTTCCAGTCCGGCAATACACGCAGCCGCTCGCGATCCTCGAGCCGCGGCGTCCCGCAAAGACGGATGAGCTCCGGCTCGACGACATGTGGCGCATGTTCCAGCGGAACGTGCTCCTCATCGCGGCGTGCGTCGTCGCCTGCGCCACCGCGGCCTGGGTCTACGTCCATTACGCGCGCCCCGTCTACGAGGCGTCCGCGCTCTTCGACATCAACGGCCAGCGCTCCGTCGAGTTCACGCCGAATGCCGGCCAGGAGCACGATGAGGTCTCCACCGAAATGGAGGTCCTCACCAGCCGCACGATGGCCGAGCAGGTCATCGACCACCTCGGCCTCCAGCTCGAGCTCCGCGAGCCGCGCACGCTCTCGCGCAACGACGTCATGAGCGGCGTCGCCGTCGCCCCAGAGGCCGACAGCGGCACCTACTGGCTCGTCCGCCAGGCCGATCGCCGCTTCACGCTCCAGCGCGCCAAGAAGGGCGGGGCCGTGCTCGCGACCTACTCGCCCGGCGACACGGTGAAGACGGGAGACTTCTCCTTCGTCTTCAGCCCGCGTGCCGCGCCGTACCAGTACATCTCCTTTCACGTCCAGCGCTTCCCGGAGGCGGTGGGCGAGCTCAGTGACGCCCTCCGCGTCTCCCGCCCCAGCACGCAGGCGAACCTCGTCCGCCTGAGCTACAGCGGCTCCGACGCACCACTCCTCGCGGCCACGCTCAACTCGCTCGGCCGCACCTACATGGGACGCCGCCAGAACGTCGGCACCACGGAGGCGCGCGAGCGCGTGAAGTTCCTGCAGGGGCAGATCGCGACGCTCCAGCTCCAGCTCACGAACTCCGAAGACGAGCTGCAGAACTTCCGCACCGCGGGCTCGGTGGTCGATCCCAAGAGCCAGGGCTCGAGCCAGGTCACGCGCCTCGTCGACATGCAGGCCGAGCGCTCCAAGCTCGAGAGTGAGCGCAGCTCGCTCGCGGCGCTGCTCAAGGAAGTGAACGCCGCCGCCGCGCTGCCGCAGGCGCCCGGCTCTGCCTCGCCATATCGCCGGCTCATCGCCTTCCCGACGCTCCTCCGCAACGCGGCCGCGTCGGAGATCCTGCGCTCGCTGTCGAGTGTGGAAGACGAGCGCGCCAAGCTTCTCACGCGCCGCACCGCCGCCGATCCGGACGTCGCGGTGCTCACCACCCGCATCACGGAGCTCGAAGACCAGCTCCGCCAGATCGCGGTGACGTACGAAGAGGGACTCAAGAATCAGGTCGTCGCCGAGGATTCCGCGATGGCGCGCTTCAGCCGCGACCTCTCGAAGATTCCGGCGCAGGAAGCGACGTATCAGCGTCTCGAGCGGCAGCCGAAGGTGCTCGAGGACATGTACGGCATGCTGCAGACGAAGCTCAAGGAGGCCGAGATCGCCGCGGCAGCCGTCGACGCCACCGTCCAGGTGGTCGACTCGGCCGTCGCGCCGACGAAGCCCGTGCGCCCGCGCGCGCTGCTCGATCTTGCCGCCGCGCTCGTGCTCGGCGCCGTGATCGGCCTCTTGCTCGCGGTCGCCCGCGAGCACCTCGATGCGACGGTGCGCACGCGCGAGCAGCTGCAGAACATCACCGAAGTGCCGGTGCTCGGGCTGATCCCGCGCATCAAGGTGCGCACGACGGACGGAGCGGTGAAGCGATTCGCCGTGCATCTCAAGCGGAAGGTCAAGCGCGAGCGTGCGCCGGTGCCGCTGGTGGGCCTCACGCCCACGAGCCGCAAGACCGAGCTCTCGAAGTCCGCCGCGGCGATTCGCAAGGCGCTCGACATGGACGTCGAGTCGCGCTCGGGAATCATCGAGGCGTTCGGCCAGCTGCAGACGAACATCCAGTACGCGCGCCCCGACCGGCTCGTGAAGAGCATCGTGGTCACGAGCGCGCTGCCGGGCGAAGGGAAGACGACCACCGCGGTGAATCTCGCGCTCACGCTGGCGCAGCACGGCACGTCGGTGCTGCTCATCGACGCCGACCTTCGCTGCGGCTCGGTCGCGAGTGCGTTCGACATCAACATCGCGCCGGGGCTCAGCGAGCTGCTCGAGGGGAAGGCGCAGCTCGAGGGCGTGCTGCACCGGCTCGAAGTGGGCGGAATGGGACGGCTCAGCGTGATCCCGTCGGGACTCGTTCCCGCGAACCCGGGCGGCGTACTCCTCTCCAACGAGCTGCGCGAGCTGCTCGAGGAAGCGGAGCGTGAGTACGACATCATCATCATCGACTCACCGCCGCTCAACGTCGTCGCCGATGCCGCGATCCTCAGCGGTGTCACGCAGGGCGTGGTGCTGGTCGCGCGCTCGGGCGTCACGGCGCGTGCGGCGATCACCTACGCGGCGGAACAGCTGCGGCTGGTGCGTGCCCCGCTGTTCGGAACGATCCTGAACGACATCGAACCAAAGAGCTACTCCTCCTACGACGGAGCGTATCGTTACTACGGAGTGCCGGCGCTCAAGGCGTACGGCGAGCAGTATGCGGTGATGGACTCGAATCGCGAATGAAACGAGGCTCCCACATTTTCACACGGTCATAGGTCGTGGCTACCGCGCAGGAGCATCGCCCGCAGCGTTCGTCGGATTGGGCAGACGGATGGACCCCGTTCAATAGCGGGCGTCCGCGCGCAGCGCGCGTGCCGGAACGCGGTTCCTATTCGCGTTCGGCGGCTCCGCGGCACGGTGCGCACCCTGCGGTAGACGCGCTCGTCGCCGTCGTCACGCTGATCGTGGCGTTCGTGCTCATGAATCTCGCCGAGAATCGCACGATGAGCCTCGTCGACTTCATGACGATGCGCATCTCGGTGAAGAACGTGATGCTCATCGCGGTGCTCTCGTATTGCTGGGTCGCGCTCTTCCGCTCGTTCGGGCTCTACGACGCGCGGCGTATCATGAGCTGGGAAGAGGAGACGCTGCGCGTCATCGGCGCCTGCCTCCTGGGCGCGCTCGTCGCGCTCATCTTCCCCGTCACGAGCGTGAGCCGCGCCTTCCGCTTCGACACCACCGCGCTCTTCTTCGTCGCTGTCGTCGGGACCACGCTCATCGCGCGCCGCATCGGGCACATGCTCACCGAGCGCGGGATGACGGGCGGCGTCCGCAACCTCGTAATCGTGGGAAGCGGCCCGCGCGCGCGCCGTGCCTATCGCGAGATGTGCCTGGGCGACCAGCCGCAGTACGTCTGCCTCGGCTTCGTGGACTCGGAGCCCGTGCCGATGAACGGCACGCCCATCCGCATGCTCGGTGGCATCGCGGAGCTGGAGAGCCTGCTCGTGCAGGAGCCGATCGACGAGGTGCTGATCGCGCTCCCGATCAAGTCGCAGTACGCCGGCGTGCAGCGCGCGCTGCGCATCTGCGAGCGCATGGGCGTGCAGGCGACGTATCTCGCCGACGTCTTCGAGCACGGGCTCGCCCGGCCGCGCTTCGAGCAGGCGGAGTCGCTCGCGGTCGTCACGCTCCCCACGCGTGCGGATGACTCGCGGCTGATGGTGAAGCGCGGTATCGACATCATCGGCGCGACGTGCGCGGTGGTGCTGCTGTCGCCTGTGCTGCTCGTCACGGCGCTCGCGGTGAAGATGACGAGCCCCGGCCCGGTGTTCTTCATCCAGCCGCGCTACGGCTTCAATCGCCGCCGCTTCCCGATGATCAAGTTCCGCACGATGGTGGTGGATGCGGAGCAGCGCATGAAGGACATCGAGCATCTCAACGAGGCTGCCGGGCCGATCTTCAAGATCAAGAAGGATCCGCGTCTCACGAAGATCGGGAGCTTCCTGCGCGAAGCCTCCGTCGACGAGCTGCCGCAGCTCTTCAACGTGCTGCTCGGCCACATGTCGCTGGTGGGCCCGCGTCCGATGTCGGTGCGCGACGTGAGCCGCTTCTCCGAGGCGACGCTGATGCGCCGCTTCAGCGTGCTCCCCGGCATGACGGGACTCTGGCAGGTGAGCGGACGCAGCTCGCTCACGTTCACGGACTGGATTGCGCTCGATCTCAAGTACATCGACAACTGGTCGTTGATGGAGGACCTGCGCATTCTCCTCATCACGGTGCCCGTCGTGGTCCGCGGTCGAGGGGCAATGTGATCTCCGCAGGCGGGCTCCGGAGTCCGGAGCTTGCCGCCGAGGCCTCGCACACTCATGAATGATCCACAACCCGCCCTTGGCGATGGCCTGACAGGGGCCGAGCTGGAGGACGCAGAGCACGCGGACCTCCTGAAGCGGAGCATCCGCGGCGCGAACGTCCTGCTCGTGCGTGGGCTCCTCCTTCGCGTGATCAGCGCCAGCACCAACTTCGCGCTCATCGCGCTCGTACTCCCCGCCGAGCTGGGCATCTTCGCCGTCGTGCGCGGTGCGCTGGCGACGGTGCAGTTCACCACCGAGCTCGGATTCGAGCTGGCGATGATCCGCCGGCGCGAGAACCCCACCCCCGAGATGCTCGCGGCGGTGGCGGGGCTGCGCACCATTCTGCTCATCACCATCCTCGTGCTCGCGATGGTGATCCCGCACGCATCGGATCTCTTCGGCGTGCTGCCCAAGGAGTGGAGCAACTGGCTGCTCGTCGCCGTCGCGGCGATGCTCGTCACGCCGATCCAGACTTCGTGCAAGGTGGCGCTCGAGCGCGACCTGCGCTTCGCCGAGCTCTCGCTGCTCGAGGTGAAGGGGATCTTCTTCCAGAACGTCCTTCTCGTCGCCTTCGCCTTCGCGCACCGCTTCGTCGAAGGCGTGTTCATCACGCAGATCGCGCTCTGCTTCTACTACACGATCGCGCTCTACCGGCTCGTGCCGATCCGGCGCATCTCGTTCAACCTGCGCCCGGTGCGCGCGCTCGCGGGCGATAGCATCGGCTTCTCGACCTCGACCCTCGTCACCGTCGCGCGCGATTCGCTCACGCCGATTCTCATCGCGCGCTTCTTCGGCCTCGAGGTGGCGGGACTCTGGAACTTCGCGTGGCGGATCGGGCAGTTCCTCTCGCTCACCTTCGAGGGGTATCTGCGCGCGGGCGTCGCCGCCTCGTCGCGTCTCGCGGCGCGCATGGAGAGCCTCCGCGAGCTCGCGCAAAGCACGCTCAAGGGCGCGGCGCAGATCGCCTTCCCGATCGTGGCGCTGGCCTACGCGTTCCTTCCGCTTCTCTCGCGCATGCTGCCGCAGTGGAGCGGCGCGGTCGTGATGGCGCAGATCTACGTGCTCACGCTCGGCGTCGCCGGCGTCTATACGGCGGCGCTGTCGCCGGTGGCGCTCGCGCTGCGCGGCCCGCGCGCGGCGATGGCCGAGCAGATGACCGCGACGTTCATGATCTGGGGCTCGCTCGTGATTCTGAGCCTGCTCAAGATCGATCAGGTGGCGTGGGCGTACGCGGCGGGGCTCATCGCCGCGGCGTGCGTGGTGTTCGGGCTCACGCGCACGATTCACGTGCCGGTGGTGAAGGCGCTCGCGAAGCCTCTCGGGCTGCTCTCGTTCTCGCTCGCGATCTCGTTCGTCGGCTATGAGACGCACGTGTCGCCGTGGATCGTGGCTCCGCTGGCGGCCATCGTCCCCACGTTCGTGCTGGCGGAGCGCGCGTGGGCGGGACGCTCGACGATTCCGGCGGCGCTCAGAGAGCTGCGCGGCCGGGATCGTGCGCCGGCGACGTCGGGAGCATCATGAAGGGAAATCATATTCGCATGAACGATCGCCGGGACACCATGCGTCCGAACATGAATGGCGCGCCGAACGGCGCACCGGGCGGTCGCAGGTCACCGGAGCTCGTGGTGCCGCCCGCAGCCGCAGGTGAGCCGCTCCGCATCGTGCACCTGCTGAACGAGCTCGCGCAGCTCGGCAACGGGATCGTCAACGTCGCGATGGATCTGGCGCTGGAGCACGCGCGGGCAGGGCACCACGTGACCGTCGCGGCACCGGATGGCGCGTACGCGGAGCTCCTGCGCGCGAATGGCGTGTGGCACTACCTGCTCGAGCCCTCGGGCGGCGTGCGCCCGCTCACGGCAATGGTCAAGCTGCGCGGCTTCATCAAGCGGAACTCCACGCAGATCGTGCACGCGCACATGATGAAGGGCGCGGTGATCGGGCGGCTTGCCTGCGTCGGAACGAAGGCACGCCTCGTCACCACGGTGCACAACTCCTGGCAGCGCCACGCCGTGCTGATGCGGCTCGGCCATCGCGTCATCGCGGTGAGCGATGCCGTGCGCGATGACATGATCCAGCGCGGCGTACCCGCCAACCGCATCGAGACGGTGCTCAACGGCACTATCGGCACGCTGCGCGTGCCCGCGGGCGTGGCGCCCGAGCCGCTCACCCTGAATCATCCGAACGTCGTGACCGTCGCCGGGATGTACGTGCGGAAGGGAATCGCCGACCTCATCGAGGCGACGGCGATGGTGCGGGAGCGCGTCCCGACCGTCACCACCTACATCCTGGGCGACGGCCCGGACCGTGCACAGTTCGAACAGCTTGCGCGCGACCGCGGGATCGGCGGCTCGGTGGTGTTCCTCGGCTTCAGGGCCGATGCGGAGCTCGTGATGAAGCAGGCGGACGTGTTCGTGCTCGCCTCGCACGCGGATCCGAACCCCCTCGTGATCCCCGAGGCGCGGGCGGCGGGGTTGCCGATTGTCGCCACACGCGTGGATGGTATACCGGAGTCATTGGACGGCGGGGACGCGGGGCTCCTGGTGCCCCCGCACGCGCCCGACGCGCTGGCGAACGCCATCGCGGGGCTGCTACTGGATCCGGAGCAGCGGAGCCGGCTGCGCGCGGCGGCATCGCGGAATCTCGAACGACTGACCGTCCGGCGCATGGCCGCCGAGACACTCGACGTATACCGGCGTGCAGCCGCGGGAGTAGCAAGGTGATGGCGGAGACGGAACACGAGAACGTAGCGCAGGCGCACGAACAGCAGGAGACTGCGCGCTACTACGACGAGTACTGGTCGGGGAGCACGGGGTGGAGCCCGCCTCCCGGGCTCGACGACGATCTGCGCTCGTGGCTCGATCCGCTCATGGTGCGCGGGCGCAAGGCGCTCGACGTGGGATGCGGCGACGGCGCGCGCTACGGCGCACGGGTGCGCGCGAGCGGCGTCGACGTCCACGGCGTCGACATCTCCGAGGTAGCGGTGGAGTCCGCGCGGGCGCGCGGCATCGACGCGCGCGTCGCCTCGCTCGCCGATCCGCTCCCGTACCCCGACGCGACCTTCGACGTCATCATCTGCCTCGAGGTGCTCGAGCACCTCGTGAATCCGGTGATGGTCACGCACGAGATCGCGCGCGTGCTCAAGCCGGGCGGCTTTGCCCTGCTCAGCGTGCCGAACTCCGCATTCTGGACCACGCGCGTGGAGCTCATGTTCACCGGACACTTCAATCCGCGCGGCAGTCCGGTGACGCAGCGCGCCTTTCCGTGGCGCGATCCGCACCTCCGCTTCTTCAACCTCCGGTCGATGGAAGCGATGCTGCACGAGAGCGGGCTGCGCACGGTGAGAGCCGGTGGGCTCGAGTGCCAGTTCCTGCGCATCCACGGCGCGGATCGCGTGCTCGGCCGCAAGTCGTGGCTCGATGCGCCGCTCACGGCCATCGGACGCCGCTGGCCGGGGCTGCTCGCGCGCCGGTGCATCGTGCTCGCCACGCCGCAGGAGCGGTAAAGGGTGAGGCTTGCCGTGGTCGCCAATCGCGTCTGCAGACTCGGCGGGATGGAGCGTGCGAGCGCGGAAGTGTTCAGCCGCGTCGCCACGGGCATCGACACGACGATCATCGCCACCGAGTGCGAGATCGCGGGCGCGAGCGTCACCTGGCTTCCCGTGCACCCGGTGAAGCGTCCCGCGGTGCTCAATCACGCGTCGTTCGCGCGCGCCGCCGAAAAGCTCGAGCACGCCGGCAACTTCGATCTCGTCGTCTCCGTGGACAGCGCGGCCACGAGCGCCGATGTGGTGATCGCGCACTTTTGCCTCGGCGCCTTCTCCTCGCGTTTCGCGGGGCTGCGCGGCGGGGCGAATCCGCTGCGCCGGCTCTACCAGCGCGCGGCCGAGGGGTCGCTGTCGCGGCACGAGCGCCGGCTGTACGAGTCGAAGCGGCTGCGCGGCGTGATCGCGGTGTCCGAGGGGCTCAAGCGCGAGCTGATCGAGCAGTACGGGCTCGCGCCGTCGATCATTCGGGTGATCCCGAACGGCGTCGATCGCTCGGTGTTCCATCCGGCGGCGTCGCGTGAGGCGAAGGAAGCGCTGCGCCGCGAGCTCGGGCTCCCCGAAAAGACGTTCATCGCCGTGTTCATGGGCGGCGACTGGGACAGGAAGGGGCTCGCCGACGTCATCAAGGCGGTGGCGCAGCTCCCCGATGCGCGGCTCGTCATCGTAGGGCGTGGAAATGTGGCGGCGTTCGAGCAGGTCGCGGCCGACGCCAAGGTCTCCGACCGCGTGCGGTTCGTGGGGCTGCAGGCGAACCCCGAGCGCTATCTCGCCGCGGGCGACGCGTTCGTGTGCCCGTCGCGCTACGAGACCTTCTCGATGAGCGGGCTCGAGGCTGCGGCGTGCGGGCTGCCCATGATCGTGGTGCGCACGAACGGGCTCGAGGATTTCGTCGAGCACGGCGTGAACGGATATTTCGTCGAGCCCAACGCCGAGTCGGTGCGCGAGCATCTCGCGCGGGTGATCGCGGATCCCGAGCTCCGATGCTCGATGTCGCGCGCCGCGGTGAAGACGGCCGAGCGCTTCGACTGGAATGCGATCGCATCGGAGACGCGCGAGGTGCTGGAGCAGGTCGCGCGGGAGCGTGCGCAATGACGGCATCGCGATACAACCAGCCGCAGTGGAATCAACCGCCGAGGGGACAGCCCGAGCAGCAGCTCGGGCGCTGGGCGGATGAGATCCCACGGTCGCGACTGAGCGAGGCCGAGGAGGGCGAGACGCTCTGGTCGACGCGGCAGGGGCGGCGACTGGTGACGGCAACCATTTTCGGCGGACTGCTCTTTCTCGCCGCCTGGATGAAGTCGGCGCACCTGCTCGCGATCGGCTTCGTCCCGGTGGCGACGATGGTCGCGATCTATCTCTACCGCTATCACCCCACGCTGTATCTCGGCTTCAACTGGTGGGTGTGGATTCTCACGCCGTTCGCGCGGCGGTTCATCGAGATCAAGAGCGGATACGTCTCGACGAGCCCGATTCTGCTCGCGCCGTATCTCGTGACGCTCCCCTGCCTGTATACGCTGTTGCTGCACGCGCCGAAGCTAATGCGCAGGAATCTTTTTCCCTTTGCGCTCTGTCTGGCATCGCTCTGCTACGCGTACATTATCGGCATCGTCTCCACGGGAATCGCGGCGGCGAGCTACGGCCTGCTCGTGTGGTTCGTCCCGCTGCTGCTCGGATTCCACTTCGCGATGCAGTGGGACATCTACCCGGCCATGCGCAACGTGATGCGGAAGACGATCGTCATCACGGTGCTGTTCATGGGCGTGTACGGCGTGTACCAGTTTCTTCGGCCGCTGCCGTGGGATCTGTTCTGGATCTACGCGGCGCACATGACGGTGTTGGGAAATCCGCAGCCGATGCAGTTCCGCGTGTTCAGCACGCTGAACTCGCCGGCGCCGTTCGCGGTCATCATGATGGCGTCGCTGCTCGTGGTGGTGAGCCAGCGGTCGAAGCTGTCCTGGCTGGCGATGGGTGCGGGGGCGACGGCGCTCCTGCTGACGACGGTACGGACGGCGTGGCTGGCGTGGGCGCTCGGCTTTCTGATCTTCGCGTGGTACGTTCCCTTCCGCTCGGTCTCGCGAATCGTCCTTCCGCTGATTTCGCTGGGGGTGGTCGTGGGCGTGGTGACGGCGTTCACGCCGCTGGGCGATGTGATCGTGGCTCGCTTCGCGAGCTTTGGTACGCTGAACAGCGATTTCAGTCTTCACGAGCGGGCGAATTTGTACGCGGCGATCACGGATCGAGTGCTGAATACGCCGCTGGGCGAGGGGATGGGCGGTACTGGGCCGGCGGCGACGATGAGCCAGGGCGCCGCGTTGCAGAACATGGATTCGGGGCTGCTGGACATCGTGTTCTCGCTCGGATGGTTTGGCGGGTTGGTGTACGTGATCGGGCTGATCGCTCTCGTGATGTTCGCGCTGCAGGTTCGCGAGGTGCGAGGTGACTATTTCGACCTGTCGTTACGAGCCGCGGCGCTAGCTACGCTTTCGATTTTGCCGTCCTTCAATCCGCTGGTGGGAGTGGACGGGATCGTGTTCTGGGGCTTTTTGGGGCTCTGCATTGCGCGGAAATTCTGGGTGAAGAACTACGAGGAGGAAGAGGACAATCGAGTGCGACTCATGGCACTCGAGGCGGCGGCGGCACAGCAGGCCGGCGCGGCGTGATGACGCACCGCGCGGGTTGCGGCGGGGTCTTCGCGCTCGGCACGTGACGGCGCCACGGGTTCTCTTTCTCGATCATACGGCGGTGTTGGGCGGCGCGGAGTTGTGCCTGCTCGACGTGGCAGCACATTTGCGCGACAGGTGTACGGTCGCGCTCATGGCAGAGGGGCCCTTCCGCGCGCGGCTGGAGGCGCGCGGCGTACGAACGGTGGTGCTGGAGGAAGCCGCCTCGCTGCAGCAGGTGAAGCGGGAAAGTCGCGTGCCTGGCCCGGGCGCCGTCGGTGCCGTATTCGGTTCGGCACGCGCGGTGGCCAGGCTCGCACGCGACTATGATGTGGTGTACGCAAACTCGCAGAAGGCGTTCATCGTCGCCTGCGTGGCTGCGGCATTTGCGCGAAAGCCGGTGCTCTGGCACCTGCACGACATTCTCGATCCGAACGTCTTCAGCCGCATCAACATTGGAGTCGATGTCCTTCTCGCCAACTACGTGGCCTCGCGCGTGATCGCGAACAGCCAGGCCACAGCGAGTGCGTTGGTCGCGCGCGGCGGTAGTCGCGCGCGCGTGGACGTGGTGTACAACGGTCTCGATCCGGCGATCGCCGACGCGGTCACCGATGCCGAGGCGGCGGCGCTGCGCGCGTCGCTCGGACTGGGGAATGGGCCGCTGCTCGGGCTGTTCGGACGCATCGCGCCGTGGAAGGGGCAGGACGTGGCGATTGGAGCGATGGCGCTGCTCGCGGACCGCCCCGACGTGCAGCTCGTGATCGTCGGCGACGCGCTCTTCGGCGAGGAGTCGTACGCCGCGGAGATGCGTGCGCTCGTCGCGCAGCGTGGCCTCGCCGCGCGCGTGCACTTCCTCGGATTCCGCAGCGATGTGCCCGTGCTCATGCGCATGGTGGACGTGCTGGTGCACACGTCCACGTCGCCCGAGCCGTTCGGGCGCGTGATCGCCGAGGGGATGCTGGCGGAGCGGCCGGTGATCGCGACGGCGGGGGGCGGCGCATCGGAGATCGTGAAGGCGGGCGTCACCGCGTGGCAGCTTCCGCCGAAGGATCCCGCGGCGCTGGCAGCGGCCATACGTGAAGTGCTCGCGAGTCCCGATCGTGCGCGGGAAGTTGCGCGCGCGGGGCGCGCCGACGCGCTCGCGCGCTTCACACTCGCCGTCACGCTGCCGCAAACCGAGCGCGCGATCGCGCAGGCGGCTGGGGTGCGCGCGTGAAGATCGCCATCGTCCACGACTATCTGAATCAGGCCGGCGGCGCGGAGCGCGTGGTCGGCACGCTGCACACGATGTTCCCCGGCGCGCCGATCTTCACGACGATCCTCGATCGCAGCTCGCTCTGGGAAGTGCTTCGCGATGCGGACATTCGCACGTCGTGGATGCAGAAGCTCCCGCTGCTCAAGCGGCACTTCAAGGCGTATCTGCTCTTCTATCCGGGCGCCATCGAGCGCTTCGACCTGCGCGAGTACGACCTCGTCATCAGCAGCAGCTCGGCGTTCGGGAAGGCGGCGATCACGCGCCCGGGCGCGCTCCACATCTGCTACTGCCACACGCCGATGCGCTTCGTGTGGGATTACGAGCGCTACATGGAGCGCGAGCAGTACGGCTCGCCGGTGCGCGCGGTGCTCGTTCCCGTGCTGCGCCGCTTTCGCACGTGGGACGTGAAGACCGCGTCGCGGCCGAATCTCTACGTCGCGAACTCCACCGTCGTCGCCGATCGCATCAAGCGCTTCTACGGACGGGACAGCATCATCGTGCCGCCCCCCGTCGCCGTGCAGCGCTTCACGCCGGTGGACAAGGCCGAGGACTTCTACCTGATCGTATCGCGGCTCAACCCGTACAAGCGCGTCGATCTCGTGGTGAAGGCGTTCAACGATCTCGGTCGCAAACTCGTGATCATCGGCGACGGTCCCGATCGCACCGTGCTCGAGAAGATGGCGAAGCCCAACATCACCTTCCTCGGCCGCCTTCCAGATCCCGAGGTCGCCGACTACTACGCGCGGTGCAAGGCGCTGCTCTTCCCGGGCGACGAGGACTTCGGGATCGTGCCGCTGGAGGCGAATGCCGCGGGGCGTCCGGTGATCGCGTTCAAGGCGGGCGGCGCGCTCGACACGGTGATCGACGGCGAGACCGGGATCTTCTTCAGCGAGCTGACCCCCGAATCGCTGAGCGCCGCCGTGCTGCGCGCGGAGAAGACGACGTGGGACAGTGGCGCCATCCGCAAGCACGCGGAGGATTACGCGGAGCCGCGCTTCCGCGAGCGCTTCATGCGGCTCGTGGAGGATGTGGTGGAGAAGAAGCACGGCGCCGCCGGCATCAAGGCGCTCCGCGAAGCGCTCGGCGCGGTGCCCGCTACGGCGTGATCTCGACGACCACCGGGTTGTCGGGCACGGGCACGAGGAGCGTCGACTTGGCGCTATCGACACTGATTGGTACGGCACCACGCAATGGTGCGTAGAGCGTCACCGTGCGCGCCTTCTTCGCGAGCGTGAGGGTGACTGGCACCGGTGAGTTGAACACGTCGCGCACATCCTTGTCCACTCCGGCGACGCGCTCCCAGTACTTGCGCACGCGCCCCTCCCATCCGCTCACGGCCTTCGGCCGATACACCGGCACATCGTTCCAGAGCACGAGATAGAAGCGGCCGTCGCGCTTCTGGAAAAGGCTCTGGCGTATCGTGCTCGTCGCGCCGGTCAGGGTGTAGTCGAGTGATGAGGGCGTGAATGGCGCGCCGCGATCGGAGAGCAGCCCAAGGAGATTCTTGAGCGCGCCGTACGCCTTCTTCGGCTCGCCGTCGTAGTACAAGAGCCCATAGTTCGCTTCGGCGTTCGTCTTGTCGTCGTGCTCGTCGATCAGCTCGTAGACCGACGTGTACGGAATGCCCGCGGCGAAGTAGTCGAGGTACAGCCGCGGCACGTACTTGGACTGCGCGATGTCGCTCACGCCCGGCTGGTAGAGCGACTCGGTGGCATTGGGCGAGGTGTGGTAGCCAGTCTCGGTCACCCACCACGGCTTTTTCGCCGCATTGATGCCGGCGAAGTCGCTCTGCATGCGCCCGAGGTGCGCGGTGGGGATGTCGCCATCGGGGTAGGGATGCAGCGTGCCCGCATCGCTCATGGCGCTGACGTCGCCCACGGCGTGCGCGCCGTCGGCGCTCGTGACGGTGGGCGAGAGCACGGTGATCGAGGGCGCGATCTGCTTTGCATGCGCGTACATCGCTGACTGATAGGTGCGCGCCCGCTCGCCGTACGCCTGCTTGCCGCCCCAGCTTTCGTTGTTGTTGTCGACCTCGTTCGGCCCCTCGAAGGCGAGGATGTTCGCCGCGCCCACGCGCGCGACGGCTGTGTCGAGCGGGCGCTGGTCCTTGTACGGGTACGGATCGACCTCGGTGCCGCCGAGCCGAGTGGGATAGGTGACGAGTACGAGCTTCATCCCGCTGTCGGTGAGCATGCGCATCGTGCCCCAGTACTTCTCGTTCGACTCGCCGTTCACGCTCACCGAGAGCCCGTCGCGCACGAAGCGCGCGCCGCTGGCGATGAGCGAGGAGATGGTCTTGCCGCGATCGTGGCCGTAGGGGAGGAGATCGTCGTAGCTGAAGTGGGTCGCGATGCCGACGGAGCTCACGAAGCGATCGGACCAGACGGCGCGCGCAGCAGTGAGCGTGCGCGTGCCGCCGCCCTTTACGCCGAGTATGCCATCGGACCCGAGGAGCATGCGCCGAGCGGCGACGGCGCCGATGACGGCGAGGGCGAGGACGAGGACGAGCGTGAGGCGAAGGGTGCGGGTGGACATTTGTGGCAGGGCTGAGCGAAGAGAAAAGGCTTGTGTGAGACCACGCAAACGGACAGAAGACGCACACTAACGGACAAACTGCGAACTGCTCACTGCGGGCACGAATCAAACCAATGAAGACGAATCGAACCTGGCGCGGGGCGAGATCGGCCCGGCGAGATGAAGTCAGTTTTTACATGATTCGATTCCGGCCCTTTTTGCCTTTTTCGTGTTCGTAGTTCTACCCGCGATCGGCAGGGGCAAACAGCCAACTACGAGCACGAAAACAACAAAAAACCGCCGGAATCGAACCTGGCGTGGGGCGAGATCGGCCCGGCGAGATGCAGCCAGCCTTACATGATTCGATTCGTTTTGATTGGTCGGATTCGTGTTCGCAGTGAGCAGTTTATCCGTTCGTGTCGTCTTTCCTGAGGCCTGAACCAGCCCCTTAACAACTACCTGTCTCGCTCAGCGCTCGCAACGCAGCGGACTATCCCCCAAAAAACACGACAGCCCCCGCGAAGATCTCGCGGGGGCTGTCGTTCGTTCAGGTCATCGCCTCGAGGATCAGGGCGTGATCTCGAGAATGATCGGGTTGTCCGCCACCGCGACCGACACAGTCTTGGTGGGCGTGATCGTGAAGCCCGTCGCGCTGAGCAACGGCTGGTAGCGCGAGATCGCGCTCGGCTGCACGGCGAGGTTCACCGTGACCGGCACCGTCGGGTTGGAAATGTCCGTCTTGGAAGACGTGTTGTAGACCAGCACGTCGTTCCACAGCGCCAGGTAGAAGCGGCCATCCCGCTTCTGGAAGAGCGCCTGGCGGATCGTCGGCGTGGAGCCCGAGATCGTATAGCTCAGCGACGACTGGGGCGTGAAGGTCGAGCCCGGATCGGCGAGAAGCTTGAGCATGTTCTTCACCGCGGTGTACGCCGGCTTGGCCGAGCCATCGTTGCGCAGGAGACCGTAGTTCGACTCGGCATCCGACGTCGACACGTGCTCATCGATGAGCTCATAGATCGACGTGTGCACGATCCCGGCATTGAAGTAGTCGAGGTACAGGCGCGGAGCATACTTGCCCTGTGCCGCTTCGCTGATGCCGGGCTGGTAGACGCCCGTCGTGGCATTCGGAGCCGTGTAATAGCCCGTCTCCGTGACCCACCACGGCTTGTGCGCCGCGTTCAGCACGCTGGAGTAGCTCTCCGCCGACGCCACATTGCTCATGGGGAGCTGGCCGCCGGGATACGGGTGAATCGTGCCCGCGTCCATGGAGCTGCTGATGTCGCCGATGAAGCTGGCGCCGTACGCACTCGTGACGGTGAGCCCAATGACCGAGACACTTGGCGCGATCTGCTTGACACGGTTGTACATCGCGGCCATGTAGGCCTTGGTGTTCGTGCCGTACGCCGGAATGCCGCCCCAGAAGGAGTTGTTGTTGTCGACCTCGTTCGGACCTTCGAACGCAAGGATACCGGACGCGCCGACGCGGTTCACGGCGGTGTCGACGTTGGACTGGTTCGAGTACGGATACTTGACCCAGGTGTTGTTGCCGAGGTAGACGGGCTGTGTGACGAGCACCAGCTTGACGCCCGACGTCGTCAGCGTCTTCATGACGCCCCAGTAGCGGTTGTTCGAGCCCGCATCCGTGTCGACCGAGAGGCCGTCGCGAATGAAGCGGAAGCCGCCGTTCTGGATCGAGGCGATCGTCGCGTTGACGTTGTTGCCGTACGGGAGCAGATCCCAGTAGTTGAAGTGCGTCGCGATACCTACCGAGCTGACGAATTTGTCGGACCAGACGGCCGGGACGGCCGCGCCAGTTCCCGTGCCCGGCGGCGCCACCGGCACGCTAGCCGTGCCGCCCGTATCGGTGACCGTTGACCACGCCAGCTTGCCGTTCGTGGATCTGACTTCGACGTTCGCCGTTCCCTTCGAGGCGCCGAGGACGACACCAGTGGAGGACACCGTGAGAACGGCGGTGTTGGTGCTATTGTAGGCGAGCTTGGCCGTGGAGATGACGCTGCCCGCCGCGTTGTAGGCCTTGGCGGTGAGCTGGTACGGCGTGTTGTTCGCGACGGTCGCCGGGTTCGGCGTGACCGAAACTCGGGCGACGACGGTGTCGCCTGTCGTCGTCGTGGCAGTCGTAGAGACGGCGATGACATCCTTGCCGGAGGTGTTACTCTGCGTGGTCGCGGTGATCGTCGCGGTACCGGCCTTGAGCGCCGTGACGTGCCCGATCGCGCCGGTCACCTTGTTGCCGGTGTTCCGCACGCTGACCTTGAGGATCGTTGTATCGGAGCTCTTCCAGACGATGTACTTGCCGAACCACGAGCCGGTGGCATCGGTGAGCTTCGCCTGGAGGTTGACCGTATCCGCTGGCTTGAGCGACGTGACCATCGGGGTAATGGCCACCAGGGGGTAGGTGACACCGCCTACTACACTGGCAACGGCTTCGCGGTTTGAAGCATCGGCCGGGGAGGCCGTGGTGTCCGAGCACGCAGCGCACAGGATGGCGAGCGTGGCGATCGTGGGTAGAATCGCGCGCATAGTACATCTCCTGGTGTAGCAAGTCGGCTGCTCGACTGGCATGGCGCGGGAGAGCCGCGCTGTAGCCTCGGTAGCTTTGCGTCGCCGGCTTTCGCCGGGTTTGCCTTTGTCGCTGGCCTGGGAGGGCGTCGCGATCCTGCCGTTCCTATCTCGACCCAGCGCGCATTTACGCGAGGGCGACACTTCCGCGGCGAGCAGCGCGCTCGACCTTACTAACGGAGGTGTGCTCAAGAGTATCGGTTACTCTTTGCTCGGAAAGTCCTTCCGGAAAAGAAATATTCCGCATTGGCTAAGCGGCCAGTCAAGAAACGTGAAGATTTCGCGATTGTTCACGCCACCAATGGGTTACCGTCGAAATAAGAGTGATGTAAGTCACTATACCGCATGTGTTTTAATATCTGGCTGACGGGACAAAACCACTTTTCCAGGGTTGGTTTGCGATCTCAAATGACAGGGGCACAACAAAACGCCCGTCCGGCGAATGCCGGACGGGCGTTGTTTTGCCGAGCTCCGCGGGCGATCTGCCGGCGGAGGCGGTTACGCGACCGCTACGGGTTAATCTCGATCACGAGCGGGTGGTCAGGGACATTCACGGTGATCGACGACGCACTGGACGCCGCCGACATTGCAGCGGCCTGCGTGTACGGCTGGTAGACGGATATGCTATGGGGTGCGTCCAGCGTCACCGTCACAGGCACCGTCGGGTTGGTGATGTTGGTCTTGGACGAGGTGTTGTAGGTCAGCACGTCGTTCCAGAGCACCAGGTAGAAACGCCCATCGCGCTTCTGAAAGAGGCTCTGGCGGATCGTGCTCGTGGCGCCCGTGAGCGTGTACGCGAGCGAGCCCGCCGAATACGTCCCGCCCGGGTCCGCCAGCAGGCCCAGGAGATTCTTGAGCGCCGTGTACGCCGGCTTGGGGGTGCCGTCGTTGTGCAGCAGGCCATAGTTGGCCTCAGCGTTGTTCAGATCGACGTGCTCGTCGGCGATCTCGTACACGGAGGTGTGGCTGATGCCGGCCCTGAAGTAGTCGAGGTAGATGCGGCCGGCATACTTGCCCTGCGCAGCCTCGCTGACGCCTGGCTGGTAGACGGCCACGGTGGCGTTGGGCGAGGTGTAGTACCCCGTCTCGGTCACCCACCACGGCTTGTGCGCCGCGTTGAGCACGCTCGAGTTGCTGATCGTGCTGGCGAGCGCACTCGTGGGAAGCTGGCCGCCGGGGTACGGGTGAAGGGTGCCGGCATCCATGTAGCTGCTGATGTCGCCGATGAAGCTGGAGCCGTACGCACTCGTGGTGGTCAGGCCGATGACGGTGATACTCGGCGCGATCGCCTTGGAATGCGCGTACATCGCGGCCATGTAGGCCTTGGTGTTCGCGCCGTAGGCGGGAATGCCGCCCCAGAAATTGTTGTTGTTGTCGACTTCGTTCGGCCCCTCGAAGGCAAGGATGCCCGCGGCGCCAATGCGACTCACAGCGGTGTCGAGGTTCGACTGATTCGCATACGGCGCCTGGACCCAGGTCTGATTGCCCAGATACACCGGCTGCGTAACGAGCACGAGCTTGATCCCCATCTGGGTGATCTGCTTGAGGGTGCCCCAATAGCGGTTGTTCGAGCCCGCGTCCGTGTCGACCGAGAGGCCGTCACGAATGAAGCGGAAGCCGCCATTCTGGATCGACGCGAGCGTCGAATTGAGGTTGTTGCCGTACGGGAGCAGATCCCAGTAGGTGAAGTGCGTTGCGACGCCAACCGAGTTGACGAAGTTGTCGGACCACACGGCCTGGACGCCTCCCGTCGGTGGCGGCGGTGGCGGCGGCGGTGGTGGAGCCGGAGGCGGCGCCACGACAGTCGCCGCAGTGACCGTGATCGCCGCGCTCTTGCTCTTGCCGTCGGCGGTCGCCGTGATGTTGGCGCTGCCCGCTACGATGCCGCTCACGAGACCTGAGCTCGTCACCGTCGCGACGGAGGTGGCGGAGCTCGTCCACGTGATCGTCCGGCCCGTCACCGTGTTGCCGGCAACGTCCGAAAGCGTGGCGGTGAGCTGCAGCGTCTTCCCTTCCTGTACCGAGCCGCTCGCCGGCGAGATCGCGACGCTGTTCACCGGTCCTACGGAGACCGAGAAGAGCGACGTTCCCGACTTGCCGCCGGTGGAGGCAGTGATCGTTGCGGAGCCGGTGTGCGCGGCCGTCGCGAGCCCGCTCGAATTGATGCTCACGACCGACGAGTTGGAGCTCGACCAGGTGATCGTCTGGCCGGAGATCGGTGAGCCGCTTGCATCGGTGACCGCGGCGGTGAGCTGCTGCGTTGCGCCTGCGAGGAGACTGACCGAGCCTGGTGACACCGAGACGGTGTTCACGGCACCGGCGGTGACGGTGAGGGCGGAGTTGTCGCTCGCGCCACCCGCTGCCGCGGTGATCGTGGTGCTTCCGGAGTGCACGCCGGTCACGAGACCGGACGAGTTGATGGTAGCGACTGCGGTGTTGGAGCTCGACCACGCGACCGCGCCCGTGAGGACGTTGCCGCTGGCATCGGTGAGTGTGGCGGTGAACTGCTTCGTACCGCCGGTGGCGATCGTGGTGCTCGCAGGGGCGACGGACACATTCTGCACCGCGCCGGCGGAGACCGCGGCGTTTGCGGAGCCCGTCGCGCCATTGAGCGACGCGTGGATCGTGGCGCTGCCCGTGTGCACGCCCGTCACGACACCCGCTGACGTCACTGTCGCCACGCTCGTGCTCGAGGTGGACCAGGTGACAGGCTGCGCGGCGAGCGGGTTACCGGCTGCGTCGGTGAGCGACACGGTGAGCTGCCTCGTGCTGCCGGCGACCAGGCCGATCGACCCCGGCGTAATCGAGATGCGGCTGACCGAGCCTGCGGTGACGCGAATCGTCGCCGCGGCGCTCTTGCCTTCCGAGGTTGCGGTGATCGTCGCCGTGCCGACCTTCGTGCCGGTGACGATGCCGCTCGTGCTCACCGACGCCACGGTGGCATCGGACGTCGACCAACCGACCGAGCGCCCGGTAAGCGTGTTGCCGCTCGCATCCGTTGCGTGCGCGGTGAGCTGCGTCGTGGTGCCAGAGGTGAGCGAGTACGTTCCCGGCGTGACGGAGAGATTCGCGATCGCGGCCGGGGCGACGCTGACCACCGCGGTGTCGCCGACGCCGCTCGCGATCGCGACGATCTTCGCCGTGCCCGCGCCCGCGCCGGTGACGACACCTGACGTCGAGACCGTGGCGTAGCGCGTATCCGTGGAGGTCCACGAAACCGTGTGCCCGGGAAGCGCGCGCCCGGTGTGCGTGGAGACGGAGGCCGAAAGCTGCACGTGGCCGCCAACGGTGGCAGTCGCGCTCGCGGGCGAGACGACGACGGAGGCGGGGACGCTATCGGTTACGGTGAGGGGACTCTGTCCAGCGACTCCCTCGCTCGTTGCGTATATAGTAGCGGTTCCCATCTTCCGCGCGCTCACCAGACCGGCGCTCGAGACGGCGACGATGGAGGTGTCGCTGGAGGACCACGCAACCGGCGCGGAGGGAATGGCCTGTCCGGCCTCGTTCATCGGCGTTGCGGCGGCGCTGACAGCCTTGCCCACTTCGAGGCTCGTCACCGGCAGACGCACGGCGACGGTTATGACGCCACTCGGGGATGTCGGGGTGCCTGGTGCGCCGGGATCGGTGGGGTCGCTCCGCTCGATACATGCGAGCAGCGCAAAAGCGACCGCTGCGATGAGCATTGGGCGAATGGAAAGTGGAGCTCGCATAGAGACTCTCCGTAGTGAGTCCGTTCGGCGGCTCGACTGGCATGGTGCGCTCTTCGCGCACTGTAGCCTCGTAGCTTTGCGTCACCGGCTTTCGCCGGGTTTGCCGTTATCGCGGGCGAGAGGCCCTTGCGATGGTGCTTGTCCTGCTTTGGTTCCTAATCGTCATCGAAACAATGGTACTCAGCGCAATAGTGACGACAGAGCAATAAGCGGGTCACCCCTGCTGACAGAACGCAATATTCTGGTATATGGCATCCTGCAAATTCAGCCAAAGTGCCTGACCTTGAGGCCATCTTATTCACGTCAGTTGGAGCACGCAAGGGCTCAATTGCTCACTCCGTTTCAAATCATTTTTCGACGCAAACGTGCATTGCGGACTCGGCTGGAGCAGCCGACATTCCCGCGATGAATGACGAGGCCCTGCTGCGGCGGCCACGACTGGGATGGCCCGAGGCGCTTCTCATCATCGCTACTGCGCTCGAGCTGGCAGTCGCGCTGCTGGCACATCACTTCCCATACACGGATCCCACCAACCATCTCGCGCGCTATCAGCTGATCGCGCGGATCTGGTTCGGCGATGCGCCGGGGTACGTCGTGCTGCACTGGGTGCCCACCTCGTACATCGCAGGCGATGTCGTCGGCGCGCTCTCCGTCCACTTCCTGGGAGCGGTCGCGACACTGCGACTGATCGACTTCGCGTCGCTCGTACTGCTCCCACTCGGGATGTACGGGCTCCTGCTGCACGCCGCGCCGGCTCAGCGCGGATGGGCGCTCGTCGGCGTGCTCTTTGGCTTCTCCTCGCACCTGCTGTTCGGATATCTCAACTTCGCGCTCGCGGTCGGGCTCGTCTTCTGCTGGCTCGCGCTCTGGTACCCGCGCCGCGCCAACGCCTCGTGGAGAGCGCGCATTCTGCTTGCGATCGGCGCGATGCTCCTCTTTCTCGTGCACCTCACCGCGCCGCTCATGGTGCTCGTGGTGATCTTCACCGACTGGGGACTCTCGGTCATCGGCGAGGACAGACTCTTGCCGCCGCGCGAATGGAAGCTCGTGAACTCGCGACTGCCGACGATCCTCATCGTGCTCGTGGTCGTCGCGATCGTGTGGGCAGGCGCGAGCTACTCGAGCTGGAACGACGTGGGACCACCGGGCGAGTACGTCTTCCGGCCGCTCAGCAACAAACTCATCGCCTTCACGTCACCCTTCTACTCGGTTTCGATCGTCGCGGCGGCCGTGCTCTCGCTCGGCTGGCTCGCGTCGGCGATCACGATGCTCTACGTGCGGCGCGGGCACTACAAGATCGACTCACTGAGCGCGAGCGCGATCATCATGTTCGTGCTGTATCTGCTCTTCCCGAAGTCGATCCCGGGCGCGGGCGCGGTGGACATCCGCTGGCTGTGGGGCGGATATCTCCTCCTCTTCTGCGCGCGGCAGCGTGGGCCGGAGCCGGAGCCGAGGTCGAGCCTCCTCGTCCCACTCGTCGCTTGCCTGCTGCACACGGCGGTCATCGGCGTCATCGCGCGCAGGATCGACAGTGATCTCGACCGGTATCAGGCCGCGCTCACGCACGTGCCGCCCGGCACGAACCTGCTGCCACTCGGCGACGGCGTGAAGTACTACGGGCGCGTGCAAGTGATGCGACACTTCGTGCTCTGGCACACGCTCAATGCGCACGGGCGCGCGCCCGGGCTGTTCAATTACAAGGACGCGAGCGATCAGGATCCGCTCAATCATCATCTCGCGCACTTCGTCGAGCCCACGCATCTGTATCTCGCGGATTCCGAATGGGGAGAGCCCGACAACATGCCTGACCTGCCGTGGGCGCGCATCGACAGCGAGTACGACTACATCCTGCAGACGGCGGGAGGGAGCCGCGTGCAGACGTACCTGCGCCAACACGCGGACGAAGTGTGGTCCGACGCGCCGTTCATCCTCTACAAGGTGCGGAAGCAATGAGCGGCGGGCCGCTCGCGATCTGCTACGGCACGAGGCCGCAGGTCATCAAGGCGTCGATGCTGATCGAAGCGAGCGCGAAGCGCTGGCCGCTCGTGACCGTCGACACCGGGCAGCACTACGACTACGCGCTCAACGAGGTGTTCTACGAGCAGCTCGGCGTGCGGAAGCCGGACCACTTTCTCGAGGTGGGATCGGCGGCGCACGCGGTGCAGACGGCGGATGTGCTCACGCGCGCGGCGGAGGTGTTCACGGCGACGAGGCCGCGCGCAGTGGTGGTGATCGGCGACACGAACAGCACGCTCGGCTGCGCGCTCGCGGCTGTGCAGCTGCGCATTCCGATGGTGCACGTGGAGGCGGGGCTCCGGTCGAACGATCGCGCGATGGCGGAGGAGATCAACCGGCGCGTGGTCGACTCGGTGGCGGATCTTCTGTGCGCGCCGAGTGCGGCGGCGAGCGCGCAGCTGGAGCTCGAGCATCAGTGGGGCGCCGTCGTGAACACCGGCGACATCGCGCACGATGTGCTCGTGCGGAATCTCGCGAAGGCGATCGCGCCGGCGAGCGTGGAGGGGTGGCCGCTCGCGAAGGGGGAGGCGTTCGCGATCGCGACGCTGCACAGGGCGGAGCTCACGGGGAGCGCGGAGTCGCTGCGTGCGATGGTCGGTGCGCTGTGCGCGCTGCCGCTGCCGGTGGTGCTCCCCGCGCACCCGCGCGTGCGCGATGCGCTCGCGAAGCTCGGGCTGGGCTCGAGCAGCGCGCTGCACCTCATGTCACCACTCGGTTACTTCGAGATGATCGGCGCGATTCGCGATGCGGCGATAGTGATCACCGATTCGGGCGGCGTGCAGCGCGAGGCGTATTGGATGGGAACGAAGTGCGTGACGATCCGCACGGAAACCGAGTGGCACGAGACGGTGGCGCTGGGCGCGAACACGCTCGTGGCGCCGGCGAAGGCGGGGGAGGAGCTGGGGCCGGCGGTGAGGAAGCGATTAGCGAGCGGAGGGACGTGGGACAACGGGGCGTACGGCGCGGGCGATGCGGCCGTGCGGATCACGGACGCGATTGGGGTGATGGAGAAGAGCGCGTAGGGTCGTGGCGGAGCACAAGCGTCAAAAACCACTGCTCACTGCGAACACGAATCAAACCAATCAAGACGAATCGAATCATGTAAGGCTGGCCTCATCTCGGCGGGCCGACCTCGCCCCGCGCTAGATTCGATTCGTCTTTTTTGGTTTGATTCGTGAACGCAGTGAGCAGTAACTACACGCTGTTATTTCCCCACCCGCGCGAAATCCCCATCGGTGAGCACCACCTTCGCTCCCATCGCCTTCGCGTGGTCGATCTCCGAGAGGGTGTCGCAGGTCCAGGTGAAGAGCGAGAGATGCCCGAAGAGCGTCGTGAGATGATCCGTCAGCATCTCCTTCGGCACCGAGAGCGCCGGTAGCCCCAACAGCCCGATCGCGGCGGCGATCTGCGCGTCGTGCAGCGGGCCCTTCCAGCCGTGTGGCGGACGGTTGATCCAGTAAGCGGGAATCACATTCGGCGCGTGCCACCAGAGCATCCGGAGCGGCACGGAGCTCACCGACTCGACGACGAAGCGATTCGCGAAGTGATGCCTGGCGATGAGTGAGTCGATGTGCGCCGCCGCGGCCGCGGCGTTGTGCCTGTCGAGATTCTTGAAGTCGAGCCAGAGATACTGCGGCGGGGTGGGGAGCGAGTCGAGGAGCTGCGCGAGCGTGAGCGCATTCGGGAGCAGGTCGTTCTCCTCCACCTCGTCGTGCGCGACCACGAGCCCGCGATCGTCGAACCATTGGACATCGATCTCGGCGCCACAGAAGCCCTTGGCCACAGCCGCGCCCACCGATGCGACCGAGTTCTCCTGCGCCACCACGTGGAAGCCGCGATGCGCCCACACGGCAGGTGTCGCGCAGCCAGGGAGCGCGATCGCGCGCGGCGCGAGAATGTTGTAGAGCGACCATCCGCCCGCGAGTACGGCAACGATCGCGAACGTCGCAGCGGCACGGCGCATGAGGGGAGATTTCATCGTGACGTTAGGGTGTGGTGGCGCGCATTTCCGCCATGTGTACCGCTGGCATAGTCGCACGCAAATGCAGCTGCAGCTTCGCGGCCACGTCGAACGAGGCCTGCCAGCGCGATGGGTTGGAGCTGTAGGTCACCGTCTTGTCGGCCGTGTCGCGCAGCTGGATGATGCGAAGCGTGTCGCCATCATTCTCGGACAGCACCGTCTTGTAGCCGCCGGCGATCGCCGCCCACCGGTTCGGCGGATTGGGACGATTCCCCATCGCAACGATCGCCGCGCCGACCTTCTCGTCGTTCAGGAGCGAGTGCCCGAACGGCGGCACGGGCTGTGGCCATCCGAGCAGCTCCATCACCGTCGGCATCAGATCGACGTGTGACGTGACCGCGTCGATCGAGCGCGGCGCCTGCCCCGGCACGTAGATGAGCGCCACGGTCTGGATCTGCGGATCGGACAGCGTGCTCGCGTGGCCGAGCCGCGAATGCTCGAAGAACTCTTCGCCATGATCGCCCGTGAGCACGAGGATCGTATTCTGCATGTCGACCGTCGCGGTGAGCTGCTGCAGCCACGCGTCGAGCTCAGTCAGGCAGTTGCGATAGCGATTCGTGATCGCCGGCGCCTCCTGGCGCATGCGCCACGATGCGTAGCTGTAGTTGCTCGCCACCTCGGGCGCGAAGCGATGGTACTTCGCATCGTGATCGTACGGAAAGTGCGTCCCGTTGTAGTGCATGTAGACGAGATGCTCGCCGGGCGCGTGCATCTCGCGGCCGAGCACGGGGAGCGTGTTCCAGTCGTTGCTCGTCTCGAACGCCGGCTCGTTGAAGTTGCGCAGGTAGACGCCGAGGTTCGCCCAGCTCGACAGCTCCCAGCTGATGAGCCGAGTGTGATAGCCGTGCTGGTTGAACGCATCGATGTACGGCGAGCCGCGCTGCGGCGGCTGCTTGTCGATCGGCAGCTGCCGTCGCCACGGCACGGTGAGCGTACCACGATAGAAATCGGGCGGCGCGCCGAACAGCACGCCGAGCACGCCGTACTCCGTGACGTTGCCCGTGGAATAGTGGCTGTGCAGCGACATCGAGTGCGACGAGAGCTGCGTCCAGAAAGGCATCGTCGAAGAGTCGATGAGCCGCTCGTTCAATCCTTCGATGGTGACGATTACCACGTTCAGCTGTCGCCGCCGCGATGAGAACGCTTCGTGAAAAACGGATGCGCTCTCGGGGTGCGGGCGCATCGCTTCCTGCGTCGTCCGAGCGAAGGCCAGATTCGCGGCCTCGAGGTCCGCGTCGTGCTCGGTGCCGTACGAGAACCACTTCGCGAAGAGGCGGTCGGCGGAGTTGATGCGAAGCGGATTCGCGTCGGCCACCGCCTGCCACTGATCGTGGCCGCGGCTGATCTCATAGCCGGCGAGCAGGATGTCGACGAAGAAGAGCACGGCGACCACCGCGATGACGCGACGGAACGGCGTGTCGAACACTTTCTGCGCGCGCTCCCACCGCGCGCCGTAGCGCGCGGCCCAGAACACGCCAACGAGCCCGATGATGTGGAGCGACATACGACGCAGGAACCAGGTCTCGTCCGTGCCACGAATGCCGTAGTGGAGCTTCCAGTCCTCGCTCAGGAAGAGGCGCGCCTCGCGCCAGGTGCCGTGGTGCCCCGACATGCCGTACCACGCGTGATCGAGCTCGATCGTGGTGAGCATGAGCAGCAGGAAGATGACCGTGAGGCGCATCCCCCAATTCCCCGGCATGCGACACGCGAGCGCGTACGCGATGAGGCACCAGAGCGCGACCGGCAGGCACGTCATGTACAGCAGATAGAGCATCGTGCCGAACGACGGCGCCGGCCACCCATCTTCACCGACGCCGAGGAAGAGGGGCGCGCGCACCCATCCGAAGATCAGGCAGAACGATGCATAGAGCGCGAACGCCGTAATGAACCAACGGAGTCCCTTGCTGTGCGGGTTCTCCGGCATGAAGAGCTTCATGGAGTGCGTGACAGCGGAGGATTCGCCAGCGGGCGGCCCGCGGGCCCCATTGCATCCTGACGATGGAAGAGGCGCATGCCGATGAGCTCGAAGAGAAGCCGGATGTGACCGGCCATCGTCTTCACGATCTTCATCTTCGAGCGGCCGAGGATGCGCACCTCGAGCGTTGTCGGATACTCGACGATTCCCGAGCCGCCCAGATCGAGGCGGCCCAGCAGCTCGGCCACACCGATGAATCCGGCGCGCGAGAGCGGCACGTCGGCGACGGCACTGCGGCGGTAGACGCGGAAGCACGCGGTGTAGGTCGCGAGCTGATGGCGCAGCACCATCCCGTACATCTTCGAGAGCGTGCGCGAGAGGAAGAGTCTCCACTCGGGGACGTTGAGCACCTTTCCGTTTTTATGGTACGGAGAGGCCGTCACCATATCGACGCCGGGCGTGAGCAGCCCGACCATCGGCCCGAGCTCGTGCGGATCGTACGTGCAGTCGCAGTCCATCGAGCACACGACTTCCGTCTCGGAGGCGCGGATCCCGGTCATTATCGTGGCCGCGACGCCGCGGTTCACCTCGTGCCGAATGCAGGTGCAGTTCGCGCGGCCGCCGAAAATGTTCTGCAGTGACGTCCACGTGCCGTCGCTGCTGCCATCATCGACGAAGATGAAGTGCACGACGTGATCCTTCGAGAGTTCAGCCTCGACACCAACCAACGTGTTCGAGAGATACGGGAGGATGAGCTCCTCGTTGAAGCACGGGATGACGATGCTGATCGGCGTGCGCGCGCGGTCGTCGGGGACGATTTCGACGGGGATTGCGCGCAGTTCGCGCTCGTGCGCGGCGACGGCGGTCGCGGCCGCCGCAGCGAGCATTTGCTCGGAGGCAGGGCGGCTCTCGATACCGAGTCGGTCGCCGATGCTCGTGAAGCGATACTGCTCGAAGTAGTAGCGCAGCATCGTCGCCATGCGATCGAGGTTGCGATACTGGCGCACCTTCGCGTAGAAGGGTGCGGCGTCGATCTTGGGCTGGTCCGGATCGAGCTCCCAGACGTGAAAGTACATCACGAAGGGCGCTTCGTAGTTGCGGTCCCACTGGCGCACGGCGCGCTGCACGAGCGAGAAGGGGAGCTGGCGGAAGTAGTTCGCGCCCGCGATCGGGATGTCGTGGCCCAGCACGCGCGTGGTGGACACCGGCACCTCGAGCATCGTGTGCTCGCCGTGATGATGCTGGTGGACGAAGCGGCGCCACGGCTCGTGCACGTACTGCCGGAAGAGCGGGCGGATGCTCGAATCGAACTTGTAGCCCTCCTCGGCCAGCACGTCGAGCGCCCAGAGATCCTCGGGGCGCAGCCAGCGCTGGGCGACGCGATAGCCGTCGATCTGGCGTCCGCTCGCGCGCTCGAGCGCTTCGCGGGCGCGCACGGTGTCGTCGCGGAACTCGTCGCGGCTGAACTCGCGGATGCTGCGGTGGAAGTAGCCCTTGCTCGCGATGTCGTGGCCGCGCGCGACGACCTCGCGGATGAGCTCCGGCACCGCGTCCGCGACCCAGCCGAGGGCGAAGAAGGTGGCCTTGAGCTTGTACTCGTCGAGGAGGTCGAGCGTGGTGGCCGTATTGCGCGCCAGGCGGCTCTCGAAGCGGTGCCAGCGCGCGCGCGGGATGAGGCGATTGAACGTCGCGCCCTGGTAGTAATCCTCGATCGCCACCGTCAGGATGTGACGGTGGTCGTCGCCCGCGATCAGGCCGGGTACGGGATTACTCATGGTTGGCGAAGCAGGTACGCGCACAGAATGCCCCACAACACGACAGTGATGGCCAGCGGCATATCGCTCCACAGGGCATCAGTGGGCGATTCGCCGCGGCCTTTGCGATCGACGAGGAACCAGTAGCGGAAGATTCCGAAGAGCACGAATGGAATGGTGAACGCGAGTACGGGCCGGGTAGTGACGACGAACATGCAGTAGAAAACCATGGCGCAGACGGACGCCATGAGGGCGAAGCGGTCGAGCAACGGCACGGTGTACTGGCCCAGCACGGCGCGCGCCGCGTCGCCCTGGACTTCGAGCTCATCACGGCGCTTGATCGCGGCCAGGTACAGCGCGATCGCGAGCGTCGTCACGAGCATCCAGGACGAAAGGGGTACATCGATGACGACTGCCCCGGCGTAGACGCGCAACACGAAGCCCGCGGCAACGCAGAAGATGTCGACCACTGGCACGCGCTTGAACCAGGCCGAGTAGAGCAGGTTGAGCACGATATAGACGATCAAGACCGCAACAAGCGGTATGCTCACGTAGGAGCCGGCGAGCACCAGCGCTCCCAGCCCCACCAGCACGAGGCGGGCCGTGGTCACGGAGACCGCGCCACTCGCAAGCGGGCGCTCGAGGCGCTTCACGGGGTGCAGCGAGTCGACCTTTAGATCCGAGAGATCGTTGATGATGTAGACCATCGACGCCGCCACGCAGAAGAGCAGCGTGCCGAAGAGCACCTCGATCCGCGCATCCGCGCGCGTGAAGAGCCCCGAGAAGATGAGCGGTGCCAACACGAACAGATTCTTGATCCAGTGCTTGGGACGCAGCAGCCGTAGCACGGCGATCGTTCCAGCGCGCGGCACGGATGCCACCGAGAGCTCAGGGGGCACGGGACGCCTCCTCGGCGGTGATGGAGCGGTAGAGATATCGCGGATAGCCGTGATCGAACCGTCGCGGGAGCGCGGTGAGCGCGGAGAACCGCTCGCCGTAGTCCTCGACCAGCGTGTAGTCGTCCGCGAGCTCGCTCACCGGTGGCGCGAGCGTCGCGAGCGGATGGTTGGTGAGCACGTAGGCCCTGTTTGCGGGATGGCGAATCGGGTCGAGCAGATGCCGGGCGAGCGCGCTGTCGGCAGCACTGCGGCGCGGGCCGCGCATGATGTCATCGAGCGCGACCCAGTGGGCCGCGGGGTAGAGCTGCACCCCGTTCGCAAGCTGGCCGATCCCCGGCGCGTACACCTTGCCGTCGAGCGCGCGAATGGTGGACTGCAAATCCGCGTACGACGCGGCAGCCGACGAAGGGAGCCAGAAGTCGCGCGGGTTGTGAATCAGCGTCGCGAAGGCGAGCAGCGCGAGCGCGGGCGCCGGGCGGATGCCGCGCCACAACGGAACGCGCTCGCTCATCCGCGCGAGCTCGATCGAGCCGTACACGATCGTGAACGCCGCGAGCGGAATGAACACGTTGTACGACGACCCGGGATCGAGCGAGCCCATGAACGCCGTGAGCGCACCGGCGCCGAGTTGGAGCTCGAGCAGCCCGATCTGTCGCGCCCGCACGGTGCGCCACGCGCCCCAAAGCGCGACGAAGCCGAGCACGGGATAGAAGGCAGCGACGTACAGCACCACGCGCGGAACCGTGTGCATTCCGAACTGCGACCACCCGCTCGGCACATGCCAGGTGAAGAAGTGGAAGCCAGGGCCGAGGAGAGTGATGGGGCCGAGCACGTAGAGCACGGGGCCAAGCACGATGGCCGTGAGCCAGTAGACGAGCGACTTCGCCACGCCCTCTCGCCACGTGAGGTACACGAGCGCCGCGCCCGTGAAGATCGCGCCGTGCTGCTTGAACCAGAATCCGGCAACGAGCACGAGGATCCCGGCGAACTGCGCACCGCGCGAGTTGCGCATCACCAGATACGTGCCCCAGAGCGCGCAGCAGATCAGCCATGCGTCGGAGTGCGCGGTGTCGAGATACGCGTCCATGGCGGCGTACGACGCGCAGAAGAGCCCCGTCGCGATGGCGGCCCACCAGACCGAGCGCGAGTCCGCGCGCAGTGCGAGAGTCGAGCGCGTGTACGTCCGCACAATTACGAAGATCGCAGCGGCGCTGCCGAACATGCCGAGCACCGAGACCACGCGGAGCGTGGGCAGCGTGTCGCCGAAGATGCGGAGGAAGGGCGCGGCGATCAGGTAGAAGAGCGCGTTGTACGCGAGTGGCACGAACTCGGGCGTCGCGAGCGGATAGATGCTCTGCCCGTGCATCGCCTGCCGCGCGTGCTGCATCACCACCCCTTCCATGAGATCGAGAAAGAAGGGGAAGGGCACGTGATTCACGACGAGCGCGAGGAGCACGACCGCGCTCACTGCGGAGAGCAGCGAGAGCACCGACGGGAGCGCGCGCGGGACGCGTGCGAGCTCGAGCGCGAGAACGGCCACGCCTGCGATCGCGAGCGCGAGCGCCGTGTGCTCGAGTGCACTGAAGGGGCTCACGAGCAGTGTGCTCCCAGGAAGCCGAGCGTATCGAGTGTTCGCCCGATCGCCCCGGCCGCCGCCCTGTGCCCGCTCGGCGTCCAGTGCCAGGACGCCGGAAAGTACGCGGGCTCGGCACCCGCAGCGCGCAGATCGGCCGTGAGATCGATCGTCTTGATCCCGAGCGAATCCGCGATGTGCTCGAGCGCGCGATACGGGCGCGCGAGGTCGTACGTGCGCGGGTCGTGAACGTTTTCGCCGCGCGGAAAGTGCGGAAGCTGCGCGGGATCCGATACCGCGACGGCACCGGGCACGAAGGCGACGAGAAAATGCGCGCCGCTGCTGTCCGCCACCTGCTTCATCCCCGAGAGTGCGCTCGCGATGAGATGCAGCGTGCGCGCGTCGTAGAGCGGATTATCGCCGGCGCGATAATACTCGAGCTGCGCGAGCTCGTAGCGCCACGCACCCGGAGTGCCAGTGAGCGTCTCCTTCGCCACGCGGGCCATGCGGCCGAGGCGCGTCTTGATCTGCGAGCGATCGCGCAGGCGGCGCACGGCGCTCCGGCTCGCGAGATCGAGCCCGATGCTGTGTCGGAATTCCGCCGGCGCGATAGTGACATCGCTGAGCTCGTTGATGTAGAACTGCTCGACGATGACGTCGGGGCGAAAGCGCGGCACGAGCTGCTGCAGCTGGGCGCGCTCTTCATTCGGCCCGTAGCCGGTGACGCCGCCGTCGATCACCTGCACGGCGCGCGGAGCGAGACACGCGGTGAGCTTCGCGCCAAGCAAGGCTGGATACGACCGATCGTAGCTCACGCCCTCGGGCATCGTGAACGCGTCGCCGGTGACGAAGATGCGGAAGGTGCCGGGCGTCGGGCGCGCGTCCGCAATCTCGGGGCTCGTGAGCCCGAGCGAGTTCGTCTTGACCGTGTAGTCGTAGTCGTTGTAGCGAAGGTGCGTCGTGCGGTTCGGGATGAGCGAGAAGCCGCGCGCCGAATCCGGCTGGAGCGCGGCGAGCTCGCCCCACACCGCGGTCTCGAGCGGCGCGATGCGCCGGAGCGCGAGCTCGCCTGCTACCGTACATGCGCCGAGAAAGACGAGCGTCGCGAGCACGCGCACGGGGAGCGCCAGGCGCTGTGCCTGCAGCAGCATCACCATGCCGGCGCCCACGGCGCCGAGCGCGAGCGCGAAGAAGCCCGAGGTGCCGGGGCCGACCCAGAGCGAGAGCGCGCCGCCGAGCAGCGCGGTGAGCGCGACGACGCGCTCAGTCGCGCGCATCTCGGCGCGCGTGATCCAATAGAAGAGGCCGAGCGCGAAGAGAGCGAAGGCGCCGAGCCACGCGCCGACGCGCGCGACGAACTCCGCGGGCTCGTGGGTGCCGATCACGGTGATCGCGAGCACGGCGATCGCGACGGAGAGCGCGAGTGCGAGCGCACGGCGCACGCCGGACGCGATGCGCGAGGGGCGCCAATTCGCGGCGCGATTGCTCGCATCCTCGAGGCGGGCGGCAACGGGCACCGAGAGCCCGAGCGCGCCGAGGGCTGCGGCGAGATGAACGACGCGCGCGTTGGCGAACCACGCGGCGGTCCACTGCAGTGGCGCTTGATGCAGCAGGAACACCGCATACGAGCGCTTGCCGAGCCACTGCGCGGAGGAAGCGAGGCGCGGCACGGGGCGGAGCAGCGATTGCCACACGGCCCAGAAGATCCCCGTCATGCCGACGGTGACGAGGAGGTTGGAGACGAGCGCGCCGGGGAGCGTAAACGACGCGGCGAGTCCAAGCAGGTAGCAGGGGAGCGCAAGCGCGACGATCGCGAGCGTGGATGGCGCGAGCGACGCTTTCTCGCGGCGCGACACGATCATCTGCGCGAGCACCATCCCCACCACGAACTCCGCGAGACGCGAGGCGAAGAACAGTCCCGTGAGCCACGCGTAGCGGCCGCGCGGGAGCTCGAGTCCGATCCCGCGCGCCGCGAGGGTGATCACGACCGCTGCCACGAGAAAGTTCGCGGGTCCAAGCTTGCGCAGCGCCCTGAAGAGATACGGATAGACGATGTACAGCTGCAGGATCGACCAGACGAACCACCACGACGGCGAGATGTAGAAAAACGTCCCTGGGAGCGCGCGCACGCCCGTGAGACTCAGCATCGAGCGGAGTCCCGCGAAGCTCTCGAGGTTCCCCGGCACGAAGAGCGCACCGGCGAGCACGACGAAGTGCATCGCGATGTAGAGCGGGAAGAGGCGGAGCAGCCGGCGCCGGTAGAACGTGCGCGCATCGAGTGTGCGCGCGGGATCCGAAAGCGCGGAGAGCGTGAGCCCGACGCCGCTCGCGAGGATGAACACGCCGGGCGCCGCATCGCCAAGCCAGCCGGCGGCGCGCACGCCCTGCAGAAAGAGTGTCGTGCCGGGAGGTACTATGGTGTGCAGCCGCACGTCGAGCGACGGCCACACATTCTCGGGGTTGGTGAACCACGGTCCCGGGCCGAACTCCTCGACGAGATGGTTGAGGAGAATCGCGAAAAGCGCGAGCGCCTTGACGGGATCGAGCCAGTCGAGTCGTTGCGCTACGGGCGCGAGCTGCGCGCCCTCCGCTTTCGCTTCGTCATGCGGATATCGAGTGCTCCGCACCGAATGCGCCGGGGGCGACGCGGCGGCGCGAGTGCCGGCGAGTTTCCCCCTTGCGCGAGTCATATCCCGTTACGCGCGCCCCGTAGCGGCAAGGCGCGAGGAGAAGCCGTCGACCACCGGCAGCGCGGCGACGACGCCCGGCTGCGCGATGTCGCAGCCGGTGGTGCACGTCGCCGCGAGGCGGCGCACCTCATTGAGCGTGGCGCGATTGAAATCGTCCGTCGCGTAGCGCTCGTTGAGATAATCGATGAGCGTGGACAGCTCGTTCGCGACGCCCATCTCGACGGCGCGAAAGCCCTTCACGGCAACGTCCACCAGCGCGTCCGAGGGGGCCTTGTGACCGCGGCCGATCCCCGTGTATCTATCGCGCATCCCGTCGAGGGTGTGGGGGTCGAAGAGGTTACAGGCGTCGACGATCCCCGCCGCAGGCGCGTTCGCAATCGCTGCGCGATGCTCCTGATAAAAGCCGTGTGCGGTGCACAGGAATATCACGTCGGCATTTTTCAACGCCGCGTCCAGATCCGTCGTGAAGCGCGACGTCATCTTCGTCTTCGCGAGATTCTGATCGCGCTCGTGCACGTACGGGTCGTGCAGCACCGGATCCGCCCCATGATCGAGCAGCGCCTGCGCGAGCACCAGCGTCGGCGAGTTGCGCGTGTCCTCCGAGTCGAAGCGGTAGGCGACGCCGAGCAGCGCGACGCGCTTTCCCTTCAAGGAGCCGAATCGGCGCTCCGCAAGCGCGAGCGTCGCGCCCGGCGACTCGTCGTTGATGTGGCGCGACTCGAGGATGAGACTCTTCGAGATGTCTTCCTTCGCCTCGATCGCACGCCACCAGAGCAGAATGCCATCCTTGGGCAGGCAGTGGCCGCCCACGCCCACCGTCGGCACGAGCAGCGCGCCCGAGGGCACGGCGCGCGGATCCGCACTCGCGTCATCGCCGCGCGCGACCCTGGCGTTCACCTTGTCGCGAAGCGCGAAGAAGTCGATGTCGTTCGCGTCGCAGTAGCGCGCGACCTCCGCCGCGTACGCGATGCGCACATCGCGATACGCGTTCTCGAGCGTCTTCACGATCTCGGCGGTGAGGCTGTTGGTGCGATACACGATGCCGCCGGTCACGATGCGCGAGTAGATCCGCGCGATGAGCTCCGGCGTGCGCGGGTGCAGCCCGCCCGCGAGCTTGTCTGCGCGCGCGACGCGCTCGACGAGGCGCCCGGGCATCACACGATTGGGCGAGTTGCCGAGAAGGATGTCCCTGCCGTCCTCCAGCCCGTACTTCGCGAAGAGCGGGCGCACGACGGTGAGCATCGACGACGGCGCGAGCGTCGACTCGAACACGACGATCGGCACGTTGCCCGCCGGTTTTTTCTGCAGCGCCGCGGCGATGCCGTTGAGCGCCTCGAACAACGGTCCGTACTCCGGCGCGAAGCCGTTCTTGTCCGTCTGCGTGCAGATGAGGATCATGTCCGCATCGGACAGATCGTCATAGCTGTACGAGGCGCTGAGCAGCCCCTCCGCCACCGACTCGGCGACGATGCTGTCGAGCGCGGGCTCGACGCCGCCGATCGGCGACTTGCCGGAATTAATGGCGTCCACCTTCCACCCGGACGTGGGCGAGTTGCGCTGGACGACGAGCACCTTGGCGGGCTCGGCGCCGCCCTCGCGGATGCGAGCGTGCGCGAGAAGTGCCGCCATCGGCATTCCCACGATCCCAGGCCCGACGACGGCGATCTTCGTCACGTTCCAGTCGGCGATCTCGTTGCCCTTCCACGTCAGCGGCATCTAGTGATTTCCCTCGGGTGGAATAAAAGAGCGATCAATTCTGGTCGACGAACTCGCGGAACCACATCTCGATGCTCAGCGCGCCCCACACGCGGCGGCCGAAGGCTCCCTCGTTCGTGAGCAGCTTCTCGATTTCCTTCGTGTCGAAAATTCCCCGCTCGCGCGCGCGCGACGACAGCAGCATGTCCGTCACCATGTCGCGCGTGCGGTCCTTCATCCACAGGTGCAGCGGCACCGGAAAGCCCATCTTGTCCTTGCGATCGATCACCGCATCGGGGACCATGTCGCGTGCGGCGCGCTTGAGCAGGTACTTCAGCTCGCCGCCCTTGAACTTCATTTTCGGCGGCATGCTCGTGACGAGGTCGACGATGCGGCGGTCGAGCAGCGGCACGCGCGACTCGAGCGAGCTCGCCATGCTGGCGCGGTCTTCCACGTGCATCAGCGCGGGAAGGGAGGCGACCATGTCGAAGTGCGTCATCTTGTTGTAGTACGACAGCGTGTCCGAGTGATTGAACACGGTCTGGAAGCGCGCGAAGGCCGAGTCGCTCTCGTAGCCGGCGCGGAAGTCCGGCGTGAAGAGGCTGAGCGCGCCCGCGCTGCGATCGACGAGCTTGAAGTAGCGTTGATCCATCGGCTCGAAGATCCCCGAGCGCCAGAACTGCGTGAGCATCGGCTCGTACGCGCGCAGCACGGGGAGATTCGGTATGATCGACTTGAGCGAGACGATGTGCTCCTGCTCCTCCGTCGTCTCGAAGATCGCGCCCTTGAGCGCCTGCTCCAGGTAGGCCACGAGATAGCGCGTGTAGCCGCCGAAGATCTCATCGCCGCCCTGTCCGCCGAGCACGACCTTCACGTGCTGCGCCGCGCACTTCGAGACCATGTACTGCGGGAAGAGGCCGGGGCCGGCCACCGGCTCGTCCATGTGGTAGACGAGCTTCTGCAGCACATCCGCGAAGTCGTTCGAGCTCGGGATGATCGTGAACATCTCGGCATTGACGGACTCCGCCACCGCGCGCGCGTACGGACGCTCGTCGAACTGCGGGCCTTCGTCGAAGGCGCCGGTGAAGGTCTTGAAGCGCCCGCCCTTGAAGGCGCGCGCCGCGAAGCCCGTCACAATGCTCGAGTCGAGTCCGCCGGAGAGATACGCGCCCACGGGGACGTCGCTGCGCATCTGGATGCGGATCGAGTCCTCGAGCAGGCGCCGCGTCTCGACGAGGAAGTATTCCTCGGTGTGGTACGGATCGATGTGGAAGCTGGGCTCCCAGTAGCGCACCCGGCGCACGTCGCGCGACTTCAGGTTCACCACGTGGTAGTAGCCCGGGAGCACCTTGCCGATGTTCTCGAACAGCGTCTCCTCACCGATCACGAACTGAAAGGTGAGGTAGTCGTTGAGCGACGTGCGATTCACCGCGGCGTGCACACCGCCGTGCGCGAGGATCGCCTTGATCTCGCTGCCGAAGAGCATCTTCCGCTCATCGGTATAGAAATAGAGCGGCTTGATGCCGAAGTGGTCGCGCGCGGCCAGCACGATCTCCTTCGAACGATCGTGCAGCAGGAAGGCGAACATCCCATTGAGCTGCTCGACGCACGCTTCGCCGTACTCGTGGTACAGGCGGAGAATGACCTCGGTGTCGGACGTCGTGCGGAAGGTGTGCCCGCGCTGGATCAACTGCTCGCGGAGCTCCACATAGTTGTAGATCTCGCCGTTGAAGACGATCGTGACATCCTCGGCCGTCATCGGCTGGTCGCCCGAGACGAGATCGATGATCGACAGGCGCTTGTGATAGAAGCCGACCTGCCCGCAGACATACGAGCCCTCGCCGTCGGGACCGCGATGCGCGATCGCATGCGCCATCCGCGCCAGCACGGTCGGCTCGACCGTCGTGCCGTCGAAATGCACGACGCCAACTATTCCGCACATGGCCGCTTACCTCGCCGCCGAGGGAGCTACTGCGGCGGGCGCATCGTCGGGAACGCGGCGGGACAGGCGTGCGCGGGCACGAATCGCGCTCGCGTGCGCGGACATCGTCACCGGCGTATGATCCTCGGCGAGAATCCGAAGCGCCTTCGAGAACAGCTCGCGCTTTCGCCTGGACGGCAGATCCATGCCGGGGAAGAACGCGAGCTCGTGCGCCTCGTCTGCGCCCATGAGATCGAGCGGATGCAGCAGGAAGCTCGGCTCGACGCCGGCCATGCGGCAAATCGCGAGCGCCGTGCGGAGATAGCCGAACGCGAGCGCCTCGGATTTGCGCGCGAGGAAGAGCAGGTAGCTGAAGTGGAAGGGCGCCTTGATCCCGGGGATGGTCGTGACAGGGATCTCGAGCAGCGACTGCCCGTTGCGCAGCGCCCACTCGTACGCGCCCGCGGGGCGGAGCCCATCGCGGAAGGTGCCGAAGAGCGTCTTGCGCTCGGGCGTCTTCGACATGCCTTTGCCGGCGGTCGCGAAGTAGTACGCGCGCGCCAGGGGGCCGAGGTACGTGGGCAGCGTGGACGCATCATAGAGGTAGTCGCGCGCGGCGAGCACCTCGAGCAGCGTCTCGCTCCAGCTGTAGCCCGGGCCGCGGAAGCCGCGCGGGCGCTGCCCCGTGACGGCAGCGATCGCGTTCTCCGCCTTGATGATCTCCTCGGTGAGCTGCTCGCGCGAATAGAGATGCAGCCACGACTCGTGCTCGAAGGAGTGGTTCCCCACCTCGTGCCCACGCGTGACGATCGACGACATCGCCTCCGCGTTGCTCTCCACCGTCGCATCGAAGCCGACGACGAAGAAGGTGATGCGCAGGCCGATCTCCTCGAGCGTGTCGAGCGCCATCGGCAGGAACTTCGGGAGATACGACGGCCGCTCGACCCACCGCTGGTCGCCGCGGATCTTCATGTACGACCAGAGATCGTCGACATCGAGCGAGATGCTGCACAGTGGACGCTCAGACATGGGCGGCCGCCGGTTCACGCGCGTCGAGGAGCGGGGCGAGCGCGGCGGCCTGGCGATTCGCGAGGCCAACGGTCTCGTTGAGGTTGAGCGTGCCGCTCTCGATCTGCGCCGAATTGACGACGAAGACGTTGGCGAGCGAGGTGCGCGCGGGCGGGAGCGTCGTCTCGCTGTAGTCGAGCGTGGAGATCGCGAGCACATCGCGCGCACGTGCGACGCGGAACTCGAGCACGTCCGCGCGCTTGAAGTCGGGATACATCTTCTCCAGAGCGGTGAGAAAGGTCTCGCGCACTTCGTCGTCGGTCGCCTTCCACCCCGGATCGTCCTGCGCGAGGTAGCGCGGGAGATAGACGAGGCTGTTGCCGCCGAACTGCTTCTTGTCGACGAGCGTGGTCATCTCGATCACGCCCGTGAACGGCACCCAGCCATCGGTGATGTTGGTGACGTAGTACGAGGCGAGCGGGTGCTTCGTGAGCAGCGATGCGCAGAGCACGCCCTGGTAGACGACGCGGCCGAGGCGCTCGTGCTCCTCGCGCGAGAGCTGCGGCACGAGTGCGCCGATGCGATTCGCGGGGACGGTGAGGATGACGCGGTCGAAGCGCGCGGCGGTGCCGTCGGCGAAGGTGACTTCGGCCTCGGTGCCGGAGTCGCGGACCGCGGTGACGGCGGCGCCGGTGCGGAGCTCGATCCCTTTTTCGTCGAGGTATTTCTCGAAGCGCTTGAGCACCGTCGCGTAGCCGCCTTCGACGTAGCCGAACTGCTCGCGCTTGAGCCCCGAGCGGCGCGCGGCGTACATGCGCGCGATGATCGCCCAGATGAAGGCCGCGCTCGCGATCCGGTAGTTCTCACCGAGCTTGCTCTTGAGCAGCGGGAGCCAGATGCGCTCGAAGGTGCGTTTGCCGCTGAGCTTTCGCAGCCAGTCGGAGACGGGGATCTTCTCGAGCGGGCGCCAGTTCTTCACGCGCGACGCGTACACGATCGTGCCCGCGAGGCGCATCTTGTCGATGAGCGAGAGCGGCGGGAAAGCGAGGAATTCGAGGCTCGTGGAGAGCGAGTACAACACGCCGTCGGTGTAGAATCCCGTGCGCGTCGTTCCCCACTGCGGCTCGCCGACGCCGAGCTCGCGCAAGAGGGCGAGGAGGTCGCGGTCGGACTGCAGGATTACGTGATAGAAGCGATCCCACGTGTATCCGGCGATTTGTTGGGAGGCAGCCAGCCCGCCTGCAGCGCGCGCGCCTTCGAGCACGACCACATCGTGCCCCTGTTCGCGCATGCGCAACGCAAGCGTCATCCCGAGCGCACCACCGCCGACGATGCCGATTTTGCTGGTCATGACAACGACATCTGTACGACGGTTCCGAACATGCGGGCCCGTAATGAGTTGCGTAAGTCACGAGCGGCTCGGTGCCGACGTGTCGTGAGAACTCGATCCTTGCGCGAGAATCCGTCACACGCCGCGCCTCACGCCGTTCCCGGCGCGTGACAGGGATCACATGATTCAATGTCTGCCGGGGTGCCGCAACCCCCTGATAGCTACTTTACCACTCTCTGGCGTCTTTGCGCCGAACGTGGCAGCCCCCGGTGACGATGGAGGCCCGCTACGTGATAGTAGCGTAAAATCCCACTAAGAACGGACATCGGCGTCAGGGGCAGTCCGGGACCGAGTTGCTGCCGTGCGAGATCGCCAAATCGCGCTCGGCTTTGCACGCCGCGCGATTCTGGGAGAGCGCCTCGCTGATCTCGCGCTTGAGCGAACGAATCTGCGCGACGTCCGCGTATTTCCGGGCGAGCGGCGCGATCTTGTCCTGCGCATTTCCGAAGCGCACCACGGCGCCGTCATACTGCCCCTCGTTCATGCGCTGGCGTCCCACGTTGAGATCTTCGCGAATTGGCGTGAGCAGTTCGTCGAGCTGATCGCTCGAGATGGTGCTTTTCGGCGGCTCCGCGGCAGCGGGCTTGGACGTCGTGTCGGCCACCGGCGTGACAGCCGCAGGGGGCGTCGAATCGTGCGTCGCTGCGGCGCTCGCGCTGTCCTTCGCGGCGCTGTCCGCATGCGTGGCGACCGGCGGCGGCGGTGTCGTCGCCGCCGCGGGTGCGGCCGTTGATGCGACGGCAGTGGGCGTCTTCTGCGAATTCCAGTACCAGTAGCCGCCGCCGCCCGCGAGCAGCAGCGCGACGAGCACCGCGAAGATGATCCCCACCGGGCTCCCGGACTGCTCGCGCTCGGGCTCTGGGAGCGGAAGCTCCTCGTTTGATCGATCGCGCCGCGCCGCGGCGCCGCCGCCGATCGGGCGCAGTTCGGTTTTCGCGGCACTCGAAACGGGCGCGAGCTCGAGCGTCCCGGTGCTCGTGAACGCCGATTCCGGCATCGTCGCGACGGCCGTCACGAGGTCGCGTCCAAACTGGCTCACGTGCTGGTAGCGATCGGCCGGATGGTTGGCGAGCGCCTTGTCCATCACCGTCTGCAGCTCCGCAGGCCAATGCAGGTCCGTCCTGATCTCGGCCAGCGTGCGCGGCTTCTCGGTGAGGCGCATGATCAGCGCCTCGCGCGAGACGACGGACGGGAAGGGGAGTTGCCCCGTGAGCATGTTGAAGGTGACGAGGCCGAGCGAGTAGATGTCCGTGCGCGAGTCGAGCTGGTCGCCGCCGAGCTGCTCGGGGGACATGTACTCGGGGGTGCCGATGGCGAGCCCGGTCTTGGTGACCTTCTGATCGTCGGCCTGCATCGCCTTCGCAATGCCGAAGTCGACGACCTTCGCGACATCTTCACCGGCGCGCCCGCGGGCGATCATGATGTTGTCGGGCTTGAGATCGCGATGGATGATCCCCATGTCGTGCGCGGCCTCGAGCGCGGAGGCGACCTGCTCGCCGATGTCGGCGGCGCGCGCGGCGGTGAGGGCGCCGTGCCGCTCGATGATCTTCGTGAGCGGCTCGCCGTCGACGAACTCCATCGCGAGATAAATCAGCCCTTCCGGAGTCTCTCCGAAGTCATAGATGGCGGCGACGTTCGGGTGCTGGATCTGGCTCGCGTTCGATGCTTCGCGGTTGAAGCGCGAGATGGCATCAGGGTCGTGGACCATCCCCTGATGAAGCACCTTCACGGCGCTCTTCCGCTTCATCTTCACGTGCTCGGCGAGATACACCTGGCCCATTCCGCCTTCGCCGATGCGCCGAATGACGTGATAGCGATCGGCGAGGATCGAGCCGACGAGATCGCTTCCCGGTGGCGCACGAAGAGTGGATCCGTCGCGCGGACAGAAGCGCTGGTCCATGTCGTAGGTACTACCGCACTGCGGACAGGTCTTCTGGGGAGCGGTCGTCGACAACGGATCGCGGGGTGAAGGGGAGGCGTGCCGGCGCGGGACTTCTGAGTGGAAGTCCGCTACAACATATGACGAAATGTGACAGGGGGGTGCAACAGGGACGTGCGAAGTTCTCCGTGCTGCAGCGCCCGCTGCGTGACGCCTCCAGTTACTCGGGACCTCCGGTTACTCGGGAGTGGTGTGTGCTTCCCCCCACTGCTGGAGTGAGCGGAGGATGGGGCCGAGGGTTCGTCCTTTGTCGGTGAGGAGATATTCGGAGCGCGGCGGGTGAGCGGAGTAGAGCCGGCTCTCGATCACACCGCTTTCCTCGAGCTCCTTGAGCCGCGCGGAGAGAACGCTGGGGGTGAGTCCCGGCAGCCGTTCGGAGAAATCCTGAAAGCGGCGCGTGCGAAAGAGAAAGAGATCGCGGAGGACGAGGAGCGTCCAGCGGTCGCCGATGAGGTCGAGGGTGCGCGCGACGGGGCAGTCGAGCCCGTATGACTTTGGCATGGGGTCCCGGTTGGGGCGGCAAGAAATATATACGCCGAAACTAGAGACTTGCAATTAGATAGTGACTATGATAATACTAGTCAACAACTCGTTCGATTTCAACCGTCAGTGCTGGAGGGCACCATGCACCCTGTAATCCCAATCTGGGTGACGATCCCAATCGTCGTCGCCAACATCATCATCCCCGCCGTCGCGTGGCTCGTGTTTCAGAAGGTAGCGCGCCGGTCGGCTCGAGAGCTGGTCGTTCCCAGCTTCCTCTTCTTCGCGCTCTGGGTCGTCGCGGGGTTCGTGCTGACTGCTCGCGGATTTTTCGTGGGCTCGGCAGCCAACTCGGTTCCGCGCATCGTCTACTCGATGGTTCCGTTGACGATAGGATATCTCGCCTATCTCTCACTACGCTCGGTACGCAATGTCGTCGACCAGATTCCGCTGCCTTCGATGATCGCCCTGCAGTTCTATCGCGCGCTCGGCTTCGTGTTTCTGGTGGAATGGATGCTCGGGGCGTTGCCCGGCGCATTTGCTCTCCCCGCCGGCATTGGCGATATCGCGGTCGGTTTGGCGGCGCCCTTCGTGGCCGCGCGCCTCAAGGCCGGTGAGCCGGGTGCCCGCAAATCGGCAATCTGGTGGAACGTGTTCGGAATCGCGGACCTCGTGATCGCGGTCACCATGGGCGTGACGACGACGCCCGGACCGTTCCACCTGTTCGCGCTCGACAATCCGAACTACGCGATCATCATGATGCCGCTCGTGCTGGTGCCGGTCATCGCGGTGCCGTTTTCGATCTTGCTGCACTTCATCGGACTGCATCGACTGGTCGGGCACACGAAGCCGGTCGCATTCGGGATGAGACAGGCAGCTTGAGCTGACCCCAGTGGAGCGCATCGCAATCGATCACGGACGTGGCGCGCGAAAGAGTGGGCGTCGAGGTTGGACACCTCTCATCGCGCGTCCGCGCCCGCGCTCCGCTTGAGGAAGCATTGGCCGATCCGCTACCTTACTGGACTTCTGGCGCGGTAGCCAAGTGGTAAGGCAGCGGTCTGCAAAACCGCTATTCGCCGGTTCGATTCCGGCCCGCGCCTCTGTCGTCGACGTCTCCAGCTTCAACGTGCGCCATGATCTCGAAGATTTCGTACGCCGCGCTCGTCGCCACGCTCCTCTCCGCGACCGCGCTGGCCGGCCAAACCGCCGTGTCGCGCGACACGCTCGGCAAGTATCCCCTCGACAGTAACAAGACCGTCTCACGCGTCGAGGTGCAGCGACTGACGCTGCCACCCGGAGGGAAATCGGGCGCGCACATCCACGCCGGTCCGGTCGTGTGCTACGTGCTCTCGGGGCGCATCGTCGTGCAGGTGAAGGGCGCGCCGCCGCACACGTTCACCGCGGGCCAGACGATCTTCGAGCCTGCGAACACGCCGATCGAGCACTTCGATAATCTCTCGACGACGGAGCCCGCGGTCTTCGTCGCGAACTATCTGCTCGGCGCTGACGACCACGAGCTCGTGAGACTGCTCAAGTAGAAGTCTCGGTCGACAGTCCATTACAACGATTTACATCTCGGTGGCGTAGAGCACCGATGCTCAGGATGGTCCTGGTCTAGCTCTAATCACTCGAGGAACCCATCGATGCGAAAGGCACACGCTCTGGTATTTCCCGCCGTGTTGATCGCTCTGGGTGCTCCCACTCTTCTCGCGGCGCAGCGTCCTCTCTCTGCTGCCGGCCGCTCGGTCGTGTACGCACCGCACGGTATCGTCGCCACCAGTCAACCGCTCGCGAGCTCCGCGGGGCTGGCCGTGCTGCAATCGGGCGGCAACGCAGTCGACGCGGCTGTCACCGCCGCAGCCGTGCTCTCCGTGACCGAGCCGATGATGACGGGAATCGGCGGCGACATGTTCGCGACGGTGTGGATCGCGAAGGAGCATCGGCTCGTCGCGATCAATGCCAGCGGACGCGCCGGCGCGCTCATGACGCGCGAGGCGCTACTCGGTCGCGGGCGGAAGCAGATGCTTTCGCGCGGAGCCGAGACGGTGACGGTGCCCGGCGCGCTCGCGGGATGGGATGAGCTGCTGAAAAAGTACGGCACGATCACGCTCGCTCAGGCACTCGCTCCCGCGATTCGATACGCCGAGGAGGGCTATCCGGTCACGCCGATCATCTCGCGTGATTGGAAGGACGCGGAATCGGTGCTCACCCGCGACTCCTCGGCGAAGGCGACGTTCATGCCGAACGGCCACGCTCCGGAGCCTGGCGAATGGTTCAGAAATCCGGATTACGCGCGCACGCTTCGCGAGATCGCGACCGGCGGCACCAAAGTGATGTACGGAGGTGCGCTCGGAGAGCGTATCGTGAAGCGCGTGCGAGAGCTCGGCGGCTTTCTCACTCTTGAGGATCTCGCGGCCAACAAGCCGACTTGGGAGACGCCAATCTCCGTCGTGTTCAAAGGCTACCGCATTTGGGAGCTGCCGCCGAACAACCAGGGCATCGCGACGCTGGAGATGCTGAAGATCCTCGAGCCCTACGATCTCAAGGCGATGGGGCACAACTCGGCGCCGTATCTCCATCATCTCATCGAGGCGAAGAAGCTCGCGTATGCGGATCTCGCTCGCTACGTCGGCGATGCGGATCATCTCGACATTCCGCCGGAGCGCATGCTCTCCGACGCGTTCATTGCCGAGCGTCGCCATCATCTGGACGAATCGCATGCGCAGGAGCACGTGGATCCGGGGCCAGCGATGACCGCGAGCGAGACGATCTATCTCACCGCGGCAGACAGCGCCGGCAACATGGTCTCGTTCATCAACAGCCTCTACTCCGAGTTTGGCTCTGGCGTCGTGGTGCCGGGCGCCGGCTTCGCGCTGCACAACCGCGGCTCAGGGTTCACGCTGGAGCCAGGGCTGCCGAACACCGTGGCGCCTGGCAAACGTCCGTTCCACACGCTCATTCCGGGATTCGTCTCGAAGCCGGGCGCGAATCCAGCCGCCGACGGACGCACGGACACGCCGTACATGAGCTTCGGCCTCATGGGCGGCGCGATGCAGGCACAGGGACACGCGCAATTCCTGTTGAACATGTTCGTCTTTGGCATGGACGTTCAGCAGGCCATCGACGCAGCGCGCTTTCGTCACATGGATGGAATGAAGGTGTCGCTCGAGAGTGCGATCACCGACAGCGTGCGTGCCGCGCTCACATCGATGGGACACGTCGTCTCCGAAGGGCCGGGCTCGATGATGGGAGGATCGCAGGCGATCATTCGCCTGAAGCAGGGCTACGCGGCGGGATCGGATCCGCGAAAGGACGGAGAAGCAGTGGGATACTAAATACGAAGAGCTCTCGTGTGAGCGCGAACTTCAAACGAATCGGGTCGCTGGCGCATCCAACCTGACTCACGCGCCGCGTCGCGCATTCATCGCGAAACCGCATCGAGAGTTTTTTCGTAGATGTCCCACATGAGACGCATCACTGTTCTGACTCTCCTCGCGACCGCCACTCCATCGCTTCAGGCGCGCGCCCAACACATCGACAGCGTGAGTGCTCCCGCGCCGGTGGCACACGCGTCACGCCGCAATGGCGCGATCGAGATCGACGGGAGCCTCGACGACTCCGCATGGAAGTTGGCGACGCCGATCACGGAGCTGCGGCAAATTCAGCCCCGCGAGGGCGCGCCGGCGTCGGTGCGCACCGAGATCCGGATTCTCTACGATGATGAGGCGCTCTACATCGGCGCGCGCATGTATGAGCCGGACGGCGCGCGAGGCGTGCGCGCGCCGCTCGCGCGACGGGATCAGCTGCTCGACGCCAACGGCTCGAACGGCTCGTTCAACTCGCTCACCACGGACAAGCTGATCGTCGAGTTGGATCCATATCACAATCGGCGTGACGATGCGCTGTTCGAGGTGAATCCCGCTGGCGTGCGCGGCGACATGCTCAACGGCGACCAGGGTTGGGATCCCATCTGGAGCGCCGCGACCAAGATCGACGACAAGGGATGGACCGCCGAGATGCGGATTCCGTACTCGCAGCTGCGCTTCTCGCGCGACTCGGTGCAGAAGTGGGGGATGCAGATCTGGCGATACGAGGACCGGCTCAACGAGCACGACATGTGGTCGTTCTGGCGGCGCAGCGACGCTGGCGGACCTGCGTACTTCGGCACCCTCGACGGCATTAACATCAACTCGCGGCCGCGACAGCTCGAGCTCCTGCCCTACGTGCTCACCGGCGAGCAGCTCCAGACTTCCGTTGACGGGGATCCGCTCCAGAGCACCCACGACACGCGCGTTCGCGTCGGCGGCGATCTGAAGTATCTCCTCACGTCCAACCTCACGCTCGACGCCACGTTCAATCCGGATTTCGGGCAAGTGGAGGTCGATCCGGCCACGCTCAACCTCTCGCCGTTCGAGACGTTTTACGATGAAAAGCGGCCGTTCTTCATCGCGGGCTCGAGCGCGTTCGCCTTCGGCGGCATGAGCTGCCAGTTCTGTAGCAACGTGTCCAGCCTGAGCGTGTTCTACTCGCGTCGCATCGGCCGGCTGCCGCAGTTGAGCGACTACGTGCAGAGCGTGGCGACCTCCGAAGAAACGCCCGACTACACACCGATCATCGGCGCCGCGAAAATCACCGGGCGCACCAACAGCGGATACATCGTGGGGCTGCTCGACGCCGTCACCGCGTCGCAAAACGAGCGCTATGTCACCGCCGCATCGGCGTCGCCGCAATCGCAGGAGGTGGAGCCGCTCACCAACTACTTCGTGGGTCGTGTGCAGAAGGAGCTCAACGGCGGCAACTCCGCCGTCGGCATCGCGGTGACCTCTACGGCGCGCCGGCTCGACGACACGGTGCTCACGAATCGCCTGCGCGATCACGCCGAGGCGGTGGGGCTTGACTGGTCGCACACGTGGCACCATCACGACTATTCGTGGGTGGGGAGCGCGGTGCTGTCGAGCGTGGAAGGGTCCGCGGCCTCGATCGCGGCAACGGAGCGCTCGAGCGCGCACTATTTCCAGCGCCCCGATCGCTCGGCGTCGACGGGTGGATTCTTCGACGCGTCGTACGACACGCTCGCCACCGCGCTGCACGGCTACGGACTCTACACGCGGCTCGCCAAGGACAATGGCAACTGGCTGTGGGAAGTGATGCAGAACTGGCGGAGTCCGGGCTTCGAGGTGAACGACCTCGCCTATCTCGACCGCGCCGATTACAAGTGGATGGATGCCAACATTGGGCGGCAGTGGACCGTGCCAACGAACTGGTATCGGAGTATCAACACCATCGTCGGAGGCCAGCAGCAGTTCACCTACGACGGGCTCAAGACCGACCTGGAGCTTCACGCGTTCTACGCAATGCAGTTCACGAATTACTGGAACTGGCGCTCATTCTGGATCTACCATCCCACTGAGGAAGACGACCGTCTCACGCGCGGCGGACCAGCGGTCATGAGAACCGGCTACGACCTCGGCCATTTCGAGGTGTCCACGGATGCGCGTTCGCCCGCCGTGGTGGACCTGGCCGTAGAGGTCGCACATGGCATCGATGCGTCCACGCACACGCTCACGATCCAGCCCGGCGTTGCCTTTAAGCCGATGGCCAGCGTGTTCGTGCAGCTCTCGCCCACCTTTCAGCGGGATGAGACTGCAGCACAGTACGTCACCACGGTGCCGGACTCCACTGACATCGCGTTCTTCGGCAACCGCTACGTGTTCGCGTTCATCAAGACGCGCACGGTCTCGCTCGACACGCGCGTCAACTGGACGTTCTCGCCGAATCTCACGCTGCAGCTCTTCGTGCAGCCGTTCATCGCAAGCGGCGCGTATTCATCGTTCCGCGAGTTCGCCGCGCCACGTACCGTGAAGAAGCTCGTCTACGGCACCGACATCGGAACGATTTCGCGCACGGCGGCAACGCCGACGACGGGCGCGTCGTACACCGTGGATCCCGACGGGGCAGGGCCCGCGGCGCCGTTCACCTTCGATGACCCGAATTTCACCACGCGATCGCTGCGCGGCAGCGCCGTGTTGCGGTGGGAGTATCGTCCCGGATCCACCGTGTTCTTCGTGTGGACGCAGCAGCGCACCGGAGCGGATACGGACGGCACCTTCGACTTCGGCAGCGCGACAGGTGCGATCTTCCGCGATCACGCGGTCAATCTGTTCCAGGTGAAGGTGAACTACTGGATCGGACGGTGAGCGTGACTACGGTGCACTGGGCGCCGCCGCGGCGCTGTCGAATTTCGGCGACGCCATCAGCGAATCGAGCTGCATGTACGCATCGATGAGCTTCGCGCGCGTGGTAGTCGCGCCCTTCGCAGACTGGGCTCCCTTCGCTCCCTTCACCGGTTTCGCGCGCTCGATGGCCGCAGCGGCAACTGTGAGCGCGTCGATGATCGGCGCCGCCTCGGCCGGCGGCGGAGTGTAGCGGAAGGCCACATCCGCGGAGCGTCGCGCGCACAACGCCGCGTTCACGTCCGATGCATCGGTGAGCACGCATCGCACTCCGTTGAGCAGCTCCGCGCGCGCGAAGCCGAAGGACGCGCGCTGCGCAGCCTTCACCGGCACGCCGAATCGCGTCCAGCCGAAGGCGAAGGTGCCCAGCACCGCCGCGAAGAAGAAGATGAGCTGCAGGAGAAAGTAGAGGCGAATGCCGGCGCGATAGATGGTGAGCTCATCATCGGAAATCGCGTTGGCGTTCGGGTCTTTTCTTTTGGCCGCGATCCGCGTCTTTCTTTCTTCTGGGCTCTCCGCCACCGGCTCGTGACCGAGCACGCCAGTCACTGCCATCAGCACGAGGAAGCCGGCGAACACCGTCAGCACGTACGCGACGACGGTGAGCTGCAGCAGCGCCGGGACATCGGTAACGCCCTTCATGAGATCCTGCCGGAAGGTGATGCCGAGTCCGACCAACGCGGCGGCCACCGCCGTCAGCTGCTTCGACGTGTCCGAGACGAACTCGAACGCAACCTTCTTGCGGTCGGAGATCACGAGAAGGGGAACATCGGACAGAGCTCGCTCTGCGCGGAGTGCAGCCCCGCCGTCGTGAGCAACTTTTCCTCACCGCCCGACTCGGCGCGCATCCACTCGTCGAGAAATTCATTGAGGCTCGCTCTCGCCCGACTGAGTGCGCGAGTTTTCTCAGGGCCCGGCAGGTCGAGTACGCGCGTGGCGGCGAGCTCGCGAAAACCCTGATCGACGAGCTCCCGCAGCTCCTGTTCGGCGCTTTGCTCGATGCGAAAGCCGCGCTTCTTGATCAGTTGCAGCGCGTCGTTCGCGGCGTCGTGCACCATCGCCGGCGTGTCGTAGATCGCTCCCATGCTGTCACCTCGCGGCCGACGGACGAGAACTGATCTCGCGCGCATCGCGGAACACGCGAGACGCTTTGACCGTAGCCCGGATTGGCGGCTGGGGCAAGAGGCCAGCGGATCCTAGCGCGCTGGCCGAAGCGGGAAGTTTGTGTACGGGATGTTCAGAATAGTTCTACCGCCTTACGCCGCCGTGCTGCGTGCGTCCAGTGGCAGCCACCGGCGATCGCGTACGCCGACATACTCGGAGCTCGGGCGAATCAATCGTCCGTTGGCACGCTGCTCGAGTGCATGCGCGATCCACCCGCTGACGCGCCCAATCGCAAACGTCGGGGTGAATTGCGGCACGTCGAGCTCGAGACCGTGTAGCAGCAGCGCCGTAAAGAACTCCACGTTGGTCTGCAGTCGACGTCCGGGCTTGTATTCCTCGAGCAGGCGCAGCGCCGTCGCCTCGACCGACCGTGCCAACGTGTAGAGCGACAGGTCGCCGCCGCGCGTGAAGAGCCGCTCGGCGGCCGCACCAAGTACGTCAGCGCGCGGATCGCGAACCTTGTAGACGCGATGTCCGAAGCCCATCAGGCGGTCGCCGCCTTCGATCTTTCTGCGCAGAACTTCTTCGCTACGCGACGCGTCGCCGATCTCGAAGACCATCTCGAGCGCGGGGCCGGGCGCGCCGCCGTGAAGCGGGCCTTTGAGGGCGCCGATCGCGCCGACGATCGCCGACACGAGATCCGAGCCGGTGGACGTGATCACGCGGCAGGCGAAGGTCGATGCGTTGAGTCCATGATCGACGACCGTGTTCAGGTACGTCTCGAGCGCGCGCGTACGCTCGGCGTCTGGAACGTCGCCGCTGAGCATGTAGAGATAGTTCGCCGCGTGCGACAGATCCGTGCGCGGAGCAATTGGCTCAAGTCCATCGACGAGTCTGGCATAGGCAGCGACGATCGTGGGGATTCTCGCCACTATCGCCGTTGGCTCATTCGAGTCGAGGGAGATGGTGCCCGCGGCGATGCGCAGCGCGTCCATCGTATCGGCGCGGGCCGCCGCGCACGCGCGCAACAGCGCGATCGTCGCTGGACGAAGCGAGCGTTGCGCCGACAGCTCCGAGCGAAAGCGGGCGAGCTGCTGCGCTGTGGGCAGCTCGCCGTGCCAAAGCAGCCATGTCGTTTCCTCGAACGTGGCATTTGCCGCGAGCTCCGCGAGTGAAAAACCGGCGATGATCAGCTCGCCGCGTTCGCCGTCGACGTAGCTGAGGCGTGTCGACGCGGCAGTGACGCCTTCGAGACCGCTGTTGACGCTCATGTGAATCCCTGTCGGTGTGTATGGCGGAAACGTAGGAGCGTTTGCATATTTGCGTCAACGTTGATCAGCCAATCAATCAATGACCGCTTCCGACGACTCCTGGATGACCGCCGCAGCCGCCGTGCGCGCGCTCGGCGTCTCGCGGCCGACGCTCTACGCCTATGTGAGCCGCGGCTTCGTCCGCTCGGCGCCCAAGCCGGGCGTCACGCGCGAGCGTCTCTACTCGCGCGAGGACGTCGAGCGCCTGCGTCGTCGCGCTGAGGAACGGCGCGATCCGAAGTCCGTTGCCGCGCATGCGCTCGATCGCGGCTCTCCGTTGCTCGAATCGGCGATCACGCTCATCGACGGTGGGCGACTCTACTACCGCGGCTATGACGCCGTCGAGCTGTCGCGCACGCGTTCGATCGCCGAAGTGACGTCGCTGCTCTGGGCGCGGACCTTCGAGACGATCGGGACAAGGCATCTTGCGGCCGCGAGTGGTCGACTCCGCGCGCCCGGAGATCTGCCCTTTCTCGCGAACGCGCAGGCCGCGCTCGCGCTCGCCGCGACCCACGACCCACTCGCCTTCGATCTGCGCCCCGAAGCAGTGGCGACGAGTGGCGGAAAAATTCTCGGTCTGATGACATGTGCGGCGACCGGCCGTCGATCCGTGGCGAACACCATCGACGAGCAGCTCGCAGCAGCGTGGGGCGTGAAGCGGCAGGGGATCGACATCCTTCGCGCGGCGCTGATTCTCTGCGCGGATCACGAGCTCAACGTCTCCGCATTCACGGCGCGTTGCGTCGCGTCAGCAGGCGCATCTCCGTATGCCGTGGTGATTGCCGGCATCTCTGCGCTCGAGGGCATCCACCACGGTGGGGTCACGGTGCGCGTGGAGTCGATGCTCGAGTCGATGCGCGGCGCACGGAATGGCCCGGCCGCGCTGGCAGATTGGCTTCGACAGGGTTTGACGATAAGCGGCTTCGGACATCCGCTGTACCGCGACGGCGATCCGCGTGCGATCGAGCTGTTCGCGCTGCTCGGCGATCGCTATCCGAACTCCCCAGAGTTGAAATTTGCGCGCGCCGTGGCGGAGAGCGCGACAACAATGTTGAACCAACCGGCATCGCTGGATTTTGCGCTGGCGACGGTGGTGCGGGTGCTCGCCCTTCCTCCCGGTTCGGGGCTGACGCTATTCGCGATCGGTCGCACTATCGGATGGATCGGTCACGCGATCGAGCAGTATGCGACAGGACAGCTCATTCGCCCTCGGGCGCGTTACGTCGGCGAGAGTCCTCGAGCGGCGCGAAAGTAGAGTCGCACGGCGGCCTCGATGTCGTGCTATCGCCGCGGAATCTCCGTGTACGGGATGTTCAAAATCGGATAGTCGCTCCACCCCTTGTAGTCGAAGTGCCACCACTCTGCGTGGTACACGGTGAAGCCCTCGTGCTCCATCGCGCGGCGGAGCAGCGCGCGCTGCCAGCGCTCGAGCGACGTTCCGCCGGGATAGTTCGCGAACGCGCGATCCGACGTCTCGTCGTACGTGCTCGGCATGTCCACGGGCTTGCCGGTGGCGAGATCGTACAACGTGATGTCCGCCGCTGCGCCGCGATTGTGGCGCGAGCCAGAGCTCGGGTCGGCGACGAAAATGTGCTTGTCCTCAGGCGTCGCATCCCAGAACATCTTCGTCACGTACCAGGGGCGATAGCTGTCGTGCACGAGAATGCCGTAGCCCTGCGTGCGCAGCCAGCGATGCGCGCGCACGAGCGCCTCGGCGGCAGGGCGCTGCAGAAATGCGCGCGCCTGCGGATAAAATTTCATCCCGAGAAAATTGTTCGTCGTCGCGTAGCGCACCTCGAGATGGATCGTGCTGTCGAGCGACGTCAGCTCGACGAGATCCGGCTTGTTCGGTCGACGCTCGATCGGCGGCGATGCGGCGCGCGCTTCGCGCTCGAGATCGGCGAGCGGACGCACGGGGGTGACGCGCAGCTGATTGCCCGACGCGGGGCCGATCGCGCGCCGGGGAAACCACACCTTGCCGACGTGCAGCCCGGTAACGGCGCCGCGCTTGTCGAATGAGAAAGTCCCCGGCTCCGCATCGTAGAGCGAGGCGGAGGGGAAAGTGAAGGTCGAGTCTGTCTTGCGCGTGAGTGGCGACTGAAAGAACCACTCGATGAGCGCCTCGAGGTGCCCGCGATTCTCGAGAATGTAGAGGATGTCGTGATCCCATCCGTACTCGCCGACGAGCCGCGCGAGTGCCGGGCGTACGCGCGCCGGCTTGGGCTCTGCGACGCGCTTGTAGAGTTTGCCGCCGACTTCGAGCCCGTCGCCACGCACGATCATCGGGGCGCCATAATCGAGCGGGTCATCGCGCACGAGCGTGTCGCCGCGAAGGCGCAGTGCGTCGCGCATCCCGCCGCGATCGTCGTGGATGACGAGCTGCGACGCGGTGGATGGCGAGTCCGACGGCGCGGTGATGTACGTGATCTCGAACGCGGAGCTGTCCGACACGTAACGGCCAGCAAGGCGCGTCGCGTCGGCAGCCGGCACGGGTTCAGTCGCGATCCATTCGGGGATCGCGCGGTGCTCGCGCGTCGCCAGCATCGCGCGCAGCGCCGCCGCCGCGATGCGATTCGTGACGACGTTCGCGGCATCGAGCGTCGTGACGATGGCGACGCCGAGGCTGTCGTCGGGGAGCATGAGCGCCTCGGTGGCGAAGCCGTAGATCGCACCGCCATGTCCAACGGAGCGATGTCCGTCGAGAGTGTCGACGCGGAAACCGATGCCGAAGCCGGTGCGCGCGCCGGCGGGCGCGAACTGCAGCTTCCACATCGCCTCGACACTCTCTGCGCGAAGCACGCGGTCGCGCACTCCTTGCCCGCGCGCAAACATCGCGCTCATGAAGCGCGAAAGATCGGTGACCGTGGTGTAGAGCGATCCTGCGGGCGATTCGCCGAGCTGAAATCCGGGCGCGGGGAAGCGGCGACCGTCGTACGTCCACATGTAGCCGACGGCGAGACGCGGCGAGAGTGCGGGCGTGAGCTCGAACGCGCTCTCCTCCATGCCGAGCGGCGCGAGCACGTGCGATGAGAGATACGCGGCGAACGGCTCGCCGCTCACCTGCTGAAGCACATCCCCGACGACGGCGATCCCTGCGTTCGAGTACTTGGTGTGCGTCCCCGGCCGGTAGATCAGCGTCGTCTGGTTGAGGCTCGCGACGGTGGCCGAGATGGGCGGCGACGTAGTGTCGAAGTAGTGACCGACGGGCGGCTCGCGTACGAGCCCCGCGCGATGCGAGGTGAGCTCGCGCAGGGTGATCGGCGTGCCGAACGGATTGGCGGGATGAAAGTCGGGAAGGTAGCGCGACACCGGCGCGTCGAGGCTCACGCGCTCGCGCTCGACGAGCTGCATGATGCCGATGTCGGTGAAGAGCTTCGAAACCGAGCCGACGCGGTAGATCGTCTCGGCCGTCGCCGGTATGTGTTTCACCGGATCCGCCTCGCCGAAGCCGCGCGCCCAGACGATGCGATTTCCGTCGACGAGAGAGATCGAGAGCGCCGGAAGATTCTTGTCGCGCATCTCGGCCGTGATGACGCGCTCGAGATAGGCAGCCACGGCGGCGTGCGCGGAGTCGGCCGCGATCGAGTCTGGCCGCGGTGTCGACTGGGCGCGCGCGGATACTGCGAGGGTCGTCGCGAGCAGCAGCGCTGCTCGCGACACTATGTGGCGCGCGATCATGCGCGAGTCATCTCAACCAAAGCGCCAGCCAAGGAGATTCCACTGATTGAAGAAGAGGCACACGCTCACGGCGGCGAAGACCAGCAGCGTGAAGCGCACGCGCCGGCCGGTGGTCCAGAATCCGTTGCGCCACGCCTGCACGAGCGCAGCGACCAGAAGAATCGTGAGCAGCACGAAGATGATCGGCAGGATGAGTGCCGCCTTCAGCGAGCCCGGAACGTGTGAGAAGAGCGAGTCGAAGTTCACGACGAGCACGAGCGTGATCGTGATGAATGTGATGAAGAACCAGGCTGCCGTGAGCGTGGAGAGCAGGGCTGCGCGCTTCTGCTCGCGCGGGAGCGCGCTGTTCTCCTTGCGACGAAAGTAGGCGGTGATCAGCGCGCTCAGGAAGATGAGCGCGGACAGCCCGAGCAGCAGGTACCAGAGATTCGGACTTTCATTCCAGGGCACACGCTCGGTGCCCATGAACGGAAGATCCTCCACGGACATGTGCTGCGCAGGTCCGGCCGAGTCGCCCATGAAGGCGATGCGTCTGTGGCCCACGATCTCCTGGAAGACGCCGTTGCCGATGGGCTCGAACTGTTCGGGTTTCTCGCCGAGTCCGGTGAGGAGGAGTCGCTTCTCCTGGGGGAGGTACGACACCTCGAGCGGCGGCGAGGCGACGAGGATCAGCTTCTCGAACTTGCTCGAGCTGTGACGCGCGAAGCGATAGGCGCCCACGTAGTTCTTTGCCTTCGCGTCGAGGTCGGCGGGAGGTGCCGGCGTGGCGGCGACCTTCGCGGGGAAGTAGCGATCGAAGAATCCGCGCACGAGCCCTTCGCGCGCGCGCCCGCCGCCGTTGCCGATGTACGAGGCGAAGATGCCGACCTGCGCATCGGGCACGAGATACATCTCGGTGTGAAAGTGCTGCGTGTCGCCACCGTGGCCGATCACGCGGACTCCGTTGAACTCCTGCTCGTAGAAGCCGAGCGCCATCGAGGGAAGGCGCGGATCGTTGGAGAAGGCGCGGCGGTGCATGAGCTGCGCAGTCTCCGGCTTGAGGATGCGCACGCCGTTGTACTCGCCGTCCTGCAGTTGCGCGATCATGAAGTGGGTCATCGAGAGCGCGGACATCGAGCCCGAGCCCGCAGGGCGAAAGCCGCCGACGAACTCGAACGGCTTGGCGACGTAGATGCCTTTTTCATCCGCGTAGCCCACGGTGCTGTAGGGCTTGAGCGCGTCCGGGACTGGCTCCTGGAACGTCGCGTACTTCATGTCGAGCGGATCGAGGATGTGTTTCCGGATGTAGTCGTTGAACGGCTCGCCACTCACCTGCTCGACGATGAGCCCTGCGAGTGCGGCGCCGTAGTTGGAGTACGAGGCGAGCGCGCCCGGAGGGCGAACGCGATCGGGTTGGTGCTTCTCGAGGGTGGTGGCGATCGGCTCGACGCCGGCCGAGTCTTCGATGATGAGGTAGCCGAGCGCGCCGTCTTCCCATCCGGCGGAGTGCGTCATGAGATCGCGGATACGTACGGGCTTGCCGTAGGCGTCCTTGATCTTGAAGGTCTTGAGATATGAGTTGACGTCGCCGTCGAGATCGAGCTTGCCCTGCTCGACGAGCTGCATCACGGCGGTCCAGGTGAAGAGCTTGGAGGTGGAGCCGATGCGGAAGAGGCTGGTGGCGGGATCGACCGGCTTGCCGGCGGCGATGTCCTGCATGCCGTAGCCCTTCGCGTAGAGCACTTTGCCGTTCTTGATGATGACGACGACGGCGCCCGGAATGCGGAGATCTTCGGTGTGCGCCTTCATGATGCCGTCGATGAAATCGCCGAGGGCGGCGGTGTCATCGAGTGCGGGCGTCGCGAGGGCGGGGGTGGTGGTGACGGTGAAGGAGGGGGCGCCGCCTTCAGGGCCGCCGGCTTTGGGCGCGGCCTTGGTGTGCGCCTGGGCGAGAGCGGTGACGGGGAGGGCGCACATGGCGGCGGCGAGTGTCGTGCGCATGGCGCGCCTGGCGGTGCGCAGTCTCTCTTCGACGGCCATCGGTCGCTCCTGAATGGGGGTCGGGCTGTATACAACATCGGTATACCAAATCCCGCAAGAGGCGCCCGCCCACGGAGGTGACTGCTAGAAGCGCACCTTGCTCCGGCCGGCCCTGGGGACGGTGCGAATCGCACTCTGGTCCCACGACGTCCAACTCCCGCGCTCGCCGTGCTGCGCGATGATGCGCGCGAGACGCCGCGCCGCGTTGTGCCAGTTGGCCTCGGCCGCGCGCTGCGCCGCCTCGGGATTGCCATTCGCGATGGCCGAGGCGATGGCGTCGTGCTCCTTCACGGAGGCCGAGAGCTCGTCGAGGAGCACGGTGACGTAGAGCCGCGAATAGCGCTCGCTCTGCGGCTTGATGGCGCGATGGATCGTGAGGAGGCGCGGGCCGACGACGCCTTCGACGTAGCTGCGGTGAAACTCGAGATCGAGATCGAACACGCGCGCCGCATCCTCGCGCTTGCGCGACTCGGCCGCGAGCTCGCGGTTCAGCTCGCGCAGCCGCGTGGCGAGCGCCTTGCGCTCGGGCGCGGGAAGGGAGGCCGCCATGCGGGCGGCGAGCCCCTCGAGGTGGCCGACGATGTAGTAGACCTCCTGGCCATCATCGCTGGTGAGCGGTGCGACGATGAGCCGCCGCTCGCGCCCGCGCCCGGCCGGCGCGACAAACCCTTCCTGTTCGAGACGGTGGAGGGCGCTGCGGACGGGCGTGCGGCTGAGGCCGAGGCGCTCGCCGATGACGCGCTCGGAGATGCGCGAGCCGGGCGGGAGCTGTCCCCAGACGATGACGCTGCGGAGGTCGTGGTAGGCGCGCGAGACGTTGTCCTGGCGCTCATCGGAGGCACCGGGAGTGCGGCGTTTGGCGGCAGTCTTGGCGGCCGGGCGCGAGGGTTTGGGGGGCACCATCGCGGAGGATACCCGCGCAGGCGCGGGCGCGCAAGCGCGGGCGAGGGCGCCGCCGCCGGCCGCCGCGTTTGGGCGCCGAAATGGTGGACCGTTGTGGTATACGAGTTCGCGGCATATGTTGGTCGCCACCCGCCCGTGCCCGATCCCCGCGCCCCCGGTCTCGCGTGCTCGACGATTCCCGCAGCCGCCCCGCTCCCCGCACCGACGCCAGCGCCCTCGCCGCCGGTGAATGCGACATCGTCGTGCGCCCCGTCGCCACGCGCGCCGAATGCCAGGCGTGCGTCGCGCTGCAGCACGAGATCTGGGGGCCCGGACACGAGGACGCCGTCCCCGCATCCATCCTCCAGGTCGTCGCCAAGGTCGGCGGCATCGTCGCCGGTGCCTTCACTCCCGACGGTGAGCTCGTCGGCCTCGTCTTCGGGCTCCCCGCGCTCATCGATGGCGTCATCGCGCATTGGTCGCACGTCCTCGGCGTGCGCGAATCCTCGCGGAACGCCGGCGTCGGACGACTGCTCAAGGAGTACCAGCGCGCCGAGCTCGCGCGCCGCGGCATCACGCGCATGTATTGGACGTTCGATCCGCTCGTCGCCAAGAACGCGCACCTCAACCTGAATCTGCTCGGCGCCCGAGTCGTCGAGTACGTGCGCGACATGTACGGCACCACCACCAGCCCGCTGCACAACGGGCTCGCCACCGACCGCCTCGTCGTCTCCTGCGATACCTCGCCCGAGGCGCCTCGCCCCGCGCGCGCCGTCGCGCGAATGTCCGCGCACACGCCCGTGCTCACCGCCGAGCCGCGCAGCGGCGATGTCACCGCGTTCATCGTCGGCGATCACCGCCCGCCTTCGCTGTTGCTCGAAGTGCCCGCCGACATGCAACTCGTGATGGCGCAGGCGTCCGAGCGTGCGGCCCTGTGGCACGCGGCCGTGCGCTCGCATTTCGAGTGGGCGCTGCAGCACGGCTACGTGGTGACGGGGTTGCGCCGCGATCCCGTCACCTCCCGCGCATTCTACGTACTCGAGCTCCACGCACCCGGGTCGTCGACATGACGGCTCCCATCACTCCGCGCGCGGGCGAGAACGACACCGGTGCGATCACCGAGCTTCGCCGCACGCTCGGGCTGCTCGATCTCACCTTCATCGCGATCGGCACCGTCATCGGCTCGGGGATCTTCCTCGTGCCCGGCGTCGTGCTGCGCGAGACGGGAACGCAGACCGGGCCCGCGCTCCTCGTCTGGATCGCCGCCGGCATTCTCTCCTACCTCGGTGCGCTCACGTACGCCGAGATGGGGGCGATGAAGCCGGAGGCGGGCGGGCTGTATACGTACATTCGCGATGCTTTCGGCGCGCTGCCGGCATTTCTCTACGGCTGGACGAGCTTCTTCGTCATCGCGAGCGGTTCCGTCGCCACGCTCGCCGTCGCCTTCTCCGGATACTTCTCGGCGTTTTTCCCCGTGGGCGGCATGGCCGCGCGGCTCATTTCGGTGGGCGTGATCGCGCTCATTGCCGCGATCAATGTGCGCGGCACGCGCAACAGTGCGACGATGCAGAACTGGACGACCGGTGCAAAGGTCGCGGGGCTGCTCGCGCTGAGCGTCGCGATGATCGCGCTCGGGCCTACGTCCACAGTGAGCTCGATCCTGAGCCGCGACGCGTGGCCCACATCGATCTCGCGGTCGCTCGTGTCAGGCGTGGGCGTCGCGATGATCGGCGTGCTCTGGGCGTACGAGGGATGGCAGTACGTCACGTTCTCGGCGGGCGAGACGCGCGATCCGCAGCGCACCTTCCCGCGCGCGATCTCACTCGCGACCGCGGCGCTCGTCGCGCTCTACGTGCTCGCCAACCTTGGCTACATCGCGGCGCTCGGTCCGCAGGCCGTTGCCGCGAGCGATCACATCGCGGCGGATGCGGGAATCGCGGTGCTCGGGCCCATCGCTGGGCGCATTGTGGGACTGTTGATTCTCGTGTCGATCTTCAGCGCGGCCAACGGGATCATGCTCACGGCGCCGCGGATGTATTTCGCAATGGCGCGCGACGGCGTGTTCTTCAAGCGTCTCGCGATCGTGCATCCCACACTCGGCACCCCAGCCTTCGCGATCATCGCGATCGCGCTCTGGTCCGCGTTGCTCGCGAGCACGGGGACGTTCGAGCAGCTGCTCACCTATGTGGTCTTCACGGGGTGGATCTTCTACGGCCTCGGCGCGCTGAGCGTGTTCGTGTATCGCCGTCGCGAGCCGCATGCCACACGGCCCTTCCGCGTGCCGGGCTATCCGGTGACGCCCGTGCTCTTCGTGGCTTCGGCGGCGGCGCTCGTGCTCAACACGCTCGTCACGCAGCCCACGCGCGCGGCCGCCGGAGTCGTCGCCGTGATGCTCGGCACACCGGCGTTCTATGCGTGGCGCGCGCGCTCGCGACGTAGCGCGCATCCCCTTCCACCCGCTTCGGAGCTCTGACATGCGCATGCGACTTCGCGATTCGATTCTCACCGCGGCGACAATCGCGCTGCCGATCGCATGCTCGAGCGCCTCACCGCGATCGGGAGGCGCGGCCCCGGCTCCTGCCTCCGACGCGACCTACGATGTGATCATCACGAACGGGCGCGTGGTCGACGGCAGCGGCAACGCGTGGTTCTATGGTGATGTCGCCCTGAAAGGCGACCGCATCGTCCGCGTCGTGAGGCGCGGGCAGCTCGGCGATGCGAAGGCGGCGAAGCGCATCGATGCGACGGGGATGGTGGTGTCGCCCGGGTTCATCGATATCCAGGGGCAATCCGGCGATCTGTTCCTGCGCGGCGACGGACGCGACGTGGGCAAGCTCACGCAGGGGGTCACCACCGAAATACTTGGCGAGGCGTACACGGTGGCGCCGGTGAGCGCACTCACGCTCGCCGACAACGCGAAGGACACGGCGACGCTCGCGATGATCAAGCCGTTTCAGGGCGCGCACGGATTTGATGCGTGGCTGCGCGCGATGCAGGCGCACGGGATCTCTCCGAACGTTGGCTCGTTCGTGGGCGCGAGCACGATTCGCGAGTACGCGATGGGGCTGCGCATGGGCGCGGCGCCAGCGGACAAGCTCGACTCGATGCGCACAGCGATGCGGCACGGCATGGAGGACGGCGCGTTCGGGCTCGGGAGTGCGCTCATCTATCCGCCGGGCAACTACGCGAGCACCGAGGAGCTGATCGAGGTCGCGAAGGCGATGTCGCCGTACGGTGGCGTCTACATCACGCACATGCGCTCCGAGGCGGATCAGTACCTCGAGGCCATGGATGAGGCGATTCGCATCGGGCGGGAAGGACATGTGCCCGTCGAGATCTACCATCTCAAGGCGGCGGGGAAGCGCAACTGGGGAAAGGCGGCGCAGGCGGTCGCGAAGATCGACTCGGCGCGCGCGGCGGGGCAGGACGTGCAGGCGAACATGTATCCGTACACGGCCGGCGGCACCGGGCTCGCCGCATGCCTTCCGCCTTCCGCATCGGCGGATGGAAAGCTGTTCGAGAATCTCGCGGACTCTGCGAAACGCGCGAAGATCCGCGACGACATCGCGCACCCGAAAACGTACGCGGAGAGTCTCTGCGAGCTGGCGACGCCCGAGGGCGTGCTGCTCACGGCGTTCACCAACGCCGACAACAAGAAGTGGGCGGGGCACCGGCTGTCCGAAGTGATGGCGGCGACCGGAAAGGACTGGCAGAACGCGGTGATGGATCTGCTGCTCACGGAGCACCAGGACATCGGGACGATCTACTTCCTCATGAGCGACGAGAACGTCGCGATGCAGTTGAAGCAGCCGTGGATCAAGATCGGTACCGATGCCGACGGTCCCGATCCGGACAGCATGAAGGACTTCACGCATCCGCGCACGTACGGCACCTACCCGCGCATCCTCGGCAAGTACGTGCGCGATGAGCACGTGCTCGCGCTCGAGGATGCGATCCGCAAGATGAGCGGCGCCGTCGCTGACCGTCTGCTCATTCGCGACCGCGGGCTTTTGCGCGAGGGGATGTATGCGGATGTCGTGGTGTTCGACCCCGCGACGATCCAGGAGCACACGACCTATGAGAAGCCGAATCAGGTATCGACAGGTGTGAAGGAGGTCTTCGTGAACGGCGTCGAGGTCATTCACGATGGCAAGCACACGGGAGCAAAGCCGGGGCGCGTCGTGCGCGGTCCGGGGTGGCACGCCACAGATGGAAAGGAGCGGTGAACGGCAGGTACATCGTCAACAGGAGCGAGTGATGTCACACAAGCGAGGTCCGCGCTTTTCGCGGAGAACACCGATGCCGCTCATTGCTGCGTGTCTCGTCGCGGTGTTGGCGATGTTTGCCAGCGCGACGAGGGCGCGCGCGCAGGGCGTGCCGACGGGGAGCATCGCCGGCCGAGTCACCGATTCGACGACCGCGGTCGGAATCACGAGCGCGACGGTCCAGTTGGAGGGGACGCGCTACGGCGCCGTCGCCGGCGTGCAAGGACATTATCGAATTGCCGGTGTGCCGGCGGGCACGTACGGCATCGTAGCGCGCCGCATCGGATACGCCCCGCGCAGACTTTCGGTCACGGTCACGGCTGGCCAGGAAGCGACTGTCGATTTTGCGCTGCGCGCGTCGACAGCCTCGCTCGATGAGATCATCGTCACAGGTACGGTCGCCGGCGAGCAACGCCGTTCGATCGGAAATGCAGTGTCGACCATTACCGCACCCGACGCACTCGAGAAGTCGCAATCGCCGGAGCTGGGCGATCTGCTCAAGGCTCGTGCACCGGGCGTCACCATCGCGCAGAACACCGGGAGGCTGGGCGGAGGACCGAACATCCAGATCCGCGGGCTCTCGAGCATGGGGCTGAACAACGCGCCGCTGATCTACGTGGATGGCGTTCGCGTCGACAACTCGTCGTCGACGGGGCCGGTGTTCAACGGCGGTTTGGGGAGTCAGAACGCGCAGGTCGCCAACCGATTGAACGACATCAATCCAGACGACATCGAGAGCATCGAGATCATCAAGGGACCTGCGGCGTCCACGATCTACGGCACCGAGGCCGCGAACGGCGTCATCCAGATCATCACCAAGAAGGGAGGAGACACCAAGCCGGTGTGGAACATGAACGTTCGCGCCGGCTCGATTTTCTTTCGTGATCCGGAGGGACGACTCCCAACTAACTATGCTCCCGACGGCGACGGCAACGTCACCGCGTGGAACGGTGTGACGGCGGAGGCGGACAGTGGCCGCTCCCTCTTCACCAATGGCTCGACACAGCTTTACAGTCTCGCGCTGTCGGGCGGCGCGAATACCGCGCAGTACTATCTCTCGTCGACGTACGGCTTCGACCGCGGCGTAGAGTCCAACAACTCGACGCGCCAGTTCAGCGCACACGCCAACGTCAACGTCGCGGCGACGCCGAAGCTCGATGTTGGCACCAGCCTCAATTTCGTGAAGCTCAACAACCATCTCGGCACCGACGGCGGCGTCTCGGCGATGCTCGGCGCCGAGTTTGGGCACATCAACATCTTCACTCCGGCGCGTGGCTTCTTTCCCAACGAGCCGCCCGAGCTGATCACGTCGCTGTACGACAACACCGATGAGGCGAGCCGCTTCACGGGAAGCATCACCTTCAATCATCGGCCGATCGGCTGGTTCAGCCAGCGCTTCATCGCCGGCATCGATTACACCGGTGACAATGGCAAGTCGCTGGAGCGCTTCGCACCGCCGGAGTTCGCGGCGTTTCTTTCCCCGTCGGCTGCCGCCGGAACGATCGCGCAGGTGCTTCGCCAGAACACCTTTCTCACCGCGGACTACTCAGGGACCGCGACGTTCGACGTGACCTCCTCGCTCAAATCGGCGAGCTCCATCGGAGGTCAGTTCTATCGCACGCAAACCGATACCAGCTTCCTGGGTGGAAATGGATTCCCGGCGGCTGGGGTCGAGGCGATATCCGCTACTGCGACGCCTCTCCAATCGCGTCAGGACCGCATTCTCAATACGACTGTCGGTGCGTACGGACAGGAGCAGCTGTCGTGGAACGACCGCCTCTTCCTCACCGGCGCTTTGCGCGTCGACAACAACAGCGCGTTCGGCGAGAATTTCAAATGGATCACCTACCCGAAGGTGAGCGCGTCATGGGTGGTGAACGAAGAGCCGTTCTGGCACTCGGGCTTCATCAACACGCTCCACGTGCGCGCCGCGTATGGTGAATCGGGGCGCGCGCCGAATGTGCTGTCGGCGCTCCGCACCTACCAGCCGATCCAGGGGCCGCTGGGGCTGAACGCGATCACGGCAAACGCTTACGGCAACCCCAATCTCAAGCCGGAACGAGGCAAGGAACTGGAGGTCGGATTCGAGGCGCAGTTGTTCAAACGACTGGATCTCGACTTCACCTACTATAACAAGCACACGATGGACGAGATCGTGCCGCAGCCGCTTGCGCCGTCGACCGGATTCCCGGGGACGCAATTCGCGAACCTGGGCCAGGTGAACAACAGCGGGATCGAGCTGCAGGCATCGTTTGCCGCGATCGCTCGCGAGAGCTTCAAATGGGAGATCACGGGGAACATCGCGACCGCCCACAACAAGATCATCAGCATTGGCGATCTTCCAAACGTCATCGGGATTGGCCAGAACAACATCGTCGGCTATCCGATCGCGAGCTACTTCGCGAAGAAGGTCATCTCCGCCGACCGGGATCCGTCGACCGGCGGCGCGACGAACATCATGTGCGATGGCGGGCCGGGGAGTGGGCCGGTCACCTGCGACGTGGCGCCGCTGCTCTATGCGGGGAACCCGACACCGACGTTGACCGGTGCCATCGGCAACACGTTTAGCATCGGCAAGCGCCTTCGTCTCTACGCGCTGGTTGATTTCCGCCACGGGAACAAGTTGTACAACTTCGTCGAGGAGGCGCGCTGCGCCGCGGAGCTGGGCATCGGCTTCTGCGATGCGGACTACCATCCCGAGAAGTATTCGCCGATCTATCTCGCCGAGTTGAATGCGAGCACGGCGTCGGCGGGGCTCAACGATCAGTTCATCCAGGACGATGGCTTCGCCAAGCTGCGCGAGATCTCGGCGACCTACCTGCTGCCCGAGCGTTTCATTCCCGGAGTACGGACGGCGTCGTTCACGCTCGCCGCACGCGAGCTGCACACTTGGACTCACTACAAGGGTCCTGATCCAGAGATCAACTACAACGCCACTGCGGGAAACGCCGCCAATGGACCGCAGGGCCAGAACTTCGATCAGGGCGTTCTGCCGCCGCTCAGCCGCATCACCGCCAGTCTCAACATCACCTTCTGACCCATGCGATACTCATCCTGGGGGAGGGATTCATCGATCATGCAACACAACACACGCAGACGCATTCATCGCTCGACGATGGTGCAGCTCGCGATCGCGGTATTGAGCACGACGCTGGCGGTCGTTGGATGCAAGGACATCACGAGCCTCAAGCAGCAGGACCCGAGTCAACTGTCAGGCGCAACGGTCTTCGTTCCTGCCAATGCGCAACTGATCGTGAACGGCGTTGTCGCCGACTTCGAATGCGCGTACACGCGCTACGCACTCGGCACCGGCATCTTCACCGACGAGCTCTCGAATGCCATCGCGCGCATCGAGGATTTCCAGCTCGACCGGCGCGACCTTCCCACGAATGCATTTTACGGGACGAACGATTGTGTCGGGGTTCAGCTGCCAGGGATCTACACACCGCTCTCCGTTTCACGTGCATCGGCAGATACGGCAGCTGCGGCGCTCGAGGGGTGGACGGACGCGCAGGTTCCGAATCGATCGCTGTTGATCGCGACGTCGTACGCGTACGGCGGCTACAGCATCACGTTGTTGGGCGAGAGCATGTGCTCGGCGGCGATCAATCTCGGACCGGAGCTCACGCCGGCGCAGCTTTTCGCAGAGGCGATCACGCGCTTCGACAAGGCGATTGCCGCGGCAACGGCCGCGGGCGACAACACGATGCTGAACTTCGCGACGCTCGGTCGTGCGCGCGCAAAGCTCGATGCGGGGGATCTCACCGGGGCGGCAGCGGACGCGCAGGCGGTTCCGGATGGCTTCATCGTGCAGACGTCGAACGATGTCACCAATCCGCGCAGACAGAACCCGATCTGGAATTCGATCATCTTCAGCTTCTTCTCGTCGGTGGATACGACGTTCCAGAACTCGTTCGCCGCCGATTCTGACCCGCGAATCGCCAACACGAACACCGGGGACGTCGGAACCGATGGATTCACGACCATCGTGTTCGCGAACAAGGACGCGACCGCTGACGCATCCATCGCGATTGCAAAGTGGTCGGAGGCGCAGCTCATCATCGCCGAGAACGATGTGGCGACGAGCAATGTCGCTGGTGCGATTCTGATCATCAACGAGCTTAGGAGACGCGCCTATGGCGACCCACCAGGAAACACTGACCACGCGTACACGGGCTCGGCTACTCCCACGGCCGTGAAGGCGCAGGTCATCGAAGAACGCCGTCGCGAGTTCTTCCTCGAAGGACACCGCATGGGCGATCTCCGGCGCAATAATCTCCCCTTCCTCCCCGCGCCTGGCGCGCCCTACGGCGCCGGCGGCACCTACGGCAACCAGACCTGCTTCCCGCTCCCCGACATCGAGCGGATCAACAACCCGAACATCGGCGGCACCGGCTGAACCATTTAGCATCGGCGCCTTCGGAAAATCGAAGGCGCCTTTGCTACCTGCTGCTCCATCCCTCATCGACGATTTCCCGTTCGGAGAACGCTCGTGCAAATCCGAAAACTGCTGACTGCTTCGCTGCTCATCGCCGTCGCAAGTCTTCCCCTCGCGGCGCAGGGCACGCGTCTCCTGCGACGCCCCACCGTGAGCCGCGACAACGTTGCCTTCGAGTACGGCGGAGATTTGTGGGTCGTGTCTCGCGCTGGCGGCAGTGCACGCCGCCTCACCAGCACACCATCGGCGGAGTCGGATCCGCACTTCTCGCCCGATGGATCGTACATCGCGTACTCCGCGACGATTTCCGGTAACACGGACGTGTTCGTCGTCCCCGTGGGCGGAGGCGAGCCGAAGCGGCTCACGTATCATCCGGGAGTCGACAACGTTCGCGGATGGACGCCCGATGGAAAGCGCGTCGTTTTCGCATCCAGCCGTGGCACCTTGCCCACCCCTGGCGCGAATTCCTATTTCCGGCTCTGGACGGTCACGCTCGACGGCGCAATGCCGGAGATGGTCGCCGTACCGCGCGCGTACTCGGGCTCGTACTCACCAGACGGCAAGCGCGTCGCCTATCAGCAGAATGCCGTCGCGATGTTCGCCGCGGCCTGGGCGGAGAATCAGAGCAGCCAGTGGCGGCGCTATCGCGGCGGCCGCACGCAGCCCATCCGCATCATCGATCTCGCGAGCTCCGCCGAACAGAAGCTCGCGTGGACAAACAGCAATGACACGGAGCCGATGTGGGTGGGCAACACCATCTACTTTCTCTCCGATCGCGACCGCACCGTCAATCTCTATTCCTACAACGAAGAGACGAAGCAGCTCGCACAGCTCACTCACCACACTGACTTCGACATCATGGCCGCCTCGGCAGGCCCGGATGCGATCGCGTACGAGCAGGCGGGCTACGTTCACCTTCTCGACCTCAAGACGGGTCAGTCGCGACAGCTGAATATCGACGTGGTTGGCGACTTTCCGTGGGCTCGACCGCAAATGAAGCGCGTTGGGTCGATGATCGCCGATGCGACGATCTCACCGACGGGAGCGCGCGCCGCCTTCGAGGCGCGCGGCGACATCTTCACCGTCTCGGCGGACGGCGACTACCGCAACATCACGCAGAGCTCGGGCGCGCACGATCGAAATCCGGCCTGGTCGCCTGATGGCAAACAGATCGCCTGGTTCTCCGATGAGAGCGGCGAGTACCAGCTGATGATCGGTGAGCAAACCGGCGCCTCGAAGCCGCGCGCGATTGCCCTCCCCACGCCCGCGTACTTCTCGAACCCGGTATGGTCGCCGAACGCGCAGCACATCCTGTTCAGGGATACGGGCGCGCAACTCTGGACGCTCGCGCTCTCGACGGGACGCTTCACCAGGATCGATGCGGACACCTACGATGATCCGGGGCGAGGCTTCGATGCGGTGTGGTCTCCCGACTCGCGCTGGGTTGCCTATTCGAAGTCGCAGCCAAGTCACATGCGCGCGATCTTCATGTACTCGATGGCCGCGGGCAAATCGTATCAGGTGACGGATGGATTGGCCGACGTCATCACGCCCGCATTCGATGCCAGTGGCAAGTATCTCTACTTCCTCGCGAGCACCAACTACGGACTGAAGTCCGGGTGGCTGGACATGAGCTCTCAGGAACGGCTCGTGAGGCGAAGCGTCTACCTCGCGGTGCTGAGCGCGAAGGAACCGTCGCCGCTGCTCCCGAGCCTCGTCGATGAGCCGGAGCGTCTGCTCCCGCCCGACGACACGACCCCGAAGAAGAGCGCGCGAAACGCGGCAGCCGAGGCGCGTCGGGCTCCCGCGCCGCGTCTCGACACGGCAACCACCACGCGCGTCGACATCGATGGCATTCAGCAGCGCGTCATCGCGCTCGGCGTGCCACCCGGGGATTATCGCGACCTCGTTGCGGGGAGCGCCGGCACCTTCTTCTTCGGTGAAGAGGCGCTGCCCTCTGAGCAGGGCGATGGTGCCTTCGTCCTGTGGCAGTATCGTCTTGAGGCTAAAAAAGCGCGCACGTTCGTCACCGGTGTCTCGTCGTACCAGCTGTCAGCCGACACGAAGAGACTTCTCTTCAGCACCGCCGACAACCACTGGAACATCGTACCGACGGATGAGCCGCCGAAAGGAGGCGACGGCGCGCTCGAGACCGACGCGATGGAAACGCTCGTCGATCCGAGGGCCGAGTGGGCGGAGATCTTCCGCGAGACCTGGCGCACGCAGCGCGAGTTTTTCTATGACGCCAAGATGCACGGCAACGACTGGCAGGCGATCTATGACAAGTACAGCCCGCTCGTGAAATCAGTGCAGCACCGTGCGGACCTGGCGTATCTGATTGCCTCCGTCGGCGGCGAGCTCACGGTCGGACATTCGTACCTCCAAGGGGAAGGCGACGTGCCTGATACCGCGCACACGTCCGTCGGACTTCTCGGCGCCGACTTCTCCGTGGACAGAGGGCACTATCGCATTCAGCGCATCTACACTGCGGGGAGCTGGAATCCGCGACTGCAGGCACCGCTGAGCGCACCGGGACTCAAGATCGCCGAGGGTGATTACATCCTCGACGTCAACGGACGATCCGTCACCGCACCGGCGAACCTGTACAGCTTTTTCGAAGGAGCCGCCGGGAAGCTTACCACTCTTCGCGTGAACAGCACGCCGACCGTTCAAGGCTCGTGGATCGTCACCGTCAAGCCCATCTTCGATGACGAGGCGCTGCGCACGCAGGCGTGGATCGACGACAACCGTCGCCTCGTGGACAAGCTCTCGGGCGGACGACTCGCGTACGTCTGGCTACCGAACACCGCCGGCAACGGCTACACGGCGTTCAATCGGTATTACTTCGCGCAGCAGGACAAGCAGGGCGCGATCATCGACGAGCGATTCAATCAAGGCGGTGAAGTCGCGGACTACATCGTTCAGCAGCTGAGTCGAACGCTCGCGGGATACTTCGCGGAGCGCGCCGGAAGGACTGTCACGATGCCGATGGCGGGCATCTTCGGACCCAAGGTGATGGTCATCAACGAGTCCGCGGGCTCAGGTGGCGATGCGCTTCCGTACTACTTTCGTCTTGCCAAGCTCGGTCCGCTCGTCGGGACTCGCACATGGGGCGGACTTGTCGGCACGCTCGGCGTGCCTTCGACCATCGACAACGGCGGCATTACCGCGCCCGATCTCGCGTTCTACGATCTGAATGGCAAATGGGCGGTCGAGAACGAAGGCGTGGCTCCGGACATCGAGGTGGAGAACACGGCGGCGGATGTGCTTCACGGACACGACGCGCAACTCGAGCGTGCGGTAGCCGAAGCGCTGAAGCTGCTGGAGGCGCATCCGAGCGCGTCCGTTCCTCGCCCTGCACCCATCAACCGCGTTGCGCCATGAGAAGACACATGCTCCTCGCTCGCACCGTGATGACCGTTGCCTGTAGTGCGTTGCCGGCGATGGCATCGGCACAGCAGGCGCCAGCTCTCGCGGCGCTCGACAAGTACGTCGCAAAGGCCGCGCGCGACTGGCGCATTCCCGGCATGGCGATCGCCGTCGTAAAGGATGATTCGCTCGTGTTCGCGAAGGGCTACGGCGTGATCGAGATGGGGAAACCCGCACCGGCAAACGAGCACACACGCTTCGCCATCGGCTCGACGACAAAGGCGATGACCGTCGCGTCGCTTGCGATGCTCGTCGACGAGGGGAAGCTCAAGTGGGATGATCGCGTCATCGACTACTTCCCGGACTTCCAGCTCTACGACCCGTACGCGACGCGCGAGCTCACGGTGCGCGACCTGCTCACGCATCGCACCGGACTGCCGGGTACCGATCTGCTTTGGGCGCTTCCGGAAAATCAGTATTCGCTTCCCGAGATGATGCGGCGGCTGCGCTACGTGAAACCGTTGTCGTCCTTCCGCTCGCAATGGGAGTACCAGAACGTGATGTACGCGATCGCGGGCGGGCTCGTCGCGAAGATCTCCGGCATGCCGTGGGAGACCTTCGTTCGCACCCGCATCTTCGCGCCGCTCGGGATGAACGAGTCCGTCCCGCTCGTCTCCGAGGTTATCGGGAAACCGAACGTCGCGGTGCCGCACGACGACGTGCACGACACGGTGCGCGTCGTCCGCGTTCGCACCACGGATGCCATCGCCCCAGCAGGCTCGGTGTGGTCGAGCGTCTCCGACATGTCGAAGTGGATGCGCTTCATGCTCGACAGCGGACGCGTCGGAGACAAGCGACTGATCAAGCCGGCGACGTTCCGAGAGATTGTCGCGCCGGAGATTCGCGCGCCCGAGTCGCAGTACCCCGCGCTCGAGCTCGCGCAACCCAAGCTCTTCACCTACGCCCTCGGCTGGTTCGTCGAGGAGTACAACGGCGAGACGGTGTGGATGCACACGGGGAGCATCGACGGCATGTGCGCGATCATTGCTCTGATGCCATCCCGTCGCGTGGGCGTGTACGTGCTGGAGAATCTCGACCATGCGGAGCTGCGTCACGCGCTCATCTACAAGGTTTTCGATATGTATCATCCGCCGGCCAAAGGGCCCGCTCGCGACTGGAGCGCCGATCTCAAGGCGCTGTTCGAGTCAAAGCACGCGGCTGCGCGTAAAGCTGTTCTCGCCGCTCAGGGCAAACGCACGGAGGCGCCAGCATCGATGAAGCTCGAGGAGTACGCCGGAACGTACGTCGATTACACGTACGGTACCGTCGAGATCACCCTGCGCGATTCGACCCTCTCCGCCCGCTTCGAAAAGTTCGATATTGGCGAGCTGGTGCACACGACGTACGACTCCTTTCGCAGCCGGAAGGATGATCCGATGGAACGGATCACCGAGCTGATCTTCGTGCCCGACGGCACCGGCCACGTGGCATCGCTCGAGGTATTCGGCGCGACGTTCGTGCGGACTACAACAAGGAGTGGACCCGAATGAGCTCTCCGAACTCCGTGCATGCACCCGCGACCGCGGCGAAGCGCCTTACTATAGTAGGAGCTGCGCTCCTGGGAACGATATTGCTCGCCGCGCGCCCTGCGGTGGTCGCGGTTGCGGCCGGAATTCCGCGCGCGACCGATGGATCGACCTCAGTGAAGCGGAGCGGGGCCCGCGCCGACTGGCGCGACTCGATTCGACTGCTCAACGAACAACACTTCAAGCACACGGCGTGGGGAACCGCCCATTCCGTTCGAGACTACGACGTTGCCAAGTGGATCGCCGCGACAGATCACCTGACATACGATGACGACGTCCTGTTCGCGGCAGCGTATCTCCACGACATCGCGGGATTCCCGCCCTGGGAAAAGCAGGGCGTGGATCATCAGGATCGCGGCGCTGAGCTCATGGACTCAGTACTCACCGGATTCGGATTTCCGGCGGAGAAAATCGAGAAAGTGAAGGCTGCCATTCGCACGCACATGCCCGAGCGGGCGCCGGGCGCAGCCGTCGAATCCCAGCTCCTGCACGACGCGGACGGACTCGACTGGCTCGGCGCAATCGGGATCGCACGAGACATGTCGATCGTGGATGCGAACGGGGGTAAGCCAGACTTCGCCTGGGCGCTGCATCGGCTTCGCGACGATGCGGCCAAGGTTCCCGGCGCACTGGTGACAAAGGCAGCGAAGCGAGAGGCCGAACGACGCTTGGCCGTGACTCGCGCATTCCTCAAGGATCTCGAGAGCGAGACCAAGGAGCCCGGTGAGATTTGAGATTCTGCTCGTTGCTGCGGCGACACTCGTCGGCACGGGCGCCGCGATCGCGCCTCATGATGCGAGACGCACTGCGGTAGCGGCGAACGAGGTACAGGACAGTTCGTCCCCAGCACCTTCGTTCACGAAGAAGGAAGTCCAGATCGCGATGCGCGACGGGGCGAAGTTGCACACGGCGATTTATACGCCCAAACGCGCGGCGGGACCGCTGCCCATACTGATGAGCCGCACACCGTACGGGATCGACGGAATGGACGCCGCCCTCGCGAGCCCATCCCTCAAATACCTGATTCGGGACGGCTACATCTTCGTGTTCCAGGACATTCGCGGGCGATTCACGTCGGAAGGAAAGTTCGTGATGCTCCGCCCGATGCGCGACAAGACGAAGGCAAAAGCGATCGACGAGAGCACCGATGCGTACGACACGATCGATTGGCTGATCAAGAACGTCCCGAACAACAACGGGCGCGTCGGGATGTTGGGGACGTCGTATCCCGGATGGCTCACAGTGATGGCAATGCTCGATCCGCATCCCGCCCTCAAGGCAGTATCTCCGCGCGCGTCGCCGGCCGACATGTTCATCGGCGATGATTTTCATCACGCTGGTGCCTTCAGGCTGAGCTACGGCTTCGAGTACGCAACGATGATGGAGACGACGAAGGGCATGTCCGCCTTCTCCTTCAACAATCCTGACACGTACGATTGGTATCTCAAGCTCGGATCGCTGGCGCACGTCAACGAGCTCCTGCACGGAAAGATTCCGAGCTGGAACGACTTCGCCATGCACCCCGACTATGACGCGTTCTGGCGGCGGCAGGCGGTCGCGCCGAATCTCGATCGCGTGAAGGTGCCAACGCTCAACATTGCCGGCTGGTGGGACCAGGAAGACTTTTACGGTCCGATCAAGATCTATGAGACGCTCGAGAAGAACGATCCCAAGCACCTGAACTATCTGGTCGTCGGCCCGTGGAATCATGGCGGCTGGAATGCCGACAGCGGCGAGCATCTGGGCGCGATCCACTTCGGCGCACCTACATCGGACGACTTCCGCAGGGGAATCGAAGCCCCGTGGTTCGCATACTGGCTCCACAAAAAGGGCACGCTGAAGCTCGCGGAAGCGACGACATTCGAGGCGGGCTCGAATACGTGGCAGTCGCGGGATAGTTGGCCGCCGCGAACGGGCGTTGCCAGGAAGCGGCTCTACGTTCGCGCAAACAGCCAGCTCGCGTTCACTCCGCAGACGGACAGCACCGTCAGCTCGTCCGACTCGTACGTGTCGGATCCCGCCGATCCGGTTCCGTACCGCGCACGTCCGATTCTGCCGACGTACGGTGACGGCTCCACGTGGTCGCGATGGCTCGTGGACGATCAGCGATTCCTGCGAGGGCGGAAGGACGTACTCTCGTGGAAGACCGAGCCGCTCGCGAACGACGTGGTGGTCGCAGGCGCGATCGCTGCACACCTGTTTGCATCGACGACGGGAAGCGATGGTGACTGGATCGTCAAGCTGATCGATGTCTATCCCGAGCCGAATCAGCGTGATCCGTCGCTGAGTGGCTACGAGCTAATGGTCGCGAACGATGTGCTGCGCGGCCGCTTCCGCCGGGGATTTGCGCGCTCGGAGCGGACAGTTCCGAATCAAGTCGCCGAGTACGTCGTCGACCTGCACACGCAGGACTACAAGTTCCTCAAGGGACATCGGATCATGGTGCAGGTGCAGAGCACCTGGTTCCCACTCATCGACAGGAACCCGCAGACGTTCGTTCCCAACATCTTCGATGCGAAGGATTCGGACTTCAAGGCGGCGACGGTGAGCATCTTCCACTCACCGAAGTTCGCGTCTTACGTGATGCTGCCGGTGGAGTCGGGGGTGGGACAGCGATGAGCTGCTTCGGGTATTAGTAACTGCTCACTGCGGGCACGAATCAAACCAATTAAAGACCAATCGAACCCGACGCGGCGAGAGAATCTCGCCCGTACATGATTCGATTAGTCGTTATTGGTTTGATTCGTCCCGATCCCCCAACTCACTCGTAAAGCCTCGCCAAATCCTTCTCGGCGAGTTCGATGAGGAAAGCCCCGATGCGCGCCGCCACCGCCTCGAGATAGCGCGCGCCCTTCTCAGGCGTCGCGGCGGCTGGATTCCCCACGCCGGTGTCCGCCGAGACGCGCGACCAGGGGCGGGGAGACCACACCCAGCCCTCGCGAAGTGCTGCGATCGACGGGCGCTTCTGGCTTCCCTCACCGGCTTCGCTTAGCGGCAGCACCAGCTCCGGCGCGATGTGCTGCATGACGCTCGTCTCGAGCTCGCCGGCGTGGTCACCGGGCTCGGTGAAATACGGCTTGGGATCGACGCACGCGTACCAGTTGAGCGAGCAGAGGAAGACGCGCGTCTGCGGCTGCAGCTCGCGGATCATCTGGCGGAAATCATTGCCGCCGTGGCCGTTCAGAATGACGAGCTTGAGAATTCCCTGTTGCTCGAGCGCACTCACGAGATCACGCAGCAACGCCGCCTGCGTGCTCGGATTCATGTTCAGGCACAGCTTGATGTCGAGCTGGCCGGTGTTCACACCGAATGGAACCGTCGGCAGCACCACGACGCTCGCGCCGCTCTCCCACGCGATCTTCGCCGATGCAGCTGCGACTGCATCGCACTCGATGACATCGGTGGCGTACGGCAGATGGTAGTTGTGCGCCTCGGTCGCGCCCCACGGTAGAATCGCGACCTGGAAGTCCGTTGCCGCGACAGCCTTCCAGTTCGTCTCTGCGAGGACGTATGGGCGTGGAGTCATGAGTGCAAAACTAACTCAGAGTGCAGCCCCCGCAGCAGATGCGGATGCCGACGCCAGCACCCGCGGTTCGCGATCGAGGCGCCAGAAAATCACACCCGTGATCGCCGCGGCGAGTGCGAGCACCGCACCGAATTCGCTGAGTAGATACTTCGTGTTGCCCGTGTCGACCGTCACCCGATCGAAGAATCCCTGAATGAAGAGATTGTGGCTCGCGTGAAGGATCGCGGCGGGCCACACGCTCCCCGATCGCAGCCGCAGCCACGCCAGCGGGAAGCTGATCCCCACCACCATCACCGCGAAGCAGGCGATCGAGTACCAGGTGGGCGTGCCGCCATTGTAATCCGCGAAGATGATAAGCGGCACATGCCACGACGACCAGATGATGCCGCTGATGACAGCCGTCTGCGTGAACGAAAACCGTTCCGCGAGTTTGGGCACGAGAAAGCCGCGCCAGCCGAGCTCCTCGCCGAGCGCGAAGGCGATGCTGATCGCGAGGCCGAGGACGAGAAAGCGGAAGGCGCTCGTGTGGAAGCGGCTGAGATCGACGTCGCCAAAGTCGAAGATCCAGACGGCGCCGTACGCGCACGCGGCGTACGCGATCGGGAGCGCGTACCCCGCGAGCTCGTACCGCGTGGGCCCCCACGTCCACCCTTCGCCGCGCAGATCGCGCTGAAAGATCAGGCGCGTGATGAGCGCCGAGATGCCGGGGCACCACATCAGCATCGGGACGTAGAGTCCGCCGCCGGCGCCGAGCGTCTTCGCGCTCGCGATGAGAACGTAGAAGATGGAGCTGAGCCCGAAGGTGAGGAGCAGGAAGGTCGTGAGCTCTCGGTTCAGGCGGGGCGACGCTGTATCCATGGAAGTACCGGGTACGCGGTGAGTATCGTGCGTGAGCGATCGCGTCAGCTGTTTGGCTTTTCGCGCTCGAAGCGAATGCCGCGCATGCGGCTCGCGCTCAGCTCGTAGCCGGTAACGTTCCCCGACGCATCGCGCGTGAATCGAATCATGCCTCCACCCGCGGTGAAGGCATCCTTCATCGCGGGTGCGAGCGCGCCGGAGACGTCGACGAGCTCCGATGCGTCGTTGCGCAGCACGAGATGGTCGCCGTCCACAACCATCGGCCAGGTGACGCCGAGCTCCGGGCTGTAGTAGCTGCCGGCGAACTGTCGCAGCGTCGCCGAGTCGGGAGTCGTCGTCGTGAAGCGCTCTGCCTCTGCGCGCAGCTCCGATGCGACGCGCAGCCGCACCGCCCGCGCCGGCGCATCGCCGTCGGCCACGAACTCGACGGTCACCGGGAGTCCGGTGACGGCATACGTGGCAGGCGCGATGAGGTGCAGCGGGAGCGATCGCCCCACGAACTCGAGCACGAGCGCCGTGTCCTTCTTGACGATGCGCACGACCTCGTCGTTGGACGAGGCATAGTAGCTCCCGGCGAGCCGCGACACGTCGAGCGTCTTCGCGCCCCCGCTCGGCGCACTCCTCTTTTCATCCGCAGCCGCGACGGTCTTTTGCTTCTCGGTGAAGCTCTTCGCCAATACGATGTCGCTCACCTGGTCCGCGAGCTCGGTGGGCGAGATGCCGTCCGAGTTGCAGAGGATCATCACGGAGGTGTGCTGTTCGGGAAAGCGCGAGTACGCAGCATGGTAGCCGATCCAATCGCCCCCATGGTCCACGCGACGCAACCCGCGATAGCGACCGATGAAGAGCCCGCGCGCGTAGCTGATGCTGTCGCCGTTGGCGAGGGTGCCGCGCGTCTGCATCTCGCGCACCATCGCCGGCCCGCCCACGCGCGGATGGTAGAAGTTCTCGTCCCACAGAAGCGCGTCGCGAATGGAAAGTTGCACGGCGCCGTCACCGGTCTGCTCCCAATTGGACATGCTGTTGCGGAAGCCGCCGCTATCGTCGGGCGCGTAGCCGAGGGCGCGGTTGGGGATGAGCATCGCGGCGTGATTGCGATAGCGCGTGTGCGTCATGCCGAGCGGAAGGAAGATGCGCTCGCGCGCGAAGTCGGCGAGCGGCTTGCCGGTGACGCGCTGGATGATGACGGACAGCAGGAAGTACCCTGTGTTCGAGTACTCGTATTTGGAGCCAGTCGGAAAATTGAGATGGCGCTGGCGCACGATACGCGCGAGGGCCTGCGAGTCGGTAGTGGCTTCCTCGAGCGTGTGTCCTGCGAGAATGAGAAGTCCCGTGTAGTCGCGGAGCCCGCTCGTGTGGCGCATCAGATTGTCGATCGTGATCGGTATCCCGTAATCGGGGAGCTCGGGGATGTATTTCCGAACATCATCGCCATACGAGAGCTTGTGCTCGGCCACCAGGAGCGCGATGCTGGCGGCGGCGAACTGCTTGGAGGTGGAGCCGATGTCGAAGAGCGTGGACGTCGTAATCGGGACGTTGCGCTCGAGATCGGCCCAGCCGTAGCCTCGGCCATAGGCGAGGGAGCCGTTGCGCATGACGCCCAGGGCGCAGCCGGGGACATGGGGCTTGTTCTGGGCGGCGAAGAGGGCGTCGACACGGCGCGCCTCGGCCGGGCTCAGGGCCTGGCCGGCGAGGGTTGCGGGGGCGAGGAGCGCCGCGACGAGAACGAGAATGCGCACGGGGGAGGGCATATCTGGCATACTATATCGGTATACCAAAAAGCTGCAAGAGCAGGAGGAGGCGGCACTCCCGGCCTTGCCGGTCGGCCTGGCGCCGCTACCAGGCCCCTCGCTCCCCCACCGCGCTGATCACCTGCGCCAGCCGCTCCGCTGCATTCTCCCAGTTCGTCTGCACGGCGCGCTGCGCCTTGGCCGCATCCCCCGCCTCGAGTGCCTTGATGATCGCCTCGTGCTCGGCCACCGATGTCGACACTTCGCTCACCAGCGTGCTCGTATAGATGCGCCCGTAGCGCTCGGCCTGCGGCTTGACCGCGTTGTGCAGCACGCGCAGCCGCGGCCCCGCGCCGACGTCCACGTACCGCTGATGGAAGGCGTCGTCGAGGTCGTGCAGCCGGTCGCTATCGGGAAGCCTCACCTGCGCCGCCTTGGAGAACTGCGCGTTCAGCTGCCGCATGTCGCGCGTCATCGCCAGCCGCACCGCCTTGGGCTTCCCCGCGGCCTCGCGAGCAGCGAGTCCCTCGATCTGCGCGACGATCATGTGGATTTCGCGCGCGTCGTCGTTCGTGAGCGGCGCGACCGTCGTGCGCGCCAGCAGCGCGCTCCCCGTCGCGATGATGTACCCTTCCTGCCGCAGCCGCTCGAGCGCCGCGCGCACCGGCGTACGGCTCACGCCAAGCCGCGCGGCCACCTCGCGCTCGACCAGTCTGCTCCCCGGCGCCAGCCGCCCGCGCACGATCCGCTCGCGCAGCTGCTGGTATACCGCAAGGGCACCCTCGCCGCGCGTAATCGGCGACACGTCCGCAGTCGCGGCGTGCGGTCGCTTCACGGTTTTGACGGCGCTGCGGACGGCCATGATCGATCTCGTGGGTGAACGGGAATGAAGAAAAGTATAGCGCGAACGCGTGCCTTGCGCGCTCCATGAGCGAGGGGCATCATTGCCCCAAACGGCATACCAGACTCGTACACGAGAGTATATACCAATCTTCCCGATACGCAGGAGAGCGTTCATGCGCGCTGCATCTCACTCGGCCGGCGCCCGGCGCCTGTTTACGATCGCCGCCGCTGTCCTGGCGATTGGTCCCGGCCTCCGCGCGCAATCGGAGGCCACGCTCGCCGAGCGAATCCAGCGCATCGTCGATCGCCCCGAGTTCCGCCATGCGATGTTCGGCATCGAGTTCTATTCGCTCGATTCGAACCGACCCATCTACACGCTCAACGCGGACAAACTGTTCGTCCCCGGCTCCACGACGAAGCTGCTCACCGAGGGCACCGCGCTCGAGCTGCTGGGCGCGGACTACCAGTTCCACACCCGCGTGTATCGCACGGGGAGCATCGACAGCCACGGCACGCTGGCCGGCGACCTCGTGCTCGTGGCCAGCGGCGATCCGAATCTCTCCGCACGCGTGCGCACGGACGGCACGCTCGCGTTCGAGAACGAGGATCACGCGTACGATGGCGACGTCCACACGCGTGCGGTCCCCGGTGATCCATTGCTCATCATCCGCAAGCTCGCGGCGCAGGTGGCCGAGCACGGCGTCAAGCGCATCGACGGCCGAGTGCTCGTGGACGCGACGCTCTTTCCGGGCGGCGATCGCGAGCTCGGCACCGACGTCGTGATGTCGCCGATCGTCGTGAACGACAATCTCGTCGACGTCGCGATCGGTCCCGGCGCTACGGTCGGCGCCGCAGCGACCCTGGCGCCCGCCCCTGCCACCTCGTACTTGCGCATCGTCAACAAGATCACGACGGGAGCAGCGGGCTCCACGGAGAATATCGATATCGTGTCGGACTCCGCGGATGCGAGTGGCCTTCACACTGTAACACTTCGTGGAACGACGCCCGCCGGTGGCCCGCCGATCCTGCACGGCTATCGCGTCCCCGACCCCGCGCGCTTCGCGGAGATCACGTTCACGGAGGCGCTGAAGGAGCGCGGTGTCGCCGTCGACCGGCCGATCGCAGCGCGCGCCTCAGATTTCGCATCGATGCGCGCGTCTTACGTGCCGGCGAACGTTGTGGCGGAGCACGTCTCCCTTCCGTTGCGCGAAGAAGTGCGGATCACGCTCAAGGTGAGCCAGAACCTGCACGCGAGCATGACGCCGCGCATCGTGAAGGCGGTGCTCGCGCCAGGCGACACGTCGAAGACGGGGTTCGACCTCGAACGCGAGTTCCTCCTCAAGGCCGGGCTCGATGTCGCCGGCGCGCAGCAGGCCGACGGCGCCGGGGGCGACGCGCACTTCACGCCGGAATTCATGGTGAGCTTTCTCAAGTACATGAGTCACCAGAAGGACTCCGCGACCTTCCGCAACGCGCTCCCGATCCTCGGCCGCGACGGCACGCTCTGGAACATCCAGCCCTCGTCGCCGGCGGTGGGGCACGTCTTCGCCAAGACGGGAACCTTCGGCGTCGCCGATCCGCTCAATCGCCGGACGTTCGTCACGGGGAAGGGGCTGGCGGGGTACATCACGACGAAGGACAACCGGCATCTGGCGTTCACGGTGTACGTGAACAACGTGTCGGTCTCGACCGATCCGTCCGCGATCACGGCGGTGGTGGGGCAGGCGCTGGGGGAAATCGCCGCGGCGGCGTACGAGGCGCGGTGAGGGGCGGCGCAATCTTGCCGCGGGCACTAGATTGTGGTATACAATCTGGTATACCACTTCGCCTGCTTCCCCTTCGCCGAGCCCGCACCCCATGACGAGCCCCCCGCTCGCGTCCGCCGCCGTCGCGCCCGACGACATCACGATCCGGCGCGTCGACTCCACCGACGAATACGACGCCTGCGTGCGCATGCAGCACGCGATCTGGGGCGACGACTTCACCGAAATCGTCCCCGCCACGATGCTGCGCGTCACCCAGCACATCGGCGGCGTCACCGCCGGCGCCTTCGATCACACCGGCCGCCTCCTCGGCTTCGTCTTCGGCATGATGGGCGCCGTCGACGGACGACTCGTCCACTGGTCCGACCTCCTCGCCGTCCACCCCGACGCACGCAACAAGGGACTCGGCCGCCGCCTCAAGCTCTTTCAGCGCCAGCTCCTCCTCCCCCTCGGCGTCGAGACCATGTTCTGGACGTACGATCCGCTCGTCACCAAGAACGCCTATCTCAACATCGTGCGCCTGGGCGCTCGCCCGACGCAGTACGTCGTCGACATGTACGGCGCCGACACACACAGCGCGCTGCATGGCGGGATCGGCACCGATCGTTTCATTGTCGAGTGGGATCTCGTTACCGAGGGCGGCGCCAACGCCCACGCCACTGTGCACGATGACGCTGAGCGCACCGCGCCCATCGTCAACGGCCTCGCGCCTGAGCTCCCCGACGTCGCCGTCGTGCGCGTCGAGGTGCCCAGCGATATCGATGATGTGATCGACAACGATCTCGCCGCCGCCGCACGGCTGCGACAGGCGACGCGACGCATCTTTACCCACTACTTGCCGCGCGGCTACAAGATCACGGGATTCTCGCACCTCATGCCCGAAGACCGCTACTTCTACATCCTCTCACGGAACGCCCCCAGATGATCCGGATCGAAGAGATCACGCTTCGCGAAATCCGCCTCCCGCTCAAGGAGCCTTTTCGCATTTCCTCGGGGCTCTGCACCGAGCGCCGCATCATGCTCCTGCAGCTGCGCGACGCGGACGGCATTGAAGTCTGGAGCGAGTGCGTGGCGGGCGAGGCGCCCAACTACACCTCGGAGACGATCGACACCGCGTGGTACGCGATCGCCGAGTACGTCTCTCCGCGCGTGTTCGGCATCGAGCTCGCGCATCCACGAGATGTGCACCCGGCGCTCGAGCTGAACTTCCGCGGCCACAACATGGCCAAGGCCGCCATCGAGATGGGCGCCTGGGGCCTCGCCGCCGAGCGCGAGAAAATCTCGCTCTCTCGGCTGCTGGGTGGCACGCGCAGCGGCATCGAGACGGGGATCTCGATCGGCATTCAAAGCTCGCCCGCGGCACTCGTCGAGCGCGCGGGACGCGCGATCAAGGACGGATACCACAAGATCAAGATGAAGATCGAGCCCGGCCACGACGTCGACTTCGTGCGCGCGGTGCGCAAGGCGTTCCCCGATGCGCCGCTCATGGCCGACGCCAACAACGCCTACACCCTGCGCGACACGGACCGCCTGAAACAGCTCGACGATCTGAATCTCATCATGATCGAGCAGCCGCTCGCCTTTGATGACATCATTCGCCATGCGGAGCTGCAGCGCGTGCTCAAGACGCCGATCTGCCTCGACGAGTCGATCACCAGCGTGGAGAAGGCGGAGGACATGATCTCGCTCGGCGCCGGCCGTATCATCAACATCAAGCCGGGGCGCGTCGGCGGATTTGCGCAATCACGTGCGATTCACGATCTCTGTGTGCAGCACGGAATTCCCGTCTGGTGCGGCGGGATGCTCGAGAGTGGAGTGGGACGCGCGTACAACGTGGCACTCGCGTCGCTGCCGGGATTCACGATCCCCGGCGATCTGAGCCCGAGTGCGCGCTACTGGGAGCAGGATGTCGTCACGCCGGAGTGGACAATGAACAGCGAAGGGATCGTCGCGGTGCCGAGCGATCGCCCGGGGCTCGGAGTCACCGTGAACGTCGCGCGCGTTGATAATCTCACGGTGCGCGCGCAGACGCTGCGCGCGCCGTGAGGGGCGACTCGTGACGGTATCGACGAACGAGATCGCCGTGCCGCGGATCGTGGAGGGGCACTTCGCTCCTGACGATGCGCAGCGCCTCGTCGATCTGCGTCGTGATCTGCACCGGCATCCCGAGCTGTCGTGGAAAGAGCAGGGAACTGCCGACAAGCTCGCCGCCGCGCTGACAGCGCTCGGCATCACCGACATCGTGCGCGTGGCAGGCACGGGGCTCGTCGCGCGCGTGCCCGGGCGCGATCGCTCGGCGCCCGTCGTCGCCGTGCGCGGCGACATCGACGCGCTCCCGATCACCGAGAACACCGGCCTTCCGTTCACCTCCGAGAACCCCGGCGTCATGCACGCGTGCGGGCACGACGTGCACGCGTCGTGGGCTGTGGGCGCGGCGATGCTGCTCGCACGCGAGCCAGCCGCCGGCGACGTGCTCGTCGTCTTTCAACCGGCCGAGGAGTTGGGCGATGGCGCGCGTGCGATCCTCGAGAGCGGCGCGCTCGCGAACGTCGCCGCGATTTTCGGCGGGCACGTCGATCGGCGCTTCGAAGTGGGGCAGGTGGTGGCGCAGGCGGGCGCGCTCGCCGCGTCGACGGATTCGTTCGCCATCGAGATCGTGGGCGCAGGCGCGCACGGCGCGCGCCCGCACGAGTCCGCGGATCCGATTGTCGCCGCGGCGGCGATCATCACAGCGCTGCAGACGCTCGTGTCGCGGCGCCTCGATCCAGCGCAGCCCGGTGTCGTGACCGTCGGCACGATCAACGCCGGCACCGCGGGCAACATCATCCCCGATCGCGCGCGACTCACCGGCACGATCCGCGCGACGACGGTGCCGGCGCGCACGCTGTTGACGCGCGAGCTCGAGCGCATCGTCGCCGGCGTCGCCACGGCGTACGGCGTAACCGCGACGACGACGTTGAGCGGAGGCACGCCGCCCATCGTGAATCCGGAGCGCATGGCGAACATCGCCGCGCGCGCAGTTTCCTCAGTACTCGGCGACGCCGCGCTCGTGCCGCTCGGTACGACGAACATGGGCGGCGAGGATTTCGCCGTGTACATGGAGACGATTCCGGGGTGCTTCATGCGGATCGGCGCGCGCGAGCCGGGCGGCCGCGTGATCGCGGCGCACTCACCGGAGTACTACGCGGCCGAGGGCGCGCTCTTCATCGGCGCGGCGGTGCTCGCGGAGTCGGCGCGGATTGCGTCGGCGATGTTTGCGGGGGCACCGGAAAACAAGCGCTAGCAGTCGTCCGTGCGTCGGAGGAGCGCGCGGCGATGATCACCGCGCGCTTCTCACCTCGGCGGGAAGTGCTGGGGTAGAGACCCTTACCGCCGCCGGACTGCGTAGGTCAGGTGCGTCACGCGCTGTGTCGGCTCTGCACGAATCGGCTCCAGGGCCACGCGGCTTGCGTCGACACCCTCGAACAAGCGGATTCCGGAGCCGAACAGCACGGGGGAGAGCGCGATCGTGAACTCGTCGATCAGCCCCGCGTTCACGTACTCCAGGATCGTTGCGCCGCCGCCCGCGATGCGAACGTCCCGATTGCCAGCTGCCGCGCGGGCCTGATCGAGCGCGGACTCGATGCCGTCGTTGACGAAGTGGAAGGTGGTCCCGCCCGGCCGCTCCCATGGGTCACGCTTCTCGTGCGTCACGACGAAGACCGGCGTGTGAAACGGCGCCGCCTCTGGCCACATTCTCTCGCCGGCGTCGAACATGCGCTTGCCCATGACGCTCGCGCCGGTGCGCTCGAACGTCTCACGCACGATGTCATTGGCGCGCCCTTCCTCGCCGCCCTCGCCGAGCTTCAGGTTTTCCCGGAAGTATCGCAGCGGGAATATCCACTGCTGCAGTTCCATCCACTGCTTCCCCATCAATTCCCCGGGAGACCCGGGCGCGATGAAGCCATCCAGCGACATCGACACGCTGAAGAACACCTTTCCGTGCATCAGTTTTCAACTCCCTTTCGAATGATGTCAGTGACGTAGGCAGCCAGCTTGCTCAGCGTCTGTTGGCCACCCTCGATTGCGTGGTACTTCTCCACCACCTCGTCGCGCAGCTCCTTTGTAGGGAACACGGAGTGCATCTCGATCCGGGTGGCGGCGCCGTCGGGCGCGAATGTGAGGACCGACTCGAAGGCGTTTGGGTCGCCGCGGGACTCACCGTGCAACAGCTTGATCCGCTCCGGCGGGGCGATCTCGGTCCAGGTGATCCACCCCTGGAAGTCCGTCCCGTCCGGTCCGTGCATCACGAAGTCCCACGCCCCGCCGACGCGGAAGTCGAACGCCCGCGTGGTGGTGGTGAATCCCTCCGGTCCCCACCACTGCGACAGGTGCCGCACCTCGGTGAACGCCTCGAACACCAGTTCTCGTGGGGCACTGATGACCCTGGAGATCACGATCTCGCGGTCGGCCGTCGCGGACTGCGCCGGCGCTCCTCCTTCCGTCGCGCTCATCAGCTAGTCCTCCCGTCTTAACTGCTTGAGGTCCTGCAGGTACGCATCCAGCCGATCGAAGCTCTCGATCCAGAACCGCTCGAACCCGCCGGTCCACTCGTGAATCGGTCGCAGTCCGCGGGCGTCAAGCGCGTACAGGCGTTGCTTGCCTGCTTTGCGGTCCCGCACCAGTCCGACTTCACGAAGCACCCGCAGGTGTTTGGACGCGCCCGGCTGAGTCATCCCCAGTTTCTGGGCCAATTCGGTCACCGGCTCCTCACCCGCCCGCAGCAGTACGAGGATCTGGCGGCGCTGTGGCTCGGCGATCGCATTGAAGACATCCGACGTTGTCGCTGCTCTTGGCATGACCTAAACATATTCCTATATCGGCATATGTCAAGGTGCGAGGAGCCAGACGAGTCCTTGTCAGATGACTATGGCCCTCCCAGAGCGAAACGTTCACTCTCCCCCATCGCCCGCACAAACGCCGTGAGCGCGCCCCGCAGCATCGCCGAGAGCTCGGGATCCGCAGCGATCGCCGTCGCGCCGAGGCCGGCGCCCGGCACCGGGATCGTCACCGATGCCTCGCTCACGAAGCGCGCGTTCATCGTCACGAGTATCTCGCGCAGTTGCACCGGCGCGATCACGGACATCGCCGATGCGCCGAGCAGCGCGACGGGCGTGCCGGGAAAATCCGTGCTGCTCACGAGCCAGTCGAGTGCGTTCTTGAGGACGCCGGGAATGCCGTGCGCGTACTCGGGGCTCGAGATGAGGATGCCATCGGCGCGCGCGATCGTTGCGCGCCACGCCGCCGCCTCAGGTGGGAGCGACGAGCCATCGAGCGTGTCGAGATCCGGGTTGAAGTGCGGGAGCGCTGCGAGCGACCAGTCGAGCGCGATCTCGACTCCGTGCGGAGCGAGGAGTTGTGCTGCCTCGAGGAGCGCGCGGTTCTTCGACGCGGCGCGCAAGCTCCCAGACACCGCGACGATGCGCAGCGGGCGCGCGTCGCTACTCATGCGTCGCTCGCGGAGTTGCCGCCCATCATCGCGTGCAGCTTCGTGACCGTCGCCCAGTTGCGGCTCGTCCCCGCGTCGCCGAGGATTTTGCCGAGCGCGACCATCATGCGACTATCGAGAATGCCGCCGGGACACCAGGCATAGACGGCGTGTTTGCCGAGCCCGAGGCGCTCGGCGCCCCAGTCCTGCTTCGCGAGCGCGGCGACGCGCGCGCGATCGGCACCGTCGTATAGCACCGTCACGAGAAAGCGCGATGGATTCGACTCCGCTTCCTCGAACGGATTCTCGCGCACGATCACATCGAGCTCACTCTCCGTCACGACGACCACGCGCGAGGTGAAGCCGTGCTCCGACTCGATCGCCTTCTCGATTTTTGCCGCCGCTTTCGCATCGGCGCGCGGCGCGGAGAAGACGACGTTGCCGCTGTTGAGGAGCGTCTGCACGTTGCCGTAGCCAAGTGTGGTGCAGAGCTCGCGGAGATCGGCCATCGCAATGCGCTTGGCCTTCCCGACGTTGATTCCGCGGAGCAGGGCGACGTGCATCACCGGTGAGCTCTTTTTTGAGGCCAAGCTGTGTGCTCCGCGTCGTTGGTAGACAGTGCAGGAGGCGACAAAGATGCCATCCGGCCGCGCGTCAGGAGAATCTTGCGCGCGCGTGCGCCGCGAGTTGCATATCATCATATGGTGAGCGCCGACGCGCACGCCAACGTTCCACCATTACTCATTCACTCGAACTCGCGACATGGCCAAGGCACCGAGAGAGTCAGCCACACAACAGATCACTCACGAGCCGCGCTGGCCCATCATACTTGCTACGCTCGCAGCGGCGGGGCTGCCCTTCGCCTTGCCGCGATCGCTGAGCGTGCTGCCGCAGTGGATCGTCGCAGTGCTCGTATGTCTGCTGATCGTTGCGGCGGTCATCACGCACAACGTGAACAAGCCGCAGCTCAATCAGATGGTCGGCTACGCCATCCTCGGCGTGCTCACGATCGCGCAGCTGTTCTCACTGGGGCGACTGATCGCGGCGCTTCCGCACCACACGGAATTGGCGGAGCGGCTGCTCGAGTCCGCGGGCGTCCTGTGGGTGACGAACGTCATCATCTTCGCGGTGTGGTACTGGCGCCTGGACGCGGGCGGCCCGAACGAGCGCGATCGCAGAGTCGCGCACGTGCGCGGCGCCTTCCTCTTTCCGCAGATGCAGATCATCGCGCCGGGCACCGATGGCAAGTCTCTCGCGGAGGTGGAGGAGTGGCGCCCGCAGTTCGTGGACTATCTCGCACTCTCGTTCTACACGGCGACCGCCTTCTCGCCGACGGATGTGCCGGTGCTGTCGCGCTGGGCGAAGCTGATGATGATGGTGCAGGCGGTGATGTCGCTCTCGACGGTGGCGCTGCTGGCGGCGCGGGCGGTGAACATATTGTGAGGGACGAGGGGCGGGCGGGGAGGGCGCAGCGGTCACCTATGCGCGGAACACCTTTGCGCGGAACACAAGCGCTAACAGTTGGATACGGACAAAAACGGAAGAGACCGCGGACAAAAACGGAGACTGAGAACTGCGGTACTTCCAAAAAAGTCAAATCGAATCTGGCGCGGGGTGGTTGCGGCACGCCCCGTGAGCGTCCGGTTCTACATGAATCGATTGATTTTTCATTGGTCTGATCCATGTCAGCAGCGTGCAGTGCCTTCCCGTTAGTGTCCGTTCAAGTCCGTTTGATCTTATAAAGCGTTGGCCTCGCAAGCCGGTGGGCGCTAGAGTGGATTTACCAAGATCCCTCAAGGGCGCTTCCCAACAAGGAGGCCAACGTGTTTGTCGCCGGCATTGATGCT